>Ga0105237_10000314_pt1 | contig 67691 bp, 58 predicted proteins | sample KBSC24metaG_FD_81520 | JGI IMG/M metagenome (GOLD analysis project Ga0105237, IMG submission 81520) | Corn rhizosphere microbial communities from Kellogg Biological Station, Michigan, USA - KBS C2-4 metaG | ecosystem: Host-associated > Plants > Roots > Rhizosphere > Soil | place: Michigan, USA... | reverse complement strand
GGGCTACGGCCTCACGCTCGGCATCCAGACGCGCATCGACACGCGCGCTCTGGCGCTGGCCTGCCGCGCGCATTGCGGCAACGTCTACGTCAATCGCAACATCATCGGCGCGGTGGTGGGCGTGCAGCCGTTCGGCGGCGAGAACCTGTCCGGCACCGGCCCGAAGGCCGGCGGCCCGCACTATCTGCTGCGCTTCGCGACCGAGCGCACCCTGACGATCAACACGACCGCCGCCGGCGGCAACGCATCGTTGCTGACGCTCAGCGAGTAGGACGTCGCGCGCGCGGGCAGCGCGTCCGGCTCGCGCGGATCGGAATGAAAAGAGCGGCCTCTCGGCCGCTCTTTTTTTATCTGCACGCGCATCGAACGACTGCATCGCGCGTTCCACCCCGGCGAACGTCCGCCGCAATGCCTGGGGCGAAGGCGCTGCAATTTCGGCAGCGCCTCCTTTCCGAACGAGGCCCTACGGCAACTGGATCGGGCCGGGCACGCAGATGCGGTTGTTGACGGTCGTGCCGTTCAAATCGGCGGAACAATTGGTGTTGATGGTCCAACCCAAGGTCGTTGCCGCGTTGAACGTCGTCATCGCCCAGCCGCCGAAGCCGTTGTTGCCCTGGTGCACCGTGCATTCGGAGTCGCCGTTCAAGTTGCCGGAGTTCTCGATGCTGTGGTCGGCGCTGCCCGCACCGACCGAGGTCACGATGTTCCTGACCGGCGTGCCGGACGGAATCAGCAACGTGTTCGACTGTCCGGAGTATTGGACGCTGCGGTAGTAGATCGGCTGCCCGCCCTGGCCACCCCAGCCGTCGTTGAGGATCGGCGTTCCGTTGCAGGCGGCAGCGCCGGTCCACCAGATCTGCGACGCGAAGAACATGCCGTCGAAACCGATGCTGACGATGTAGCCGTTCTTCGAAACGGTCACGCCGCTGCCGAAGACCGAAATCAGGTTGCCGAGCACGAGGCCGTTGGCATCCTTGACCACCGAGGCGGCGCCGGCAGGGCCGGTCGGGCCGGGCACCGTCGAGGCGGCGCCGGTAGGTCCGGTGGCACCGGTAGCGCCTGTGGCGCCGGCAGGGCCCGTCGCACCGGTCGCGCCGATGCTGCCCGTCGCGCCGACCGGTCCCTGCGCACCTGGGTTGCCGATGGGGCCCTGGAGGCCTTGAATACCTTGCGGACCGGTCGGACCGACCGCGCCGGTCGCACCGACGGCACCCGTCGCACCCGTGGCGCCGGTCAAGCCCGCGGCGCCCGTGGCGCCAGTCACACCCGTGGCACCGGTCGCGCCGGTCGGACCCTCGACGCCCTGGATGCCTTGCGGACCCGTCGGGCCGATCGCGCCGGCCGGACCGGTTGCTCCGGTCACGCCGGTGGCTCCGGTCGCGCCGGTCGCGCCCGTTGCGCCATCGATACCGGTCGGCCCTTGGGCGCCGGCCGGTCCGGTCGCGCCGGTGTCGCCGGTGGCTCCGGTCGGTCCTGCCGGTCCTGTCGCGCCGGCCGGACCTGCTACGCCATTGAGCGCGAACTGGGCGACCGGCACCGCGCCGACCGGGGTGCGCTCCAGAATCAGGCCGTTGACCTTCACCTGCAGCCAGCGCTGCGTGCCGTCGAATGCGCCCGGCCAGCTCAGGTTGATCGAGAAGACACCGTCGGCGATCGGCCACCCTGCTTCATCGATGGGACTGCCGAACTGATTGCCGCCGGTCTGCGCGTCCCACAGCGTGAATTCGAGATCGTAGTTGCCGTCGGCCGGGTGGCCGTGATCCTTCAGACGGCCCTGGTAGACGAAATCGAGCGACTGCGCGTCCGCGGGAGCGGCGCCGTTGGCCAACGCCGAGGCCGACACCGCGATACCGAGCGCGAGGAGTATGGAACGGTAGAGCAATGCGTTTTTCATTGGCAGACCTCGAAGTTGTCATTCATCACGGTGTCGGAACTGGCCGGAGGGAACGTGGGCCAGAATCCGGCGTCGATTTCGTAGCCGAAGGTCGGCACGGGCAGTTCCCTCGCGATTCCCGCGACGGGTTGGCCGATGGTCGACGAGAGGGTCAGGCAGGCGTTGCTGGCCAGATGCACGCCGCTGGCCGCGACGACCGAGCCGGCAAGGCTGTAGGCGTCGGGAGCGCCGGCGCTGGCCCAGCCGGCGCTGAGCAAAAATACAAAAGTGGAAAGCGAACGCCGATGCCGGCGCATCGCTGCGGGTAGGTGTGACATTCGCGATTTCTCCCCTGTGCGAAGCGACGCTCCCCGGCGTCCAGGACGCCGGGCGATCGCCGGCGCACCGCCCTTAATGCAGGAATGATGCCGCGGGCGCTCATTCGTCCGGCATTTTCTTGCGTCCGTACACGCACGTGCAGCCGGGCGATGAGCTCTCGCAATCGCCGAACGCGCGCGTCAAGCGTGCGTGCGTGTCTGCGATGCAGGCCGCATGCGGTTGTGCGCCTTCTCGGGAGAATTCTCCGAATCGATCGACCGGGTGTCGGTGCCGGCGGGCGTGACGCAGGCGCGACTCCCATCACACCGGGTTCTTCACCCGGCTGTCACGCCGCGATCACGCGCGCTTCACGCGCGGCGCTTGGGCCGTGCGCACTTCGATGCCGCGGCCGCGAACTCGTCGACGACGGCCGCTGCGCAGCATTGCCATTGCGCACCCTCGTTGTCAGATCTTTACAATTGGCAGGTGAGCGGTAGCGGCACGCTCACCAGAAAAACGACGGGCACCCGAAGGTGCCCGCCGACGTCTCCCCAAACCCTTGGAAATCTCAGAACAGGATCTGCCCCGAGACGGCGAGCAGGTTGCCGTAGCTCTCGAAGTTGCCGACCAGGCTGTCGAAGGTTGCGGACGTGTCGTTGACGTGACCGTCATCGACGAACAAATGCGTGTAGCCGAGATCGAAGCTCATCGTCTCGCTGGCCTTGTAGCCGACGCCGAACGAGACCCATTTGCGCGAACCGTCGGGAATGCGCGGATCGCGATGCGCGTCGACCGTCGGTGTCTGGTCGTAGGCGATGCCCGCGCGCAGGGTCCACTGGTTGTCGAGGCGGTAGTCCGCGCCGATCGAGCCGTACCAGGTGTCCCTGAAATCGAAGATCGACGGCGAATTGAACGGTGCCTGCGCCGGATTGGCGTAGACCACGTCCAACCGCTTGAAGCTCGACCAGTGCGTGTAGCCGAGATCGGCGCCGAAGCTCAGGCGATCGTTCGCGGTATGCCACCAGCTGAGGCTCGCGTAGGCCGGCGTGGCGATGCTCGCATTGCCCTTGGTATTGACGAAGGCGCCGCCGAACAGCGGCACGAGATTCGAGGGAATCTCGAACGTGGCGTTGCCCGTGATGTGGTGGACGATCTGCGAGTGGAAGTTGAAGCCGACGCGATCGACATCGGTCGGTTTCCACAGGAGGCCGAGCCCGGCGCCGAAGCCCCAGTCGTGGCCTTTCAGCGTGCCGCGGCCATCGGCTTCCTGCGGCGACAGCGCGCCGCTCTCGGTGAAGACGATCGTGCCGATGTTGATCGCCTGGCCGAGCGTCGCGCTGGTGCGCTGCGCGATGATGCTGAGGCCGACAGAGAATTCGTCGGACATCTTCCACGAACCGGCGAAGGTCAGCGCCGGCGACTGCAGCTTGGTCGTCTGCGCCTGGTAGCGGCCCATCCAGCGATCGTCGTATTCGGTTTGGAAGCCGAACGGCACGTTCAGCGCCGCGCCGATCGCGAACTGATCGTTGATCGGCCGGATGTAGTGGAACGCGGGAACCGGCAGGGTCGTACCGCCGTCGCCGCCGTTGCTGCCGGTCAGCGGGTCGCCGAGGATGTCGGTGCCGCTGCCGTGGAAGTGGGTGCCGAAATTGATCGCGGTGAGGTCGCCCTGCAGGCAGGACATGTTGAATTCGCTCATCGCGGCCGGGTTGTTCTCCACCACGGCGCAATCGCCGGGTGCGGCACCGGCGCCTGCGTAAGCGCGCCCCATGCCTTCTGCATCGTTCTCCTGCAACTGGAAGCCGGCGGCCTGCACGCGTTGCCCGGCGATGGCTGCGACCAGCGCCAACGGCAGCGCGGCCAGTGCAGGGGCGAGGCGGGAACGACCGGATCTATGCTGCATATGAACTCCTTTCTCGCCGACGGCATTTTGCGGGTTTATAACAAATCGGCCGCGATCTTAGCCCTTAGTTCGGCGAACTATCCATCTTGCGCCGCCGCAATTGTGGCGATGCCGGGGCCTCACCCTACTCCGGCGTACGTTTGAACGGGGCCCGCGGCCTCTGACGGACGTCGGCGCAACGGCTAGGATGATGCTCATGATGCGCTTCCTGCCCAGAATTCTATGCAGCGTGATGCTGTCCGGGGCTGCCGTGGCCGCCGGCGCCGCCACGACCGTGCCGCTGCCGCCGTCCTACTGTCCGGCGTCGACGGTGATCTTTCGCGACGGCTTCGAGCTACCGGCCGTGCCGCACGATCCGTCCAACGGCAGCGGCGGCGCCTACCCCGGCAACGTGACACGTACGATCGCCGTACCCGGCTTCGGCACGCGCAGCTATTACCTGCATGTCCCGGCCAACTACACTCCGGCGCGCTCGTGGCCGCTGCTGCTGGCCCTGCGCGGCCAGAGCCTGCCGGTGTCGACGGCCGCGCAGCAGGTGCGCAGCGACTGGTCGAGCTGGTCGGACCTGGACGGTTTCATCGTCATCGCGGTGGCCGGCAATTCCACTCAAGGCGGCTGGGGCGCGGCCGGCGACATCGAAGAAATCGACGCCGCGCTCGGCGATGCCTTCGCCAGCTACAACGTCGAGCAAAGCCGCGTCTATCTATGGGGTTTCTCGGCCGGCGCCCACTACGGCCACTGGCTTGCGCTCGGCAATACCGATTTCTTCGCGGCCTATGGCGTGAGCGCAGGCTCGCTGGAGCAATACGCCTGCACCGACGACGGCTCCTTCCCGCCGACCTGCAGCGCGCTGTTGACCGGCACGCACCCCAAGATCCCAGTCGACATCCACCTCGGCACCAGCGACCCGCTGTACCTGCAATACGGTGCCGGTGACGATCCGACGCGTTTCGAGAACGGCGGCTGGGTGCTCAACCAAGACCTGTTCTACATCCGCTTCGCGGGCGGGCACACGTACACCGTGCAGCAGCTCGGGCAGATCTGGAACAACATCTGCCCGTTTGCGCTGGGGCCGTAAGTGTGTCCGGCGTTGGGACCGGAACTCTGAAGACTGAAACACGAAGGGCACGAAGGAAAAGCTTTCGATCAGGATCGCTTCGACGAAGGCATCGCCGGCAGATTTTTTCTTCGTGTTCTTCGTGCGCTTCGTGGCTCAATCTTCTGAGCCGCCGTCTCCCAGGGGTCCCGAGCCCGCGTCAGGACGCCGCTTTCGCCTGCTCGGCCAATCGCGCGATGGCGTCGCGCGCGATGTCCGTGAGACCGGCGCCGCCCTGATCGAGGTGCGCGTAGATGTGCTTGCGCATGCGCGGTTCCCAGTAGCGGCGGATGTGCGCGGCGACGCCGGCGACGGCGGCCTCGTGGTCGGGCTCGGACTGGAAGAAGTGGCCGATGTCGTTCGCCATCTGGACCAGATGGTCGACGTTGTTTCGCGTGTGCTCTGCGGTGCTGCTCATGCGGAAGGCTCCGGCCGGGCGTCGAGGATGCGCTGCGGCTGCGTGTAGACGACATGGCTTTCGCTGCGCGCGAAGCCGATCAAGGTGACGCCGGTCTGGTCGGCGAGGTGGATCGCGAGCGCGGTCGGCGCCGAGATCGCCGCGATCAAGGTGATGCCGAGCGTCGCCGCCTTCTGCACCATCTCGTAGCTCGCGCGGCTGGTCACGACGAGGAAGCCGCCTTGCACGTCTTCGCCGGCGCGCGTCAGCGCACCGACGAGCTTGTCGAGCGCGTTGTGACGGCCGACGTCCTCGCGCAGCAGAACGATGTCCCCGTTCGCGCGCGCCCAGGCGGCTGCATGCGTGGCACCGGTCGCGACGTTGAGCGGCTGGCGCTCGTGCATCTGCGCCAGCGCGTGCTGCAGGATCGCGCTGTCGATCCGCGGGCCGCCACTCACCGGCGCCGGCTGGCGCACCGCGTCTTCCAGTGCCTGCGCGCCGCACAGGCCGCAGCTGGTGCGTCCGGTCAGGTTGCGCCGGCGCGTTTCGAGCGCATCGGCACGCGCTTCGGGCACGCGCAAGCGCACTTCGATGCCTTCGAGCAGGGTCTGCGTCTGGACCGATTCCAGCTCGCGCGCGTCGCCGATGATCGCCTCGCTCAGCGAGAAGCCGAGCGCGAAGTCGTCGAGATCGCGCGGCGTCGCCATCATCACGACATGCGGGCGCTCGTTGTAGAGCAGTGCGATCGGCACCTCCTCGGCGATGCAGTCGCTCAGCTGCGCGGTCTGGCCGCCGCGCCACCGCCGCACCGAGCGGCGCACGTAGCCGACGTGCTCTGCCGCGCCGGATGCCGTGCCGGAGATCGAGTCCGCGATATCGGTCGCGGCGGCCTCAGGCCGAGGGCACCGCATCGCGCGCCTTCGCCCGGTCGAGCAGATCCTGCTGCTGCTCGCTGAATTCGTGGAAGCGCTTCTGCCACTCGGACGGCTGGCTGACGCGCGTGACTTCGACCGCGGTGACCTTGTACTCGGGGCAGTTGGTCGCCCAGTCCGAGTTGTCGGTCGTGATCACGTTGGCGCCCGAGCCGGGGAAATGGAACGTCGTGTAGACGACGCCGGGCTGCATGCGGTCACTGATGATCGCGCGCAGCACGGTTTCGCCGGCGCGGCTGGAGATGCCGGCCCAGTCGCCATCGTTGATGCCGCGATCTTCGGCATCCTGCGGATGGATCTCGAGGCGGTCCTCGGCGTGCCACATGTTGTTGGCGGTGCGCCGTGTCTGTGCGCCGACGTTGTACTGGCTGAGGATGCGCCCGGTGGTCAGGATCAGCGGGAATTTTGCATTGACCTTTTCCGCGGTCGGGATGTACTCGGTCAGCATGAACTTGCCCTTGCCGCGCACGAACTCGTCGATGTGCATCGTCGGCGTGCCGTTCGGATGCTGCTCGTTGCACGGCCACTGGATGCTGCCGAGCTCGTCGAGCTTCTTGAAGCTGACGCCGGTGAAGGTCGGCGTCAGGCGCGCGATCTCGTCCATGATCTCGGACGGATGCGCATAGTTCATCGCATAGCCCATCGCATTGGCGAGCAGCTGCGTGATCTCCCAGTCGGCATAGCCGCCCTTGGGCTGCATCACCTTGCGCACGCGCGAGATGCGCCGCTCCGCGTTCGTGAACGTGCCTTCCTTTTCGAGGAAGGACGACCCCGGCAGGAACACGTGCGCGAACTTGGCGCTCTCGTTGAGGAACAGGTCCTGCACGACGATGCATTCCATCGCCGTGAGCGCGGCGGTCACGTGCTGCGTGTTGGGGTCGGACTGCGCGATGTCCTCGCCTTCGATGTACAGGCCCATGAAATCGCCGTCGAGCGCCGCCTCGAACATGTTCGGGATGCGCAGTCCGGGTTCGTTCTGCAGGTGCACGCCCCAGCTCTTCTCGAACAGCATGCGCGTGGCGTCGTCCGAAACGTGGCGATAGCCCGGGAATTCGTGCGGGAAAGAGCCCATGTCGCACGAGCCCTGCACATTGTTCTGTCCGCGCAGCGGATTGACGCCGACGCCTTCGCGTCCGATGTTGCCGGTCGCCATCGCCAAGTTGGCGATACCGATGACCATCGTCGAACCCTGCGAGTGCTCGGTCACGCCGAGGCCGTAGTAGATCGCGCCGTTGCCGCCGGTCGCATACAGGCGAGCGGCCGCGCGCACGGTCGCCGCCGGCACGCCGGTGACCAGTTCCATCGCTTCGGGCGAATTGCGCGGTTCGGCGACGAAGCTGCGCCACTTGTCGAACGAGTCGATTTCGCAGCGCGCGCGTACGAAGTCTTCCTTGACCAGCCCTTCGGTCACGATGACGTACGCGAGCGAGTTGACCAGCGCGACGTTCGTGCCGGGCTTGAGCTTCAAGTGATAGTCGGCCTTGATGTGCGGCGAGCGCACGAGGTCGATCCGGCGCGGATCGGCGACGATGAGCCGCGCGCCCTGGCGCAGGCGGCGCTTCATCTGCGAAGCGAACACCGGATGGCCGTCGGTCGGATTCGCGCCGATGACCAGGATCACGTCGGCCTGCATGACCGAGTCGAAGTCCTGCGTGCCGGCCGACTCGCCGAGCGTATTCTTGAGGCCGTAGCCGGTCGGCGAATGGCACACGCGCGCGCAGGTGTCGACGTTGTTGTTGCCGAAGCCGGCGCGCACGAGCTTCTGCACGAGATAGGTTTCCTCGTTCGTGCAGCGCGACGAGGTGATGCCGCCGATCGAGTCGCGGCCGTACTTGGCCTGGATGCGCTTGAATTCCGACGAGGCGTAGTTGATCGCCTCTTCCCACGACACCTCGCGCCAGGGATCGGAAATCTTCGAGCGGATCATCGGCTTGGTGATGCGGTCGGAATGCGTCGCGTAACCGATCGCGAAGCGGCCCTTCACGCAGGAATGACCGTGGTTCGCATGGCCGTCCTTGTTCGGCACCATGCGCACGATTTCCTCGCCCTTCATCTCGGCGCGGAACGAACAGCCGACGCCGCAGTAGGCGCAGGTCGTGATCGTGCTGTGTTCGGCCTGGCCCATCTGGATCAGCGACTTCTCGCTCAGCGTCGCGGTCGGGCACGCCTGCACGCAGGCGCCGCAGGAGACGCATTCGGAATCGATGAACGAATCGCTGTGGCTGGCCGACACCATCGAATCGAAGCCGCGGCCCTGGATCGTCAGCGCCAGCGTGCCCTGCTGTTCGTCGCAGGCGCGCACGCAGCGCGAGCAGACGATGCACTTGGACGGATCGAAGGTGAAATACGGATTGGACTCGTCCTTTCCGACGAATCTCGGGTTGGCTTTTAGTTGAAGAGTGCGGCCATGGATGGCCGCTTCTTGATTCTCGCGATCAGGGACGATCGCACGGGTAACGGGAGAGACGTGGTTGGCCCCCTCGTAGCCGTAGCGCACATCGCGCAGGCCCACCACGCCGGCCATGTCCTGCAGTTCGCAGTGGCCGTTGGCCGGGCACGTGAGGCAGTCGAGCGGATGGTCGGAGATGTACAGCTCCATCACGCCGCGACGGATGTCGGCGAGCTTCGTGTTCTGCGTCGTCACCTTCATGCCGGCCGCGACCGGCGTGGTGCACGAGGCCGGATAGCCTTTCATACCCTCGATCTGCACCAGGCACAGGCGGCACGAACCGAACGCGTCGAGCAGCTCGGTCGCGCAGAGCTTCGGAATCTGGATGCCGACTTCAGCGGCAGCACGCAGCACCGACGTACCTGCCGGCACGCGCACCTCGCGTCCGTCGATGGTCAATGCGACCTCCTGGGTCGCCTTCGACTTCGGAGTGCCGAGATCGGTTTCGTTGATCGACAACATGGTTCTTCTCCTGCGCCCTTCGGCGCCTGTTCTCCGTTGCCGTCATCCCTGCGCGAGCAGAGATCCATTTTCTTGCATTGCCCGAAGCAAAATGGATTCCCGCTTCCGCGGGAATGACGCCATCACCGTTGGCGGCGCCGTTACGCGCGCACCTCGAAATCTTCCGAAAAATGCTTCAGCGCGCTGACCACAGGATCGGGCGTCAATCCGCCGAGCGCGCACAGCGAGCCGAAGCGCATCGTGTTGCACAGGTCGTTCAGCACGACGAGGTTCTTGTCGCGCTCGATATTGGAACGAATGCGGTCGATCACTTCGACGCCCCGCGTCGAGCCGATGCGGCACGGCGTGCATTTTCCGCACGACTCGACCGCGCAGAATTCCATCGCATAGCGCGCCTGCTCGAGCATGTCGACGGTGTCGTCGAACGCGACGATGCCGCCGTGGCCGAGCATCGCGCCGACCGCGGCGAACGCCTCGTAGTCGAGTACGGTGTCGAACTGCGATTCGGGCATGTAGGCGCCGAGGGGACCGCCGACCTGCACGGCACGGATCGGCCGGCCCGAGTACGAGCCGCCGCCGTAGTCGTACAGGAGTTCGCGCAAGGTCACGCCGAACGCCTTTTCGACCAGCCCCGGGTGCTTGAGATTGCCGGCGAGCTGGATCGGCAGGCTGCCGCGCGAACGGCCGACGCCATAGTCGCGATAGAACGCCGCACCCTTGGCCAGGATGATCGGAACCGAGGCCAGCGAGATCACGTTGTTGATCACGGTCGGCTGGCCGAACAAGCCCTTGATCGCCGGTAGTGGCGGTTTGAAGCGCACCTGGCCGCGCTTGCCTTCGAGGCTGTCGAGCAGCGAGGTTTCCTCGCCGCAGATGTAGGCGCCGGCGCCGAGACGCACTTCGAGGTCGAAACGCTTGCCGCTGCCGTGCACGTCCGCGCCGAGCCAGCCGGCCGAATAGGCGTTGGCGATCGCCGCATTCAGTGCGCGATGCGCGTGCGGATATTCGCTGCGCAGATAGATGTAGCCCTGCGTCGCGCCGACGGCGACGCCGGCGATCGTCATGCCCTCGACCAGCGACAGCGGATCGCCTTCCATCAGCATGCGATCGGAGAACGTGCCCGAATCGCCTTCGTCGGCGTTGCAGACGATGTACTTCTGCGCGGACTCGACGCCGAGCACCGTCTTCCACTTGATGCCGGTCGGGAACGCCGCGCCGCCGCGGCCGCGCAGGCCCGATTCGGTCACGGCCGCGACGATGTCTGCGCCGCTCATCGCCAGCGCGTTCGCAAGACCCGCGTAGCCGCCGTGCGCGACATAGTCGGCGACGCTGAGCGGATCGGCGAGGCCGACGCGCGCGAAGGTCAGGCGTTCCTGATTCTTGAAATACGGAATCTCTTCGGTCAATCCGAGTTTCAGGGCGTGCGGCGCGGCGTTCGCGAAGCCAGCCTCGAACAGTCCTGCCACATCGGTCGCCGACACCGGCCCGTAGGCGACGCGACCGGCCGGCGTCGCCACCTCGACCAACGGTTCGACCCAGAACATCCCGCGCGAGCCGTTGCGCACGAGCTCGATCGCGACACCGCGCTTGCCCGCCTCCGCCGCGATCGCCTGCGCGGTGGCGTCGGCGCCGAGCGCAAGCGCCGTGGCGTCGCGCGATACGTAGATTTTCAGCACGCCGCTCATGCCGCCGCCTCGCGCGCCTTGCGCACCAGCGCATCGAACGCGGCCGGCGTGACGCGCGCGTGCAGTTCGTCCTTGCCGACCAGCACCGAGGGACCGCAGCCGCAATTGCCGAGGCAATAGACCGCTTCCAGCGTGATCGCTCCGTCGGCCGTCGTTTCGTGGAAATCGATGCCGAGCGACTGTTTCGCATGGGCTTCGAGCGCCCGTGCGCCGAGCGCCTGGCAGGCTTCGGCGCGGCAGATCTGCACGACCTGCCGTCCCGGCGGATGCGTACGGAAGTGATGGTAGAAACTGATCACGCCATGCACCTCGGCGCGGGTCAGGTTCAGTTCGTGCGCGATCAGCGGCACCGCATCGCCCGGCACGTAGCCGAGCGCGTCCTGCACGGCGTGCAGGATCGGCATCAGCGCGCCGGGACGATCGCGGTGGGTGTCGAGCGCGGCCTTGACCGCTGCCGCGACGGCCGGCTCGAGGCCGGCGCCGGGATTCGCAGCGACGCGTCGCTGCGGGGGATTCAAGGGTAGCGGTTGGGCTGCCATGCAAACTTCCGTCTTTCCTGTTTTACACCTGATTGATCATGGTTAGAACAGCGCCGCCGCCTTCGACAGCGCAATCCAGACGCCGATCAGAAACGGGATGCCGACGCCGAGCCAGGCCAGCGCGCCACCGACGCCGAAAGCGCCGCGCGCAGCCGTTTCGGCATTCGCGCTGATCCTGTCTTCATGTTGGAGTGCCCGCTCCCTGGCGAGTTCCTCCTCCGACATGAAGGCTGATTCACGCACCGGCCTGACCAGCAGGTTGCAGATCAGGCCGCACAGCAGCAGGAATGCCATCAGATACAGCGTGCGGTCGTAGACGAGGTTCTTGGCGACGCCCGCATTGATCTGCACCTCGCGCACCGCGGCGATGATCATCGGCCCCGCGATGCCGGCGACCGACCATGCGGTCAGCAGGCGCCCGTGGATCGCGCCGACCATCTGCGTACCGAACAGGTCGGCCAGGTACGCCGGCACGGTGGCGAAGCCGCCGCCGTACATCGTCAGGATGATGCAGACCGCGACGACGAACAGCGCCGCGAGGCCGAGGTGACCCAGCGTCGGCAGTGCGCAATACAGCGCGATGCCGAGCAGGAAGAAGATGAAATAGGTGTTCTTGCGGCCGATCTTGTCCGACAACGATGCCCAGAACAGACGGCCGAGGCTGTTGAACAGACTGATCAGACCGACCAGGCCCGCCGCGGCCGCGACGATGGCCGCCTTCTGCGCAGCGGTGGCCGCCGCCGGGTCGGCGAGGCCGAGCAGCTTGGCGCCGAACACGTCCTGGAACATCGGACTGGCCATCGAGATCACGGCGATGCCCGCCGTCACGTTCAGGCAGAGCACGCCCCAGATCAGCCAGAACTGCGGCGTTTTCCAGGCCTTGTCCAGGTGCACGTGGCGGCCGGTGATCATCGCGTTGGCCGACTTCGACGGCGGCGTCCAGCCGGCCGGACGCCACCCGCTCGGCACGACGCGGAAGCCGAACGCACCGATGCTCATCACGACGAAATAGATGACGCCCATCGCGATCAGCGTCGGCGCGACGCCCTGCGCGCTGCTGCCGGAGAAATACTTCATCAGCGCGACCGCCAGCGGTGCGCCGATCATCGCGCCGCCGCCGTATCCCATGATCGCGAACCCGGTCGCCATGCCGCGGCGATCCGGAAACCATTTGATCAAGGTCGAGACCGGCGTGATGTAGCCGAGTCCCTGACCGACGCCGCCGAGGACGCCGCAGCCGAGATAGACCAGCCACAATTGATGCGCCATCACGCCGAGGCCGCCGATCACCAGGCCGCCGCCCCAGCACAACGCGGCGATGAAACCGGCCTTGCGCGGACCGGCATGCTCGAGCCAGCCGCCCCAGATCGCGGCGGAAATGCCGAGCATGGCAATGAAGGTTTCGAAAATGTGCGTGACCTGCGGCACCGTCCAGTTGCACGCCGTCGTCGTCAACGCCGCGAAGAACCCGAGATTCGCGCAGACGTTCGGGTCGGCTTCGGTGACCAGCTTGCTCATCGGCAGCCAGAACACGCTGAAGCCGTACGCCATGCCGATGCAAAGATGAATGCACAGTGCCGCCGTCGGCACCATCCACCGATTGAAGCCGGGACCTGCGATCGAGCGTTCCTTCGCGAGGATGCCGTCCGCCGACGGCCGTGTTGCGACGCCAATATCGAGCGTGCCGCTCATGTCCCCTCCGGGAATTTCTGCTGTGTTGGATGGATGTCGCCAATAGGCTATTTTGAGCTTATTGGTCGCTCCCATCTTCGACTGTGGTAAGACTCTGCACCACACTACGAAAGTCTACAATAGGCTTTCCAGAGCCTCTTTCCCGCCACCATTCCGTCATCGACAAATGTTCAAGGTAGCGATCGACGCCCATTGGCAACTGCGCGGCACCAGCGGCACGCCGCTGGTGCCGCGCCTGACTGCGCTGCTGGTCGGTATCCAGCGCACCGGCACGCTGGCGGCCGCCTGCAAGAGCGCGGGACTGACCTATCGATACGCCTGGGGTCTGCTGCGCGAGGGCGAGCGCGCGTTCGGGCGTCCGCTGGTCGAGAGCCAGCGCGGCCGCGGCGCCAAGCTGACCGCGCTCGGCGAGCGCCTTGCCTGGGCCGATCAGCGCATCGCCGCTCGCCTGGCGCCGCTGCTCGACAGCCTGGCTTCGGAAGTGGAGGTCGAGATCGAACGCGCGCTCTCGCAGGCGCAGCCCGTGCTGCGGCTGCAGGCCAGCCACGGCTTCGCCGTCGAGACCGTGCGGCAATTCCTGGTCGACCGCGAGATTCCGATCGACCTGAAGTACCGCGATTCGGACGAAGTGCTCACTGCGCTCATCGACCGCCAGTGCGACCTGATCGGCCTGCACCTGCCGATCGGCGAACTGGAAAGCGCCGCCGCCGCGCACTATGCCGCGCGCATCGGCAACGAGTGGAGCCTGATCCACCTGGCCACACGCCGGCAGGGCCTGATCGTCGCCGCCGGCAATCCCAAGCGCATCCGCGAACTCGCCGACCTGACGCGACCGGACCTGCGTTTCGTCAACCGACAGGCCGGCTCCGGCACGCGCCTGCTGCTCGACTTGTCGCTGCAGCAGGCCGGGATCGAGCCGCAATCGATCGCCAGCTACGAGATCCTCGAATACACGCACGCGGCCGTCGCCGCCTACGTCGGCAGCGGCATGGCCGACGTCGGCTTCGGCCTCGAGGTGCCGGCCCGCCGCTTCGGCCTCGGCTTCGTTCCGTTGCTGACCGAACGCTACTTCTTCGTCTGCCGCGACGAACTGCTGGCCGAGCCGATCATGCAAGGGTTCCTCGCGATCCTCGCCGATGCCCAGCTGCGCGCGCAGATCGCCGCACTGCCGGGCTACGATCCGAGCGACGCCGGCCGCATCGAAAGCGCACGCACGCTGTTTCCGTCACGCACCCGCACGAAAGCGGCGCCGCGCTAGCGACGCGACAGCACGATCTCGCGCCGATCGTGACGATCCGGTGACCGTGCACGCGGCATCGATGACGCGCCGAGCGGCGGCGCACGGAGCGCCTGCGTCATACGCACGTAACCTCAGGACGGCTAAGTGGCCGCATGACGATCGCGATGCCGCCTCGTTACATGCCGACGCGGAGCGATGCGCGCGTGCCCAGCACCGACACGTCGATGCATGTCGTCGACGTGACGCTGTTCTTCGCGCCGCACAGCGGCGGCGTCAAGCGCTACCTGCTGGCCAAGCGCAAGTTCCTGGCGACGCAGCCGCAGCTGCGCCACACGCTGCTGGTGCCCGGACCGAAAACGCGCCAACGCGAGCCCGGCCTGCTGGAACTGGCCAGCCCGCGCATTCCGTTCGGCGGCGGCTATCGGCTGCCGCTGCGCCTGCGCCAGTGGTCGCGCACGCTGCGCGAACTCGGACCCGACGTGATCGAGGTCGCCGATCCGTATCACCTGGCCTGGGTCGCGCTCGACGTCGCCGACCGGCTCGGCGTGCCGGCCGTGGCGTTCGCGCATTCGGACCTCGCGCGTCTGTTCGCCGATCGTTTCGCGCCGGCGATCGGGCGCGCCGCCGGCGTGTACCTGCGCAATCTGTACCGGCGTTTCGACGGCGTGTTCGCGCCGAGCCGGCTGATCGCCGAGCGCCTCGGCGACCTCGGCATCGCCAACGTCGCGGTGCAGCCGCTCGGTGTCGACGGCGACGTGTTCCATCCGCGCCGCGCCGATCCGGAACTGCGCCGCCAACTCGGCCTGCCGATGGACACGCGCCTGCTCGTGTTCGCCGGCCGCATGGCGCGCGAGAAAGAAGTGCCGCTGCTGCTGCAGACCTTCTCCGAACTCGGCGCGCCCTATCACCTGCTGCTGGTCGGCGGCGAACGCCGCGAACGCCTGACGCCGAATGCGACGATGCTGCCGTATCAGCAGAACAGCGAGCACCTCGCGCGCCTGTTGGCGAGCAGCGACGCGCTGATCCACGCCGGCCGCCACGAGACGTTCGGCATGATCATCATCGAGGCGATGGCGTGCGCGCGGCCGGTCATCGCGGTGCGCGCCGGCGCCGTCACCGAACTGGTCGGCGCACCGATCGGCATCGTCGCCGAACCGGACGATGCGCGCTCGCTCGCCGCCGCCGTGCGCACGCTGTATGCGAGCGACCACGAAGCGATGGGCGCGCTCGCGCGCGGGCGCATCGAGCGCGACTACCTGTGGGAACACACGCTGCCGCGCCAGCTGCATCGCTATGCCGAACTGATCCGGGCACACGCGCCCACGCGACCGGCCGGCGACGTCGCTCCGACCGTCGCCGAGGCATGAACGCGCACGCCGCGAATGTCGACCGCGCAGGAGCGCCGCACTCGCGCGCGCTGTGCATCGCCGTGCACGACATCGCTCCCGCGACGTGGCCGCAATGCGCCGCCCTGCTCGACATGCTCGATGAATTGGGCGCACCGCCGGCGACCTTGCTCGTCGTGCCCGACTATCACCGCCGTGGGCGCGCCGACGCCGACGCCGGTTTCCGCCGCGCGATCGAAGCCCGCCTCGCGCGCGGCGACGAGGTCGCCCTGCATGGCTACTTCCACCTCGACGACGGACCGCCGCCGCGAACGCCGGGCGACTGGCTGCGCCGCCGTCACCTGACCGCGGGCGAGGGCGAGTTCGCCGCGTTGAGCGACGCGCAGGCCGGCACGCGCATCGCCGACGGACTGCACATGTTCGAACGCCTCGGCTGGCCGGTGCGCGGCTTCGTCGCACCGGCCTGGCTGCTCGGAGCGGGTGCTCGTGCGGCACTGCGGCGAACGGCGCTGCACTACACCAGCACGCACACGCATCTCGAAGTGCCGGCGGCGGAGCTGCGCGTGCGCGCGCCGGTGATTTCCGCGTCGACGCGCAGCGCCTGGCGTCGCTGGGCGAGCCGGCACTGGCTGTCCGCCGCGCGCCGCACGCACGCCGACGCGCCGCTGCTGCGCGTCGCGCTCCACCCGGCCGATGCGCGCCATCCGGAGATCCTCGATGCCTGGCGCAGCTTGCTGCGGCCGCTGCTCGCCACGCGCGAAGCGCTGACCAAATCCGCCGCGCTCGGCCACGTATGAAACACCGTCTGCTCTGGTTGCTGGCGGCCGCGGCGATCGGCGCGGGCTTGCTCGTGCCGCTGCTGATGGGCGGCCGCCAGGCGCTGGCGGCGCTGCAATCGATACCGCACGACGGCGTGCTCGCGCTGGCGGCGCTGGCGTTGGCCAGCGCGGTCGCGCGCGCGATCAAGCTGAACCTGCTCGCCCTGCGCCTGGGCCACCCGATCAGCGTGGCGCGCGCGCTGATCACCGCGTTCGCGAGCGACGCGGCCTTCCAGGCGACGCCGGCCGGTGCCGGCGGATATCCAGCGACGGTGTTCCTGCTGCGTCGGGCCGGCATGCCCGCATCGACGGGCCTGGCGCTGTCGGCGGCGGATCAGGCACTCGATACCTTGTTCTTCGCGCTCGCGCTGCCGTTCGCCTGCGCATTCGATCTCGGCGACGCGGTGCCGGCTTCGTGGCATTCGCTGGCGTGGATTCCGACGGCGGTCGTGCTTGCCGCAGCGCTCGCCGGCGTCTGCGCATGGCGCTCGCGCGCGCATTGGTGGCCCGGGCTGCGCAACCTGCTGCTGCGCGTGCGCTGGCTGCGTCAGCGGCGCGAGCGCCTGCGCGCGTTCTTCGCGCATTTCGTCGCCGATCTCGCGCGCCTGCGCCACGGATCGCCCTGGCTGTCGGTCGCGCTGCTGGTCACCGTCGCCGCGCAATGGATCGCACGCTACGGTGCGCTGTGGCTGGCGCTGGCCGTCCTCGGCCATGCGCTGCCTTTCGGCCTCGTATTCGTCGCGCAGTCGGTCGCGCTGCACGCCGCGCAGTGGACCGGCGTGCCCGGCGGCATCGGCGGCGGTGACATCGCGCTGGCGGCCGCCCTGTCGCCCTGGGCGCCGCTCGCCGTACTCGCTCCCGCGCTGCTGTTGTGGCGGTTGACCACGTTCCATGCCGTGCTCGTGTTCGGCGCAATCGCGTTCGCCTGCGACCGGCGCCGGCTCGCCGAGCCGGCCGTGGCCGACGCCGCGCGCGCCTGAACCGCGTCCGCCGCAGCGCGCCGCGCTCGTCTACCATGCGCGGTCCGCCGCCGCGCCACTGGACGAGCCCGCACCGATGAGCAAGCAGTACGATCGCGCCTATTTCGAGAAGTGGTATCGCCATGCCCGACATCGCGTCGGCTCGCGTGCGGAGCTGGCGCGCAAGGTCGCGATGGTCGTGCACCTGGCCGAGTACTACCTGGCACGGCCACTGCGCAACGTGCTCGACGTCGGCTGCGGCGAGGCGCCATGGCGCGCGCCGCTGCTGCAGCTGCGTCCGCACCTGGCGTATCGTGGCCTGGATTCGAGCGCCTATGCGGTCGCGCGCTACGGGCGCACGCGCAATATCGGTCTGGCCACGTTCGGCCAGCTCGGCGAGCTGCGCTTCGACGAGCGCTTCGACCTGATCGTCTGCAGCGACGTGCTGCACTACGTGCCGGCGGCGGAACTGCGTCGCGGCCTCGGCGGTTTCGGCGACCTGCTCGAGGGGGTCGCGTTCCTCGAAACCTACACCGCGCGCGACAACGTATCAGGCGACCATCAAGGCTTCATCGCGCGTTCGCCGGCGTGGTATCGCAAGGCGTTCATCGATGCCGGGCTGCTGCCGTGCGGCTCGCACGCGTATCTCGGACCGCGGTTGATGCGCTCGGTCGCCGCGCTCGAATGTCTTTGACGCCAGCGCAGTTCGCCGCGATCGAGGCGATCCGGGCAGGAAGGGTCGAATCGCTTCAGGCGCGCTCGCGCCGGCGGCCGCGATTCTTGCGCTTTTCCGCGAAATGGGTCTCCACGCGCACGACCAAGGTGCCGACCGTGCGCGTCGCGCGCAGCAGCTGCGCCTCGGTGACGCCCAGCGTTTCGGACCAATAGCGCACGGAGTGCCAGTTTTCGACATCGATGCGCGCCGTATCGCGCACGCCCTTGACCAGCAGCGGCACGCTGCCGGGGCCGTCGCTGCCGGAGGCGACGATCGCCGCAGGGTGTCCTTCGATGGCAAATAGGGCGCGATTCATACATCTGTTCCTGTTCGTGCGGCCAGCCGTCGGCGCGGCGTCGTTGATTCATGGGTCGGCAGACGAAGTGATCTGCCTGCCAATGACAATCAAGGCACGTGCCAGCAGAGTGTGAACTCGCTTCCAGATTCGGAATCTGGTCGGAAACGACACGCGCGCGGCCGCTCGCCGCCGGTCTCAGTGCGCCGCGGGAATCAGCTGAACGCTGTCGATGGCCCACAGCGGGTCGTGGCCCGATCCGCTGAAGACGAAGCACAGATCGTGTGCGCCGGTCGTTGCCGGCAGCGCCGCTTCGAGGCGCGTGGTGGCGGGGTTCGTTGCCGCCGCATCGAGCGGCAACGCGATCAGCGTCGGTCCCGCGCAACGGTCCTGCTTGATCAGAAGCTCGCCTTGCGGCGATGCGGGCGACGGCCGCGGGACGATGTTCTTGATGTCGTTCCACAATTGGAAGTTGTAAGGCAGCTGGCCGACCGTGACGGCGATGCCGCGGGCGGCATCGAGCGGCGCTTGCGGCCAGATCCAGCAGGGATCGAACAGGTCCACATTGAAGAACGCGCGCGCGTCGTCGCGTGGCGCATCGTCTTCCAGGCGCAGGACGAGCTTGCCGCTGCACGGCTGCAGCGCGTCGCTCGATCGCCGCAGCAACTGCTCGCGCGTGAAAAGACGCTGCTGCGCGTCGCCGACGCGTTGCGTGCCGGCGAACGTCGCCGCACGCAGCTCGGTCCGCAGCGGCAGGCGCAGGCGTTCGGCGTACAACGCCGAGGCGGCGTTTGGTTCGCTGCCATCGCGCGTGTAGCGGATCGGCAGGCCGGCCTGGTTCGACAGCACGACCGAAAACTCGCCGGACGTGCCGTCGTACTGCGTCGCGAAGCGCACGTCGAACGCGCCGGTCGCAGCGGCGACGCCGAGCGCCCGCCAGCGCGCCATCTGCGGCGCCAGCCGCCGCACGAAATCGTTCCAGTCGTGCGTCGAGGCCGGCGACCACAGTACGTCCGCGAGCGCGGCCAGACGCGGGAACGCCGCGTGCTCGACGCGTTCGGGCGTGCGCATGTGCTCGGTCCACAGGTTCGCCTGCGCGCCGAGGACGTGCCGGGCGGCGCTGTCGTCGAGGCCGGGCGGCAACGGCTGGAACGCGTAGATGTCGGCCAGGCTGCGCACGCTCGGCCGACCGGCCGGCTCGTCGGCGGCGTCGCTTTGCAAGTGATCGAAGTACAGATCCGGGTCCGGCGACAGCACGACGTCGTGGCCGGCGTTCGCCGCCGCGATGCCGCCCTTCGCACCGCGCCAGGACATGACCGTCGCACTCGCCGGCACGTCGCCGTCGAGGATCTCGTCCCAGCCGATCAACCGGCGGCCATGCGCGGCCAGATAGGTCTGCAGTCGCGCTATGAACCAGCCTTGCAGCTTTTCCTCGTCGGCGATGCCGAGCTCGCGCATGCGCGCCTGCACGCGCGGCGAAGCCTTCCATTGGTCCTTGACGGCCTCGTCGCCGCCGACATGGATGTAGGTTCCGGGAAACAGCGCGACGACTTCGTCGAGCACGTTCTGCACGAAATCGAACGTGGAATCGTCGACATTGAGGATGTAGCTGTGCACGCCCCAGTCCGGCGACACGACCGGCGTGTCGGCAGCTGAGCCGAGCTTCGGATACGCGGCGATCGCTGCCTGCATGTGACCGGGCATGTCGATCTCCGGCACGATCGTCACGTAGCGTTCGGCCGCGTAGCGCACGATCTCGCGGATCTCGTCCTGCGTGTAGAAGCCGCCGTAGCGCACCGGCTGCCCGTTCGCGTCGGTGCCGGCGGCGCCGGCCGGCCGGCGCCAGGCGCCGACCTCGGTGAGACGCGGATGGCGCTTGATCTCGATGCGCCAGCCTTGGTCGTCGGTCAGGTGCCAATGCAAGGTGTCGAGCTTGAGCAGCGCGAGCTGGTCGATGAAGCGCTTGATGAACTCCGGCGATTGGTAGTGGCGCGCCGAATCGAGCATCGCGCCGCGCCAGGCGAAGCGCGGACGATCACGGATCAGCAGGGCCGGCACGTCGATCGCCGACGTGGGCGTACTTTGCTGGGTCAGCAGCTGCCACAGGGTGGTCGCGCCGCGGAACAATCCCTGCGGCTCGGCCGCAGCGACGCGGATCAGGTGATCGTCGACGGCGAGTTCGTAGCCCTCGCCGGCCGGCACGCGCGGATCGGCAGGCTCCAGCGAGAACACGATCGCGTCGCGTCGCGCACCGCCGTCGAATGGCCGCACGTCGAGGTGAATGCCGCGCGTGGCTTGCAGCAGGTCGGCGAAGCGGCGCGCGATGCCGAGCGCTTGCGCATTGTTCGCATCGACGATCAGCGCGGCGCCCTGGCGCAGCAGAAAATGTCCGTGGTGGCGCTCGAGCAGGGCGGGCTGTGGGATCAGGGAGAGCACGGACTCGTTCGTTCGAGCCGGCGGCACGCTCTGGCATGCCGACAAGAGTGCGAGGCACGCGAGCTGCGCCAGCTGAAGGAGTCGGCGCGCGAATGGCGATACGCGGGCGGGAGCGGGCGTCATGCGCGCGAGTTTCTCATCGATGGCGCGTGGAGGTGGGGAAGGAGGCGCTGGGTACCGGCGTGCGCCGGGATGACGAAAGCGTGGAGAAAACGGCGGGCCCGGAATCATTCCGGACCCGCAAGTCCATCGCCTGCCGAGGGCGACGTCAGAACTCGAAATGCAGACTGGCCATGTAGCGGCGCCCGCTCTTGTACTTGCCGGCGAGCAGGCTCTTGTTGCCGAGGTACTCGAAGTAGGTTTCGTCGAGCAGGTTCATCGCGTTGAGGTTCAGCGACAGATGGTCGTTGAAGCGCCACGTGGCCGACGCATCCAGTTCGGCGTAGTCGTCGACCGACGCGGGCGGCGCACCGGCCACGTAGCCGCCGGCGAGGTAGTGGCTGCGCCAGCCGTAGGTGATGCGCGCACTGAACGGACCCTTCTCGTAGTACGGGCTGATGTTGTAGGCGTTCTTCGAGTTGTACGGCAGGTCCTGGTCGGTATGCGTCGACGCATCCGAATAGGTGTAGTTGGCGTACATGCCGAAGCCGGTGTCGCCGAACGGCTGCTGGTAGCTCAGCGTGAAGCCCTTCACCTTCGCCGTGCCGCCGTTGAGCGGACGCAGCACGCTGTAGTCGCAGAAGCCGCTGGTGTCGCAGTTGCCGAGGTGGCCGTCGACGTAGATGCGCTGGTAGCCCGCCGGATCGTTGAGGAACTGCGAGTTGAACTGGCGCTCGATGTGCGAGTCGGTCGTGATGTAGTTGCGCACGTCCTTGTAGAAGATCGACGCCGCCAGCACGGACTGCTCGGCGAAGTACCACTCGGCCGAGAAGTCGAGGTTCCACGACTTGTACGGATCGAGGTCGGCATTGCCGCCCGACCCCGTCAGCACCGTGTCGTTGAGGAAGGTGTTGTGCACTTCCTGGTTGTACGGCGCCCAGGCGATGACCTCGGCGAGTGCGCCGCGGATGACCACGTCGGGTGCCGCGTCCCAGGCGACGTTGATCGACGGCAGCACGTTGTTGTGGCTGGAGCTGGCGGTCTGGTAGCTGCCGGCCGGCGCCGGATAGGTCGGCGTGCCGCTGTAGCTGTAGCCGGCGCTGTCGATGTCGGTGTGCACGAAGCGCACGCCGAAGTTGCCGTGGATCGCATCGTTGCCGAAGTTCAGCTGCGCGTAGCCGGCGTCGGATTCCTGCGTGACCGAATAGGTGTTGTTGAGGAACGAGCCTGGATCGGGCGAGGTGCCGAGCGGACTGCCGAGCACCCAGTTCATCACGTTGTCGAAGCTCGTCTGCACGTGATGGCGCTGGTCGTTGGAGAAGCCGTCGAAGCCCGAGAGGATGTCGGTCAGGCCGTCGAAGCCGATCGTCGCCAGGTTCGCCGTGCGTACGCCGCCGTAGATGAAGAGTTCGCGGCTCTCGTCATGCTTGGCGTAGCGCACGCCGAGCAGCAGCTCGTTGAAGAAGCCGTCGAAGTTCTTGCTGAAGTCGATCTGGCCGTAGTTGTCCTTCGCCTTCGCCGGCCACTGCGCATAGTTGCCGCCCCAGCCGCCGCCCGGCGTGTCGCCGTCGTGCCAGTTGGCCGGATCGGCTGCCGCGCTCGGGCTGTCGAACGAGATGCCGCGGCGGATGTCCCAGGTGTAGCCGCCGTTGTAGTACGGCTCGATGAACGCCTGCGAGTTGCTGTCGTCGTCGGCCTTGCTGATGCCGATGTTGCCGGCGAGGCTCCAGCCTTCGCCCTTGTAGGTTCCGGTCAGGTCGAGGCCCTTGGTCGTCACCGTCGACTTGCGCGCCTGGTTGTCCAGATAGGTATTGACCGGTCCGTTGCCACCGTTGGACTGCAGGCCCGGGCAGGATGGATCGTCGTTGCCGCAGGAATGGCCGCTGGTGATCAGGCCGCCGCCGCCCGGCGTCAGGCTGGTGATGTTCTGCGGCGTCTGCGTGGTGAAGCCGTACATCGACTGGTTGAAGTTGTCGAACTTCTCGCGCACGTACAAGCCTTTCACGTCCAGCTCGAACTGGTCGTTCGGCTTCCATTGCATGTTCAGCGTCGCGCTGTCGCGCTTGCGCGTCTGCTGGAAGTACGCCGCGTTGATTTCCTGCGGCACCAGGTCGTTCGGGTTCAAGGTGCCGGCGGCCAGGCCGGCCGCGACCGCGGGACTCGCGCTGAGGCTCGACACCGGGCTGTAGCCGAAGATCTCCTCGCCCTGGCGATCGACCTTCTCTTCGTAGTGCTGCGCCGACACCGCGATGCCGAAGGTGTTGTCCGTATTCTTCCAGCTGTACAGCAGCGAGGCGTTCGGCTTGGTCGAGTCGGACTGGTCGCCGTAAGTCGCGCCGACCGAACCGCTCAGCGTGTTCGCGGCCAGATCGAGCGGCTCGCGCGTGTGCATGATGATGGTGCCGCCGACGCTGCCCTCCGGAAGGCGCGCTTCTGGACTTTTATACACTTCCAGTTTGCCGAGGATTTCCGGCGCGAGCATGGTGTAGTCGAAGCCGTGGTTGGGCTGTTCGCCGTACAGCCAGGTCGTCTGCGCGACCGGATGACCGTCGAGGAAGGTCAGGTTGAGGCTGGGGTCGGTGCCGTTGATGCTGACGCGTTCGCCCTGACCGAAGCGGCGGTCGATGGTGACACCGGGAATCTGCGACATCGCCTCGGCGACGTTGGTGCTCGGGAATTTGCCGATGTCTTCGGCGGTGATCGCATCGACGACCGCGTCGGCGTCGCGCTTGGTCTCCAGCGAGCGCTTCAGGCTCTCGCGGATGCCGTGCACGACGATCGTGTCCATCTCCTGGCCGTCGGAGCGGGTGCCATCCTGGGCCGGTGCGGCTGCCGGCGCTGCCGCCGGCGATGCGTCGTCGGCCTGCGCGGCACCGACGAGCGCGAACGCGGCGATGATGCTCGCCGACAACATCGTTCTCGAAAACTTCATGACGTTCCCCCTCTGGTGGTGACGGCTACGGCCCTGGGCGGTCGTTGCCGATTCGTTTGAGTCCCTCATCGCGAAGCTCCAGACAAACTCTTCAAACCGGCGCGGATCCGCCGGCGCGCGACACGCCGGCATCGTTCGCGGGGCGGTTGAAATACCAGCTGGCGGCGCCGATCACGCCGAGCTGGGCGTGTTCGATCAGCCGCACCGGCGTACGCGCGAGCACTTCGCGCATCGCACCCTTGTCGACGAACCGCTCGACGAAGCGGCTCTGCTGCAGCAGCGGCTTCATCTGCGGCAGCACGCCGCCGGCGAGGTAGATGCCGCCGGTGGCGCCGTACAGCAGGGCGAGGTCGCCGAGCACGCTGCCGAACCAGGCGCAGAACACGTCGACGGTTTCCTCGGCGAAGCGATCGCTGCGCGCGAGCGCGGCGGCGGTGATCTGCGCCGGCGTCAGCGCGAGCGCCGGCGCGCCGCGCAGCGCGCGGATCGCGGCATGCAGGTTGGCCAGGCCGGTGCCGGACAGCACGTCTTCGATCAGCACGCGCGAACCGCGCCGGCGCAGTTCGCGCAGCAGTTCGAATTCGATGTCGGTGTCGGGCGCCAGCGTCGCCTGGCCGGCTTCGGTGGCGAGGACCAGGACGCGCTGGGCATTGGGAATGCGCACGGCGGCACCGAGCCCGGTACCCGGACCGACCAGCAGCACCGGACCGTCGACCGCGTCGGCCGGGCCGCTGAGCAGCGCCGCTTGGGTCGCATCGATATGGCCGATCGCGTGCGCGGCGGCCTCGAAGTCGTTGACGATCGCGAGGTCGCGCACGCCGAGCGCCGAACGCAGGCCGGAGATCGACACCGTCCACGGCAGGCTCACGTTGACCACCGCATCGTCGATGACGTAGCCGGCGATCGCGAGCGCGACGCGATCGACGGCGGCGTGCAGATGCGTATCGCGAAACGTACCGATGATCGCGGCGAGGCTGGGGAATTCGGCGCAGGCGTACTTCTGGTAATGCGGGATCGCGAACGCGCCGTCCGCAGCCGGCCCGACCAGGGCGATGCGCGCATGCGTGCCGCCGACGTCGGCGGCGATCAGCGGCGCGTCGTTCGCGCGCTGGAATGTCTCCCGGTCAACCGCGTTGCCCACTCGTCGCCCCCCGCCGCCCGCCCGTCGTCGCGCGCCCGGCGATTGCCAGCGCCCGGCGAGTCTCACGCGCCATGACAACGTTGTCAACATTGCACTGCAAAATGACGCGGAATTGCAACGCAAGTATGGTTGGCGCGAGCCTTGTCGACGCTTTGCCCCGTGCACAAAGGGGCTTTCCACAAGGGCTGGTCTGCACGCGCGCCTGCGGACGGTGGCGCTCGCATGACAACGTTGCTACGTTTGGATCGTCGATAGACAAGCGGAAGCTATCGCCGCCACGCCGTCCGCATCAGAGGGGAGCATCGATGTCAGCCGTCGCCACCGCCGCGCCGAACGCGCGCGACACTCGTACGCCGATGCTGATCATCGGCCTCCTGTTCTTCATCTTCGGCTTCGTCACCTGGCTCAACGGACCGTTGATCCAGTTCGTCGAACTCGCGTTCGACTTGAACACGGTCAACGCGTTCCTGGTGCTGATGGTGTTCTACTTGTCGTACTTCTTCCTCGCGCTGCCGGCGTCGTGGATCCTTCGCCGCAGCGGCATGAAGCGCGGCATGGCGCTCGGCCTGTTCGTGATGGCGGTCGGCGCGGCGGTATTCGGCGAGTTCGTCGTGCGGCGCTGGTATCCGGGCGCGCTGTCCGGCCTGTTCGTGATCGGCGCCGGCCTCGCCCTCCTGCAAACCGCGGCCAATCCGTACATCAGCATCCTCGGGCCGATCGAGAGCGCGGCGCAGCGCATCGCCTTCATGGGCATCTGCAACAAGATCGCCGGCATCCTCGCCCCGCTCGTCATCGGCGCGCTGGTGATGCACGGCCTCGGCGACCTGAAGACGCAGGTGCAAGCCGCCGATGCGGCGGGCAAGGCGGCGCTGCTCGATGCGTTCGCCGCGCGCGTGCACGTGCCGTACTTGGTGATGGCGTGCCTACTCGCCCTGCTCGGATTCTGGATCGCGAAGTCGCCGCTGCCGGAGATTCGCGCCGCCGAAGTCAATCGCGCCAGCGACGACGGCCGCGCCGATGCGAAGGGCTTGTTCGCCTACCCGCACCTATGGCTTGGCGTGCTTTGCCTGTTCGTCTACGTCGGCGTCGAAGTGATGGCCGGCGACGCGATCGGCACCTATGGCCGCGGCTTCGGCCTGCCGGTCGACGAGACCAAATTCTTCACCTCGTTCACGCTCGCCGCGATGCTGGTCGGCTATGTCGTCGGCCTGCTGACGATTCCGCGCTTCATTTCACAGGCGCGCTATCTCGCGCTGTCGGCCGTGCTCGGCGCGCTGCTGTCGATCGGCGCATTCCTCAGCCACGGCTACGTCTCGGTCGGGTTCGTCGCCGCGCTCGGCTTCGCCAACGCGATGATGTGGCCGGCGATCTTCCCGCTGGCGATCGCCGGCCTCGGCCGTCTCACCGAAACCGGTTCGGCGTTGCTCGTGATGGGTATCGCCGGCGGCGCGATCATTCCACAAGCGTTTGCGCTGCTGCGCGAGCGGCACGACTTCCAGCTCGTGTTCGTGCTGATCATGCTGCCTTGCTATCTGTACATCCTGTTCTACGCCTTGCGCGGCTATCGCGCAGGCCGCGCCTGAAGCAGGCACACCGCTTGGACTGCCGCCGCAACGAAGGTCGAATCGGTACACAGGCGACGCGCGATGCGTCGCCGACGCCGCTCAGTGCACCTGGCCTTCGACCGCAATGCTGTGACTCTGCAGCCAGGCGCGCACCGCATCGCGTGCTGCCCGCACGTCGCTGCTCAACACCGATTCCTTGGTCATGAACAAGTAGCGCTGGAAGGTCACGTTCTGCGCGTTCTTCAGATTCGGCGAGGCGCCGGCCTGCAGCAGCCCGAGCACGCGGCCGGCATCGTTGATCTGCGCAGCGACGTGCAGCGCCGTGTTGCCTTGCCGATCGGTCGCATCGAGGCGCGCGCCGGCCTTGATCAGACGGTCGGCGTTGTCCTGGCGTTCGGCCATCAGCGCGGCCATCAGCGGCGTCGATTGCGTGATCGTGTTCGGCGTATCGGGACTCGCGCCACGAGCGAGCAGGGTCTCCAGCCAGTACGGCGTATCGGCCTGCGCGGCAAGATGCACGGCGGTCGTGCCGCCGTCGTCGCCGCGCGCCGGATCGGCACCGACGGCGAGCAAGGTCTCGAAGCTGCCGCGTTTCTGGTTGAGCATCGCGAACTGCAGCATCGGCAGGCCGCGTTCTCCCTGCGCGTTCGGGTTGGCGCCATCGGCGACGAGTTTGCGGATGCGCGCGTCGTCCCCGGCCTTGACGGCATCGGCCAGCAGGGCCGCAGCGGGGTCGGTGAAGGTTTTGCTCGGTGACATCGAGGAGGATCCTGCCTGGGCGCACATGGCGTGTGCGAAGAGGATAAGCGACGCGAGCAACACGGCGCGAGCCACGCGCCGTGTCGCGCCCGGGCGAGCAATGAGTCTCATCGAAATCCGCCGTTCCATGTCACGCCGGCGATCGGCTCACACCGCATCGCATCGGCATACGGTGCCGATTCTGGGCGCTGCGGCTCACCAGTTCCAGGGCATCGCCTTGCTGACGGCATTGCCGACGGCCTTGGCCCCGTCGGCGACGGCGTTGCCGACCGCCTTCGCGCCATCGACGACCGCGTTGCCGACAGCCTTGGCTCCGTCGACGACGGCATTGCCGACCGCCTTCGCGCCATCGACGACGGCGTTGCCGACGATCTTGGCGCCCTCGATGGCCTTGTTCGCCGTCCACTGCAGTCCGTCACCGAGCTTGTCCAGACCCCAGTTCAAACCGTCGCCGAGTTTGTCGGCTGCCCACGAAAAGCCCTTGCCGACGGCATCGGTGCCCTTGCTCAAGAGATTGCCGCCACCCTCGACAATACCGGCGACGAAATCGAGCGGCTTCTGCAAGCCGGTCGCCTGGCCGACGTCGCGCAGAATCTGCCCGGCTGCGTCGGTGACGTTGCGGACGGCCTTGCCGCCGGTGGAAATCACGTCCGAACCGACCTTGCCGGCAAGGTCCAGCGCGCCGTTGGCGACATCGCCGGCGATATGCGTGGTGCCGCTGATCACCTGGCCTTGGCCGAACTCGTTGCGCGCGTCATCGGCGATATTCGATGCGGTGCTCTTGACGGTATCGATCGTGTCGGTGACGACGTTCTTGATGCCGCCGATCGCCGTGCCGATCGAGTTGAAATTGAGTTCCGCCAGATCCTGGATCGTGTTGGAAACCACGCCGGGGTTGCCGGGATCGCGTGCCGTCTGCGTGCGCAGCGCTTCGACATACGAGGTGTTGTCGCCGCTGCCGCCGTGCGCGCCGAGGATCGGCTTGAAGCCCGGCGGCAGCGCGACATCGAGTTCGTGGCCGACGGCGTTCGGCGGAGAGATCGGGCCCAGGCCCGGCACGGGAATCGCCGGCAGGCCCTGCTGCGCCAGCGTCAACGGATCGGAATCGACCACGTAGCGGCGCACCTGCCCACTGTCGGCAAGATCTTCGCGTGCGGCATTCGGATTGAAGCCGAGGTCGCGCAAGGTCTGGTTGCTGAGACCGGCCGAGTTGAAGGTGACGGCGGTCGCGTCAGTCGCCAAGGCCGCGGCGGATGCCAGCCCGCCACCGAGCGAATGGCCGGTGAAGACCACGTTGCCCTGCCCGAACGCGACTTCGGCCTGCTTGGCGAGCGCGGTCGCTTCGTTGTACTGCTTGGCGCCGAGACCGAAGGCCTGGCTCGCGTCGGCTCCGATGTCCGGCAACTGCGACGGATCCGTGCCTGCATACGCGACGACGTATTGGCCCTGCTGGTTCTGGTAGATCGCGGCGCGAAAGCCGCTCGACGGATCTTCCAACGAGGCGGGGTCGATGTTGACGCGATTGCCGTTGGCGTCGACCAGGTGATCGGGGTGATCGCCGGGGGCCGGCTGCAGGCGCGTCCAGCCGGCGGCCTGGAGATCCTTCTCCGATTGCGTGCCGGTCGACTGCGTCGTCGGATCGGACAGCGTGTAGGAATCGTTGGCCATTTCCGCCAGCTGCAGATCCGTCTGCGGCTGCGGCTTCGTGCCGGAGACCTGGGTGCTGAAGCGCCCGTCGCCGACGGGGGTCTGGCCGGCCGGCGACGAGGAAGGCGGCGGAGTCGGCGACGAAGCGGGCAGTTGTGCGGCAAGGCGCTGGCCGACATCGTTGATAAGAGACATGGCAGCGCTCCCCGCTTTTCCGATGAGGGCGTCAGCTTGTCAGCAGATGGCCGCGCAACCTAGCTAGGGCAAACCCGAGCCTGCCGGGGCCGTCCGAAGGCCGTTCGCAGGGCGGCGGCCCGGCCTGGCGGCGGCCGTTCGCCGCCGGCGCCCTTTCCCATCCGGGGCGGCTCTCCGCTACGATGGGCCGAACCTGCGGAACATCATCGGTGAATCGACCCACGATCAAGGACGTCGCGCGACGCGCGAAGGTATCGCTGAAGACGGTTTCGCGCGTCATCAACAACGAGCTGTCGGTCCGCGACGAAACGCGCGAGCGCGTGCGCCGCGCCGTGGCCGAGCTCGACTACGAACCGGACCAGTCCGCGCGCAGCCTGCGCAGCGCGACGTCGTACGCGCTCGGCCTCGTCTACGACAATCCCAATCCGTACTACGTGATCAGCGTGCAGAACGGCGTGCTGGCCGCTTGCCGCGACCAGGGGTTCGGACTGCAGATCCATCCGTGCGATTCGACCGTGCCCGATCTCGCCGATGAACTGCGCGAGCTGGTGCGCCGCGCGCGCCTTGCCGGTCTCGTGCTGGCGCCGCCGATGTCCGAGCGCATGGACCTGATCCGCTACCTCGCCGCGAACGAGATCAAGTTCGTGCGCATCATCTCGGCCGCCGAGGACCCGAACGACGGCTACCCGTGCGTCTACGTCGACGACCGCGACGCCGCCTACGACATCACCGAGCACCTGATCCAGCTCGGCCACCAGCGTATCGGCTTTCTCTGGGGCAGCGAAGCGCATCGCTCGAGCCCGGAACGATTCAAGGGCTACGAAGCCGCGCTGAAGGCGTACGACATACCGCTCGACAAGAAGCTCGTGATCCCGGGCGACTTCTCGTTCGACGACGGCTTCCGCGGCGCGCGGCGCCTGTTCGCCCTGCGCGAACGGCCGACCGCGATCTTCGGCTCGAACGACGAGATCGCCGCGGGCGTGCTCGCCGCCGCCAAGGCGAACGGCATCGACGTACCGTACGAACTGTCGATCGCAGGCTTCGAGGACAGTCCGTTCTCGAAGCAGAGCTGGCCGGCGCTGACCACCGCGAAGCAGGCGACCGAAGACATCGCGCGGCATGCCGCGCTGCGCCTGATCGCGGAACTGAAGCCCACGGCCGGCGCCGCCGCGCCGATCAATCGCGGCTTCAGTCCGCAGCTGGTGATTCGCGACTCGACCGCGCGCGTGGGCAAGCCGGCCGCCTGACCTGGGGTTCGACCCGCACGACGGCCATGCAGCCGTCGTGGCGATCCAGGATGGCGGCTACGCGCGCTGACGCCGGCGCGAGGTCGACCGGGTCTTCAACGCATCGAGCGCGGCCGAGTTTTCGCGCGCCCACGCGTACATGCGCTCGATCGGCTCGACCAGAAGCCGCCCGAGCGGCGTCAGCGCGTAGTCCACGCCTGGCGGCACCGTGTCGAACACCGTCCGCTCGACCAGGCCGCTGGCCTCCATCTCTCGCAATGTCTGGCTCAGCATCTTCTTCGAGATGCCCGGCAAGCTGCGCAGCAGAACGCCGCTGCGCGCACGGCCTGCGTGGCGAGCGTGCAGCGTGTGCAGGATCATGCTCGTCCATTTCGTCGAGAAGATCTCCAGCACCCGGCGCGGCGCGCAGTCTTCGCGCCATTCTTCTTCCGCGCTGCCTGGTTCCATCGTGGTTACCTTTTCGTGCCTTCTTGGACTCGCCGGAAACCGTACCTATCGTGCTCGCTGGAATCTTTCAGGAGCCTCCGATGACGAATGTCGCACTGATTGCCGGCGCCAGCGGCATAGCGGGAAGCGCCGCGGCGCAGCGGTTGGTCGAACAGGGCTGGAAAGTCCTCGGCCTCGCGCGCCGCGCCGTCGCGCAGCCCGACGTGACGCCGATCGCCGCCGACCTCGCCGACGCGCCATCGCTGCGAGCGGCACTCGAGGGTCTCGCACCCACTCACGTTTTCCTGACGACATGGTCGCGGCAAGCGACCGAAGCCGACAACATCCACGTCAACGCGGCGATGGTGCGCAACCTCCTCGACGCGCTGAAGGCCGCCGGCAGCGTCCGCCATGTCGCCTTGGTGACCGGGCTGAAGCACTACCTGGGGCCGTTCGAGTCGTACGGCAAGGGAGCGCTGCCGCAAACGCCTTTTCGCGAAGACCAAGGCCGCTTGAACGTCGACAACTTCTACTATGCGCAGGAAGACGAGGTATTCGCGGCGGCCGCGCGCGACGGATTTCGCTGGAGCGTGCATCGGCCGCACACGATCGTCGGCGCTGCGATCGGCAACGCGATGAACATGGGGACGACGCTCGCGGTCTACGCGTCGATCTGTCGCGAAACGGGACGACCGTTTCGCTTCCCCGGTTCGCTCGTGCAATGGAACGGCCTGACCGACATGACGGACGCGCGCCTGCTCGCGCGCCACCTGCTGTGGGCCGCGACGACGCCGGAGGCGGCCGACCAGGCGTTCAACGTCGTCAACGGCGATGTCTTCCGCTGGAGCTGGATGTGGCAGCGCATCGCGACCTGGTTCGGTATCGAGCCCGTGCCCTTCGACGGCACCGTCGCCCCGCTCGCCTTGCAGATGGCCGGCGACGCTCCGATCTGGGCAGAGATCGCTGCCCGCCATGGCCTTGCCGAGGCCGATATCGATCGCCTCGTTTCTCCCTGGCATACCGACGCCGACCTCGGCCGGCCGATCGAAGTGGTGACCGACATGTCCAAGAGCAGGCAGCTCGGCTTTCTCGACTATCGGCGCAGCGACGAGGCCTTCGTCGATTTGTTCGAACGTCTGCGCGCCGATCGCATCATTCCCTAGCGTATCGAACCGTCCGCGCTGTCGACTCGGCCGCTCGTGAAACACATGCCGCCGTCACGGCGCCTGGGCGGCAGTCTGCGGCTGCGTTCGAGATTCGCGCCGATACTGCAGCGGCGCACGGCCGGTCACCCGCTTGAACGTGCTGCTGAATGCGCTGTCGGAGGCGTAGCCCAGCGACGCCGCGATCGACGAGACGCTGGCCGTATCGCTGCGCAACGCGCGGCGCGCCAGGCGCATGCGCCATTGCAGCAGATAATCGAGCGGCGCCGTGCCGACGATCGTCTTGAAGCGCAACGCGAAAGCCGATCGCGAGACGCTGGCCGCGCGTGCCAGATCGTTCAACGTCCAATGCGTTGCCGGCGCCTCGTGCATCAGGCGCATGGCCGGCCCGATCTTCGGATCGGACAAGGCCGCCAGCCAGCCGGTCGCCGGCCGCGCTGGCGAGGCCAGAAACGATCGCAACACCTGCACCAGCATGATGTGGCTGAGATGCTCGGCCATCAGCTGCGCGCCCGGCCGCGTGTCGGAAAGCTCCACGGCCAGATGCGACAACACCCAGCGCAAGGTCGTCGCCTGCGCCGAATCGCGATCGACGTGCACGAACGGCGGCAGCGCATCGATCAGCATCGACGCATCGGCCGGCTCGAAGATGAAGCGGCCGCCGATCACGAACACGTCGGCGGGCGTGCCGATGTGCGCGGCGCCGTCGACCGGATCGCGAAAGACATCCGCAGCGCCGATCCGCGGCAACGTGAGGTCGCTCGCCAGCACGAAGCGATGGCCGCCCTTGAGCAGGAAGCAATCGCCCGCCTGCAACCGGACCGGCTCGATGTCACCCTCGAGCGCGAGCCAGCACGTTCCCTCGACGACCGCATTGAACTTGATGCCGGCCACCGTCGAGAACTGGATCGCCCACGCGCCGCCAGCCTTCAACCCGTTGGAGAAGGCACTGCGCACGTTCAGCAGCGACAACACGTTGGAAAGGGTATCCATCGCGAGAGATTTGGACGATCGAGAAAGAATTGTGGACCTGTATACATGGATAGTCCAAGCACCCTTGCCTAAAGTGACCCTTTGCATTCAGGAGCACACCCCATGCAGGACAAGCAGTCGCCGATTCCCTCGGGATTCGGCCCGCGTACCACGGCGCAAGAAGCCCTCGCCGGCAAGCGACTCGACGGCCGCACGGCAATGATCACCGGCGGATACTCCGGACTCGGTCTCGAAGCCGCGCGCGTCCTGGCCGACGCTGGGGCGACCGTGATCGTGCCGGCGCGCACGCCGGACAAGGCGCGCTCGGCGCTCGCCGCCATCGCGCGCGTCGAGATCGGCGCGATGGATCTGCTCGACCCCGCGTCGATCGACCGGTTCGCGCAGGAATTCCTCGCCTCGGACAGGCCGCTGGACATGCTGATCACCAGCGCCGGGATCATGGCGACGCCGCTGACGCGCGACGCGCGCGGCTACGAAGCACAGTTCGCGGCCAATCACCTGGGTCACTACCAGTTGACCGCGCGCCTGCTGCCGGCGCTGCGTCGAGCGGGCCACGCGCGGGTCGTCTCGGTGAGTTCGGCCGGCCATCGCTTTTCCGGCGTCGACTTCGACGATCCGAATTTCGAACGGCGCGACTACGACAAATGGAAAGCCTACGGACAATCGAAGACAGCCAACGCGCTGTTCGCGCTGCACCTGGACACGCTCGGCGCCGCGCACGGCGTGCACGCGTTCTCCGTGCACCCCGGTTCGATTCTCTCGACCGACTTGGCGCGCCATCTCAGCGTCGAAGAACTGCAGTCGTTCGGCATCGCGTTCGCGAACGGCAAGCCCGTCCTTCCCGCTCACTTCAAGACCGTCGAGCAAGGCGCCGCGACGCTGGTCTGGTGTGCGGTCAGCGAGGCATTGAACGGCCGCGGCGGCGAGTACTGCGAGAATTGCGACATCGCCGCGATGACGACCCCGCAGTCGACTCAAGCCGCACCCGGCGTCGCGGCCTACGCGGTCGATGCGGCACTGGCCGAATCGTTGTTCGGTCTCAGCGAAAGACTGACGGGCGTGGCGCTGTCGTTCTAGGCGTTCCCCGCAATGCGAACAGCTATGCGCCGGTGTGCAGCTCCAACGCCAGGAATTTCGTGCCCGCGATCGGATTGAAGACGTAAGGCTCGATCGGCACGAATCCCAGCGCACGATAGAGTCGCTGCGCAGCCGCCATGGTGGGGAGCGTATCGAGACAGATTCTCGAATAGCCGGCTTGGCGGGCCTCCTGGCAAATGCGCTGCGCCAGCTGGAGCCCCAACTGCACGCCGCGTGCTTGCGGCCGCACATAGAGCCGTTTCATTTCGCACGCAGCGCCGTGCAAAGGACGCAAGGCGACGCAACCGAGCGCGTCGCTGCCGCTCCACGCCAGCAGCAGCCGTCCTGCCGGCGCTGCGTATTTTCCGGGCAAGCCGGCGAGTTCGGCTTCGAAATCCTGGAAGCCGAGGTCGACGCCGAGGCTTTGCGCGTATTCGCGAAACAGGCTTCGCACCTCGTCGGCGTCTTCGGGAAACGCGGCTGGCCGTATGTCGATCATGCGCAGCGCAAGCTCGGTACGCTGACGCGCTCGGCGGACCGAACCGTCCTGGCGCGATGCACGCCTGCCGTCCATCGCGACGTCGTCGAACGTCGAGTCCGGCGTTCGCGGGAATGGCGTCTTGCAGCGCCGTCGTCGCCGTTCTTCATGGCGTTTGCCGAACGAAGCACTGCTCGATCAGTGAAGCGCCCCACTGCTCTCCGCGGCCTTCCCAGTCCAACACGAAACCGGCCCGCTCGTAGAGGTGGCGCGCCGCATCCAGGCCCTTGAACGTCCACAGCTTCGTCCGCTCGAACCTGCGGGTGTCGCAAAACGCCAGGGCCGCCGCGAGCAGGTCCCGACCTGCGCCGCGACCGCGCGCTTCGTCGTCGACGATGAAGAAACGCAGGTGCGCCTCGCGGTTGCCGAGGTCTTCGCCGTCGATCGCGATGCTGCCGACGATTCGCTCGTTTCTCACGGCCGCCCAGATCGCGTTCGCCGGATCGGAGAGCCGCGAAGTCAGATCGGCCATTTCCACCGCGACGCGATGCTCGAAGAACCGGCCGAGTCCTTCGTGGCGCGAGTAGTAGTGTGCGTGCATCTCCGCGACCCGGCCGATGATGCCGGGCCGGTAGCCTTCGACGATCGACAGCGGCGATTCGTCGATGAGCGGCACGCCGAGCCGATCGGCGCGCAGGGCGGCGCCATACCGGCACAGGCCGTCGCCGATCGAAGCGAGTTCGTGCGGGGCCAAGTGTTGTGCGGCATCCGCGACTTGACGCCGGGCGAAGCGATCGATCGCGGCGAGCGTCCTGCGTCCCCTCGCCGTGAGCGAAAGGCGCTTGAAACGCGCATCTTCGCGGCCGGCCGACTGCTTCAGTTCGCCAGCCTCGACGAGCTTGCCGACCATGCGGCTGACGCTCGACTTCTCCAGTCCGAGGAAGTCCGCCAGTTCCACCGACGTCATCGCGCCGCGGGCGCCGATCTCGAGGATCGAGTGAACGGCCGACGGCGGATAGTCCGTCGCCGCCAGGGTGCCTCGCATGAATCCGAGCTCGCGAACCATCAGGCGCGAGGCCGAGCGGACACGATCGACGAGCTCGATGTCGGGCGGCTGCATTGCGGTCTCCTGCCGTGCCTATAGTTGTATCATGCAACCATATCGTCGAGAAAGAAAGCGGGCCGCCATTTCGCCTACGGTCGTCCGATCTTCATCGGGATACAGACGCACCGAACACGTCCCGGCCGCAGCCGGGCAAGGCGACCGCGCCCGGCTCACGCGACCGTTGACTGTACACATGTCTATTTGTATACATGCGACGCCATGACCCAGCCGCTGACCAGTCAGATCGAGCACATCGTCGTGGTGATGCTCGAGAACCGTTCGTTCGACAATCTGCTGGGCGGCCTCTATCCGCCCTCAGCCGCGTTCGACGGATTGACCGGCAGCGAGACCAATCCCATCGATCCGAGCGATCCGAAGTCGGCCACCGTGAAGGTGTGGCAGGGACCGCCGGGCATCGACACGATGATCACGCCGTTCCCGGATCCGAACGAGGATTTCGACGACATGACGCGCCAGCTGTTCGGCCGCAATGGCGTCGACCCGAACACGTCGAGCGTCCCGACGATGGACGGCTTCGCGTGGAACTACCTGAACGCGAAACCGATGGGCGGCGTCGCGCCGCAGGCCGCCGACATCATGCAGTACTACGCGCCCGGCTCGGGCGGGAATATCCCGGTCACCTCCGCGCTCGCGTCCGCCTATACATTCAGCGATCGCTGGTTCGCCTCGGGACCGGTGCAGACCTTCGCCAATCGCGTATTCAATCACTGCGGAACGCCCGGCACGTCGTTGTTCGATGCGCCCTATCTGAATGACCCCGACTACGTATTCGTGATCGCGCTTCACGGCGGCGTCGGCGATCCGTCGGTCTTCAGCACGCTCGATGCCGCGCGCCGAGGTCAGGTCAACTGGAAGATCTACTACCAGGACGAAGCGAAGACGTTCGGCTTCCCCGGCGGCATCCTGTCGGCGCTGCTGGTGAAATATGTCCGCGACGTCCACAAGTCCGACAACCAGACCCGGGTCGTCCAGTACGAGCAGTTCGCCAAGGACGTCGCCGGCGACGCGCTTGCGCCGTATTCGTTCATCGAGCCGCGCTACTTCGAAGCGAGCGACGGCCGCTCGCAGAGCAATCATCCCGGCAATGCCATCGCGCCGGGCACGACGGCGGACCCGAAGGCCATCAGCATCTGCGACGGCGAAACGTTTCTCGCCGGCATCTACAACACGCTGAGCGCCCATCCCAGCGTGTTCGACAAGACGTTGCTCGTGGTGATCTACGACGAGCACGGCGGCCTCTACGACCACGTTCCGCCGCCTGCGGCTCCGTCGCCGTTCAAGAGCGGGACGGTGAAAGGATTCGACTATTCCCGCTACGGCGTACGCGTGCCGTGCCTGCTGATCAACCCGTACGTCAACCGCGCCGACGGGGTCGCGTTCCGGCCGCCGAGTCCGGGCAACCCGTTCGACCACACGACGATCATCCGGACCGTCATCGAGCAGTTCCTGCCGAGCGACCAGTGGACGAGCCTCACCGCGCGGGATGCGAATGCACCCGTTCTGGCGAACCTGATCGATCCGAGCAATCCGCGAATCCCCGACGTGACGTTGCCGTCGTTCACATGTCCGGTTCCACCGACGTTCCCCGATCGTGCGAGCCAAGCACCGAGCTCGAGGGAAAAGGTGATGCGCGCGATCGCCGAGGCGGCCCGGCAGCAGGACGCTTCGTCGCACACCTGAGATCGGCGCGCGGGCCGTCTTTGCTCACGCCCCCGCGGGCGCGCGATCCTTCATCGCGAGGAGCTCCAGACTCGCGGCTCAGGAATGCTTCGCCCGCGCATTCTTCGCAGACCCTTTCCACTCGGCCGCGATGCGATCGGAAAAGGCCTGATTGCCGAGCGCCGCTTCGATACGCCAGAGCGGATCGAAGATCTCCGCGCCGGCTTCATGCATCAGGCGGCGATAGGCCGCCTCGAAGGCAGGGCGAACGTCCAGTAGCCGTTGCGCCTGCTCCTTTCCCTTGACCGTCAGCTTGACGACGGTGCGCCGGCCGTCCTTGGGATCGGAATGCGTGCCGACCAGCCCGAGCGCCTTCAGCTGCTTGACCGACTTGATCACGAACGGATGGGACTGACCGATCGCCGCAGCGATATCGGTGATCGCGCGCGGCCCGCTCTCGTAGAGGAGATGGACGGTCGACACCACGCGCGGCGGGACGACGATGCCCACGTCGGGAAAGACGACGTCGCAAGCCTGGATGAATCGATTCGCCAAGCGCCGCAGGATGTGCGGGAGAAAGATCAGTCCCTGGGAATGAATGAAGTCGCCCATACCCGCAATACCCGCCGCCACCTTCTTGCGAGCAATTATGTCACATGTTACGTTTCTTGTGACATATTTTTTTGGCGGAGCGTTGCTGATGCGTTGGCTGCCCCTCGTTACCCTTTTGCTGTGCGCGAGTCCCCTCGCTTCGAATGCGCGAGACGCAGGCTCCGGCGGTGCCGCCGCGCAGCCGCACGTCGCCGGAATCGTCGCTGCCGACCTCGACCGCAGCGTGCGGCCGCAGGACGACTTCTACGGCTTCGCCGTCGGCGGCTGGATCGCACGCGTGCAGGGGCCCGCCTACATGTCCGGCTGGAGCGCCAACAGGGAGCTCCAACTCGGCGTGTACGAAGCACTCGACAAGGACGTGCAGCGCCTGGCGAAGACGCCCGACGCCGATCCCGATCATCGAAAGCTGGCCGACATCTACGCCAGCTACATGGATCTCGCGCGGATCGACGCTGCCGGCTTGCAGCCGCTCGCTTCGTATTTCGAACAATTCGACGCCGCGACCGCGCCCCGCGACATCGTGCGCGCCATCGCCACGCTCTCCGCGCGCGGGCTGGATATCGGCATCGGCACCTGGGTCCATGCCGACGACGAAGATCCCACGCGCTATCTCGCCGACTTCGTGCAATCCGATCTCGGGCTGCCCGACCGCGACTACTACCTCGGCACCGACGCGCACGCCGCCGGCATCCGCGACGCGTATCGCCTCCATGTCGAGCGCGTGCTGTCGCTGTCGGGCACGAAGGACTCCGCATCGCTCGCACAGGCCATCGTGTCGCTCGAAACGCGGATGGCACAGGCGCAATGGACGCAGGTGGCCACGCGCGTCCCGGGAGCGACCTCGCATCGTCACACGCGCGCGCAATTGGCGACGGCGTCGCCCGGGCTGGATCTCGCGCAGTTCGCGGACGGGATCGGCATCCCGAAGGCGATCGACCGCTTCAACGTCGGCGAGCCGAGTTACATCACGGCCTACGGCGCGCTGCTGACCGAGGTCCCCGTGCCCGTGTGGCGCGCCTACTTGCGACAGCGGCTGATCGACCATCTTGCACGCTTTCTTCCCGAGCCGTACCGCGAAGAGGCCGACCGCTTCTTCAGCAAGACGCTGTACGGCGCGACGGCGAGCAGGCCGCGCTGGCTGCGTGCGATGGGCGTGCTCGAGGACGCGATGGGCGACGCGTTGGGGCAGCTTTACGTCCGGTACCACTTCTCCGCCGAAGCCAAGGCGCGTGCGACATCCGTGCTCGACAACGTGATCGCCGCGTTCCGCCGGCGCATGGAAAGCTCGGATTGGCTCAGCGAACCGAGCAAGCGCGGCGCCCTTTCCAAGCTCGATCATCTGGTCATCCGCATGGGCGCGCCCGACCGCATTCGCGACTATTCGAGCCTCGTGACCCGCCCGACCGACGCGGTCGGAAACTGGCTGCGCGCACGCACGCTGCTGGCGCAACGGGAGATCGACAAGCTGGGGCGGCCGGTCGACCGCGAGGAGTGGACCATGTCGGCGCAATCGGTGAACGGCTACTACTCGGTCAGCCGCAACCAGGTCGTACTGCCGGCGGCGCTGCTGCAACCGCCCTATTTCCAATCCGGTGCCGACGACGCGGTCAACTACGGCGGCCTCGGTTTCTTCATCGCCCACGAGCTGACCCACGCGTTCGATCGCGCAGGCAGCGAATACGACGGATTCGGCAAGCGCGTGGAATGGATGACGCCGCCGGACCGCGCCGAGTTCGAGCGTCGCGCGCACGCGCTGATCGCGCAGTACGGACGCTACGAGGTCGCGCCGGGCCGGCACGTGAACGGCGAACTCACCATCGGCGAGAACATCGCCGACAACTCCGGCCTGGCGATTGCCTACGAGGCCTGGCGGCGCGCGTCGAACGATCGCCCGGCACCGGTTCTCGACGGACTCTCCGGCGACCAGCGCTTTTTCCTGGGTTTCGCGCGGATATGGGCCGCCGAACCGATCAAGAAGCCCGCCGACGTGGCCCAGGCGCTGACGGACACCCATGCCCCCGATCCTTTCCGCGTCGCCGGCGCCGTGACGAACCAGGATGCGTTCCAGCGCGCATTCGACGTGCGCGAGGGAGACAAGATGTTCGTCCCTCCTGCCGAGCGCACCCACATCTGGTAGCCGCGGCGGAAGAGAAAGCGGGACCGTCGCGGGGGCGATCGCAATTGGCGCCACGGATCGCAACCTCGCTTTGGATCCTAGTGGTATTTAAGTGGTATAGTCGAAAAATGCACTCTGCCGCATCCACCGTTCGCCCCCTCGCCTACCTCGACCTGCGCAACACCTTGCAGCAGCAGATCGAGAACGGCGCGCTGGCGCCGGGCCAGGCGCTGTCGGGCGAGCGTGAGCTGGCCGAACGCCACGGCGTCTCGCGCGTGACGGTGCGCAAGGCGATCTCCGGGCTCGTCGCCGACGGCTTGCTGGTGCAGCGACAGGGTTCGGGCACGTTCGTCGGTTCGCGCATCGTGCGGGCGTTTTCCCAGCTGACCAGCTTTTCCGACGAACTGCGCGCGCGTGGTCTCGCGCCGCGCAGCGAGACGATCGCGAGCGACGGCGGCGCCGCGACGCCGGACGAATCGATGGCGCTCGGCCTCGCTCCCGGCGCGCGCGTCGTGCGGCTGCGCCGGCTGCGGTATGCCGGCGACGAACCGCTCGCGCTCGAACAGAGCACCGTGCCGGCGTTCGCGCTGGCGAACGCGCGCAGCGTGCGCGACTCGCTGTATGCGGCGCTCGACCGGCGCGGCATGCGCCCCCGGCGCGCGCTGCAGCGTCTGCGCGCGGTCGCCTTCGATGCCGAAGCGGCGCGTCTGCTGCATGTGAAGAACGGCAGCGCGGGCCTGCTGATCGAACGCCGCGGTTTCCTTGCCGACGGCCGCGCCGTCGAGCTGACCTATTCCCACTACCGCGGCGATGCCTACGACTTCGTCGCCGAACTCAAGAGCGATTGACATGCCCCAGGTTGCACCGCGCGCCGCACAATCGACGCACATGTACCGCGAGGTGCGCGAATCCGCCGCCGTGATCGCGCGCCAGGTCCAGAGCAATGCGGCCATCGTGCGCGAACTCGCCGCCGCATTGCGGCGCGACCCGCCGCGCCTGATCGCGACCGGCGCGCGCGGCAGCTCGGACAACGCGGCCACCTACGCGAAATACCTGTTCGAAACGCGCCTCGGCGTGACGACGAGTTCGGCGGCGCCGTCGGTGCAGTCGATCTACGCCGCCGCGCAGCACCTGGAAGGCGCGCTGTTCGTCGCGATCTCGCAATCGGGCCGCAGCCCCGATCTGGTCGGCCAGGCGCAGGCGGCCAAGCGCGCCGGCGCGCGCGTCGTCGCGATGGTCAACGTCGAGGATTCGCCGCTGGCGCAGGCCGCGGATTTCCTGATCCCGCTGCATGCCGGCCCCGAACGCAGCGTCGCCGCGACGAAAAGCTTCCTGTGTTCGCTCGCCGCCGTGCTGCACCTGGTGGCCGAATGGAAGCAGGACGACGGCCTTCGCGCCGCGCTCGACAGCGTGCCGGCGGCGCTCGAAGCGGGCTGGACGCTCGACTGGTCGGCCCTCGTCGACGGCCTCGTCGACGCGCAGAACCTGTTCGTCGTCGGCCGCGGACTCGGGCTCGCCGCCGCGCAGGAGGCGGCGCTCAAGCTCAAGGAAACCTGCGCGCTGCACGCCGAAGCCTTCAGTGCGGCCGAAGTGCAGCATGGGCCGATGGCGCTGGTCGAACGCGATTTCCCGGTCCTGTTCTTCGCGCAGGACGACGACACGCAAGACAGCACGCTCGCCGTCGCGCAGAAGTTTCGCGCACGCGGCGCGCGCGTGTGGGTCGCCGGCGGCGACGCCGAGGGCGGCGCGCTGGCCTTGCCGCCGCGGCTGGATCCGGTCTGCGCGCCGCTGGTGGCCGTGCATCGCTTCTACGGCGCCGCGAACGAACTGGCGCTGCGCCGCGGCCGCGACCCGGACGCGCCGCCGCATCTCAACAAGGTCACCGAGACGGTCTGATGGCGACGCTATTGACCCATGGGCGCGTACTGACCACCGCCGGCTGGCGCGACGATGTCGATGTCCTGATCGACGGCGAGCGCATCGCGGCGCTGCTCGTTCCCGGCGATGCACGCACGCGCGGCACCGACGTGCACGACCTCGGCGGCAATGCGCTGCTGCCCGGCTTCATCGACATCCAGGTCAACGGCGGCGGCGGCGTGCTGTTCAACGACGCGCCCACGGTCGAGACGATTCGACGCATCGGCGCCGCGCATCGCTACTACGGCACCACCGGTTTCCTGCCGACGCTGATCAGCGACGACGCCGACGTGATGCGCGCGGCACTCGCAGCCGTCGATGCAGCGATCGAGCAAGGCGTGCCCGGCGTGCTCGGCATCCACCTCGAAGGCCCGTACATCGCTCCCGCACGGCGCGGCGCGCACGATCCGGCGAAGTTCCGCGTACCGGACGCACACGAGATCGACCTGGTCTGCTCGCTGCGCCGCGGCGTCACCGTGCTGACCCTGGCCCCCGACCAGGTTTCGGCAGACACGGTGCGCGAACTCTCGGCGCGCGGCGTCATCGTCTGCATCGGCCATACCGCCGCGACCTACGAACAGGCCCACTCTGCGCTGGCGGCGGGCGCGCGCGGTTTTACCCATTTGTACAACGCGATGTCGCCGCTGCAGGGGCGCGCGCCGGGCGCCGTCGGCGCCGCGCTGGAAGATCGCGACAGCTGGTGCGGCCTCATCGTCGACGGACACCACGTGCATCCCGCGGCGTTGCGCGTCGCGCTCGCCGCGAAGCCGCCGGGCAAGCTGATGCTCGTCACCGATGCGATGCCGCCGGTCGGCGCGGCGAGCGACACCTACGTGCTCGCCGGCGCGACGATCACCTGCCGCGACGGCCGCTGCGAGACGGCCGACGGCGTGCTCGCCGGCTCCGCGCTCGACATGGCCGGCGCCGTGCGCAATACGGTGGCGAGCCTCGGTGTCGCGCTCGACGAGGCGGCGCGCATGGCGTCGACCTATCCGGCCGATTTCCTGCGCCTGGCCGATTCGCACGGGCGCATTGCCGCCGGCATGCGCGCCGACCTGGTGGAACTCGATGCCGCGTTCGGCGTGCGCCGCAGCTGGATCGGCGGCGAAGCCTCGGCCTGACGCGGTACGGCTTCCGCCCGCCTCTCCAAGGCGTAGTCCGCAGCGAGCGGAGGGCACACGGCCCGCGCTGCAGGGTTTAAGGTTCGCCTAAGCCGCGGCACCTACGCTGCCGGCCTTCGTAGCGGTGGACACGCGTGCACATACTCGTGGTCGAAGACGACGACCTGCTCGGCCGGGGCATCCAGGACGCATTGGCGCGCTGGTCGCATACCTCGCAGTGGGTGCGCGACGGCGCCGCGGCACTGGCTGCCGTGCGCGCCGGCCCCTTCGACATCGCCTTGCTCGATCTCGGCCTTCCGCGCGTCGCCGGGCGTGCGCTCGACGGCATCGACGTGCTGAAGGCGCTGCGGCGCGACCGCATCCACATGCCGGTGCTGATCATCACGGCGCGCGATCACGTTTCCTCGCGCATCGAAGGCCTCGATACGGGCGCGGACGACTACCTGGTGAAACCGTTCCATCTCGACGAACTCGCCGCGCGCCTGCGCGCGCTGCATCGGCGCGCGAACGGACTGGCCGGCCGGCTTGTCGAAGCCGGTCAACTCAGCCTCGACACGCAGGCGCACACGGCCAACTATGCCGGCCGGCCGCTGGAACTCTCGCGCACCGAGTTCCTCCTGCTGCGCGCCCTGGCCGAGCGCGCCGGACGCGTCGTCACGCGCGACACGCTGGAGCAGGCGATGTACGGCAACGAAGGCGTCGAGAGTAATGCGCTCGAAGTGCACGTGCACGCGCTGCGGCGCAAATTGTCGCCCGAGGCGATCCGCACCGTGCGCGGCCTCGGCTATCTGCTGATCAAGGATGCGGCGCAATGACCGGTTCGCTGAAGAGCCGCATTTCCTGGCTGGTGCTGGCGTGCCTCGCCGCCGTGCTGCTGCCGCTGGTCGTGCTCAGCTATCTGTTCATGATGGAAGAAGTCGACGAACTCAGCGACGCGCGCCTGGCGCAGAACGCGCGCACGATCACCGCGCTGGTCGCCGACATCGGCACGCCGGCGCCGAACGGCCACGAGCCGATCGAAATCGCCAGCTGGCGCCGCGAACACGGCAAGCAGCCGCTGACGGTCCGCGGCCACAGCTACGAGATGCAGATCGGTTTCCAATACTGGAACGACGCGAACCAGTTGCTGCTGAACTCGGAAAACCTCGCCGACGTACCGCTCGACGCAGCGCCAGCCGGCTTCGCCGACATTCCGATCGGCGGCCGTCATTGGCGCGTGTTCACGCTGCTGGCCGACAACAAAAGCTGGGTTCGCGTCGGCGAACGCTACGACAGCCGCCGCGAAATCGCGCGGGCGCTGGCGGTCGAGGCGATCGCGCCCCTGCTGATCGGGCTGCCGCTGCTCGCTCTGATCGTCGCCTGGGCCGTCCAGCGCGGACTGGCACCGCTGCGCGCGCTCGCCGAACGCCTCGCCGATCGCCGCCCGGACAAGACCGATCCGCTCGGCATGGCCGACCTGCCGAGCGAGATCGAACCGGTGGTCGCTTCGTTGAACGGCCTGCTCGGCCGCTTGCGCGTGCTGCTGCAGCACGAACGCCAGTTCACCGCGAACGCCGCGCACGAACTGCGCACGCCGCTCGCCGGCGCCCTGATGCATGTCGAGAATGCCAAGGCGTCGACCTCGGAGTCGGCGCGTACGCAGGCGCTGCAGCAGACCGCCGAAGGACTCGACCGCCTCAGCCGCATCGTCAACCAGATGCTCGACCTCGCCCGCTGGGATTCGGATGCGCCGACGCAAGCGCTGGCCGCGGTCGACCTCGGCGCCTGCGTCGAGGCGGAGCTGCAGGAACTCGACGTGCGCGTCGCCGAGAAGGATCACGAGATCGCCGTCGCGATCGACCCGACGGCGCGCATCGTCGACGGCTGGGAGCCGGGCTTGCGCACGCTGCTGCGCAACCTGCTCGACAACGCGATCCGCTACGGCTTCCCCGGCGGCCGCATCGACATTTCGATCGCGCGCGAAGGCGACCGCACGCGGCTGTCGATCAGCGATTACGGTCCCGGCATCGAGCCGGCCCTGCGCTCGGCGATGTTCGAACGCTTCCGGCGCGGCCCCGAAGGCATCAGCGACGGCAGCGGCCTCGGCCTTTCGATCGTCGCGCGCATCGCCGAACTGCATCGCGCCAGGATCGTGCTGGCGGACGCGGACGCACACGAAGGCCTGCGTGTGGACATCCTATTTCCGCCGCGCGCAGCGGCACGCACCTGACTTTCCACTGCCAGAGGCACCTCGCATGAATCTTCGCGTCCTGATGGCTGCCGGCGCTCTCTCCGCGTGCACGTGCGCTGCCGCCGCACCGGCGGCGACCTATACCGTCGATACCCGCTGGTCGCTCGGCGGCAGCGGCGGCTGGGACTACCTCAGCGTCGACGCCGCGGCGCATCGCCTGTTCGTGACTCACGCCGACCACGTCGACGTCGTCGATATCGGCAGCGGCGAACGGGTCGGCAGCGTGCAGCCGACCCAAGGCGTGCACGGCGTCGCGCTCGCGCCGGCCCTGCACAAAGGTTATGTGAGCAACGGGCGCGGCGACAGCGTCGGGGTGTTCGACCTCGGGACGCTGGCCACGCTGAAGACCGTGCCGATCCAGGGCCACAATCCCGACGCGATCGTGTTCGACGCGCCGAGCGCGCGCGTGCTCACGTTCAACGGCCGCAGCCACGATGCGACTGTGATCGATGCGAAAACCGATACGCCCATCGCGACAATCGCCTTGTCGGGCAAGCCGGAGTTCGCCGTCAGCGACGGCGGCGGCCGCGTGTTCGTGAACATCGAGGACCGCGCCGAGCTCGGCGTGATCGACACGCGCAGCGCCAAGCTCGTCGCGACCTGGCCGCTGGCCGGTTGCGAAGAGCCGAGCGGCCTCGCGCTCGACACGAAGAAGCAGCGCCTGTTCTCGGTGTGCGACAACGGCCGCCTCGTCGTGACCGATGCGAAGTCCGGCCGGCACGTCGCCGAGGTCGCGATCGGACAAGGTCCCGACGCCGTCGCGTTCGACGCCGAACGCGCGCTGGTACTCAGCTCGAACGGCGAGGACGGCACGCTCAGCGTGATCCACCAGGACGACGCCGATCACTATTCGGTCGTAGCGACCGTACCGACGCAGAAGAGCGCGCGCACGCTCGCGCTCGATCCGGTGTCGCACCGGGTCTTCCTTGCCGCCGCCGAGTTCGAGCCGGCACCGGCGCCAGTGGCCGGCCAGCCGAAGCCGCGGCGGGCACTGAAGGCAGACAGTTTTGTGATCCTCGTGGCAGAACCGCTGCCGATGCGTTGACGGTTTTGCCGGGGGGTGCGGGCGTAGGATGGCGCCGCGGTGTCAGACGGAGGGGTGATTTCTCGTATCCCCTTCTGTCGGTACTCGGCTCGCAAGGCCGATCCGCCCATTCCGCTACCGAGGACCCCTGATGAACACCAGCCTCACGCTCACTCTGAACCAACTCGCCAGCCTGATCGGCTCGTTCGCGTTTCCCGACCCGGACGGCGACGACTCGCTCGTCCACGGCCCCGGCGGCCCGCGCGTGCGGACCAGCGTGCTGGCCGAAATCCGGCGCGTGACGATTGCGGTGACGCAATGGGCCGAGCGGCTTGGGGAGCAGGCGATGCTGTCCGCCTCGGCGGAAGGCCATAATCTGCCGACGGCACCCACCGGATCAGGCACCGCCAATACGCGCAGCGCAAACTCGAAGGCCGAGGGCAAAAGCAGCTCTACCTCGGACGATTGCGACGATCCGACAACCGACACCGTAAAGGGCACGCAGCCCCCCGGGGTCGCGATGAGCGTCATCAAGCCGCCCATCTGCCATTTCGTGAGCGACTTTACGAGCGATCGTCCGGTGCGCCTTCCGCTAGCGGCCGGTGCCGACACCAATCCTTGGACCCTTTCGCTCAGCTCGGAGAAAACACGCACCGCAGGCCTGCTCGTCGCCGGAGCGCAATTTCTGTTTGCCGCGCAGGCAACTCAATTCGGCCGACTGCGCGAATTGTTCGCATGGGCGGCAACCGAGCTCATCGCGCACGGCTTGCGTAGGCTCGACCCGCGGTCGACCGGTCTGACAGCAGCTGCTGTCTAGGTATCCGCCGGAATCGTCAGCGCGCACGCCTATTTCTGATCGAACAGTCGGCGCGCTGTCGGATAAAGATCGAGCGCAATCGCAGGCAATTTGCGCAGGCCTGCGAACGCGTCGTTGATGCTTTGCTGCGCTTCCGCACGCTGGCCCAGTTGCTGCTGGCAGGCGCCGAGCAACAACTGCGCCTGCGGACGCCAGATTGGATCGGCCGTGGGCGTCTTTTGCACATCAGCTAGCGCGGCTTGGAGCAGCGGGACGGCCTCGTCGCAGCGGCCGGCGCCGACGAGCAAGTCCGCGTACGGGATCTTCCAGCCGAAAGTGCCGAATCCTCCGGCTCGCGCAACCTTTTCGACGCGATCGACGCTTTCCTTGTAGTGCTTTTCGGCCGCCTGTATATCGCCACTCTGCTGCTCGGCCAGCGCCAGCTCGCGCAAAGCCAACAGATAGGGGCGGGAGTCTTCACCGGTCAGTTGCCGCTGAATCTCGGCCGATTCCCTCGCGATCGGCAACGCTTCTCGAGCACGCCCTTGCTGCTCCAGCGTGCGCGCGAGATTCTGCAAGTTGAATACATTGCTGCCGGTACCGTTGTCGCTTCGAAACTTCGCGCGCAAATCCCTCTGCAGAATTTCAGCTTCCGTGAACTTTCCGGAGTAATAGAGGCTGTGTGCGAGGTTTTCCTCGACCGTCAGCGTATCCGGATGGACATCGCCCAGTGACGCGCGGAAACGCGCCAGAACGTCGCGAAACAGCTCAGCCGCTCCCGCGTGATCGCGCCGGTCGAGGCGGATGACCGCAAGCAAGTTGAGCACCTCGGCGATCTTTCGGTGATCTTCGGCAAGGCTCCCTCGGAAAACCGACAGCGCCTGTTGACCCATCTTTTCGGCGGCGTCCAGATTGCGCGTCGACTCGTACACGGTCGCGAGTTCCAACTCTGTAAAGCCGACCAACGGATGCGCATCGCCGTAAACGCGCCGGCGAATAGTCAACGCGCGCTCCAACACCTGCTGCGCTTCCGAATAACGCCCGACGGCAGTCAGATTCACACCGAGGTTGTGCAGCGAGCTGGCGACATCGGGATCGCTCGCGCCGAGCTGACGCTCGCGGATGGCAAGCGCGCGCCGATACAGCGCCTCCGCATCGGCGGTCTTGCCAAGATTCTGGAGGTTGGCGGCATGATCGTCGAGGCAACGCGCTGCCTCCACGCTGTCGGTGCCGAAGCGTCGCTCGGCGCGGTCCAGCGCGTCGCGAAAGGGCCCGTCGGCGGCTTGGAAGTCCCCGCGGTCCTGCAACAGTTTGCCGAGGTGGCCGAGACTCTCGATGACCGCGGGATCGTCTTCCGGCAAGTGTGCGCGGCGCAACGCGAGCGCATCGCGCAGCAGCGGTTCGGCGCGCGTGTAGTCGGCCATCAGCGCATGGATCTGGCCGACGCTGTCCATGCTTTCGGCCAGCGCGGGATCGCTCGCGTCCAGATACTGACGCCGCAGTTCGTAGGCCTGCTCGGCCAGCGGCAGCGCGCGGTCGTACAGGCCCAATGCCGCGTAGCTGGTGGCGATGGTCTGCAGGAAGCGCGCGCGCAGCACCGGGTTGGCGAGGCGCCGCTGGCTCAACTGCTCGGCGCCCTGATCGAGTAGATTCTGCGCGCTGACCGAGGTACCGCGCGTATGCGTGGGATCGGAGGCCGCGAACAACCCGACCAGGAATTCGGCGACCTCGCGCGACGCCTGCGCTTCGGCGGCCTTGCCGCGCGCCTGCCACAGCGCGGTGCCGATCGCGCTGCCGAGGGCAACCGCGCCGATCGCCGATGCGGCGACCGCTACCCAGTGGCGCGCGACGAACTTGCGCGCGCGATACAGCGCGCTGTCGCGATGCGCGGCGATCGGCGCGCCGGCGAGATAGCGCTTCAGGTCTTCGGCGAATGCATCGACGGTCGCGTAGCGGCGATCCGGTTCGCGCTTGAGTGCCTTCAGCACGATCGTGTCGAGGTCGCCGCGCAGGCGTCGCGGCGGCACGGGCGCGTCGGGCAGGCGCAGCTGGCTCGGCGGGATCGGGCCGGTCGAGTCGAGCACGTGGCGCAATTGATCCAGCGTCGGCTCGTCGTGCAGGCGGAACGGACGTTCGCCGGTCAGCAGCTCGTAGAGCAGGCAGCCGAGCGCGTAGACGTCGGTCGTCGTCGTCACCGGTTCGCCGCGCAATTGTTCCGGCGCCGCGTAGGCCGGCGTCAGCGGACGATCCACCGTGGGCGCTGCATTGCCGGAGGCCTGATCGCCGAGCAAGCGGGCAATGCCGAAGTCGAGCAGCTTGACGTCGCCGCTCGCGCTGACGAGTACGTTGGAAGGCTTCAGGTCGCTGTGCACGACCAGCTGGCGATGCGCGAACTGCACGGCCGCGCAGATGCCGAAGAACAGGCGCAGGCGTTCTTCCAGCGTGCTGTGCTGTTCGGCGCAGTGGCGCGGCAGCGTCACGCCGTCGACGTGCTCCATGACGAAATACGGGCGCCCGTCCGGCGCGATGCCGCCGTCGATCAGGCCGGCGATGTTGCGGTGCTTGAGCCGCGCGAGGATCTGGCGCTCGCGCAGGAAGCGCGCGAGCACGGCCTCGCTGTCCATGCCGCGCTTGATCAGCTTCAGCGCGGCCTGCTGCTCGAACTGACCGTCGGCGCGTTCGACCAGGAAGACCAGGCCCATGCCGCCGCGGCCGATCTCGCGCACGATGCGCCAGGCGCCGATCAGCTGTCCATCGAGCGGCGCATTCCATTCGACCCAGTCGGCAGCCGCGCGGCCGCGCAGATCGTGCGCGCGCGCGTCGAACGTGTCGCCCGCCGCGTCGGCGGACAGCATCGCTTCGACCTCGCCGCGCAGCGCCGCGTCGGCGGCGCATTCGTGTTCGAGCAGCGCCGCGCGTTCGGCCGGCGGCAGCTCGACGGCGCGTTCAAAGATCGCGCTGATCCGCTGCCAGCGCGCGCGATCCATCCGTCCCATCCTGCTGCCCGAGCTGCTGCACCAGATACGCACGCGCCGAGCGCCAGCGCCGGAACGCCGTGCGCACGTTGACGTTCTGCAGCTGCGCGATTTCCTCCAGCGTGAGGCCGCCGAAGACGTGCCACTCGACCAGTTGGCCGGCGAGCTCGTCGAGCGCGGCCAGATCGCCGAGCGCACGATCGAGCGCGAGCACTTCGAACAGGTTGCCGCCGCCCGGCGCATTCTCCGAATCGGCGCTGAGCGTGGTAAACGCGACGTCGCCGCCGCGCTTGTAGCGCGAACGGTTGCGCGCGTGGTCGACCAGCACCTGGCGCATCGCGCGCGCGGCGAGCGACAGGAAATGCGCGCGCGAATAGCCGACCGACTCGCGCGCCGAGGCGAGCTTCAAGTAGGTCTCGTTGATCAGCGCGGTCGTATCGAGCGTAGCCGGGCTGCCGGCCTGGCGGCGCCGCTTGCGCGCGATGCGCCGCAGCTCCTCGTAGACCAGCGCGAACAGCTGATCGGCCTGGCGCGGACCGGTCGCAGGAGTCGGTGACTCGGTCATCCGAAACTGCCCCCGCGGCAGATGCAAGACGTTGCGCGGACTATAGGCGCGGCCCGTTACGCCTACAAGCAAAAAAGGCGGGCCCCGTCGCCGGGACCCGCCTCGATAGTGCGCCGAACGGCGAGGCTTACTTCGCCTCTTTTTCCATCAGCTTGTCGACCAGGCTCGACGGCACTTCGTCGTAGTGGTCGAACTCCATCGTGAACGTACCGCGGCCGCGCGTGGCCGAACGCAGGAAGTTGATGTAGCCGAACATTTCGGCGAGCGGCACGAAGCCCTGCACGAATGCCTGCGCACCCTTCTGGCCCTGGTCGCTGACCGTACCGCGGCGGCGGTTGATGTCGCCGATGATGTCGCCGAGGAATTCCGGCTCGGTGACGACCTCGATGCGCATCGACGGTTCCAGCAGCTTCGGCCGGCTCATCTTGTGCGCTTCGCGGAACATCTGCTTGCCGGCGATTTCGAACGCGAGCGCCGACGAGTCGACGTCGTGGTACTTGCCGTCGATCAGGCGAGCCTTGAAGTCGACGACTTCGTAGCCGGCGATCTGACCCTGGCGCGATTCGGTCTTGATCGCGAATTCGACCGCAGGAATGAACTCGCGCGGAATGCGGCCGCCGACGATTTCGTCCTCGAACACCACGCCCGAACCCGCTTCACCCGGCTCGAAGATCATCTTCACTTCGGCGAACTGGCCCGAACCGCCCGACTGCTTCTTGTGCGTGTAGGTGTGCTCGACGCGGTTGCCGAACGCCTCGCGGAAGCTGACCTTCGGCTTGCCCATGTTCGCTTCGACACCGAGCTCGGTGCGCATGCGATCGATGGTGATTTCCAGGTGCAGCTCGCCCATGCCCTTGAGCACGGTCTGGCCGGTTTCCTTGTCCACTTCCAGGCGCAGCGACGGATCGGCCTTGGCCATCTTGTAGAGCGCGGTCGACATCTTGTCGATGTCGTTGCGCGTCTTCGGTTCGACCGACACGCTGATGACCGGGTCCGGGAAGCGCATGCGCTCCAGCAGCACCGGCGAAGCCGGGTCGCTCAGCGTGTCGCCTGTCTCGGTGTCCTTCATCGACACGAACGCACAGATGTCGCCGGCGCGCACTTCGTCGATGTCCTTGGTCGCGTTCGCCTGCACTTCGACGATGCGGCCGATGCGCTCCTTCTTGCCGCGCGTGACGTTGAGCAGCGTGTCGCCCTTCTTGATCACGCCCGAGTACACGCGCGTGAAGGTCAGGGTGCCGAACTGGTCGTTGATGACCTTGAACGCGAGCGCGCGTGCCGGCGCGTCGTCGCGCACTTCCTGCACGCCGACGATCTTGCCGTCCTCGTCGACCATCGAGATGCCGCCGTTCTCGCCCGGGTACGGCATGTAGTCGATGACGCCGTCGAGCAGCTGCTGCACGCCCTTGTTGCGATACGAGGAGCCGCAGAACACCGGCACCAGCTTGCCGCTGACGCAGCCCTTGCGGATACATTCCTTCAACACGGCCGGATCGAACTCGCCGGTCTCCAGCAGCTTCTCGAACGCATCGTCGTCGAGCGCGAGCGCAGTCTCGAGCAGGTCCTGGCGCAGCTTCGGCAGCTGGTCGACCCAGTCGTTGTCGTGCGTGGCGGCGAACTTCAGGCGCGCGCGCAGATCGGCCAGCGGCACGGTTTCCCACGTGCTGTCCTTGTCGTGCGAAGCCCAGATGTAGCCGACGCCGGCGACGAGGTCGGCCATGCCGACGAATTCGTCGTGGCTGCCGAGCGGGATCTGGCACAGCAGCGCGTTCGCGCCGAGGCGCTCGCGGATGCCCTTCACGCAGTGTGCGAAGTTCGCGCCGATGCGGTCCATCTTGTTGACGTAGCACAGGCGCGGCACGTTGTACTGGTCGGCCAGGCGCCAGTTCGTCTCGGTCTGCGGCTCCACGCCGGCGACACCGTCGAACACGACGACCGCACCGTCGAGCACGCGCAGCGAACGGTTCACCTCGATCGTGAAATCGACGTGCCCGGGGGTGTCGATGACGTTGATCTGGTAACCCTTCCACTCGGTAGAAACGGCGGCGGACTGGATCGTGATGCCGCGCTTGCGTTCCTGCTCCATGTAGTCGGTCGTGGTCGAGCCCTTGCCGTCCTTCGTGTCGTGCACGTCGACGATCTGGTGCTTCTTGCCGGTGTAGTACAGCACGCGTTCGGTCGTCGTCGTCTTGCCGGCGTCGATATGCGCGATGATGCCGATGTTGCGGTAGAGCTTGAGTTCCTTCTGCCTTGCCATAGCTGTGGTCTCTCGGAAAAAGTGTCTGGTGCAGCCGACACGCGTACCGCTTCGCGGCGCGCGCCCGGCTATGAAAATCGCGGCAATGAAGCCTACGCCGCGCGCCATGCGCGACGTCGTGCGAACCGCTCGAATCCCTGTCGAAGTGCGAGTCGCCGCGGCGGCCTGCGCATCGGTGAGAATGCGCCGCACGCTGCTGACGGATCGCGAATTGCCCTGCGACACCACCCCGGCCGCTGCAACCGCCGGAGGGTAGCCTTGCGTGATTTGGCGGCGGACTTTACACGATTGCGCGCCAATTTGGGGACATCCGTCCCGCAATCAATGAGTTGACCCGCAAAAAACGCGGATCCGGCGTCGTCTCGGGCAAGAAACCGGGCTGAACGGCGGCCGAATCCGCACCGCCGGTCTTCACGAGAAACCCCGCGGTCTTAACGAGAAATAAGGGTCGCGACAGCTAGGCTTCCTCTACAGCTCGCGCGGACGGACCGGTCTAGGCGGAGTGGTCTCGGCACCGGCGAGACCGGCGAGCTGACCACCTTCGAGCCCGGCGCGACCGCGCCGGGCCTTTCGGCCTGAGCCCTAGCCCCAGAGCGACGCCTCGCAGCGGCGGAAAGACGCGGATCGCGACTCTCGCCGCGCCGCGCGTCGCTTCAGGAGCCGGCCTTGAACGTCGCCACGAGCGCTTTGGGCGCCTGCGCCATCCAGGCCTCGATGAGCAGGCCGCGCAGCGCGGCGCGGCCGATCTTCTTCAGACGCACCAGTACGGCCGGGAATCCCTCGTAGTGCGGCTCGGTGAAGAACACGAGCGGATCGGCCATCAGCAAGATCTCCTTGGCCCCGAGGTTCGCCACGCGCACCGCGAGCACGTCGTGACACGGAACGCGCGCCTTGCGCGGGTCGACGCGCTCCATCCACACCCAGGCAAAGCCCTTGTACTTCTTGCCGGCGAGCACCGAGAACGCGAAATGGCCCTCTTCCTCGCGCGTCTGCGGAAGCGATAGCGCGATCGTGCGCACGTCGGACTGGCTGGCCATCGGCCAAGGATACGACGTGCGGTGCCGGGACGAGTCCGGATTCCTGCTCGTTCACGCATCGCGGCGAACCTGCCCAAGGATGTTCCCGAATTTCGCGAATCGCAGGCAGGCGCAGGACCGAATCGGCGCGATGGTATAGAGATCACCAAGCGAAACCTTCGCCCCCGATGAAAACGGAGCGGTCAGCTCCCGAACGGATCGATCGATGCGATGGTGCGAACGACTTTGCCGTTCGTCATCTCGACCCAGGCGAACCGGCCGCGGATGCAGCGATTGAAATACGCGATGGGATCCAGCGCTTGCGCGAGCAGCGTGGCGACGCCGACAGGTACCGAATGGAACGCAAAGATGCGCCCCGATACGAACGCCACGGTGAGCTTGTGCCTGGCTGCGTCGTACGTCGTGGATTTTATTGCGCGCATTCCGACTCGACTCGCATCCATTGACCGCTCTCCAGTGCTAGGCAACGCAGGGTGCACCATGGCGGCTGAATGGCCAGGCGCTGTCTGCTTTCGACCGTGATCGCCGCGCGCATGCCATGGCTGGCGCCTGCGGGCCTTTCCGGGGGAAGCGGCGACCTTCGCTTCGTCGCTGCTCGGCGCCGCGATCGCGATCGCGGCGCGATGGCAACTTGCGTCGCACAGGCGTATACGTAATTCGGCAACATACCTCCGTAAACGCGACGAGCGCTCTCGATCACGAGTAGCCCGCTACTGATCGCCTCCGATCAGTCACTTCGTTTCCCGGTAGCCCGCCGTAAGCCCGCACGATCTGCGGGGCTCACTCCAAGGCTCGCCATGACCAACAAATCGCTTCGCGTAGGTTCCATTTACGGCGACCTGATGCTCGTCGCTTCCGATGTTCAGCGCGCGTGCGCGAGGACATCGCTGATCTGGGCCGACGACGTCGGCGACGTATTCGCTTCGTCGATCAAAGACGAGCACGTCCGTCCGCACAGCATCGTCGGCATCTTCACGTTTGGTGCCTCGGTAGACGACATTCGCGACGATCTTCAAGCCATGCGTCGCGATCGTGCGAGACACTGGATCGTCGATTCCGTCTGAGCGCCCGCCTTGCCGGTCTCACGTCGCGTGAACACGCCAATGCGTCCTCATGCCTCGTTTACCCACGAGAGCCGAATCTGCTGGTGACATCAAGAGAATTCCATGCGTGCACAACCCATGACTAATCCCAACGGTCACGGCGGCGACGGAACGGACGAAGGCAGTTCATCGTGGACCGCGCGGTTTGCCGCGCTCGAAGCGCAAGTCGTCGCCATGGACATGCTGCTGTGCTCGGTGGTCATGACGAGCAGCCATCGTGCGTTGGCGCTTGACCGTCTCGAACGCGATATCGGCGATTGGGCCAACCGCGTGACGGCGAGTGCCCATACGCCCTTGGCCAAGGCGGCGCGTATCAATGCGAAGAAAATACTGCTTCATCTGCGCGATCTCTTGGACCTGGAGTTCGCTCGAAACGACGATTGACGATCATGTCCGCCGAGTTCGCCGTCGATTCCGCGCACCTCGGTATTGCGGGTTGAGCTGCCGCCCTGCGGTTGAATTCAGGCAGTATCCGGCGTGCTTTCGGCGGATCGCCTCGAGGGCGCCTGAAGCGTACAGCCAATGGCTCAGCCGCCCAAACCCCGCAGCACGCGCGCGATCGAATCGCGCTGCTTGACCTGCTCGACCGCCACGTCCGATCCGTCGGTCAAGTGCAGCACCATTTCGCCTTTCTCCAAAATACGCACTTTGCTGATGTGGTCGACATTGATCCAGAGCGCACCCGCAGCGACGGCAACTTCAACGAACTTCACGATTATCGCCTTTCATGCGGGAAGGTCCGACTATCGCCCCTTCTCCCCTGGCCCGCAACGCCTCCAGGTCGGCGGCGCGCCCGATGCAACAGATGCTCGGCCATCTGCATGGCGTGCCCGTGGACGTCGCCGCAACACCTTATTCGTCGCGCCGGGCGGCGGCGAGGTGCAAGATTCGCTCGCCCGGCACCATCGACAATCCATCTTTCGGTCGCAGGTCGCGACCGGCCAGCAGGAGCAAGCCATGTCCGCATCGCAACCCGAAAACGGCGCGGTTCCCGATTTGACGCAAGGCGTCGCGCTGTCGCGCATTCCGGCCGACGGCGTGCTGCTCGGACGCGTCGGCGAGGATCGCGTGCTGCTCGCACGCGTCGACGGCGCGCTCGTCGCGGTCGGTGCGTCGTGCAGTCACTACGGCGGCAACCTGCACGAGGGCCTGCGCGTCGGACCGACGATCAACTGTCCGCTGCATCATGCCTGTTTCGATTTGCGCACGGGTGTCGCATTGAAGGCGCCGGCGCTGAGTCCGCTCGCGCGCTGGCGCGTCGAGGAACGCGATGGTCTGGCGTTCGTTGCCGAGCCGCTGGAGCCGGCGCGCGCGCCACAGCGGGACGGCCGCACCGATCCCGCATCGATCGTCATCGTCGGGGGCGGCGCCGCGGGCTTCGCGGCGGCTCAGCGCCTGCGCGAGCTCGGCTACGCCGGCGGCCTGACCGTGCTCAGTGCCGATGCATCGGCGCCCTACGATCGCCCGAACGTATCGAAGGACTACCTGGCGGGAACCGCCGAACCGGAATGGATGCCGCTGAAGGATGCCGCGTTCTATCGCGACAACGAGATCGCCTTGCGGACCTCCGCGCGCGTCGATGCCGTCGACGCCGCCGCGCGGCGCCTTTCGCTGGCCGGCGGCGAAACGCTCACCTACGACGTGCTGCTGCTGGCCACCGGCGCGGAACCGAATCGACCGGCGACGCCGGGCTTCGAGCGCGACAACGTCTACGTGCTGCGCAGCCTGCAGGACAGCGACCGGCTCGTCGAAGCCGCTGCGCGCGGCTCGACCGTCGCGATCGTCGGCTCCAGCTTCATCGGACTGGAAGCGGCCGCTTCGCTGCGTACGCGCGGTCTCGCCGTGCACGTGATCGGCCGCGAAACGGCGCCGCTCGAAAGCAAGCTCGGGTCCGCCATCGGCAAGCTGATCCAATCGGTGCACGAGCAGAACGGCGTGCAGTTCCATCTCGGACGCTCCGTGGAGCGCTTCGACGGCAGGCAGCTGACGCTCGACGACGGCTCGTCGGTCGCGGCGGACTTCGTCGTGCTCGGCGTCGGCGTGACGCCGCGACTCGACCTTGCACAAGGCGCGGGCCTGGCGATCGACAAAGGCGTGCTCGTCGATGCTTCGATGCGTTCGAGCGACCCGCACATCTTCGCCGCCGGCGATATCGCGCGCTTTCCGAACCCGCTGGGCGGCGCGCCGATCCGCGTCGAGCATTGGGTACTTGCCGAACGCCTCGGCCAGATCGCCGCACACGGCATGCTCGGCGTCGGCGATGCGCTGCGCGAACCGCCGTTTTTCTGGAGCGTGCACTACGACGTGACGATCCGCTACGTCGGCCACGCCGATCGCTGGGACCGCATCGAGGAGATCGGCACGGTGGCACAGAAGGACGCCGAGGTCCGCTACATCAAGGACGGCGCCGTCGTCGCGGTCGCGACGATCAATCGGGACCTGGCTTGCCTGGAGGCGGCGCAGCGCCTGATCGATCGAGCCGGCGCGTAGCGACCGGGGACCGCGCCGTCGCCGTCGCGGCGCTCGTGCGCGCCGCGGCGCGACCGCCGATCGGCGAAGCACCGTTGCTCGCGCATGCGTGATGACCGACCATCGGTCTTTCGTCGTACGAAATACGGAAGAGCGGTCATGGATCGCATCGAAGCGATGAAGGTGTTCGTGGCGGCCGTCGACGAAGGCAGCCTCGCCGGGGCCGGACGCAAGCTCGGTCGTTCGCCCGCCGCCGTCAGCCGGGCGATTGCCTTCCTCGAAGCGCACGCCGGTACCGAGCTCCTGCATCGCACCACGCGCTCGATCCGGCTGAGCGAGGCCGGCGAGCGCTATGTGGCGGCCTGCCGGCGCGTGCTGACCGATCTCGAAGAAGCCGACCTCTCGGTCGCCGGCGAGCGCACCGCGCCGCGCGGAACGCTGACGCTGACCGCGCCGCCGATCAGCGGCGAGGAAATCCTGCGACCAATCGTCGATGCCTACCTCGACGCGTTCCCCGCCGTCTCGGTCAACCTGGTGCTGCTGGACCGCCACGCCAGCCTCGTCGACGAAGGCATCGATATCGCACTTCGCGTCGCCGAGCTTCCCGATTCCTCGATGATCGCGGTCCGCGTCGGCGGCGACGTCAAGCGCGTCGTCGTGGCGTCGCCACGCTATCTGGCCGCGCATCCGCGCATCATCGAGCCGGCGGACCTCGCTCGGCACGCCATCGTCACCACCACGCACTTCGGACAGGACACGTGGGTGTTTCCGCCGTCTGCCGGCAGTGCGATTGCGCGATCGGTCCACTTCAAGCCGCGGCTCGTCGTCAACAGCGTTCGCGCCGCGCTCGCATCGGCCGTGGCCGGTCGCGGCCTGACGCGGCTGTATACCTACCACGTGGCCGAGCGCGTGCAGGACGGTTCGCTCAAGATCGTCTTGCGCGATGCGGAACCTCCCGCCCTGCCGGTGCATCTGGTCACGCCCTACGGCCGCATGTCGGTGCCGAAGGTTCGCGCCTTCATCGATTTCGCCGCGCCGCGCCTGCGCGCAGAGTTCGCGCGGTTGTCGACGGAGGCCGGAGCGTTTCCGCAGTGACGCGGATCGCCGCCGATGTTGCGGCGCGCGCAACCGCCAAACGTTCAAGAAGGCGTCATTCCCGCGAAGGCGGGAATCCATGGGCTGTGCAGCTCATGACAACGTGGCAGAGCACGTTGGATTCCCGCTTTCGCGGGAATGACGTCGAGGAGGACAGGCACTCCGCCTGCTTGCCACGTCCATCCCACTAAATGCGGCGCTTTGTCGGCCTGTTGCGCTGCGCTTGATCCAACCGAGGGGCCGCGCCGTTACGCGGCCCCTGGTCTACCTACCCACCACCACCTTCAGCCCTTCGCCTGCGGTACTCCAGGGCCGGCAGGCCGCCCCAGCCCCAGTTCTCGGTGTCGACCTCCTCGATGACGACGAAAGTCGATTCGAGCGGCTTGTTGAGCACGTCGAGCAGCAGCTGGCTGACGCCGGCGATCAGCCGGGCTTTCTCTTCGGCGGTGACGGAATCGCGGCCGGGGCCGGATCCTTCGCGGGTGACCTGGATGGTGACGATCGGCATGGTGTGCTCCTTCAGTGGCCGGCGCTTTGGCCGCCGTCGACGTGCAGGATCTCGCCCGTGACGAACGGTGCGGACTCCAGGTAGAGAACGGCCTCCACGACGTCGCGAGTTTCGCCCATGCGCTTGACCGGGTGCAGCGCGGCGAGGAACTCGTAGCTTTCCGGGCCGTGCATCGGCGTCTTGATGACGCCGGGGGAAACGGCGTTCACGCGGATGCCCCGGGTCGCGTACTCGATCGCGAGCGCCTTCGTGGCCGAGTTGATGCCGCCCTTGGTCAAGTTGGCGAGCACCGTCGGCACGCCGGCGACCGCGTTGTCGGTCAGGCTGGTGGTGATGCTGACGATGTGGCCGGAGCCCTGCTTCAGCATCTGCGCCGCCACGCGCTGCGTCACGTAGAAGAATCCGGCCAGGTTAGTCGAGATCTTCGAGCGGAAGTCTTCCTCCGTGTAGTCGGTGAACGGCTTGGCGATGAAGATGCCGGCGTTGTTGACCAGCGTGTCGATGCGTCCGAAGCGCGACATCGCCTCCTGCACGACGCGCCCGGCCGTCGCCGCATCGCCGATGTCGCCGGGCACGGCAACGATGTCGCGATCGCTGCCCTGCTGGATCGAGCGGGACGTCGCCACGACGCGGAAGTTGCGCTCCCGATACGCCTTGACCAAGGCGGCGCCGATACCCTGCGATGCGCCGGTGATGATGGCTACTTTCTGTTCGCTGCTCATGATGATGGACCTCGGCAATGTCTACGGCGAGCGGAAGTGCCGCCGTCGGCCGGTGGTTGGCCGGTGCCGAGCAGTCTGCGATCTTTCCATATTCGAGTGAATGCCTATATTTTGGCATTCACTATTCCTATAAATGAAATAATTGAACGGTAGAAATTTCAGGCTTACGTACCGTTCGACGTATCGAACGGGTGCGCATGCGAGGGTTCCCGGCGACCGATCGACCGCCGCCGCACTCCCCTCGCGTGTTGCGCGGCTGGGCAGCGAGCACCGGCCCACCCCTTGGCGGGATGCGTACGCTCGAAGTTTTCGGGTGCAATGCAAGTCGTGCGCGCGTTCTGCCGATATCCTGCGCAGACACTGCACGATCACCGCCAGGGAGCGTCGCCCGCGTGAACCGTTCTTCCTTTCAGCGCGCGGCGCGGCGGATGTCATGAGCCCGCTCGCGACCTTCGAACTCGCCGGTGCCATCGTGCTCGCAGGCTCGGGCGCCATGAACACGCTGCTCGGGTTGACCCTCGCCCGCACGAGATCGGCTCTTCGCTTCGCGGCATTTTTCGCGTGCGTGACGCTCGCCACGCTGTCGAGCGTGTCGATCATCGGCTGGAGCGAATGGCTGTCGCCGACGGACATTCGCTGGATTCATTCGATCGGCGTCTCGACGTGCTATCTGCTCGGCCCGCTGTTCTACGTGTACGTGCTTGCGCAGGTCCGGACGGCCGACGCTTGGCCGGCGAAGGATTGGGCCTGGCATGGCATGCCGTTCCTCGCAACGTTCGCCTTGGGCTTGGCGAACGCGGCGTGGCCGGGTTTCGAGCGCCAGCCGATCGGCGGCGCGCTGGTTTCGATCGCCTATCACGCGTGGGTCGTGCAGGGCCTTCCGTATTTCCTGGCCGCCGCGTGGCGCGCGCGCGCCGCGAACGACGCGGTCGAACCGGTTTCTTCCCGCGAAGCGGCGAGTCGCATGACGTGGCTTCGCGTATCGACCGCCATGACCGCCGGCCTCTGGGCCGTGGCCGGAATCAAGCGCGTCGCGGTGGCCTCGTTCGGTATGGAAGCCGTCATCGCCGATGCCGGACTGAACGCCATCCTCTGCGCGGCCCTGTTCTTCCTGACATGGCGGGGACTGCGAGAATGCATGCCGGCCTTCGCCCAATTCCAGACCCCGGACGATACCGGCGCGGGCGGTGCCCGATATGCGCGTTCGGCGCTGGATGAGGCGGGGCGCGAACGCGTCGCCGACGACCTGGTGCGCCTCATGCGCGAACGACACCTCTACGCCGACGCGCAACTCGACTTGGCCGCGTTGAGCCGGCACAGCGGCTGGCCGGCCGCGTATATTTCGCAAGCACTGAACCAGCACCTGAAGCAGAACTTTTCCGAATTCGTCGGCGGCTTCCGCCTCGCCGCCGCCAAGCGCTGTCTCGCCGATCCACGCGAACGCCGCACCGTGCTGGACATTGCGCTCGGCTGCGGCTTCGGCAGCAAGTCGACGTTCAACGCCGCCTTCAGACGCGATACCCGTCTCACGCCACGCGAATTCCGGCGGCAACACGCCGAGGCGACCGGCGAGTCCTCCGCTGCGGACGGCTGAACGTCCGATCCCGTTCGCCTGGACGATTTTCCTGGCTCGCTTGACGACCCTGCCGGCACCCTGCGCCATTCCGGAGCAGGCGCGAACGGCCGCGCGCCGATCCGAACGGGACCCCGCATCGTGTCGCAATTCCCAACGCCTGCCGCAGGACGAGATGAAACAGGAACGACCGCAGGGCCGCCCCTGACGCTGGACGACTATCGCGCCGACTTCATCCGCCGGCGCAAGGGATGTCTTTCGCTGCCGATCACCGGCTGCATCGTCTGGTCCCTTGCCGCGATCGCGAGCTTCCACGCGCCGCTGGAGCGAGCCAACCTCGCCCTCATCGTCTGCTACTTCCTGTTGATCCCGATCTCGATCGCGATCGCCCGCGTTCGCGGCGAGCAGATCGGCGGGGGAGCCGCCAATCCGCTGCTGCGATTGGCGGCGCTCTGCCGCTTGATGGTCACGTTGCTGTGGGCCGTGCACCTGCCGCTGCTCGTTCTCGCTCCGGCGTTCTTTTCGTTGAGCATCGCCATCGGCTACGGCATGCACTGGATCGTCTTTTCGTGGACCGTGGACCACCCGGTCGGGCTGCTTCACGCACTGCTGCGAACCGCCCTGGTCTCGGCCGCCTGGTGGCTGCTGCCGGACGCTCGCGTGCCCGCGGTCGCCCTCGCGGTCGCGATCACCTACCTGGTGTCCGTCGGGCAACTGATTCGGTTGAACAAGCGAGGCTGGCAACGCTATCTGGCCGCTTGACACAAATTTTCACACTCAATTCACCCCGCAGTCGCGATCGTGGCAAGCGTGAAAAGAGTGGCCAATGTTGCTTTGGCCATCGAGAACGAGGGCGGCGATTGCGTCGGGAAGCCGCAATGTCGCCGCCGCCATCGACGATGCGCGCTCGCGCGCGCGCACCACGCGTTCGGACGACGATCGATGCGTCGCGCATCGGTTGCCGATCGACGCATGCCAGGGGACTACTGTGCGTATCGACTCGAGCAAGAGATTTGTGGGCGCAACCGCGCCGAAACGCCGGCTGGCCATGCGGTTGCCTGGCCTCGTGCTCGGCAGCGCGCTGTTCGCCGGTTCGCACCTGGCCGCTGCACAGGTCCTGGTCTTCGACCGCGGCCTGCCGACCGAGAACTTGAACAACGCGGCCGGCGCGGACCAGAGCAATGTCGAATGGGCCGATGTCGAGACGCTTCCGGAGACCCCTTGGCTGCCCGGCGACGACTTCACGCTCGCAGGCACGGGATCCTACGTCGTCACGACCATCCGCGTGTGGTCGACGGACAGCGCCGGCCTGAGTCTTCGCGGCGGCGTGGCCGGAGAACCGATCGGCGTCATCGCCGGCACGTACACCGCAACTCCGGTGACGTACGTCAATTCCGAAAGCTACCAAACGGGCGCGGGCGATTTCCTGACACTCTACCAGATCGATTTCGACGTCGACATTCCGCTCGAGGGCGGAGTCACGTACCAATACTTCCTCGACGGACCGGCGACGGCGTCGGGCACGGATTTCATGGGCGCGCGCCTGCATGCGTCGAATGCCGCCTTGAGCGGTTCGACCCAGATGGGCGCGGACGATACGTTCCTGTTTCTCGGCAACGACGGCACGGTCTACACGTGGAATGCGATGACCGGCGATGGAACCTATTGTCCGGGCTGCATCGGCTGGAACAAGACCAGCGACGGCAACGTGCAGGTGTTTGGGCAGCCCACGGCACCGGCGGAGCAGGCGCTCGCCTTCGATCGGGGCTTGCCGACGGGAAACTTGAACAATGCCGCCGGTGCGGACCGAAGCAACGTCGAATGGGCGGACGTCGAGACGCCACCGATCGCGCCCTGGCTGCCCGGCGACGACTTCACGCTACCCCTCGCCGGCCCTTACATCGTCAAGACCATCCGCGTGTGGTCGACCGACAGCGCCGGCCTCGATCTTCGCGGCGGCGTGGCCGGAGGACCGATCGGCGCCATCGCCAATACCTACACCGCGATTCCGGTGACCTACGCGAACGCGGAGCGCTACCAGACGTCGGCCGGCGACTTCATGCAGCTGTACCAGATCGATTTCAGCGTCGACATTCCGCTCGACAACGGCGTGACCTATCAATATTTCCTCGATGGGCCGTCGACGGCATCGGGATCCGACGCCATGGGCGTGCGCCTGCACGCATCGAATGCGGCCTCGAGCGGATCGCCCCAGATGGGAGCGGACGACATCTTTCTGTTCCTGGGCAACCACGCGACGGTCTACACGTGGAATACGATGACCGGTGACGGAACCTATTGCCCGGGCTGCATCGGCTGGAACAAGACCAGCGATGCCAACGTGCAAGTCTTCGCTCAGTCCTTGGACCCGATCTTCGCGAACGGCTTCGACGCGGCCGACTAGCGAGCGCCCGGAACCCGTGGATGGACGAGACCCGCGATGGACGCGCGCATCGTCGCGTCGACGTCGCCGTGCTTGCCGACGTCAACCTTCGGAGGCCGATCGACCCGGCTGCCGCTGCGGGAGCAATGCCGCCGTCTCGCGGTCGCAGCCGCCGGCTCGAAGCTGCCCGGCGCCAGATCGCTCGCGCACGCTTCGCGTTCGACGGATCGAACGCAGTTTGAAGGCGGCTGCGAGTCCTCCCGCAGAACCTGCGCTGCTCAGAAGCAGCAGCGCCGAACCGATGCATCCCGGACACATGGCGTAGTCCTCGAATCAGCGGCCGGAACAGCACGACGGCTTGGACGCTGCCGACGGTTCGCCGACGCCGCCCGGCAGCAAGTCGAAGAAATGCCAGAGCGTGCAATAGTCGTCGCCGGGACTGAAGCCCGTGTCGGAAACGCGCGCAATGCTCGCGCCGTCGCGCTTGAAGACCGACACGCCCGGCGTCCATCCACCGTTCGCGGACACATAGCCCATGTCCGCCGCGAACGTCGAGCCTGCGTGGCTGACCATCGGGAATTTCCAGCCGCGGCTCTGCGCGATCTTCTTCTGGATCTCCGGCCGATCGGGACTCGACACGGCAAAGGCGGCACGCTTGACGACGTGCTGATGGATTCCGTTGTAGCCATCGGCCCACAGCGTGCAATAGGCGCAGGACGTTCCCATGTTGTGGATGAGGATCAGGTCTTCTTGGTCGCCGAACAGCTCGGACAAATGAACCAAGCCATCGCTCGTGGCGAATTCATAGTCCTGGACCTCCTGCGGCTCGACGGTGGCGAGGGTGTCCCTCATCTTCTCGCGGATGTCGGCGATCTGGCGGCGGTAGTCGGCGAGCTTGCCGTTGACGTCGGTGTAGTTCATGTCTGCGGTCTCCGGAATCGATTCGAATCAGCCGTCGTACGCGACGCGATGGTTCACCCACGCCATCGGAAACGGCAGGCCCTCCTCGTCGCGTCCCTTCGGCGCGATGTCGAGGTAGTGGTACGCGGTGTTCATCATGTCGAGGCCGCGTCCGTACGTGGAATACGTATGGAACACGCTGTCGCCGTCCTTGATGAAGGCGCTGATCCCGGGCTTGGACGGCCCCGAGACCTTCTCGCTTCCGTAGTTGTAGGACGCATCGCCGCGTGCGAGCGCCTCGGGATCGAACCCGACATTGAAGTCGACATTGAAATCGTCGCCGACGCACGAGACCCACTTGAACGTCCAGCCGAAGCGCTTGGCCTGCGCCTGCAGCTTGGCCAGCGGCGCGCGCGAGGTGGCGACCATCGAGACGTCGCGCTGATTCAAATGCGCGACGACGCCGTTGAAGTTGTCGGCCCAGAACGAGCAGCCCTTGCAGCCGATGTCCCAGTCCGGTTCGAACATGAAGTGATAGACGATGAGCTGGCTGCGGCCGCCGAACAGGTCCGCCAGTGTCTGTCTGCCTCGTTCGCTGTCGAACAGATAGGGCTTCTCGACGCGCTCCCACGGCAGCTCGCGCCGCTCGCGGCTCAGCGCCTCGCGCTGGTGCGTGAAGGCTTTTTCTTTGGCGAGGAAACGCGCGCGGGCGGCGATCCACTCGTCGTGAGTGACGATCTGATGTTCGTTCATGGCACTCTCCATACGATTCAGTAATTTCGTTTCGGCGTTCGGAAGCCTGCCGTCGAGCTCACTTGCGGCGTGGCTTTTGCGTGCCGGCTTTCTTGCGCGGCTTCGCCGGCGCCGGTTGCAGCTTGCGTTCGTCGATCTCCGCCAATGTCGCGGCGAGCACGTCGAACTGCTGCTGCCAGTATTTGCTGTAGCGGTTCATCCACACGGCGGCATCGAGCAGAGGGCCGGCATCGAGGCTGCACTTGCTGATGCGGCCGCTGCGCTCCTGCTGGATGAGTCCGGCCCGCACCAGCACCTGGATGTGGCGCGACACGGCCTGCAGCGAGATGGCGAACGGCGCGGCGAGCTCGGAAACCAGCAGCGCCTGCCCGTCGAGCCGTTCGAGGATCTGCCGCCGCAGCGGATCGGACAAGGCGAAGAAGACCTGATCGAGCCGATCCCGCTCCGCCGCCGGATCGAGCCCGGCCGCGTCGACGACGCGCAATGTGTTGTGAATACTCATCGTGGAGTATTAATATCAACACATAGATTGATTGTCAACTATCTTGTTGTCTAATTCGACATCGCTTTCGCGCCGCCTCGATGAGGCGGCGCAGACGCCCAAGGCGCGCAGCGCAGCGCCCGCCGACCGCAGCGTCAAACCATCCTGGATTTGCCGGAGATCGGCAGCGAATTCGTCTGCGATCGCGAGGACGCGTCACCGCGCCTCACGAACGCACGACGACCCGCCAGCAGCGCTTGTCGATCTGCTCCCAATCGATCTCCACAGGAAGGAACTTCTCCACCAGCGCGGCGTTCGTCTTCAAGTGGTCGGTCGGAGCCGTCGTGATGAACTCGCCGCTTCCGGCAAGCGCCATCGGCAGGAGCAGCTGGTCGGCGAGATGGGGCCCTACGTGCGCGCCGGACTCGATGTAGTCGCGCACTTCGCGCACGAGGCGCTCGGCCACCTGCTCGGCCGACACGCCGCGCTCGCCGAAGCCCGTGAAGGTCTCGACGTGGCCCCCCTGGTCCACGCGCACGACCAGCGCGTTGCCGGGACCGATCGCCTGTGAAACGCGGTGCAGCGTCAGCGCGGACTCGTCGAGCTGGAAGTGGCGCGCGACCACCTTGAGTTCGCGCAGCCCGATGTCTTCCGACAATGCGGAGATCAATGCGGTTGCCGTCAGCGTGGGCGACGCCGCACGATCGATGGCTGCGAGCGGCGACGGCCGGGTGCACGGATCGACGCTCGCGACGATGCGCCCGCCGCCGGCCGGATAGAAGCCGTGCCGCTCCAGGCGGGTGCGTGCCTCGATGCCCATGCGAGCGAGCGTCGGCAGGTACGTATCCGCCAGGAAGTCCGCGCTCGGCGCCATCGGGTTGTGCGTGCCACCCTCCAGAACGATCTCCGACGCGTTGCCGGCACGCCACAGCGCGGGCAGCACCGTTTGCAGGACGAGCGTGGCGGAACCGGCGGTACCGATCGAAAACTGGTACGCGCCGGGCGCCACGTCGCCCGGATCGAACGCGAGCGTCGTCGCACCGGGCTCGGCGCCGAACACGTTCGCGTTGCCGATGCGCGCTGCCGCCGCTACGGCGGTCAGGTGCTGGCGCATCAACCCAGGGCGCGAGCGCTTCGCACGAATGCCGCGCATGTCGAACGCGGTTCCCGTGCACAGGCTCAATGTCAGAGCGGTACGCAGCAGCTGGCCGCCGCCCGCGGCGCCATCGATTTCGATACGGTCCATTTTTCTTCTCCGGGGCGGACCATCGGCCCGCCCCTCTCCTATCCCTTCACACACACCACTTGTCGCAGCGTGTGCATGATTTCCACCAGATCGCTTTGCGCCGCCATCACCGCCTCGATCGGCTTGTAGGCCGCGGGAGACTCGTC
>Ga0105237_10000312_pt1 | contig 67729 bp, 72 predicted proteins | sample KBSC24metaG_FD_81520 | JGI IMG/M metagenome (GOLD analysis project Ga0105237, IMG submission 81520) | Corn rhizosphere microbial communities from Kellogg Biological Station, Michigan, USA - KBS C2-4 metaG | ecosystem: Host-associated > Plants > Roots > Rhizosphere > Soil | place: Michigan, USA... | reverse complement strand
CGATGACGGCCGGGCGGCCGATGAGGATGGCGCGGGCGATCTGGTCTTCCATGATCACCTGGGTGGCGCGCAGCACCCGCTCGTCCTCGCCGTCGGCGAAGACGATGCGCTTCCCCTGCCCGCGCGCACGATCGATGATCGGCTTCATCACGAGGCCCGAGCGGAAGACGAAGCGATTGAGGCTGTCGTGATAGGCCTCGAAATTGGCGATTGGGCGCTTCGCCACGCCGCTTTCCATCGCCGCCCGCGCCACGGCCGGCGCGATCCTCAGGATCAACCGCTGATCGAAGGGGTTGGGGATGATGTGCTCGGGGCCATAGATCGCCGGACGGCCGGTCGGCGACACTTCGAGACCCGGCTCATGCGCCAGCTTGGCGATGGCCCGCACGGCGGCAAGTTTCATCTCCTCGTTGATAGTCGTCGCGCCGACATCGAGCGCGCCGCGGAAAATGAAGGGGAAGCAGAGGACGTTGTTGACCTGGTTGGGATAGTCCGACCGGCCGGTGCAGACCATGGCGTCTGGCCGCGCCTCGTGGGCTGCCTCCGGCATAATTTCGGGGTTTGGGTTGGCGAGCGCCAGCACCAGCGGGTTTTTCGCCATGCGCTTCAGCATTTCGGGTTTCAGCGCGCCCGCCGCGGAGAGGCCGAGGAAGATATCGGCGTTGTCGAACACTTCGGCCAAGGTCGTGGCGTCGGTGGTCTGGCAGAAGGCGTTGCGCCACTTGTCGCGCACATCGTTCCGCTTGTGAGTGAGAAGGCCGTCCTTGTCGGCGACCCAGATGTTTTCATACTTGGCGCCGATGGCGACGAGCAGGTTGAGGCAGGCAATCGCCGCGGCCCCTGCCCCCGACGTGCAGATTTTTACATCCTCGATCTTCTTGCCGGCGAGTTCGAGGCCGTTGAGGACAGCGGCGCCGACGATGATAGCGGTGCCATGCTGGTCGTCATGGAACACCGGAATCGGCATTCTGGCCCTGAGGCCCTCCTCTATCTCGAAGCAGTCCGGGGCCTTGATGTCCTCGAGATTGATGCCGCCAAAAGTCGGCCAGAGCGGCGAAACCACTTCGATGAACTTTTTGGGGTCACGCTCCTCGATTTCGATGTCGAATACGTCGATGCCGGCGAATTTCTTGAAGAGCACCGCCTTGCCTTCCATTACGGGCTTGGAAGCGAGCGCGCCAATGGCGCCGAGGCCGAGCACGGCGGTGCCGTTGGAGATCACCGCGACGAGGTTGCCGCGAGAGGTATAGTTGGTCACCTTCTCCGGATTTTCGGCGATTTCCTCGCAGGGCGCGGCGACGCCGGGCGAATAGGCGAGCGCCAGATCGCGCTGGTTGCCCAACGGCTTGGTCGGCTGAATTTCAAGCTTACCGGGTTTTGGGTATTCGTGGAAATGCAGCGCCGCCTCGCGCAAGGCCTGGCGCTGCTGCTCGCTCACATCGGTCGTCATCGTCACCCCTCCGGCAATCCGGCTGTGGTGGCACTAAACCAGCGCAAAGGAAAGTGCGGCGTTGGGCAGCAGGATCGGGCGTTACGCCGCAACCGACAGGTGCGGGTGGGCATCTGCCGGCGCGTTGAGCGCGCGGACCAGCTCTTTGAACGACTTGGCTTTTAGCGCGGGGGCGAAGAGGAAACCCTGCGCCATGAATACGCCGCGCTGCCTCAAATAAACCGCCTGCGCAGGCGTCTCGACGCCCTCGGCCACAACTTCGGTGCCGAGATCGCGGGCCACGGCAATCAGGCCGTCGAGCACAGGGACCTGCGTGGTGTCAGCCTTGATCATGTCGACAAAGACGCGGTCGAGCTTGATGACGTCGACGCCTAGCGTCTGCAGGTAAGCAAGGTTCGAGTGGCCGGTGCCGGCGTCGTCCATCGCCAGTTTGGCGCCGATGCCGTGAAGGCCGGCAATGGTATCGAACGCCTGGGTCGAATTGAGCGGCCGGCGTTCGGTGATTTCGAACACCAGTTGGTGGAAAGAGATCGAGGAACCGCCAAAGATCGCCTGCACGTCGTCAACGATCGAGCGATCGCGAAAATGCCCCTCGAACAGGTTGATGCTGACCTTGAGCTCGGGGTGTTCGAAGTAAAGCTCACCGAGATCGGCGCGCACCTGCTGCATCAGGCTCACTGTCATCGGAATGGCGAGCCCGGATTGCTCGGCATAGTCGATGAAGGTGCCGGGCAGGATCACCTTGCCGTTCTTCTTTTCCCAGCGGCACAGCATCTCGCAGCCAGCGATACGGCCCGTGCTGAGATCGATCACCGGCTGGTAGTAGGGTTTTAGTTCGCCATGGGCGATGGCGCGCTCCAGTTCGAAGCCCGAGATGTTGGAGCGCCGCACATATTGCAGCATCAGCAGCAGAAAGGCCGCGCTCATGGCACCAGCTACTAGCGTAAAGCCAGCATCGAGATTGGAATAGTCGTTGCGTACGACCGAAAATTTCGTGCCGGCCTCGGCGCGGAGCGGAATTTCGCCGGCAAGCGACTGCGCCGAGATGAAATCGGCATTCGAGGTGCGGTGGTCGAAGGCCTTCGACAGGCCCGCGGCGACCACCGGCGTGCCATCGGTCAGCGAGATGCGCACAAATTTCGCCGGCTGCACGCGGGCCAGCAACCCCTCCCCGCCGTAGCCGAGCAACGGCATGATAGCGGAGACGATGCGGTCGCCGGATGCCGCGCTGATCTTCAGCAGCGGCGCGTCGAGACCATCAAGCTTCACCACCGCGACCGTTTCGTCGTGACCCGCGATGCTGAGATTGCTTGAGATCGGCACATAGGTCCGGTGATCGCCGAAGGCATTGCAGAACTGGGCGCCGGGCCGATCCTCGACCAGCACATCCTTCAGATGGAGGCTATTCTCCATCTCGGTATGGACATTAGTGATGAAGGTTGGCGTGCAGAGCGACGGGCTGTCATTGAGGATGCGCCGGAGCGCGGCGATCGTATCGTCAGCGCTCGTCCCGATTTCGGCCGACAGGCTGTCGACCGCCCGCTGCATGACCATGGTCTCCCGCTGGCGCACGTAATTGTCCAGCAGGTAGTCGACCGCGCCGATCGGCAAGAATGCCAGGATCGCCGCGAACAGCACGACAACGTTGAAATATTTAGACCGCACGACGCCAAGGCCCGGATGTTCACCAACAGGCGTAACAGGGGCGGCTTAAAGCGCTGTTAAGTGGGGCGGATTGGCAGGTGAGAGCACGCCGGGGTGGAGACGCGGCATGGCGGTTTCGCTCCCCTCCCCCTTGAGGGGAGGGGTTGGCGGCGAGTTCAGAGTCCTTGGCCCACCCCCGCCCTCGATCCCCCCCCTCAAGGGGGAGGGAGACGATGGAGTCGCCGGGCCAGACTGGTTGCGCGGCCCAAAGGCTCTACTTCTCCTGCACGTTCAGCCGAATGTGCAGCTCGCGCAACTGCTTAGCCGTGGCCGGCAGCGGCGCGCCCATTAACAGGTCTTCGGCCTGCTGGTTCATCGGGAAGGCCGTGATCTCGCGCAGGTTTTCCTCGTGCGTCAGCAGCATGACGATGCGGTCGACGCCAGGCGCGATGCCGCCGTGCGGCGGGGCGCCAAGCTCGAAGGCGCGCAGCATTCCGCCGAACTTTTCCTCGAGGTCTTCATTGGTGTAGCCGGCGATCTCGAAGGCCTTCCGCATGATGTCAGGCCGGTGGTTACGAATTGCGCCGGACGACAGCTCGTAGCCATTGCAGACCGAGTCATACTGGAAGGCGTTGATGGTCAGCGGATCCTGCGTCTCGAGCGCTTCGAGGCCGCCCTGCGGCATCGAGAACGGGTTGTGGGAGAAATCGACCTTCTTGTCCTCTTCCATCCACTCGAACATCGGGAAATCGACGATCCAGCAGAAGGCGAACTGTTCGACGTCGAGCAGCTTGAGTTCCGTGCCAACCTTCGTCCGCGCCTCGCCGGCGAACTTGTACATCTTCTCCGGCCGGCCGAGGACGAAGAACACGGCATCGCCGTCCTTGAGGCCAAGCTGCTGGCGGATCGCCTCGGTCCGCTCGGGGCCGATGTTTTTGGCGACCGGCCCTGCGCCCTCAAGAGCGCCGTTCTCGGTACGCCAGAAGATGTAAGCGAGACCGGGCTGCCCTTCGCCCTGCGCCCAGGCGTTCATGCGGTCGCAGAAGGCACGGCTGCCGCCCGTCGGCGCCGGAATCGCCCACGTCTCGACCTTCGAGTCAGCCTCGATCTGCCCAGCGAAGACCTTGAAGCCCGAGCCGGCAAAATGCGCCGTGACGGCCTGCATCTCGATCGGGTTGCGCAGGTCCGGCTTGTCGCTGCCATATTTGCGGATGGCATCGGCGTAAGGAATGCGCGGGAACTTCTGCGTCACCCGCCAGCCATCGGCGAATTCCTCGAACACGCCGCGCAGCACCGGCTCCATCGCCTGGAACACGTCTTCCTGATCGACAAAGCTCATCTCAACATCAAGCTGAGTGAATTCGGCAGCGCGGTCGGCACGGCCGTCTTCGTCACGGAAACAGGTGGCGATCTGGAAATACCGATCGAAGCCCGAAATCATCAGGAGCTGCTTATAAAGCTGCGGCGACTGCGGCAAAGCATAGAACTTGCCGGCATGAAGGCGCGACGGCACGAGGAAGTCGCGCGCGCCTTCTGGGCTCGACGCCGTCAGATTCGGCGTCTGGTATTCCATGAAGCCGATATCGGTCATGCGGCGGCGGATCGAGGAAATCACCTTCGAGCGCGTCACGATGTTCTTGTGCAGCCGCTCGCGCCGCAAATCGAGGAAGCGATATTTCAGGCGGATATCCTCGGGATATTCCTGATCGCCGAACACGGGCATCGGCAGTTCCTTGGCTTCGCCCAATACTTCGATCTCATCGATAAAAACCTCGACGCCGCCGGTCGGGAGGTTCGGATTGACCGTCTCGGGCGTACGCGCCTTGACCTTGCCGTCGACGCGGATGACCCACTCGGCGCGCACGGCTTCCACCGCCTTGAAGGCAGGCGAATCCGGATCGACCACGCACTGGGTCAGGCCGTAGTGATCACGCAAGTCGATAAACAGCAGGCCGCCGTGATCGCGCACGCGGTGCACCCAGCCGCTGAGCCGCGCATTAGCGCCAACGTCCGACGGACGGAGGGCGGCGCAGGTGTGCGAGCGATAGCGGTGCATGACGTGAACTCTGATGGGTGAAAAGGCAGGATTTGAGGGCCGGAAAAGCGCATGCAAGGCCTGCTTTGTCAAGTTTGCGGCGCCTCCGTGGACCGCCGTCACGTGTCTCAGCGCCGCACGCCCATAATTCGGCCTTTTGTGCGGTGCCCGCACCTGTTACCAAATTGCCGCAGAGTTTTTGTAGGACAATAAGAAGAATGGAGACGATCACCACCACGGTCGCGCTGGCCGGTTTTTGCGAGCGCGCCAAGAACTTCGATTTCGTGACGGTCGACACCGAATTCCTGCGCGAAACCACTTACTGGCCAAAACTCTGCCTCCTGCAAGCGGCGACACCCGACGAGGCAGTGCTGATCGATCCGCTGGTGCCGGGACTCGATCTTGCCCCGTTCGTCACACTCCTCGCCAACGACAAGGTGACCAAGGTCTTTCACGCTGCGCGGCAGGATATCGAAATCTTCGTCAAGTTGTCGGGCAAGGTGCCGGTCAACATTTTTGACACGCAGATCGCCGCGAGCGTCTGCGGCTTTGGCGACAGCGTGTCTTACGACAACCTGGTTCGTGCCGTGACCGGCGTCGAGCTCGACAAAAGCTCCCGATTCACCGACTGGTCGGCCCGGCCGCTGACGGAGAAGCAAAAGACCTACGCCCTCGCCGATGTGACGCACCTCCGCGACATCTACCTCAAACTCCGGACGCAGCTCGACGAGACCGATCGCTGGGGCTGGGTCGAGGACGAACTCGATACGCTGCGCAGCATCGATACATATGTCGTGCAGCCGCCGCAGGCGTGGGAGCGGCTGCGGATGAAACTCAACCGGCCGCGCGATCTCGCGGCACTTCAAGCGCTTGCCGCTTGGCGCGAACAGCGGGCGCAGGACAACGACCAGCCGCGCAGCCGCGTGCTCAAGGATGATGCACTCGCCGAATTGGTGGTGCAGCGGCCCTTGACGTCGGACGCTTTCGACAAACTCCGGGCCGTGCCGCGCGGCTATGGTCGCTCGTCGGCGGCGGCAGAGATTATCGCCATCCTCAAGGACGTCGAAGCCCTGCCGAAGGGACAACTGCCGCCGATGCCGGAGCGCTATCGCGGCCCATCGCCGAAGGGTGCGGTCGGCGATCTCATCCGGGTGCTGCTCAAGGCGGTCTCCGAGCAGAACGGTGTCGCCTCGCGGATCATCGCGACCTCCGACGAAGTCGATGCGCTGGTGCTCGACGACGACGCGGACGTGCCGGCGCTAAAGGGCTGGCGGCGCAAGATTTTCGGCGACAAGGCTTTGGCGATCAAGCACGGGCGGCTGGGCCTTGTGGCAACGAAGCGAGGCATCGTCGAGTTTCCGATCGCCGAAAGCTGATGGCAGCTTTGGCTGAGCGAATTGTGCATATTCCGCCGATCGCCGAGGAGGTGTGCAGGCGGTATTTGACGGCATTCGATGCGCAACATCCCGGCCTGCTGACCGGCCTTTATCTCGTCGGATCGATCGCCCTCGATGACTTCCATCCTTTGGAAAGCGACGTCGACTTTCTTGCCCTAACCCGCCGTCCCGTTGACCTTGCCGATGTTGCAGAGGTTCACGCCAACTTCAGCGGCAACCGGCCGTTCTTCGATGGGCTCTACGTGACGGAAGCGGAGCTGCGCACCTTGCCGGGCCCGACGCTACGCGGCGTCACCGTAATCAACGGCAAGCCTTCGGCGCATAGCGGGGACGAACGCCACCCCGTGACGTGGCTCACATTGGCCCGCCACGGCCTCGCAGTCCGCGGTCCGGCGCCCGACCCCTCGTGGATTGCCGCCGATCTGGCCGCTGCGCAGGCCCACTCACGCGGAAACCTCGATAGCTACTGGCGCGGTTGGATCGCATCGCGCCGCGCGCTGCCCGCCGCCACGCTTTCCGTCGATGATATTGCATGGTCGGTGCTTGGCATCAGCCGGCTCCATGCGCTCATCGTCGAAGGACTCATCCTCTCGAAGACCGGCGCCGGGCATTATGCCCTCTCGGCCTTCCCTCAGCACCGATCGGTCATCGAAACCGCGCTGGCCATACGATTCGGGCGGGCCGAACTTGGCAGTGGCCCGCCGGAGCGCTTTACGGCCATGTTCGCCTTTCTCGATAACGTCATCGCCGATACCAGTAGGCGATAGGCGCGACGAAATTATCGGAAGGTGACGGCCGACTGCTTTAGTCCGGCGGCGGTGGCGAGCTGCTCCAGCCGTCCTGCCAGATGTTCGCCATCGAGGAAGGCCAGATCGGACGGCAGCAGCAGCGTCAGGACGCCGCCCCGAACCTCGAAGCCGGTGCGTGGCAGGACGCCGGCCATTGCCGCCGACATCGGATAAGCAACGCGCATCAGAACGCCGATCAACCGGGCGCGGAGATTGCCCGCCTCACCGGCCAAATTCAGCAATTGCTGGCTCGTGCTCTTGTATTTCGGGCCCATGTAACGGACGGCCAGAACCTGGGCGAGAAACGCGCGGCCGGGATGATCCACGCCGACCATCGAGCCGTAGGCGACCATGTCGACGCTCTGCTCGCCGCGATAGTCCGGATGACCGCGCCAGCCGATATCGGCGAGATCGCACGCAACCTCCCGCAATCTCTGCTGCTCGGCCGTTTCGCCCGTGCCGATGGCCTTGAGAAAGCGCGTGCTGAAATCGATGAGGTCGGCAGCGTGGGCGGGCGAGCGTGAGCGCAGCAGGTTCATTTCCTCTGCCGCCTGGACCAGAGGATCGATCTCCTGCTCCTCGGGTTCAAGGAGGCTATAGAGATAGCCCTCGCGGACGCCTAGAGCTGAAAACACCACCCGATCGAACTCGCCGGTCTTGATCAGTTCGCTCATCACGGCGGCGCTGTAGGGGATGAGTTCGCGGCGAGACGAACTGACACTGTCGGCGCCGGGGATCGGCCGGCCAGCGGTCGCAGCGGCGATAATCTCGTCGCAGAGCCTCGCGACTTCCGCCGCCGCGACGGTATAGTGCTGAACCATGTGCAGGGGGTATTTCGACTGCACCTGCAGGATCTTGGCGAAGGATCGCCAGGTGCCCCCGATGGCGCAAAACGCTTTACTCTTGCCGGCCTTGAGAACTTTCGACTTCTTGAGCCGGGCGCGTGCCAGCGCGGCCGCGCGGCCAGGCGAGGCGCCGCTGTCGTCCTGCAGGCGGATGACGCCGAGTTCGTGCGTTTCGCCGATCGCATCGCGTCCCTTCGCCAGCGACGACAGTTCAAGGCTGCCGCCCCCTTGATCGCCGACGACGCCTTCAAAATCCGGAATGCCGGCGAGCACGCCAAGGGCAGCGAAATGCGCCTCCTGCTCGCCCGTCAGTACGCGAACGTCCTCGCGCATGATCTGGCCGATGGCCGAAACGAAGCTCGCGCTGTTTTGGGCATCGCGCACGGCAGATGTGGCCAGCACATGTACCTTACCGACCCGCATCAGCCGGGCGACGAGCGCAAAGCGCTGCATGGCGGTCAGGGCGCGCTCGATATTGGCGTCGGCGATGCGGCCGGTCGCCGACAGGCCGCGGCCAAGCGCGCAGGCCGATTTTTCGTTGTAGAGCGTCGTCAGCGCCCGGGCGTGCCGTTCATAGACGACGAGACGGACAGAGTTCGAGCCGATATCGAGCACGGCAACGGGTTGCGCACCCTTGATTCGGCCCTGCGCGGTCGGATCGGCGTCAACGCCCCAAAATTCATTCAATCGCTGGTCTCGTCGGTTTCACGCGGCAAGGCGCTGCCGCGTCCGGAGAGGCTGGCATGCGTCATGAAATAGTTGTGCGCGTTGTGTGGCTCTTCGCCTTCCTTTAGCCGGACACGGTGCGAACTGCCATCGGGAAGTACGTCCCAGCTCTGCTGGTTGTCCTCGAGATAGGTCACCATGATGCGGTCGAGGATCTGTTTGTGGACGGTGTTGTTGACGATCGGCACCATCACCTCGACCCGCCAATCGAGATTGCGCTCCATCAGATCGGCCGAGGAAATATAGACTTTTGCCTTGGGCGACGGCATCGCCTCGCCCTGCCCGAAGCAATAGATGCGTGAGTGTTCGAGGAAGCGGCCGACCACTGATTTGACGTGGATGTTGTCCGAGAAGCCGGGGATACCGGGCCTCAGGCAGCAGATGCCGCGCACCAAAAGTTCGATCTTCACGCCGGCCTGGCTGGCGCCGTAGAGCGCATCGATTATCTGCGCATCGACCAGCGCGTTCATCTTGAACCAGATATTAGCCGGTTCGCCGCGCTTGGCGTGCTCGATTTCCTTGTCGATGCAGTCGATCAGCGTCTGCCGTAGATTAACCGGCGAGGCAGCGATCGATTCGAGTTCGGTCGGGCGGGCATAGCCGGTGATGAAATTGAACACCCGGGCGACGTCGCGGGTAATCGAGGGGTCGGTCGTGAAGTAGCTGAGGTCGGTATAAATCTTGGCGGTGATGGGGTGATAGTTGCCGGTGCCGATGTGGCAATAGCTCATCAGCTTGCCCTGCTCGCGACGGACCACCTGGCTCATCTTGGCGTGCGTCTTGAGCTCGATGAAACCGAACACCACTTGCGCGCCGGCCCGTTCTAGGTCGCGGGCCCAGCGGATGTTGGCTTCTTCGTCGAAGCGGGCCTTTAGTTCGACCAGCGCGGTGACCGATTTGCCGGACTCGGCGGCAAGTACTAGTGCCTTGACGATCGGCGAGTTGGCCGACGTGCGGTAGAGCGTCTGCTTGATCGCAACGACATCCGGGTCGCGCGCGGCCTGCATCAGGAACTGCGCCACCACGTCAAAACTTTCGAACGGGTGATGGACGAGCAGGTCTTTCTGCTTGATGGCGGCAAAGAGATCACCGTTGAAATCACGGACGCGCTCGGGGAAGCGCGCCTGATATGCGGGGAATTTCAGGTCCGGACGGTCGATGTCGCAAATCTTGGAGGCATCGGCGAGGCCGAGAAAGCCTTCGGCTTCGAAGATGTCGGCGGGCGTCGCGTTCAGTCGCTCGGTAATCTGGCGGCGCAGGGTGCGCGGCATGCGCTTTTCGATTTCGAGGCGGATGACCTGCCCGCGCCGGCGCTGCCGCAGAGCGGTTTCGAACTCCATAACGAGGTCCGCGGCCTCGTCGTCGATTTCGATTTCGCTGTCGCGGATGATGCGGAAAGAGCCCGAGCCGATCACTTCGTAGCCGGGAAACATCTTGTGGAAGAAGAGGTTGATCAGCGTATCGATGGTCACAACCTCGATCCGCCCCTCGGAGACGAGGCTCGATGGCAGGCTGATGAAGCGGTCGAGATTCGAGGGGACGCGAACGAGCGCGGTCAGCGTGGTCGAGCTGTTCGGCCGGCTGAGTTCGAAGGCTAGCGTGAAGCCGAGATTGGGAATGAACGGAAATGGGTGAGCCGGATCGACCGCGATCGGCGTAAGCACTGGCACGATCTCTTCGCGGAAGAGCTTTTGCAGATATTTGAGCTGGTCGGGCGACAGGTCGTTGGCTTCGTGGATGACCACGTTCTTGGCGAACAGCTCTTCCCGCAGCGTCTGCCAGGAATCCTGTTGTTCGAGATTGAGATGCTGCGTGAGGGTCGCGATCTCCTCGACCTGCTCGGTCGGGGTCAGGCCATCGACGCTCTGGGTCGTGAGGCCGGCGCGCACCTGCCCCTTGAGGCCGGCGACGCGCACCATGAAAAATTCGTCGAGGTTGTTGGCCGAGATCGACAGGAACCTCAGGCGTTCGAGCAGCGGATGGCTCTCATTGGCGGCCTCTTCGAGGACGCGCATGTTGAACTGCAGCCAGCTCACCTCGCGGTTGACGAAGCGCGCCGGGCTCTGCCGCAGCGCCTCAATATCGGGCGCAGTCGCCTCGACATCGGCAATTTCGCTCATCTCATTCATCGTCGGTCTCCCAATCGAGCCCTTCGGCGTCGTCCCCCGCATCCTGCCCCAGCGCCGCCCGCCGCAGCCGTAACGCCTCCGCAGCGACTGCCCGGTTGATCGCCGTGCCGCGCGCCAGCGCCAGCCGGTCCATCAGCTCCGCCAGCGCGACGGCCTCGGCCGGCGAACGCTCCATGCGCGAGGCAACATAGCCGATGATTTTGGGATCAACGGCAATCTGGCGGTCGCTGAACAGCTTTATCAGCATCTGCGACAACTCAATGTCTCCGGCTGGCGTCACAAGCAAGAGGGTTGCAAGGCGGGCCCGGGACTTGAGGTCCTCTGTGGCATAGGGCCAGTTGGCGACCGGCTCACGCGCCGTCATCAACAGACTGCGCCCATCCCGCATGCTCTGGTTCATCAGATGGAACAGCGCCGTTTCATCATATCCCGGCCGGTCGATGTCCTCAACGAGCAGCGGCTTTTCGCCCCCTAGTCCGGCCAGATGTTCAAGCTCGGCCGGCAGAGGCGCATCTGCGCCAGCGCGCTCTCCCCAGATGCGTGCGAGGTGCGATTTGCCGGCTTTTGGCGGTCCGACGAGCAGCGTCAGCGGTCCCGGCCAGTTGGGCCAACCGATCAGGTGCAGGAACGCCAGCCGATTGCCCTCGCCGATGACGAAATCGGCCTCGTCGTGCGAAGGCACGTGGGCGAGGTCGAGCAGCAGCTGCCGATGCTCAGAATCGCTCCCCACGTCAGCCGGTGGTGTTGGCGTCGCCATCTGTGCCACCGTTCGGTCCGAGGTAAAGCTGGCTGTCCTTGTACTTCTGGACCGAGAAGCGCGTCAGCACGCCGGCAATGGCCGAAAGCGGCACAGCCAGCAGCAGGCCGACGAACCCGAACAGCGACGCGAAAGCGAACAGCGAGAACATCAGCCAGACCGGATTGATGCCAATCGAGGAGCCGACGAGCTTTGGATAGAGGATATTGCCCTCGAGGAATTGGCCAGCCATGAAAATCAGGAACACGACCAGAATCCCCGGCCAGTTCGGCCAGAACTGCACCGTCGCGATAATCATCGACAGCACAAAGCCGGTGATGAAGCCGATGAACGGAATGAAGCTGATGAGGCCGGTGATGAGGCCGATGGCGAGGCCGAAACTGATGCCGGACAGCGAGAGCGCGGTCGCGTAGTAGAAGGCCAGCACTAGCACCACGCTGCCCTGCCCGCGAACCACGCCCGACATCGACCGGTCGATATCGGCGAGAATCTGGCGCACCTCGTCCTTGTGTTCGAGCGGCAGCAGGCGGTCGAGTCCGTCGACCATGCCCTGCCAATCGAGCAGCAGGTAGAACGCCACGACCGGCGTAACGATGATGATGCCGAGACCGGAGATGAAGGTGAGCCCGCTCTGCGCGATATACGTCGTCACTGTCGCAGTCATTGCCGGAAGGTTGTTGAGCCAGTCGGTAAGGCTGGTTTCGAACTGCGCCACCCGGTCGGCGCCGAGCCATTCGTTGAGGGCCGGCACCCATTCATTGGCCAGCGAACGCAGGCTGTTGACGTAACCGGGGAGCCGGAACAGCAGGCCGATCGTCTGCTGCACGACCAGCGGCAGCACCAGCACCATGATGCCAACGATGATCGCCAGCACGAAGAGCAGCACCACGGCCGTCGACCAAGCGCGGTTGAGGCGGGTCCGCTGGACCAGGTTGACGAGCGGGTTGAGCACATAGGCTAACGCCAAGCCGACGACGAACGGCAGCAGGATGCCGCGGAACGTCCAGATGATCAGCAGGCCGATGATGGCGAGACCGATCCAGATCAGGACTTGGTTTCTGAGTGTGATCAACCGGGCAACCCTTGCGTCGCTCTGGTGGAGCCGCTATCAGCGCAGTTAGCGGCGAGGCCCGGAAAATACAACGGTTTGATGGTCCTCAGCGCGATGCCTGTCCGCCCCAAAACCGGCTAGAGGCCCATGTCCGACGCGCAAAACCTGCCATCAAACGGGCTTTCATACAAGCAGGCGGGGGTAGACATCGACGCCGGCAACGCGCTGGTGGAAGCCATCAAGCCCGCCGTACGGTCGACCCGACGTCCCGGTGCAGACGCTGAAATCGGCGGATTTGGGGGGCTTTTCGACCTCAAAGCGGCCGGCTTTACCGACCCGGTGCTGGTCGCCGCCAATGATGGCGTGGGCACGAAACTGAAAATCGCCATCGAGAGCGAAAGCCACTCGACAATCGGCATCGATCTCGTCGCGATGTGCGTCAACGATATCATCGTCCAGGGCGCCGAACCGTTGTTTTTCCTCGATTATTTCGCGACCGGCCGGCTCGATGTCGCTGCCGGGACGCAGATTGTCGAAGGAATCGCCGAGGGCTGCCGGATCGCGGGCTGCGCGCTGATCGGCGGCGAAACGGCCGAAATGCCGGGCATGTATCAGGACAAGGACTATGACCTCGCCGGATTTGCGGTGGGCGCCGCGGAACGTGACACGCTGCTGCCGCGCGATGACATCCAGAAGGGCGATGCGCTGGTTGCGCTCGCCTCGTCAGGTCTTCACTCCAATGGTTTCTCGCTGGTGAGGAAAATCGTCGAGATTTCGGGGCTCGACTGGTATTTGCCGGCGCCGTTCGACGAGAGCGTATCGCTGAGCGAGGCTCTGCTCGTCCCGACCCGCATCTACGTCAAGCCGCTGCTTACCGTGCTCAAGGCGGGGCTCGGCATCAAGGCGATGGCCCACATCACCGGCGGCGGCTTCATCGACAACATTCCGCGCGTGTTACCGGAGACGCTCTCGGCTCACATCAACCTCGACAAGATTTCCGTACCCAAGATTTTCGGCTGGCTGTCGCGCGTTGGCGGCATGGACGAGCGCGAAATGCTCCGGACCTTCAACTGCGGCGCCGGCATGATCGTTGTCGTCAGGGCGGATGACGCGGAAAACCTCGTCAACCTCCTCAATTCGGAGGGCGAGCGCGCCGCCGTCGTCGGCGAGCTTCGGCCGCGTGATGGCGATCCCGTGACATTCGACGGCAAGCTCGCGCTGTGACGACGAAGAAGCGTGTTGCCATTCTCATTTCGGGCCGCGGTTCGAACATGACTGCTTTGGTCGAAGCTGCGCGCGACCTCTCCTATCCGGCGGAAATCGTTGGGGTATTTTCGAACCGCGCCGATGCCCCCGGCCTGCAATATGCCTGGCTCGCTGGCATCCCCACGGCGGTCCGCTCGCACAAGGATTTTGCCAGCCGCGAAGTCTTCGACGCGGAAATCCAGTCAATTCTCGACGGCTGGGGCGCGGAGATTGTCTGCCTCGCCGGTTTCATGCGCATTTTCAGCACCGGGTTTGCGCAGCATTGGACCAGCCGGATGCTGAATATCCACCCTTCCCTCCTGCCGCTCTATCGGGGGCTAAAACCGCAGCAGCAGGCGCTCGATGCCGGCGCTACCGAAAGCGGCTGTACGGTGCACTGGGTGATCCCCGAACTCGACGACGGGCCGACCATTATCCAGCGGCGCGTGCCGGTTCTCGCCGGCGATACCGCTGAGGCGCTGGCGGCTCGCATTCTCATCGAGGAACACAAGGCCTACCCCGAAGCGTTGAGGCTGGTGGCGACGGGCGCAGCAATTTTTCACGCCTGATGTCGATTTCGCTGCCGCGCCAGCGTCCATAACCACGCGCAACACGACAGGGGACACCGATGACCTTCACCGACGACGATCTCAGCCATCTCGAATCGCACGGCCTGCCTACCCTGCCGACGCCCGCCACAAGCGGCTATGTCGACAACGAAAACGCCCGCATCTGGTACGCGAGTTTCGGCGATGGCCCGCCGGTCGTGCTGCTGCATGGCGGGCTCGGCAATGCCGGCAATTTTGGCTATCAGGTCCCTGCCCTGCTCGACGCCGGCTATCGCGTCATCGCGATCGACAGCCGCGGCCAGGGCCGGTCCACCCGCGACGAGCAGCGCTATACCTACCAGTTGATGGCGTCGGACACGCGCGCCGTGATGGACGCGCTCGGCATCAAGAGCGCCGCCTTCGTCGGCTGGAGCGACGGCGCCGCGACCGCATTGGTCATCGCCAAGGAAACGCCAGATCGGGGCGCCGGGGTCTTTTTCTTCGGCTGCTGCGTCGATGAAACCGGCCTCTGGCCGTTCAAGCCGACGCCGGTCATCGACCGCATCTACAACCACCACGTCAAGGACTACGCCGCCCTCTCGCCGGTGGTCGGCGGCTTCGAAAAAATGCGCGACGATCTCGGCCCCATGCAGCAGGGCGAGCCGAACTACTCAGCCGCGGATATGGCAACGATCCACGTTCCGGTCTGGAGCGTCGTAGGCGAGCACGACGAGTTCATCAAAACCGATCATGCCCAATACATAGCCGACAGCATTCCGGGTGCGCGGTTCGTGCTTCTCCCGTCCGTCAGTCACTTTGCGCCGATGCAGCGGCCGGATGAATTCAATGCCGTGGTGCTGGATTTCCTTCATCAGGTGTTTCCACCGGCCGGATGATCCATCACGCGAATTGATGGGACCGATCGTCAAAATCGGTTCGACGGGACTCCCTTAGGCCCCTACGATGCGCACAAAGGGAGAACAACATGGCACCGCGATACTGGTTTCTCATTATCCTGATCGGCGCGATCTGGGGCTGTTCGTTCTTCTTCAACGCCATCCTGATCCGCGAAATCTCCCCGCTCTGGGTGTCCGCTGGCCGCGTGACCATCGGCGCGATCATCTGCTGGGTCTATTTCCTTGCCACGCGGCGCAAGCTGCCGACCGACCGGCGCCTGTATCTTCAGTTCCTGGTCCTCGGCATCCTGAACTACGCGATCCCGTTTGCGCTGTTCCCCTATGCCGAAGAGCATCTGGCAAGCGGCATCGTGGGCGTCATCAATGGTCTGACGCCAATGACCACGGTCATCGCTTCGCAGTTCTGGCCGGGCGGCGAAAAGGCGACCTGGAACAAGACGATCGGCGTCCTCATCGGCTTTCTCGGCGCGGCGCTCTTAGCTTCGCCCTCGCTTGGCGCCGGGGCGTCGAACCAGATTCTGGCGCTGCTCGCGGCCTTTGCCGCGACGTGCTGCTACGCCCTGACGCTCAACTACGCCCGCCGCTTCAAGACAATCGACTCCGCTGTCGTGGCATCAAGTTCCCTCACCGGCGCGGCGCTAGTTTCGATACCGGTGGCGTTGCTGTTCACCGGCGTTCCCGTCATCACGCGGGCCGAGACCTGGGGCGCGCTGTTCGGCATCGGCGTCTTTTCGACGAGCTTCAGCTTCCTGCTAGTTTATTGGCTGCTGCCGCGGGTTGGAGCCACCAACCTGTCGCTCAACACCTTCATCACGCCGATCTCGGCGATCCTGCTCGGCGTCCTCGTGCTGAACGAGAGCTTTCTGCCGGTGCACGTGCTCGGCATCCTGGTGATCTTCCTCGGTCTCATGGTCATGGATGGGCGGTTGGTGAGACGGCTGTTTTTAAAGGAAAAACCGGCCTAGTGTCGTGGTCCGGCCGGGCATAGCAGCCCGGCTGCAACCCGAGAGGTGCAACCATGTACCTGAAGACCGTTTCCGAGACCGAGGCGACAGGACAGATCGCCGAAATCTATAGCCGCTCAGCCGCCGAGCGTGGATTCGTGATGGCGGCCACCCGCTGCTGGACCGTGCGGCCGGACGTATTACCGGTCTACGACGCCTTTCTCGACACCATCCGCGGCAAGTTCTCGCTCGGCGGGCGGGCGTGGCGGCTGATTACCTTCGTTGCGGCCAAGGAAGTGCCCTCGACCTATTGCTCGCACGTCTACTCCAAGGCGCTGCTGGCCGATCTCGGATCGAAGGAAGCTGTTTTGGCCCTCCAGCGCGATTTCCGCCACGCCGGCCTGAGCAACAAGGAGGTCGCGATGCTGGCCTATGCGGAGCAGATCGCCCGCGACGCAAGCAAGATTGGCGAGGCCGATATCGACGTCCTGCGGCGAGCAGGCTTCAGCGACGTCGAGATCAGCGACATCGCCCTTTGTGCTTCGTTTCGCTGTTTCGTATCGCGATATTTCGATGCCGTAGGCGCAGGCCCCGAGGCAGTCTTCATCGACGCCGACCGCGAGTTCAGTACAGCGATGACGATCGGCAAGTCCGTGGAACGGGCCTAGAGCCCGAGCTTCCGCTTCAATATCTCGTTGAGCGCCTGCGGATTGGCCTTGCCGCCCGAGGCCTTCATCGCCTGGCCGACAAACCAGCCGATCAGCGTCGGTTTGGCCTGCACCTTGGCCACCTGATCGGGATTTGCGGCGATGATCTCGTCGACGATCTTTTCGATCGCGCCGGTATCGGTCACCTGCTTGAGGCCGCGGCTTTCGACCAACGCGGCCGGATCACCGCCCTGCTCTGCGATGATGATCGCGAGCACATCTTTGGCGCCCTTGGATGAAATCGTGCCCGCGGCAACGAGGTCGACGATGCCGGCGATCTGGGCTGGCGCGATGTGCGTTTCGTGGACGGACTTACCGATGCTGTTGGCGTAAGCTGAAATGTCGCCCATCACGAGATTGGCTACGGCTTTGCCGTCGCGCTTGGTGCCGGCATGAGCAACTGCGGCCTCATAGTAGTCGGCGGTTTCGCGCTCAAGGATCAGCACCGAGGCATCGTAAGGCGTGACGCCATAGTCGCCGATCAGCCGGGCCTTCTTCTCGTCCGGCAGTTCGGTCAGACCAGCGCGCATGGCCTCGATGAACGCGTCGTCGAATTCTAGCGGCAGCAGGTCGGGATCTGGGAAATAGCGGTAGTCGTGCGCCTCTTCCTTGGAGCGCATCGAGCGCGTTTCGCCGGTTTTGGGGTCGTAGAGCCGCGTCTCCTGATCGATCGTGCCGCCGTCCTCCAGCACGTCGATCTGGCGGCGTGCCTCGAACTCGATGGCCTGTCCGGCAAAGCGGATGGAGTTGACGTTCTTGATCTCGCAGCGCGTGCCGAATTCGCCACCGGGCTTGCGGACCGACACGTTGACATCGGCGCGCATGGAGCCTTCCTCCATGTTGCCGTCGCAGGTGCCGAGATAGCGGAGGATCGAGCGCAGCTTGGCAAGGTACGCCTTAGCCTCGTCGGATGAGCGAAGATCGGGCTTCGACACGATCTCCATCAGCGCGACGCCCGAGCGGTTGAGATCGACGAAGCTCATATTCGGATGCTGGTCGTGGATGGACTTGCCGGCGTCCTGTTCGAGATGCAGCCGCTCGATACCGATCTCGATCTGCTCGCTGTCGCCCATATCGAGCAGGACTTTGCCCTCGCCGACGATGGGGTCTTTGTATTGGGAGATCTGGTAGCCCTGCGGCAGGTCCGGATAGAAGTAGTTCTTGCGATCGAAGATCGAGCGCTTGTTGATCGCCGCCTTGAGACCAAGCCCGGTCCGCACCGCCTGCCGCACGCATTCCTCATTGATCACCGGCAGCATGCCGGGCATTGCCGCGTCGACGAACGACACGTTGGCATTGGGCGGATTGCCGAACGTCGTCGACGAGCCCGAAAAGAGCTTCGACTCCGACGTCACCTGCGCATGCACTTCCATGCCGATGATGACTTCCCAGTCACCAGTCGATCCCTTGATGAAGCTTTTGGGATTGGGCGTACGCGTGTCGATGAGGCTCAAGGTTTTGTCCTGCCGGGCAAGAGGTTCGTCGGCGTTCCTACCACAACGTCATTCCCGCGAAAGCGGGAATCTCAGTTGGGCGGCAGGCTCCGCGCCTCTGATGAAACAGGGATTCCCGCTTTCGCGGGAACGGCGCCGTATTTGTTAGCGATGATACGATGAAGGCGCCCGCAGCGGCTTATTCGGTATCCGGCACCGGACCGCGATAGGGATTCAGCCGCTTTTCCAGCCGCACGCTGGTCAGCGCGCCGACCACGTCCCGCCCGTCGGGCTTGAGGGCGAGGATGTGGTAGCCTTGCCGCTCGTAGAAGCGCACGGCGCGGACGTTGTCGGCCGGCGTTTCGAGCAGAACACGGGAATCGCCTTCGAGCTCAAGCATGGATTCCATGCGCCGGAGCAGCGCGGAGCCGATGCCGTGGCCCTGATATTCGGGCGTCACGAAGAGGAACGGGATATAGGGCCTCGCCCTCGCGCGAGCACACCAACCGACGGCGATGCCCTCAACCTCGGCGACGATGATCCGTTCGAGCATTTCATGCACGGCGATGCCGAGACGCCGCTTTTCGCTCTGGCGCATGCCGGGTACTTCGGTCAGCAGCGGCAGGATCCCGCGCTCCCAGGCCTCATACGCGATATCGCCCAGCCGGCCGACCTCTTCAGGCGTGGCTTTGCGGATGACGATATCAGCGGTCATGTGACTCACTCCTGCCGGCGGCGCGCAACGATAATGCCCTTTTCGTAGTTGACATTCCAGTTGATCAGCGTCCGCCAGATCAATTCTGCCTGGTCCTCGTCGAGGCCCATGGCTTCCGCGCGCGGCCTGAGTTTTGCGACAATCGCCTCGATGCGTGCCGGATCGTAGGCCTCGTGCGGATCGGTCTTGATGTGCGCCATGCGCGTCACATAGCGATGCCGTTCAGCGAACAGGGCCAGCAAAGCCTGGTCGATGCGATCGATTTCGGCCCGCACATCTTCCTTGGTGCGGCAGTCATCTGGAGATTTGGTCAAGGCATAACTCTTCGGCAGGAACGCTGATCTGGTTTGCACGCTCCCGGAGCGGATTTCAACCTTGAAGCCTTGCAGCGCCCACTGGATGTGACAATGTGGCCGCATCGCCGGGAGGGCGATTTTGAGGGGAATTATCATGTTTCGAGCCATCGTGCTGGCGACAGCCGGCCTGTTATGCGGTGCATCTTTGGCCCAGGCCGAGGAGCCATCGGCGCCGAGTGTCGACTATGGGAAGACCGTTTCGATCATCGGCGGCTGCAACGACTGTCATACGGCCGGCTACAACGAATCCGGCGGCAAGATCGACCCGGCAACCGCCCTGAAGGGAACCGGCGTTGGCTGGCAGGGGCCATGGGGAACCACCTATCCGGCCAATCTCAGGCTGCTTGCGGCTAAAATGAGCGAAGACGACTGGGTCAAGTACCTGAAAACCTTCACCGCCCGGCCGCCCATGCCGTTCTACAATGTGCAGGCGATGGACGAGATTCAGATGCGCTCGCTCCACATGTACATCGCCTCGCTCGGGGATCCCGGAGATCCGGCGCCGGATTTCGTTCCGCCGGGCGGCACGGTGAAGACTCCCTACACGGTGGCTGCGCCGCCGACGATGCCGAAATAAGGTTTTTGTCCGTCCCAGGCCGTCGCGTGTCCTCGCGGCGGCCGGTTTGGCCGCCTGGGTTGTAACTTCGCCGTCGCGACGGTATTTGCAGGGTCATGTCTAGTTATCTGGAAACCGTCTAGCGCCTCGCCCGATTGCGGCGAGGCTGATCGATGAGCCCATCCCCCGCGAGCGCGATGCCGCCGGGATGCGTTTTTATTTGCCCGATCGCTTGGCGACGGCGACGATCATGGTTTCCCAATTGGATATTTCCAGAGATGAACAGCGGGTGCTGCACGCACTCGCCCAGGGCGGCAATATTGTCGCTCTCAAAAATGACCACGGCCGCATTACCGGCATCGAGTGCTTCAATCGCGACGGCTGGCTGATGCCGCAGGTAACGCTGCTGCTGTTCAAGAAGCTGAAGCGCATGAAGGCCATCGCGTCTGAGGATGGCCGCCCCTACCGCATTACGCGGCGCGGGCTCGAACTCGTGCGTAGCGAGGTCGACAACCGATAGACGGCGCGTCAGGCGGTAAGCTAGGCCGTCTGACGCGACCGCTCCAGCAGGATGATCGGGCTGCCGCCATAGGTGGTGCGGGCAAATTCGGCGAAGCCAAGCTTTTCGGCGACACGCAGCGACCCGCCATTGCCTGGATTGATCATGCAGGTGAGGCGTGCGCCGCTGCCGTGGACGGCTGCCCAGCCGATCGCCGCCCGCATCGCCTCTTCGGCCAACCCCTGCCCCTGCATCGCGGCGGTCAGCGCCCAGCCGCATTCCATCGTGCCTTCGAGCGACGGGGTGACCGCGCGGCGAAGATCATGAAAACCGGCCTCGCCGGCAAAGGCGCCGGTTTCGCGGTGCTGGAGGGCGAAAAAGCCAAAGCTAAGATGATGCCAGAGGCCGATCTGGCGGAGGAAGCGGGTCCACGCCGCCTCGCGAGAAAACGCCGCGCCGCCGATAAAGCGGACGACTGCTGGATCGGCCCACATGGCCGCGTAAGCATCGAAATCGTCGAGGCGGTAAGGCCGCAGCCGCAGGCGCGGCGTTTCGAGCGTCGGGATCGCGACTATGCCAGCGCTCAATTCGTCAGGTCCGGCTAGTGCTTGGTAACGCCGGTCAGCGCTTCGGCAATATGCTGCCATTCGGCGCCAACGCTGGCGGTGGCGCGCTTTTTGCCGGCACGGCGATACCAGTAGTCGGCGTTGCCCATATCGGCCTCGATCCAGTGCAGCAGGGCGTGCACCCAGTCGAACTCGAACGTGCCTTCCATCGATTGCACGATGGCATGCGCCTGATCCCACTCCGGGCCGACGCGCAGTTGGCCCTTCTTGACCCACCACAGCGCCTGCAGCGGCTTGGTCATGTCCTTGGGCGGCTGCGACCAGTCGAGGCTCGAGAAAATGTCGTCGGCCATTGCGCTTTTCCTACCGGAAGTGACCGCCGGGGCGGCGGGCAGTTCCACCAGCTTCAGTTTTTGCATGAGCGGCAAATAGTGGAGTTATCGTTCGGCTTCAAGTTACTCGTCGGAACCGGCCAGAAGTCCTACCACCAGGGTTTCGGCGAAAAATCGATCCCCGCGCTGCGTTCGATAACGTGGGCGGCGGCGAACAGCGTCTCCTCGTCAAACGGCTTCCCGATCAACTGCAGGCCGAGCGGCAGGCCAACCGAGTCCTTGCCCGCCGGTACCGCAATGCCCGGCAGGCCGGCCATGTTGACCGTGACCGTGAACACGTCGTTGAGGTACATTTTGACTGGATCGGCCTTCATATCCTCATCGCCAACACCGAACGCGGCGGAAGGGGTCGCGGGGGTCAGGATCGCATCGACGCCAGCATTGAACGCCTGCTCAAAGTCGCGCTTGATCAGCGTACGGACGCGCTGCGCCTTGACGTAATAGGCGTCGAAATAGCCGGCCGACAGCACATAGGTGCCGATCATGACGCGCCGCTTCACCTCGCGGCCGAAGCCGGCAGCGCGCGTCAGCTCGTACATATCGGTGATGTCGCGCCCGCTGATGCGCAGGCCGTATTTCACGCCGTCATACCGCGCGAGGTTCGATGACGCTTCGGCCGGCGCGACGATGTAGTAGGCCGGCAGCGCGTACTTTGTGTGCGGCAGCGAGATGTCCTTGACGGTCGCGCCTTCGGCTTTCAGCCAGTCGAGCCCCTGCTGCCAGAGCTTTTCGATCTCATCGGGCATGCCATCCATGCGGTATTCGCGCGGCACACCGATGGTGAGGCCCTTCACCCCGCGCTCGACGGCCGCAGTAAAATCTGGCACCGCAACGTCGACACTGGTCGAGTCCTTCGGATCGAACCCGGCCATCGAGGTCATGAGGATCGCCGCATCCTCCACCGTGCGGGCGATCGGCCCGGCCTGATCGAGCGAGGAGGCGAACGCAACGATGCCCCAGCGCGAGCAGCGGCCATAGGTCGGCTTGAGGCCGACCGTGCCGGTGAGCGCCGCGGGCTGGCGGATCGAGCCGCCCGTATCGGTCGCCGTGGCGCCGGCGCAAAGCCATGCCGAAACGGCTGCAGCCGAGCCGCCGGACGAGCCGCCGGGGACGAGGTTAGCGTTGGAATTCTGCGCCCGCCACGGATTGATGACGGGGCCGTAGTACGAGGTCTCGTTCGACGAGCCCATGGCGAACTCATCCATGTTGAGCTTGCCAAGCATGATGGCGCCGTCGCGGAAGAGGTTCGACGTGACGGTCGATTCGTATTCGGGCTTAAAACCATCGAGGATGTGGCTCGCCGCCTGCGTGTGGACGCCCTTGGTGCCGAACAAGTCCTTGATGCCGAGCGGAATGCCCTCGAGCGGGCCGCCCTGGCCGGCCGCGAGCTTCTGGTCGCTGACCGTGGCCGCGGCCTGAGCCTGCTCGGCGGTCACGGCGACATAGGCATTGAGCTTTGGGTTGGCGCGCTCGATCGCTGCCAGATAATCCGTAGTCAGCTCGGCCGAGGTAAACTCCTTGGCCTTGAGGCCCTTGCGGGCCGCGGCGAGCGACAATTTCGTCAGTTCGGTCACGAAAGCATTCCCATCAGCAAAAATTTATGAGGAGCGAAGACCCGCCAATGGCGGTGGCCAGCGTCACTCCACGACTTTGGGCACCATGAAGAAATTGTCTTCACTGAGTGGCGCATTGGCGACAATCTTCTCGGGATAGCCGCCATCCGTCACCACGTCATCGCGCCGGCGCAGCCGCATCGGCGTAACCGAGGTCATGGGCTCGACGCCGTCGACGTTGACCTCGTTCAATTGCTCGACGAAGCCAAGGATGACATTGAGCTCGTCCTGATATTTGGCGACCTCGTCCTCCTCGATGCGGATACGGGCGAGGCGGCCGATTTTCTTTACGGTTGCGGCGTCGACGGCCATGGGCAAAGTTCCTCAACGGCAGGTATTTTGGGGCTGTTTAGCGTTTTCGCCGCCGCGGCGTCCAGCCCCGCGCGAAAAAGCATCAGACTTCGAGCGCCAGGCCCGGTTCAAGGGAAACGAGCCCGGCACCGTCGAGATGCTCGCGCAGTTCATCGACCGCAACGTCGACATCGGCCTCGTCGGCGGCCAAGGCAATCAGCTTCGGCCGGGCGATATCGAGTAATACGGTGCCGGTCGCCACCAGGCCCTCGCGGGCACCGAACAACACCACGACGGCATCGTCGGCCCAGCGCCCGAAGCGCGGTGCCTCGGAAGAGGCAATCAGGACCAAAGGCGGCTCGCCAGGGGCATCAATGAGAACAGTCCGCGTCCCGATCGAAAGAATCTTGATCTCGGCATCCGTCGGCGCTTGGTCGAGCAGGCTTTTGACCGCCCGGGGCCGCCACTGCGCCGGATCGACCTTCGACAGCGCGGGATCGGCCGCAGCAAGGCCAAAACGGCGATCGGCGCCGGAGACAAGCTCGCGCGGGTCGATGGACGCCGGAGCCTCGTCAGGGTCGGCAACGAGTATCTGACCGCCGATGTGGATGCGGATGGTCGTGTAAGCGAACCAGGTGAGCTTCATCGTCAACGATCCGCAATGCATGTTAAGGCAGGGCAGCAATAGGTGCCGACTTATCGGCAGCACAAGGGAAATCGGTGTCCGAAGATCACCCCGCCAATCCGCTCGCGACCCTGCCGCCGTCCGGCAAGCTGCTGGGCCTCGATCTCGGCAGCAAAACTATTGGCGTCGCGATTTCGGATGGGATGCGCTATTCGGCGACGCCGCTTGAGACGATCCGACGCAGCAAATTCACGGCGGATGCCGAGCGGCTGAAGGCGTTGATCGCCGAAAATCAGGCGGTTGGCATTGTCCTTGGCCTCCCCCTCAACATGGATGGGTCGGAGGGGCCGCGGGCGCAGTCGACACGGGCCTTTGCACGGAATCTGAGCAAACTCATCCATATCCCCATCGCCTTCTGGGACGAGCGGCTGTCGACAAGCGCCGTTACTCGCACGCTGATCGAGGCGGATGTGCGCCGGGACAAGCGGGCTGAGGTGGTCGATAAACTCGCCGCCAGCTACATCCTGCAGGGCGCGCTCGAACGGCTCCGACCAAAGGTGGGAAACCGGTAAAAATTCCGGCCGGCCCTTGTGCCACTCGGGTGTGTTCGCTAGACCGCACCAAATCAGCGGGTGGAGCGAGATGGCACGACCATCGCCAGCAGGCGCGAGCGCCGAAGCCAAGGTACATGGCGGCCCCGGCTTTTCCAAAAAACATCTGCTCGGTATCGCCGACCTCAACGCTTATGAAATCCTCGACCTGCTGGATCGTGCCGAACGGATGATTCCGGTGTCGCGTCAGGAGCGGAAGGTGTTGCCGACGCTCGCCGGCAAGACGCAAATCAACCTCTTCTTCGAGCCGTCCACCCGTACGCAGGGCTCCTTCGAAATCGCCGGCAAGCGCCTCGGCGCTCTGGTCATGAATATGTCGGTCAAGACTTCGTCGGTGACAAAGGGCGAGACGCTGATCGACACGGCGGCCACGCTCAACGCCATGCGGCCGGATGTGATCGTGGTGCGCCACTCGGCGGCAGGCGCGGTCGAGTTGCTGTCGCAAAAGGTCGGCTGTTCGGTGATCAACGCCGGCGACGGCGCGCACGAGCACCCCACGCAGGCGCTGCTCGATGCGCTGACCATCCGCCGCCACAAAGGCCGGTTGCTCGGCCTGACGGTGGCGATCTGTGGTGACATCGCCAATTCGAGGGTGGCGCGATCGAATTTGCTGCTGCTTGGCGCGCTGCAGATCCGGACACGGGTAATCGCACCCAAAACGCTGCTGCCGCGCGGCATCGAGAACATGGCGACGGAAGTCTTCACGGACATGCGCGAAGGACTGAAGGGCGCGGACGTGGTGATGATGCTCCGGCTCCAGCACGAACGCGCAGCAGGAAAAATGATCCCGTCGGTGCGCGAGTACTACCGGTTCTATGGGCTCGACGAGGAGAAGCTGGCGTTCGCCAAGCCGGATGCCATCGTCATGCATCCGGGGCCGATGAACCGCGGGGTCGAGATCGACCCAGCGATCGCCGATGGCGAGCGCTCCGTGATCACGGATCAAGTGGAAATGGGTGTCGCCGTGCGTATGGCCGTGCTCGACGCGCTTATCGCCGGTCGCAACGAGGCCAATCCGTGAGCCGGCCGCTGGTCATCGAAAACGCAAGGATCGTCGATCCGGCTTCGGGGCTCGACGCGGTGGGGGTACTCGAAGTCGAGGATGGACGCATCGCTTCTGTCACGACGGGGACAGCCAAACGCGCCGCGACTGCAGAACGCATTGATGCGCGCGGCCTGATGCTCGCGCCGGGCCTCATCGACATGCGTGTCTTCACCGGCGAGCCGGGCCGCGAATACCGCGAGACGCTGGCGACGGCGTCCGCAGCGGCAGCGGCAGGCGGCGTCACGAGTTTTGTGCTGATGCCCGACACCTTGCCGGTGATCGACGACGGGGCGCTGGTGGACTTTCTGGTCCGCCGGGCCAAGGCGACTGCGGGCGTCAACGTGTTGCCGGCGGCAGCGATCAGCAAAGGCTTGAAGGGTGAGGAAATCACCGAGTTCGGGCTGTTGAAGGAGGCCGGCGCTGTCTGCTTCGCAGATGGCCGCCACTCGATCCAGTCGAGCGCCCTGCTCCGCGCTGCCTTCAGCTACGCGGCCAACTTCGACATGCCCGTTGTCCACCATGCGGCCGATGCCGCCCTCGTTGGTGAGGGCGTGATGAACGAGGGCCATTTTGCTTCGGTGCTGGGCCTCAAGGGCATTCCGGCCGAGGCCGAGACAATTCCGCTCTCGCGCGACCTGCAATTGGCGCTGCTGACCGGCGTCCGATACCACGCGGCGCAGATTTCGACTGCAGCCTCGGTCGAGTTGATGGCCGCCGCCAAGCAGCGGTCGCGGGCAGTCTCCTGCGGCATTTCTATCAACAACCTGGCCCTCAACGAAAATGACGTCGGCGCCTACCGCACGTTCTTCAAGCTGTCGCCGCCACTGCGTTCCGAAGACGACCGGCAGGCGATGGTGGAGGGAGTCCGAACGGGCATAATCGACGTGATCCATTCCGACCACGACCCGCAGGATTCGGAAGTAAAGCGGCAGCCTTTTGCTGAAGCTTCCGACGGGGCCATCGGGCTTGAGACGCTGTTCGCGGCAGCGCTGCGGCTGGTCCATTCCGGCGAGGTCGAGCTCATGACTGTGCTGCGCGCGCTGACGCAGCGGCCGGCCGAAATCCTCGGCCTATCTTCCGGCCGCTTGGCAGTTGGCGCGCCAGCCGACTTTATCCTCGTCGATCTCGATTATCCCTGGCAGGTCTCCGAGAAGAATTTCCGGTCGCGCTCGCGCAATTCGAGCTTCGAGGGTGCCCGCCTTGCCGGCAAGGTCATGGCGACCTACGTTGCGGGTCAGAAGGTGTTCGAGCATCCGAGGGGGGACGCAGCATGAACATGGATTTGGCCATCGCCGCCGTATTCGGCTACCTGCTCGGCTCGATCCCGTTCGGCTTGCTGATTACCCGTGCCGCCGGGCTTGGTGACGTGCGCAAAATCGGCTCGGGCAATATCGGGGCGACCAATGTGCTTCGCACCGGCCGCCGCGAGCTGGCCGCCGCGACCCTTGTGCTGGATGCGGCAAAAGGCGCTGCGGCAGTGCTGATCGCCCGTTATTTCTGGGGGAGCGATGCCGCGGTTGTCGCTGGCGTCGCCGCCTTTCTCGGCCATTGTTTCCCCGTCTGGCTCGGTTTCAAAGGCGGCAAGGGCGTGGCTACCTATATCGGCCTGTTGTTCGGCTGGGTCTGGCCGGTGGGTATCGTCTTCTGTCTCGTATGGCTGCTCATCGCGGTTACGCAGAAAATCTCCTCGCTGTCGGCGATCACCGCGGCATTCACGGCCCCGATTTTTGTTTACGTCGCCGGCCTCTATCTCGATTGGGTTGATGGTCCCAAGCTTGCGGCAGTTACCGCGGTCCTGGCGCTGCTTCTCATCTTCAACCACCGCGAGAATCTCGGCCGGCTGATTGCCGGCACCGAACCCAAGATCGGCAGCGAGAAGAAAGCCGGCTGATGGCGGCTTGGCCGGAAGGCAAACTGCTGACCCGCTCGCAGCGTCTCGCCTGGCTTCGCCTCATCCGCAGTGACAATGTGGGGCCGGTGACTTTTCGCCAGTTGGTGCACCGCTTCGGGTCGGCAGAGGCGGCGTTGGAGGCCCTGCCCTCGCTGACGCGCAGTGCGGGCATTAGGACGAAGGTTTTCTCATCTGGCGAGGCTGAGGCGGAACTCGAGGCGACCGAGCAGATGGGCGCGCGGCTGGTCGCACAGGGCGAGCCGGGCTATCCGCCGCTGCTCAACTACATCTCGGCCCCGCCGCCGATGCTGGCCATCGCCGGTGGCGACAACCTCGACTGGTCCCATACCGTCGGGATGGTCGGCGCGCGCAACGCCTCCGCCGCCGGACAAAAGATGACGCGGCTGCTGGCGAGCGACCTCGGCAGCGAGGGCTACGTCGTCGTGTCGGGCCTCGCCCGTGGCATCGATGCCGCTGCCCATCACGCGAGCCTCAAGACGGGTACCGTTGCAGTGCTTGCGGGCGGCCTTGAGCACATCTATCCCGACGAAAATATCCCGCTTGCCCGTGAGATCGTGGCGCATGGCGGCGCGCTGATCACTGAAATGCCGATCGGCTGGGAGCCGCGGGCGCGCGATTTTCCTCGCCGCAACCGGCTGATTTCAGGCCTGTCGCTGGGCGTCGTGGTGGTCGAAGCGGCCAAGCGCTCAGGTTCGCTGATTACGGCGAGGCTGGCGCTGGAGCAGAACCGCGAGGTTTTTGCCGTGCCCGGCTCGCCGCTCGATCCAAGGGCCGAAGGCGCCAATCATCTGATCCAACAGGGCGCCAAGCTCATCACATCGGCTGCCGATGTCATCGAATCGCTGGCCGAGGCAGATCCGTCGCGGCGGCAGCTTTTCGAGCGAGAGTGGGAGCCGGATTTCCAGACCGCCAACATGATCGATGAGCTGCCGCCAAGTGATGATGAGCGTTCGCGGCTGCTCGAGGCACTGAGCGTCACGCCGGTTCCCGTCGACGAACTGCTTGCCGGGACGGGGCTGTCGGTGCCTGCGGTTCAGACCCTCCTGCTCGAACTCGATCTTGCCGGCCGTATCGAGTGGTCGAGCGGGCAACTGGTCGCCCTCAAGAGCTAGCGAAAATTATCCTCCCCTATGGGGAGAGCGGTAGGGTTGCGCCGCGGCCGGTTGACAGCGCAAAGGCGCTTCACCATGTTGCGCCGCGTCCACCTCCCCCTCTTCGAAAGCATATTTGATGAAGCTCGTCATCGTTGAAAGTCCGGCTAAGGCTAAGACAATCAACAAATATTTGGGCCCGGGCTATGAAGTCCTGGCGAGCTTCGGTCACGTCCGCGATCTGCCGCCCAAAGATGGCTCCGTTCGCCCCGAAGAGGATTTCGCGATGAGCTGGGAGGTCGATGCGTCCTCCAAAAAGCACGTGGCAGACCTCGTCCGCGCCGCCAGGGAAGCCGATGAACTGATCCTCGCTTCCGACCCTGATCGCGAAGGTGAAGCCATCGCCTGGCACGTCCGCGACGTGCTGGAAGAGAAGAAGGCGATCAAGGGCAAGCCCGTCCGCCGCGTCGTCTTCAACGCCATCACCAAATCCGCCGTGACCGAGGCAATGCTGCATCCGCGCGACATCGATGCGCCGCTGGTAGATGCCTACCTCGCCCGCCGCGCGCTCGACTATCTCGTCGGCTTCACCCTGTCGCCGATCCTCTGGCGGAAGTTGCCGGGCTCGCGTTCCGCGGGACGCGTGCAATCGGTCGCGCTGCGGCTCGTTTCCGAGCGCGAGGCCGAGATCGAAAAATTCAAGCCGCAGGAATATTGGAGCGTCCTCGCTCACCTACTGCACAAGGGCAAAGGTTTTGACGCGCGGCTCTATGCGGTGGATGGCAAGACCACCGACAAGCTCGACGTAAAGACCGGCCCCGATGCCGAAGCGCTCAAATCGGCGATCGACGAGGGGCGGCTCTATGTCACCAACGTCGACAAGAAACCGACCAAGCGTAACCCCTACGCGCCGTTCACGACCTCGAGCCTGCAGCAGGATGCTTCGTCGCGGCTGGGTCTGTCGCCGAACCGGACGATGCAGATCGCCCAACGGCTCTACGAAGACGGCATCATCACCTATATGCGAACCGATGCCGTGCAGATGGCGCCCGAGGCGATCACCGCGACGCGCAATGCGATCGAAAAAGAGTTCGGCACCGCCTATCTCCCCTCGACCGCCCGCCTCTACCAGACCAAGGCCAAGAATGCGCAGGAAGCGCACGAGGCCGTTCGTCCGACCGACCTGTTCCGGCATCCCGATACGCTGCGCGGTGGCGATAGCGACCAGCACAGGCTCTATGAACTGATCTGGCGCCGCACGATGGCTAGCCAGATGCGCTCGGCCGAAATCGAGCGCACCACCGCTGACATCAAGGTCGAAGGTTCGCCCCGCAACGTCACGCTGCGTGCGGTTGGTTCGGTCGTGACCTTCCCGGGATTCTTGGCGCTGTATGGCGTCGAGGCCAAGGAAGATAAAGACGAGGACGACGAGGATTCGCGCGAGCTGCCGCCGATTGCCGCGGGTGACCGGCCGGAACTCAAGGGCTGTGATATCGAGCAGCATTTCACCCAGCCGCCGGCGCGCTACACCGAAGCCAGCCTCATCAAGAAGATGGAAGAGCTCGGCATCGGCCGGCCCTCGACCTACGCCTCGACGCTGAGCGTGCTCAAAGACCGCGACTATGTGCGCCTCGATAAGCGCGCGCTGGTTCCGGAGGATCGCGGCCGGTTGGTGACGGCGTTCCTTGAGAGCTTCTTCAAGCGCTATGTCGAATACGGCTTTACGGCCCGGCTCGAAGAGCAGCTCGACGAAATTTCGGCCGGAGATCTCGACTATAAAGTCGTGCTGCGGGAGTTCTGGGAGGAGTTTTCACGCCACGTGGCGGAGACGAAGGACTTGCGGGTTACGCAGGTGCTCGACGCGCTCAACGATCTGCTTGCCAGCCACATCTTCCCCGAAAAGGCCGATGGGTCGAACCCGCGCACGTGCCCGAACTGCGGCACCGGCCAGCTCTCGCTAAAACTCGGCAAGTTCGGCGCCTTCATCGGCTGCTCGAATTATCCCGAATGCCGCTACACTATGCAGCTCTCGGATGCTGCGACCGGCGGCGCGACGGAGAACGCGCCTGGCGACGGCCTATTGGGCACCGACCCCGAGAGCGGACAGCAGGTGTTCTTGAAATCCGGCCGCTTCGGGCCATATGTACAGCTTGGCGAGGACAAGGAGCCCAAGCGGTCCAGTCTGCCAAAGGGCTGGGAGCCAGCCTCAATCACCCTCGAGCGAGCGCTGAAACTGCTGACGCTGCCGCGTCTCGTCGGGCTGCATCCCGAATCTCACGAGCCGATCACGGCGGGGCTGGGCCGTTACGGGCCGTTCATTCTGCATGACGGCAAATACGCCAACCTCCCCGATTTCGACGAGATTTTCACCGTCGGCATCAACCGTGCGGTTGATCTCCTCGCAGCAAAGGCCGCGGGCGGATTTGGCGGACGGCGCGGCGGGGCGGCACAAGCAGCCATCCAGACGTTCGAGCATGCCGATGGGCCGGTTACGGTCCGCGCCGGCAAGTACGGCCCCTACGTCAACCAGGGCAAAGTGAACGCCACATTGCCCAAAGAACTGAAGCCTGAGGACGTCACACTCGAGAAGGCGATCGAGCTTATCGTCGCCAAGGGTGGTGCCAAGGGCGCAAAGAAATCCTCGTCGCGTACCGCGGCTGCTAAAAAGGCGCCGGCGAAGAAAGCGGCGACAAAGAAACCTGCGGCAAAAACCGCAACGAAACGCAAGGCGGAGACTACCGCCTAAAAGAAAGACATGATGGCCAGAGCGCCAAGAATTACTACAAAACCCAAGACCGCGCGGCAGTATGCCGTCGGCACTCTCCCGACCCGCGAAGCAATCCTTTCCGCTATGGCGGAAAATCCCGGCCTCGACGGCAAACGGGACCTCGCCAAACGCTTCGGCATTAAGGGCGACATGCGCACCCCATTCAAGGTGCTGCTCAAGGAAATGGAAGCCGAGGGTTTCCTCGCCCGCTCGCGAAAATCGATCCGGCGCACCGCGACTTTGCCGGCGGTGACCGTGCTCGATATCCCGAGCGACGCGGATCCCGAAAACCTCCACGCCTTCCCCGCCGAATGGAATGAAGACGAGGGCGAGCGGCCGCGCGTCAGCGTGATTGCCCCGCCGAATGCCCGCGTCGTCGCCGGACCTGGCGACCGCATCCTTGCTCGCATCGACGCCGGTGACGGCGCCCTGCCCGTCTACACGGCCCGGGCAATGAAGCTCCTTGACAAACCGCGCCGCGGCCAGATCGGCATCGTGCGGCTCGACGACGACGGCGCACGCCTCATTCCGATCGACCGCAAGCAGAAAGAGATGCGCATCGACGGCGGCGACCTCGGTCAGGCGAAGGACGGCGATCTCGTCGAGGTCGACGTCAAGATGACCGGCCGGCTGATGATCCCCAAGGCGCGCGTGGTTGCCGTGATCGGCAATCCGCAGACCGAGCGGGCGGTCTCGATGATCGCCATCCACAACCTCGATATCCCCTATCGCTTCCCGGCCTCGGTGCTGAAGGAATCGGAGGAGGCCGGTGAAGCCCGTCTCAAAGGTCGCGAGGACTGGCGGCACATTCCACTCGTCACCATCGATCCGGCCGATGCCAAGGACCACGACGACGCGGTTTATGCGGAGTTGGATACCGATCCGAAGAACGCTGGCGGCTATATCGTTTACGTCGCCATCGCCGACGTTGCCGCTTATGTGCGGCCCGGAACGGCGCTCGACCGCGAAGCCTATCTGCGAGGCAATTCCGTTTACTTTCCCGACCGCGTCGTGCCGATGCTGCCCGAGCGGATTTCCAACGACCTCTGCTCCCTGAAAGCCGGGGTCAACCGGCCCTCGCTCGCGGTGCGGATGGTGGTCGGGCCCGACGGCAGGAAGAAAAGCCATTCCTTCCATCGCGTGATGTTCCGATCGGCCGCCAAGCTCAGTTACGTCGAAGCGCAGGCGGCCATCGATGGGCGGCCGAACGACACCACCGGGCCGATCCTCGATACCATCCTAAAGCCGCTCTGGGCGGCCTATGGCATCATGGCCAAGGCGCGCGACCATCGCGGCCCCCTCGATCTCGACCTGCCCGAGCGGAAAATCCTGCTCGACGATCAGGGGCTGGTCGAGAACGTCCATGTGCCGCCGCGGCTCGATGCGCATCGCCTCATCGAGGAGATGATGATCGCCGCCAACGTTGCCGCCGCCGAGACGCTCGAAAAACATCGGACGCCGCTGATCTACCGCGTTCACGACACGCCAAGCCGCGAGAAGCTGACGGCGCTGCGCGAATTCCTCGGCTCGCTCGATATGCCGTTCAACAAGAGCGAGGCGGTGCGGCCCACCGACTTCAATCGTGTGCTCGCCCGGGCACGCGCCGACGGTAAGATCGAGCAGGTCTCCGAAATGGTGCTGCGCAGCCAGGCGCAGGCCGAATACTCGGCCGAGAACTATGGCCACTTCGGGCTCAATCTCGACCGCTATGCCCACTTCACCTCACCGATCCGCCGCTACGCCGATCTCATTGTGCATCGCGCGCTGATCACCGCGCTCAATCTCGGCAAGGATGGCCTCAGCGAGTCGGAGATCGAAAAGCTGGCGCCAATCGCCCAGCACATTTCGTCTACCGAACGGCGTGCGATGATCGCCGAGCGTGAGACCAAGGACCGCCTCCTGGCGCAGTTCCTCGCCACCAAGATCGGTGCGAGTTTTGAGGGCAAGATTTCGGGCGTCACCAAGTCCGGGCTGTTCGTGAAGCTCAACGACACTGGCGCCGATGGTTTTGTGCCGGCCTCGACCATCGGGCGCGAATACTACCAATATGTCGAGGAGCAGCAGGCGATGATCGGCCAGACGACCGGCGAGCGTTTCAGGCTCGGCGATCAGGTTATGGTCAAGCTCGTCGAGGCCGCGCCGGTGGCCGGCGCTCTCCGTTTCGAGATGCTATCGGACGGTCCGCGCGTCAAACTTGCGGCTGGAAATCGAGGCTCGAAGCGCCCATATAGGGCGCATCAGGCGAAGGGTCGAAAGCGGTAAGAAAATGGGCGTCGAAATCATCGATACGGACAAGCGCAACGTCTGGCAGGCCGTAGGCCGCGGCATTATGTGCCGCTGTCCGAACTGCGGCCAGGGCAAGCTTTTTCGCGCCTATTTGAAGGTCAACGATACTTGCCCGGTGTGCGGCGAGGAACTGTTCCACCATCGCGCCGACGACCTGCCGCCCTATATCTCGATCCTGATTGTCGGCCACATCCTGGTCGGCGTGATGCTCGAGATCGAAATGCGGTTCAATGACGTGAATCCGATGTATTACGTCGCGACGTTGGTGCCGCTCGCCATCGTCCTGCCACTGGCGCTACTGCCCTCGATCAAGGGCGCAGTCGTTGCAGTGCAGTGGGCCAACCGCATGCACGGCTTCGACACCACGGGCCGCGATCCCGCGCTTCCCGAGGAGGATCCGGCCGCTGTGCTGGCCCGCCGCCAAGGCTAACACCGCGACTTGACTTCAACGGCAAAATCCGTAGTTTGCGGCCAAATTTCAGCAGCGTTGCCGCCTTTGGCGCCGCTCGCATTTTCCCAAGGACAGTCTCATGGCTAAAGCCAATTCGATTAAGATCAAGCTGGTTTCGACCGCCGACACCGGCTTCTACTACGTGACCAAGAAAAACTCGCGCACCATGACCGAGAAGATGTCACAGAAGAAATATGACCCCGTCGTGCGCAAGCATGTCGAGTTCAAGGAATCGAAGATCAAATAAGGTCTCATTCCTTCGCGAATAACAAAAAGCCCCGCATCGATGATGCGGGGCTTTTTGTTTCCTGGAACGGAAGAAGAAAAGTGGCTGATCCGGCGTAGCATGTAGAAGAGGCCACTCTGTCTACAGCCGGATCAGCCGCCCCACGGGACTCAGGAGTTGCGGCGGACCTGAGAGAGCCGTAGGGAGCGATTTGAACTTAAGCGATACTTGTCCGCCGTCGTTCTTGATTCGGAACCTACTCTGTGAGGCCCTGAGCGCAAGAACAGCCGCTGTTAATAATGAAGTGTTAACCCTACCTGCGGGGCGCGGCGTGTTGGGTCAGGCCGCGTCGAAGACGACGCGGTTGCGGCCTTCGCGTTTGGCACGATAAAGCGCGACGTCCGCCCGCTTGAGCAGCGCCTCGGGGCTGTCGACTTGGCTTTCATTGAGTGCCAGCCCAACCGAAATGGTGATCGTCAAACCGCGGCCGCTGGCGATCTCAAAACTGCGCTCCGCGACGGCCATGCGCACACGCTCGGCAACGCCCTGCGCCTGCCGGTAATCAGTATCGGGCATCAGCACCACAAACTCCTCACCGCCGTAGCGGCAGGCCAGATCGACGCCGCGGATATTGCGCCGAAGCCGCAGGGCGAACTCGCGCAGCACCGCATCACCGGTATCGTGGCCATAGGTATCGTTGACCGCCTTGAAGAAATCCATGTCGATCAGCATCACCGCCATATCGCGGTGCTGCTCGCGCGCCTTGTCGAGCATCAGCGTCAGGTGCCGATCGAAATAGCGGCGATTGTAGAGCCCGGTCAGCTCGTCGGTGACGGCCAGGGCTAGCGTGTGATTGACGCTCTCCCTGAGCTCCACGGCGTAGCGCTGCCGCCGGATCTGCGTGCGGACGCGCGCCGCCAGTTCGTTGCGCTCGATCGGCCGCATGATGAAATCGTTGACGCCAAGATCGAGCCCGCGCATCACCCGCGGCCTGTCCGCCTCCTCGGCCATCAGGATGATCGGCAGATTTCTCGACTGCTCGAGCGTGCGCATCTGCGAGCAGACGCGCAGCGGATCGAAATCGCCGAGGGCCATGCTGACGACGGCCAGTTCGTAGTTGTTGTCGGTGAGCTGGAAGACGGCATCGGCAGGATTGGCGAGCACATCCACGTCGTGCTTTTGGGCAAGGTAGCCGCGGACCCGCTCTGCATTGCGCGGATCGGAGTCGACAACGAGAATTTTGCCGCCCTCGGCCGAGATCGCATCCATTGCGCGATTGGCATCTTCGATGGCGATCTGCTGGCTGGTCTGAGCGCGGGTTCTGAGCTCGTCCGTCAGATTCTTGAGCCGCACCAGACTTTTGACGCGCGCCATCAGCTGCACGTCGTCGACCGGCTTGGTGAGAAAATCATCGGCGCCTACCTCGAGCCCACGGACCCGATCGGAGGGCTGATCCAGCGCCGTGATCATCACCACCGGGATATGGTGCGTCTTCGGATCGGCCTTGAGCGTAGCGCAGACCTCGAAACCATCCATTTCGGGCATCATGACGTCGAGAAGCACTATGTCGACATCGGCGGTGGTGCAGATGTCCAGCGCCTCGCGGCCGGAGGCAGCCGTCAGCACGTCGTAATATTCCGCCGTCAGCCGAGCTTCGAGCAGCCTGACATTGGTCGGAACGTCATCAACGATCAGCACCCGTGCCGTCAAAGAGCAACCGTCCCCGATGGATGGAAATTAGCTTAAATAGCCAGCTAGTTAGCGGGGCCAATGTACCGGGCAATCGTTTCCAAAAAGTGAGGCACCGAGATGGGCTTGGAGATATATCCCTCGCAGCCGCCCTGGAGGATACGCTCCTCATCCCCCTTCATCGCGAAGGCGGTGACGGCGATGACAGGAATCGACTGCAGGTCGTCGTCCTCTTTGAGCCATTTGGTGACGACCAGCCCTGAGACCTCCGGCAACTGAATGTCCATCAGGATCAGGTCCGGATGATGGGCGCGCGCTAGATCGAGCGCCTCCATGCCGTTGCGAGTCTGAATGATGGAATAGCCGCGCGATTCAAGCAGATCGTTGAAGAGCTTCATGTTTAGCTCGTTGTCTTCGACGATCATCACGGTCTTGGACATGCTGCCTCGCTCGGGACGAATGCCCTGCCCGGCCCTGTGTTTTGCCGTAACGCTCAGGTAACATCCAATTGCTTTCGAAACAACGAATGTGGGGACGATGCCACTATCGGACAAGCGGCGTCTCGACGCTGAAGAACTGGCCGGTCTCTGCCTCGGTCAACTCGCCGAAGACCCCGGCCAGCTCGCGGAATTCATGGGCTTTGCCGGCTACGATCCGACGGCGCTCCGGCGCGCCGTGGGTACGCAGCAGCTCGCGACGGGGCTCATCGACTATTTCGCGTCCAATGAGCCGCTGATGCTAAGCCTTTGCGCGAACAACGGCTTCAAGCCTGATGATTTCATGCGCGTCTGGCATAAGCTCAATCCGGGCCACTAAGGCGCCATGACCCTCAGCATCCTCTGCCGGGACTGCGCGACGACTGCTCGTGAAAGCACGCGACCTGCACGTTGCTCGCACTGTGGTTCACCGCGGCTGATCGCGCATGAGGAACTGTTCGACCTCGCCATCGCCCATATCGACTGCGACGCGTTCTACGCCTCGGTCGAGAAACGCGACGACCCGAGCCTGCTCGCCAAGCCATTGATCATTGGTGGCGGGGTACGCGGGGTCGTCTCGACCTGCTGCTACATCGCCCGGCAATATGGCGTGCACTCGGCCATGCCGATGTTCGAGGCGCGAAAACTCTGCCCGGATGCGGTGATCATCCGGCCGGACATGCAAAAGTATGTCGGCGTATCGAGAGAAATCCGGGCGATGATGGATGCGCTGACCCCGCTGGTACAACCGCTATCGATCGACGAGGCGTTTCTCGACCTCTCCGGCACCTCGGCCCTGCATAAGGCGAGTCCTGCCGAAGTGCTGGCCCGCTTCGCACGGAAGGTGGAGACCGATATCGGCATCACGGTCTCGGTTGGCCTCAGCCACAACAAATTTTTGGCCAAGATCGCCTCGGACCTCGACAAGCCGCGCGGCTTCGCGGTGATCGGCAAAGCCGAGACGGTCGCCTTCCTGGCGCCCAAACCGATTTCGCTGATCTTCGGCGTCGGCAAGGTGTTCGAGGCGACGCTCAGGCGCGACGGGCTCGAAACCATCGGCCAGCTTCAGGCCGCCGCCCCGGAAGACCTGATGCGCCGCTACGGCGAAACCGGGGCGCGCCTGGCGCGGCTCGCCCGTGGCGAAGATGACCGTGCCGTCGACATCGACGGCGAAATGAAGACGGTATCATCCGAAACCACATTCAATACCGATATCAGCGACTTCGAGGAGCTATCATCAGCCCTGCTGGCGCAATGCGAGCGCCTGTCGGAACGGCTCAAGGCCAAGGGCATCGTCGGCCACACGGTGACCCTAAAGCTCAAGTCCGCGGGATTTCGCTTGCGTACGCGCGCCCGGCATTTGATGATCCCGACACATTTAGCGAATATGCTCTATGAGGCAGGCGTGCAGTTGCTCGCTCGCGAAATCGACGGCACCGCGTTCCGCCTGATCGGCATCGGCGTTTCCGGTATCGAGCCTGCCTCGGGAAGCGATCCGGTCGATCTGCTGGAACCGCAGATTGCCCGCCACGCCGCTGCCGAACGCGCCATCGACCGGGCCAGAGCCCGTTTTGGCAAGAACGCGGTGATCCGGGGCAAACTCTATCGGCGATCTCCCGATCGCCGCAAAACCACGACCGGCGACGGCCGGCAAGAAGGCCAGGAAGGCAAGGACGAATGACCACCGCCATCGAAAAATTGCGCCAATACGGCTATGAACTGCCCGCCGCCAAGGCGCCCGTGGCAAGCTATCTGCCGGTGGTGCGCACCGGCAACCTGATCTACGTCTCGGGGCAGATCTCAACTGGCGAAAACGGCGTCGTCGAGGGCAAACTCGGCGAGACGATGAACGTCGTGCAAGGCGGCAACGCTGCCGAGCTCGCGGCGGTCAATGTGCTGGCGCAGATCGTCCACAATGCAGGCGTCGATCTCGATCACGTCAAGCGGGTAGTAAAGCTCACCGTTTTTGTCGCCTCGACGCCAGAGTTCACCGAGCATCATCTCGTCGCCAATGGCGGTTCGAACCTCATCGTCGGCGTGCTCGGTGACAAGGGCAAGCATGCCCGCGCGGCGTTCGGCGTTGCCGCCCTGCCCTTCGGCGCAGCCGTCGAAATCGAGGCGATCGTCGAAGTCTGATGGGCAAGGGCATATTCGACCGCCCGATCGCGCATCGTGGCCTCCACGACCGCGAAAAGGGCATCATCGAGAATTCGCGCTCGGCCTTCGAAGCAGCGATCAAGGGCGGCTTTGCCATCGAATGCGACCTGCAGCTCACCCGCGACGGCGTGCCGGTGGTCTTCCATGACGACGACATGCAGCGTCTGCTCGGCATCCCGGGCGATATCCGCGAGGCGTCGTCGGACGTCGTCCTCAGGACGCCGCTGCTTGGCAGCGCCGCCGGCGAATGTCCGCAGACTTTTGGACAACTGCTTGAGCAGGTTGCCGGGCGGACGCTTCTGCAGGTCGAGCTCAAGCATCAGTTGCGCGGCAAGACCAAGCCGCTTGCCGCTGTCGCCGTGAACAATGTCAGCCGTTATCCGGGACCGCTTTGCTTTGAGTCTTTCGATCCGTGGCTGCTGATCGCCGCGCGCCAGGCGGGATATCGCGGCAAGCTCGGGATCATCACCGAGCACTACAAGGCCACGGCTGCCGACGATCCGTTTTATGAAGGCCTCAAACTGAGCGACCGAGTCATCCTGCGCCACCTGCTCCACTGGCCGCTGACGCGGTTCGACTTCCTCTCCGTCGATAAGAGTGCCCTGGCGCTGCCGGCGGTAAGGCTGTTCCGGGCGTTGGGCAAGCCGGTGACAAGCTGGACGATCCGTTCCACCGCCGAGGCAACGGCGGCGCTGGCAGCGGCGGACCAACTCGTCTTCGAAGGATTTTTGCCCCAAAGTGCCTGAGGAAGCCTTACGCGCCACCATCCACACGACCACGGCTTCAATCCCCGCGGACGTCTGGAATGCGATGCTTCCTTCGACGGATGGGGTTCCGGATAACCCATTCCTCGACCACGCGTTTTTCCTCGCATTGGAGCAATCCGGCTGTGCCACGCGCCGCACCGGCTGGCAGCCGCAGCACATCCTGCTTGAGGACGGGAGCGGCAAAGCTGTCGGCCTGCTGCCGCTGTTCCTGAAATCGCACTCGCAGGGCGAATACGTGTTCGACCACGGCTGGGCCGACGCCTTCGAGCGGGCCGGTGGCAGCTACTATCCAAAGCTACAGGGCTCGATCCCGTTCACGCCGGTGACGGCGCCAAAGCTGCTGGTGCCGAGCGGCGATCCGACCATCAGGCGGGCGCTGCTGACCACCGCGGAGACGCTTTGCGAGCGGGTCAACGCCTCATCGGTTCACGCGACGTTTGTGCCGGAGGAAGAGTCGGCGCTCGCCGTTGGGGCGAACTGGCTGGTGCGCTACGACACGCAGTTTCACTGGCATAACCAGGGCTTTGCGACGTTCGACGACTTTTTGGGCACGATGTCGTCGCGGCACCGCAAGGTGGTGAAGCGCGAGCGGCGCGACGCGCTGGCGGATGGCCTTACCGTCCGCGCGCTCTCCGGCAGCGACCTTACCGAGGCGGCGTGGGACGCGTTCTACGAGTTCTACGAAGATACGGGTGGACGGAAGTGGGGACGGCCCTACCTCAACCGCAAATTCTTCTCGCTGCTCAGCGAAAAGATGGCCGACCGGGTAGTGCTGATCCTCGCTTATGACGGACCGCGCGCCATCGCGGGGGCGCTAAATCTGCGTGGAAACACCGCACTTTACGGCCGCAACTGGGGAACGACGCGGCACGTGCCGTTCCTCCATTTCGAGGTCTGCTACTATCAGGCGATCGACTACGCCATCGAGCACAAGCTAGCCGTGGTTGAAGCTGGCGCGCAGGGCGAACACAAGCTGGCGCGGGGTTATGAGCCCACCACGACCCGATCGATCCATTGGATCGAAAACCCCGGGCTCAGGAAGGCCATCGCCGATTATCTGGTGCGCGAGCGCGCCTCGGTGACGCACGAGCAGGAAGTGCTCGACCAGTACACGCCGTTCCGGAAGGGCGAGATTCCCGACTGACGAGATCGAAATTTGCGCAGCAAATGTGCCGATAAACGGTAACAATGTGCCGAACCGGGGAGCAGCACGATGACGGCCTACGAAACCGACAACATTTTTGCCAAGATCATCGACGGCGCGATCCCGAGCCACAAGGTCTACGAGGACGACAATTTCCTCGCCATCATGGACGTTTTTCCGCAGTCGCGCGGCCATGTCCTGGTCCTGCCCAAACGCCCGTCGCGCAATCTGCTGGACGCCGATCCGGCGGTGCTCGCCTCGGTTTTGCCGATGGTCCAGCGCATCGCCAAGGCAGTGGTGAAAGTGACCGGCGCCGACGGATTTCGCGTCGTGCAGTTCAACGAAGCGCCGGCGGGGCAATCGGTGTTCCACCTCCACTTCCACATCATCCCGGCCTATGAGGGTAAGGAGATCGGCAAGCATGGCGCCGGCGGTAAAGCCGAAGATGCTGAGCTCGCGGCAATGGCCAAGGCAATCGCCGCCGAACTGGCCTGATCGTCCGTGACGCCGCCGACGAAACTCGCGATCGGTCTGCTCTTCACCGGCTGTGCCGGGTTCATCGACGCCGTCGGCTTCGTCGAACTCGGCGGGTATTTCATCTCATTCATGAGCGGCAACACCACCCGCCTCGGTGCATCCATCGCACGCGGCGATTGGGCGACGACGGCGCTGCCGATCGCTCTGGTGATCATGTTCTTCGCCGGCGGCTTCGCAGGCAGCCTTATCGCGTTGTCGAACCAGCGCTGGGGTTCGGCGACGGCGCTCGGACTTGTGCTGGCCGTTGTACTCGTCTCCATAACTCTGTCCCTTGCCGGCTTTTCGGCTGGCGAGGCGATGATCGCGCTGGCCTTCGCGGGCGGCGCCCAGAATGCCGTGTTGCCGCCGGTTGGAGCGGCCAAGCTTGGCACGACGTTCGTTACCGGCACGCTGTTTGCCGCGAGCCAGGATCTGGCGCGCGCCGTCCGGCGAGAAGCACCAGGTTGGCGCTGGGCGCAGCATGTGCTGGTCTGGGCCTCGCTCTGCGCCGGCGCGATTGTGGGGGCGCTGGCGGATAAAAGCTGGGGCATTCCGGCGCTGCTGGTCCCGGCAGCGATTTACCTCTGCTTTCTCATCGACTTTGCAACGAGGGCTTCGCGGCCCTCCGGCCGATAGGCGGCGGCGTTGGCGTACACGGTTCTTCTCTACCTGCACATCATCGGCGCGACCGTGATCCTCGGCACCGGCGCGGGCATCGCCTTCTTCATGCTGATGGCGCATCTGAGCAAGGACGCGGCCTTCATTGCAAGAACTGCAGGCATCGTTGTGCTCGCCGACCTGCTTTTCACCGCAACGGCCGTCCTGGTGCAGCCTGTCACCGGCTATCTGCTGCTGCGGGAAACCGGCATCGCGGCGAGCCAAGGATGGGTGCTGCTGTCGATCGCGCTCTATCTTGTGGCGGGCGGTTTCTGGTTGCCCGTCGTCTGGATGCAGGCCCGGATGCGCGACCTCGCCCGGGAGGCGGTCGCTGCGGGCCAGCCGTTGCCGCCGCGATACCACGCCCTGTTCCGCTTATGGTTCGCCTTCGGCTTTCCGGGCTTTGGTGCGGTGATGTCGATCATCTGGCTGATGATCGACAAGCCGTCATTCTAAGCCCCAGCGTCAGCTCAGGAAGTCGCTGCGGTGGCGCTCGATGACGAGGCTGCGGATGGCCACGTTGGCGGGCATTTCGAGGGTGAAAAGGATCGCCTCGACAACCTGCCGGTCGGTGAGTGGCCCATCGGCGTCTAGTTCGGCTTCCCAGCGCGCCTCGTTCGGCAGCACGTCCTCGATGATGCCCGGATAGACCGAGGTCACCCGGATGTTCGTGCCGGCCAGTTCCTCGACTAGACCCTGGACGAAGCCGTCCTGCCCTGCCTTGGCGGCCCGGAACGGCAATGACGAACCCCGTAGCCGGGCGTATTGCAGGCCGCTCATCGAGACGACGGTGTGGATGTCGGCGCGAGGCCGGGCGAGCAGTGCCGGCAGCAGCCGGCGCGTCAGCGCCATGGTGCCGGTCAGCATAGAGTCGACCATGGCGGCGATCTGCGCATCCGTGAGGTCGACCAACAGCCCACCAATCCACTGGGCGCCGGAGTTCACCAGAATATCGAGATCGACATGGTCGCGAAGCAGTTCATCGGCGGCACGTTCGACTGACGCCAGATCGGCCAGGTCGCAGACAATCGCCGGCGGCAGCGAGCCGGTCCGGCTTTCGATGATCGTCGCGATGTTCTCCAAGGCGGTCGCGGACCTGCCAAGCAGGATCGGGCGAGCGCCACGATCCGCGGCGACGATTGCCAGCGCTGCGCCAAGCGAGCGCCCTGCCCCGGTGATGGCGATCTTGCGGCCGTGTATCGTCATCGCGTGCCTCCCAAAAAAGAAGGCCGGGATCGCTCCCGGCCTTCTTTCAAATTCAATCCTGCCGGATGGCCGGTCAGCTCTTCTCTTCGGCCTTTGGCGCCTTCTTCGACGCCGCTGCCGTGGTCTTCGGGCCGGAGATCGCCTTGGGACGAGCCGGACGCGGCGGGATGGCAACCAGCTCGAGTTTGGCATCGGGGCCGACGCCGACCACAGCCACCGTCACGGAGCCTCCATTGACCAGCTCGCCGAACAGCACCTGATCGGCCAGCGGCTTCTTGACGTATTCCTGGATGACGCGACCCAGCGGGCGCGCACCCATGCGTTCGTCGTAGCCGCGGACGGCCAGCCACTCTGCGGCTTCCGGCGTCAGTTCGATGGTCACGCCACGCTCGGCCAACTGGCCTTCGAGCTGCAGCACGAACTTTTCGACGACCTGCCGAACAATGGCCGGCGGCAGCGGCGCGAAGGAGATGATCGCATCGAGGCGGTTGCGGAACTCCGGCGTAAACATCCGGTTGATCGCTTCCTCGTCGTCGCCCTGCTCGCGCTTGCGACCAAAGCCGATCGGCGATTTCGACAGCTCCTGGGCGCCGACGTTCGAGGTCATGATCAGGATGACGTTGCGGAAATCCACCGACTTGCCGTTGTGGTCGGTCAGCTTGCCGTGGTCCATCACCTGCAGCAGGATGTTGAACAGGTCGGGATGGGCCTTCTCGATCTCGTCGAGCAGCACCACGCAATGCGGATGCTGGTCGACGCCATCGGTGAGCAGGCCCCCCTGGTCAAAGCCGACATAGCCCGGAGGGGCGCCGATCAGCCGCGAGACGGTGTGGCGCTCCATGTACTCGGACATGTCGAAGCGCAGCATCTCGACGCCGAGCGTATCGGCGAGCTGCTTGGCAACTTCCGTCTTGCCTACGCCGGTCGGGCCGGTGAAGAGGTAGGAGCCGATCGGCTTTTCCGGTTCGCGCAGGCCTGCCCGGGCGAGCTTGATTGCCGAGGAAAGCGCGGTGATCGCCGCGTCCTGCCCGAACACCACACGCTTGAGGCTCGCTTCGAGACCGGCAAGCAGCTCGGTATCCGACTTGCTCACCGATTTCGGCGGGATACGCGCCATCGTGGCGATCGTCGCTTCGATCTCGGGCACGTCGATGATCTTCTTGCGGAGATCCTCGGTCACCAGCATCTGGCTCGCGCCCGTTTCGTCGATCACGTCGATCGCCTTGTCGGGCAGCTTGCGGTCATTGATGTAGCGGGCCGAAAGCTCGACGGCGGCGGTCAGCGCCTCGTCGGTATATTTCAGCTTGTGGTAGTCCTCGAAGTAAGGACGCAGGCCCTTCATGATCTCGATCGCGTCGGGAACGGTCGGCTCGGCGACGTCGATCTTCTGGAAGCGGCGGACCAGCGCGCGGTCCTTCTCGAAGAACTGGCGATATTCCTTGTAGGTGGTCGAGCCGATGCAGCGCATGCCGCCAGAAGCCAGCGCCGGCTTCAGGAGGTTCGACGCATCGAGCGCGCCGCCAGAGGTAGCGCCGGCGCCGATCACCGTGTGGATTTCGTCGATGAAGAGGATCGCGTCGTTGTGCTTTTCGAGCTCCTTCATCACGGCCTTTAGCCGCTCTTCGAAGTCGCCGCGATAACGCGTGCCGGCCAGCAGCGCGCCCATGTCGAGCGCATAGATGGTCGAGTCCTTCAACACCTCGGGCACTTCGCCTTCTACGATCTTGCGGGCCAGGCCTTCCGCGATGGCCGTCTTGCCGACGCCGGCGTCACCCACGTAAAGCGGATTGTTCTTTGACCGGCGGCAGAGGATCTGGATAGTCCGCTTCAGCTCGCTGTCGCGGCCGATGAGCGGATCGATCTTGCCGGCGCGAGCCTTGGCGTTGAGGTCGACGCAGAAATCGGCAAGCGCCGAATTCTTGCCCGAGGGCGCATGATCGCCATCCTCGCGGCCGGCGCCGCCCGAGCCGCCCTCTTCGGCGCCACGCACCCGGCGATCCTCATTGGGGCCGGATTTGGTGATGCCGTGAGAAATGAAATTGACTGCGTCGAGCCGGCTCATGTCCTGCTGTTCGAGGAAATAGGCGGCGTGGCTCTCGCGCTCGGCAAAGATCGCGACAAGCACATTGGCGCCGGTCACTTCCTCGCGGCCGGACGACTGGACGTGGATCACGGCGCGCTGGATGACGCGCTGGAAAGCAGCGGTCGGCCGCGCATCCTGCCCATTGGGCACGACGAGGCTGTCGAGCTCTTCGTTGATGAAATCCTCAAGATCGCTCTTCAGCGCTTCGATATCGACGTCGCAGCCGGTCAGCACCGCGATGGTGTCGCGGTCGTCGGTCAGCGCCAGCAGCAGGTGCTCGAGGGTAGCGAACTCATGGGCACGCTCCCGGGCCAGGTTCATCGCCTGATGGAGCGCCTTTTCAAGTCCGCGGGAAAATGAGGGCATATTGGTATCCTATTCCTTTTCCATCACGCATTGCAGCGGATGCTGGTTCTTGCGCGCGGTATCCATCACCCGGGTCACTTTGGTCTCAGCAACCTCGAATGGATAGATGCCGCACTCTCCCACCCCCTGATTGTGAACGTGCAGCATAATCCGCATCGCTTCCTCGCGCGATTTATTGAAGACATCCTGCAGCACCAGCACGACAAATTCCATCGGCGTGTAGTCGTCGTTGAGCAACAATACGCGATAGAGGCTGGGACGTTTGGTCTTCGGGCGGACTTTGGTGATCGTTGCGGAGTCGGATTTGCCACCGCCGTCCACGCCACCTTCCTTGCCGCCTTCTTCCCCTGCCATACGCAAGCGCACGGCCGACGGGTCAAAAGCGGCACCACGCCTGTCGAAATCTGCGGTCATGGCCTGCAAGCCGTATGGAGTGAGCGAAGCAGCATAGTGCCTGCATTATGTAGGCAAAACTTGGCCGCTGTTAAGAGGCATTTGGGCGCCCTACCCGGATGGCGAGGTCTTGGGCCTTTGTTCGCCGCCGCAAAAGGTAGGAGTCCGGAAAGCCTAACCGCGACATCCGCTCCACCACGGCGAAATATCAGGCAGACTGGCCGGCAGATTTGGGGGTTGCAATGGACACAGTTTCTCCTCGCCTCGTCCGCTCGCTATCGGGTGCGGCGGGGATCGTTGCCGTGGGTTTTCTGCTCTGGCACGACGGATCGCTGGCGGCGCTCTTAAACGGCGGAGCCGCCCCGCCGCCGCAAACCGCTGAGCAGGCCTGCGCTGCCGCAAAAGGCATCGCAACCATCCACCCGGATGGCAGCGCTAACGGCAAATTCACCAAGTTCCTTCGAATAGACGCCGATTGCGATCGTAGGACGCTGACCTTCGCGTTCGCTATCTCGGCGGAATCCCGGCAGGTCAGCGACGCAAACTTGCAGACCCTCGCCGCAAGCTTCAGGCAACAATCGTGCGCCAGTCAAAAGCTTCACCAGCTCACCGCCTATGGCTGGACCCTGGGTGCTTCTTACAGCTTCAACGATCAGGTTACGCGTAGCACGCCGCCAACCTCGTGCTCATGAGCCGGTCGCCCTGACGACCAATTTGCGAACCGCAAAGAACCTCCGTCGCCGCCCATTGTGAAGCCGCGGTGCCTCAGTCCGGCTCAATTCGCGTCACATTTTACGGAATGGTAATAGGCGGGCCGCTACCTTCCAGTCTTGGAGGGATGAGCTGACGGTCCGTGGGGAGACCTGGTGTCATCCACCTTAGTTGCGTACGGGCGGACAAACCGCCCGATTTAGTAAGTTGGAGTATAGGGTGGCATTCCAGTTGTTTTCCTCGGCGCGCCTGAAAATGGCGCGTGTCCTCACAGCCGTCGCGGTCGCCGGCACACTTTCTGTCCTCACCGCGCTGCCTGCCGAGGCGATGGAGAACCTGCGCAAGTACGCCGGTATCGTCGTCGACGCCAAAACCGGCGACGTCCTCTACCAGCAGAACGCCGACGACGACCGCTACCCCGCCTCGATTACGAAGGTGATGACGCTCTACATCCTGTTCCAGGAACTGAGCGCGGGACACCTCAAACTCAATTCGCTGCTCAGCGTCTCCCCCTATGCGGCCTCTGCCTCGCCGACCAAGCTCGGCCTGCGTGCGGGTTCGAAAATCCGGGTCGAGGACGCAATCAAATCCATCGTGACGATTTCGGCCAACGACATGGCCCGCACCATTGCCGAAAATATCGCCGGCAGCGAGCCCGCCTTCGCAGCGCGGATGACCGCGACCGCCAGGTCTTTGGGCATGAACCATACCCGTTACGTCAATGCTTCAGGCCTGCCCGACGATCGGCAGCGCACCACCGTGCGTGATCAGTCGATCCTCGCCAGCGCGATGTACGAGCATTTTCCGCAGTACTATTCGTATTTCCAGACGAAGAGCTTTGCTTATGGCAAGCGCGTCTATGGCAACCACGACAACGTCCTCGGCTTCATGGGTGTCGACGGGATGAAGACCGGCTACATCAACGCTGCAGGCTACAACCTGATGACCGCCACGCGCCAGGGTAATCGCCACCTCGTTGTCATCGGCTTCGGCTTCAACACCGGTGGCCAGCGTGATGCGACGGTGCGCTGGATGGTCGCGAAATATCTGCCAAAGGCGCGCACTGGCACGTACCTCGCTTCGGCGATGATCCGCCTGCCCGGCCGGCAGAAAGGCGCGACGACGATGCTCGCAAGCCTCGACAGCAGCGCCGTTTCGGCTGCGCCCGCCGCAGCCTCGATCACCCCCATGCCGGCGCCGGCATTCCGCCAGGACGATCAGCCGATGCCTGAGCCGGTCGCTTACGCACCCGAACCAGCCGATCGCCCAGCCGGGACACAGGTCGCCTCGATCGCCAGCGATACGGGTGCCGATGGCGGCGTTGCGCCCCAGCCGATGGATATCGGTGTGCGCCCGGCCCTCGCCGCGGTTTCGGCCATCGGCGATGCCTCGAGCACCCGCGCGCAGACCAAGCCCGACGTGACCGGCCAATCGCTCAGCAATATGCTGCTCGGCGCCCCGCCGTCGGCCCTTGGCAGCACCCGCGCCTCTGCGCCGCTGATCCCGCCGGTCGGCATTGGCCAGCAGAACCAGCCGGTCGATCTTTTCACCAGCGGCGGCATTTCAAGCCATCAGGTGGCTGAAGCGGCGTTGGCCGTCGAAGCCGAAGTGCTTGGACCGAACTCGGCTCCGAAGGCGCCGGCCAAACCGGCCGCAACGCCCGCAGCCGCGACGAGTGCAGCGGCCCCCGCGGGGAGTTGGATCGTCCAGATCGGCGCTGCGCCGACGCAGGACGGCGCCAACAGCCTGCTCGACAATGCATCGGGCAAGGTCGCTTCGCTCAGCGACATGCGGCCTTATGTCGAACGCTTCGACAAGAATGGCCAGACCTTCTTCCGCGCCCGGTTCGTCGGCTTTGGCAGCCGCGACGAGGCGTCGGGCGTTTGCGGTCAATTGAAGAAAGCAAAGATGAGCTGCCTGGCCATGCAAAGCTAGGCGGCAAAAGAGGGCGGATCCGGCGGGCAAGGCCGGTGCCGCTCCACGGGGAAGCGAGTTTGGTGCGCGTGTAAGGAGTAGCCCAAATGAGCGAGACTTCGAGTCTATCCGAGCTGGCACAGTTCGCCGGCCGGTCGAAGCTCACGGAGCAGGACGTCGTCACACGGCGTCGGACAATCGATGCAATCGCCGCCGGCTTGAAGCCGAGGCTGCAGCGCCACGGCGTTGCCGACCTGCTCGGCGTCGTGCTGGTGCTGTCGGCGCGGACGCGGCGGATGGTGCTGCCGCGCGCCGAAGTCGACATCGACGTGTTTTCGCCCGATGGCGGGCGGGCCGTCCGGCTGATCCTGCCGCACGGCGATGGGTTCGGTCGTTCACCGTAACTCAGCGCTGCAACGCCTCGCGGTTGACGATGCGAACGGGGTTGCCGTCGAGCCAGGCTGTCAGTGCTTCCACGGCGTCTGAATAAATCGCGCCGAGGAACTCGCGGGTAACGTAGCCGAGATGCGGCGTCAGCGTCACGTTTGGCAACGACCGAAGCGGATGATCCGCTGGCAGCGGCTCGACGTTGAACACGTCCAGCCCCGCTCCGGCGATCCGCCGTTCTCTTATGGCCGCGACAAGCGCCTGCTCATCGACGATCGCGGCTCTCGACGTGTTGATGAAATAGGCGCTCGGCTTCATTCGGGCGAGGTCGGCGCCGGTGACAAGTCCGCGCGTGCGATCAGATAGCTGCACGTGGATGGAAACCACATCGGCCTCGGTAAACAGGGCGTCCTTCTCGACGCGGCGGACACCGACCGCTGCGGCGGCCTCGGCGGTCAGATTCTGGCTCCAGGCGATGACGTTCATCCCGAACACTTTGGCGTATTCGTTCATGCGCTTGCCGATCTTGCCGAGGCCGAGCAGGCCGAGCGTCTTGCCATCGAGCGTCGGACCGATCGTCCCTTGCCATTCGCCATCCCGCATCCGGTGATGCTCCTCGGCGATATTGCGAACCGTCGCGATCATCAGACCCCACGCGAGTTCCGGCGTGCCGTTGCTCCCGGCGGCGAATTTCGGATTGGCGAAGTTGGGGTGGACGACGAGGATGCCGTGCTCGCTGGCGGCGGCCATGTCGAGATTGGTCAGGCTCATGCCAACGATGGTGATCATTTTGAGGTTCGGCAGCCGCTCGATCAGCGTGCGTGGAAACGCCATGCGCTCGCGGATGGTGCAGACGACGTCGAACGGCTGCAGGGCCTCGACAGCCTCGGCTTCGGAGAGGTGACGATCGAAGACCGTAATGTCCGCCGTGCCCTGTAAAGGCGACCAGTCGGCGAGGTCGAGCGCGACGCGGGCGTAATCGTCGAGGATCGCCACCTTTGGCTTGCGGTTGCCGGTGGCGTTCGGGGAGATGGATGGGCTGGGCATAGTTTGGCTCCGGGCTGGCAAGTGTGCAGTCCGGCTGTCCTAACATACGACTACGCGCATGTGGCGCGACCCGAAGTCAGAACACCGTGAGCTAGGCGGCGACCGCCGTAGGTTCGATCGGCGGGATCGGCGTTGCTACGCTGCTGCTGCCGCCCACCACCGTCCGATTCCGGCCGCGGGCCTTCGCCTCGTAGACGGCAGCGTCGCCTGCCGCGAGCAGCAGCTCGAGGTCAAAGCCGACCTCTTCGGCGGTGACGACGCCAACGCTGACACTTGCGCGGATTGGTTCGCCGAGTGCGTCGACCGTGGCCTCGGCGAAACACTGCCTGACCCGCTCGGCGATGGCGCGCGCTTCGTCGAGCGCGGTTGCCGGCAGCACGAAGCAGAATTCCTCGCCACCCATGCGATAGAGCAGGTCGCCGGTCCGGGTGGAAGCGCGCGCGACGACACCGAACTGCTGCAGCACGCGATCGCCGGCTTCGTGGCCGTAGCGGTCGTTGACGGACTTGAAGTCGTCGAGGTCGAGCACCAATACCGATAGCGGCTCGCCACCCGGCTTGCGAAGGCCGGCGATGCGCTGCGCCTCGTCGAGGAAGGCGCGGCGGTTCAGCAGCCCGGTCAGCGGATCGGTGAGCGCATAGCGCCGCTGTTCGAGTTCGCGCCGCTCGCGCGTCATCGAGAGCATCAACGTCGCTACAAACGTCGCATGTACGAAAACCACGAGCCCGAACGCGGCGACCCACCGGCCGTCAACAGGCAGTGCGCCGAACGGAAAAGGGGCGACGTTGACGAACGGAATGCGGAGCAGCGAAAAGCCGGCAAAGGTCACAAAAGTCCACATCGCCGGGCGAAGCGAGGGCAGCGGCTCGCGGCGAATGCGCCACAACTCCCAAGCGGCGAGGCAGCAGAACAGCACGATGAACAGCGATGAGCCGACAACGCGAAGCGGCATGCTACCCAGGAACACCGGCAGGCTACAGAGCGCCAGCCAGACGCTGATGGCAAGCAAGGCGACGAGCTGCTCCGGGCGACGCCCCGCAAACTGGCGTGTGCAATGCCAAAGGAACGCGAAGGCGCCGATGCGCAGCGCGTTGCCGATCCCAATCAGAAGGAAGTCATGGCCTTGGCTTGGCACAAGGTAGATCAGGGCCGCCGAGGCCCCAGAGAGGAACGCTGCGCCAAACCAGGCGAGCCAGGGCGCCTTGCGGTCGCGAATCCAGAAAAACAGGCTTTGCAGCCCCAAAAAGCCAACGATGGTGCAGATTGCGATCAGCGTTGCGTTGGGGTCGAACTGCATGCGCGCGGGACCGTGACGACTTTGGGCGGAAGCTAACGCCACAACCCTTTCCCGAAGCTAAATCCGGTCAATGATTTAGGCGCCGAGATGAAGAAAATCTGCGGCAAATTCTCAGGAAGGGAAGGACGCCATGTGCTCGTAGCTGGCGGCGGCGTTTTCGCCTTCCGCCCAGGCTGCCAGCGCGGCCCGCCGGGCATCGGCTTTTTCGCTCGACGGCAGGTGTAAAGCCTCGACCAGATTGCGGTATTCCTGCCGGGCGCTGATGTGAGACATCGACGGCAGGCCGCCGAGAAGATCGGCGTCGAGCGGATCGAACACCGTCATGCCGGTGGGGAACAGCGAGCGGAAAATCACCCGCTCGGCGATGCCGTCGACCATCCGGCTGCCGAGGCGCATGGCGATCTTTTCGAGGCTCGACTGCACCGCCCGCATCGAGCGCGACGACAGCATGGCGATGCGGTTGCGCACCAGCACCCAATCGATGGTCTCGCCGTCGATCGCGAGGCGCTCTGTTCGGGCGCGCTGTACCAGCCGAGAATAATGGCTCAGTTCCCGCGGCTCGCCCGTCACCGGATCGATATGGGCCATGACGTCGAGATCGATCAGGCTGTCGTTGACCGGGGTCACCAGCGTATCGGCCAGCGAGTGGGACAGCCGCGACAAATGCGTATCGAAACCCGGCGTATCGACGACAAGAAAATCGGCCTCACCCTCGATCTCGGTTACGGCCTGCCTGAACAGGTCGAATTCGAGTTTTTGGTTCTCTTTGATCGAATCACCGCGTGAAAGAGGCAGGTGATAGTGGGTCGTGTGGGGCAACCTGAGGCCCTTGGCCTGTACCCAGTTGCGCCGGTTTCGGACATAGTTGGTTAGCGTCTGCTGGCGGCTGTCGACATCGATCGAAGCGACCTTAAAGCCTTGGTAGAGCAGGTAGATCGCAAGATGGAAGGCGGTGGTCGATTTCCCCGACCCACCCTTCTCATTGCCGACGACGATGACGTGCGTGCCGGTGCGATTCACCGCTGTTCATCCCCTCACTCGGCCGCAACCTGAGCAATTTCGCAGAAATCCTTCAAGGGGGACAAGTAACAACGCGGATTTGGACGGCGCGTGGCAGAGGGCGCGTCCGCTCAGAGCAAACCGAGCCGCGCCAGCTCCTCGGCGATCTGCTCGGCGCCCTGCCCCGTGATCCCGGCATCGAGATCGGGCGGCGCATCCTTGGGCTCGAGATAGCGCCAACCCTGGAATGGATCCCGCGGCCGCGGCACCACGCGAACCATGTCGGGCGCCATGATGATATCGCAGCAGCCGAGCCCCTGCTCGTCGACGGCCGCCGCCAACCTCAGGATTGGCTGCCGGCAGCGAATGACACCGGAAATGACCCAGTAAATGGATCCCTGCCCGTCCTCCATCTCGTCGGCACGCTTCGGGCGGGTGCGTGTGCGGTGGACGTGCACATCCTCGCCGTAGTCGGCGCCCCACCAGTGAGCGCGCTCCTCGCGGTAGGATTCGAGTTCTTCGAGAGTCGCGACGCCAACGCACAGCTTGATCATGTGGATCATGCGGTGCGGCCCTGGATCACATCGATTTCGTCCTGCGGCACGGTCCACGGCTCGGCGACGCCTGCCGCGAACCAGGCCTGAAAAGCCGGCAGCGCATAGATCACCTCGACATAGCGGGCGACCGTGTCGGAGACCGGCAACTCATAGGTACGAAGCCGTGTGGCGAGCGGCGCGTACATCGCATCGGCTGCGGTGAAATCGCCGAACAGGTATGGGCCACCGGAGGTTTCGAGCAGGCCGCCCCAGAGCTCTTCGATGCGCTTGAGGTCATCCGCCACGTCATCGAGTGCCACACGACCCGGATATGAACTGCGGAGGTTCATCGGTGCGGAGTTGCGGAGGCCGTAAAAGCCGGCGTGCATTTCGGCCGCCGCGGCGCGGGCGAGCGCACGTTGCCGGCGATCCCGTGGCCAGATCGGCTTCTCGGGAAAGCTCTCGGCGAGGTATTCGATGATGGCGATCGATTCTGGAATCGCGAGATCGCCATCGATCAGTAGAGGCACCCGGCCGGTTGGCGATACGGCCCTGATCTTTTCCTGCCAACCCTCGCCGTTGAGCAGCACCTGCTGCTCCTCGAACGGAATGGCGAAATGCGTAACGACGAGCCAGGGCCGGAGCGACCAGCTCGAATAGTTCTTGTTGGCGATAATGAGCTTCACGAAACCTGCCCTATTCATGGCGAAGGGCGCCGCGTTGCCGGGCGCCCTCAATCTGTTTGGTACCTGCCGCCGCAGCGGAAGCCGCGTCAAGCCAGACCTTCTATTCGGTCGCGCGCGCTAAGACGCTATGACCGAAACGACGAGTCCGATCGACATGAGACAAAGCGCAGTCCAGGTCGCCGCCCGCCACCATGCTACCGCCTTTTGGCTTCGCATTGATGCTCCTTTTGACCGTGGCCGGCACCTCCACCGCCGCTGGGGAGCAAGGCACCGTCAACCAAAAATTAACCCGCGCCGGCCCGGCTTGGCAAGCGTGGCGGCCGACGCTGTGCAGAACCGCAAAGAAGCCGGCACTGCCGGCAGCATCGGCGAATTGGCAAAATGCACGTCCGCCCAACGGCTTGGCACGGATTTCGTGGGGATCAATGCCAAGTCGGATTGACGCGCACGCGCGCACAACATAATGAGTATCCGAAAGGTTACGCATATGCATCGCCACGCTGCCAGTGCCGACGTGTTTTCCGCCATCGCCGACCCCACCCGACGGGCGATCCTGGCCCGCTTGCGGCAGGGCCCGGCGCCGGTCAACACGCTTGCGGCGGAGTTTTCGCAGAGCCGCCCGGCGATCTCCAAGCATCTGAGGGTGCTGAACGAGGCCCGGGTGGTCTCCGAGCAGCGCTCGGGACGCGAGCGCATCTATCGGATCGAGGCGGAGAAGCTGCGCGAGGTCGATGACTGGATCGGCGGCTATCGCGGCCTCTGGCAAGACAATCTCAATCGGCTCAAGTCGTATCTGGAGGAAAAATGAGCGGATCAGCGAGCGCCGCACGCGCCATCGCCGATGTCACGACCGGCACCATTCTCGCCAGTGTCGATATCATGGTGCCGCCCGAGCGGGTTTTCGCCGCGCTGAGCGACGGCGCGGAAATAGCGCGGTGGTGGGGCGCACCGGGCTTTTACACCACCGACAAATGGACCACCGATTTTCGTGTCGGCGGCAAATGGCGGGCCGATGGGACGGGCGCCGATGGAAAGCCGTTCTTCGTCGAGGGACAGTTTCTCGAAATCTCGCCACCCTGGCGTATCGTTCAAACGTGGGAGCCGGGCTGGTCGCCGGACGTCAAGACGACGATTGCCTACCAGCTCAGCGCCATCGAGGGAGGGACGCATCTGGTGCTGCGCCACTCCGGCTTCGACGGCCAGGCGGAGTCGTGCGAGGGTCATGCCGAAGGCTGGGTCCACGTACTGGGATGGCTCGTGGCAGGGATCGTCAAAAAGCCGGAACCGGCGACCGACCACTCGCTTTATTTCCTCGCTCGCCTGCTCGGACCGCGTCCGACCTTCATGCAGGATATGACGGACAGCGAGCGGCAGGTGATGATGGCTCACGGCGCCTATTGGCGCGGCCAGCAGGAGAAGGGCAAGATGCTGATCTTCGGGCCGGTAGGCGGTCCTCAGGGAGGATGGGGCATGGGCATATTGCGCGTCGACTCGGAGACCGAACTCGCGGAGTTGCAGGCAAGCGACCCCGCAATCCTCGGCAATCCGGGCATGTACTATGAAAACTTGCCGATGCTCCGCGCCATCTATCGTGATCTATGAGCAGCACAGCTGAAGAAACCATCGGGCGCCTATTCGCTTTGACAGAGGCCATTGGACTGCCCGGCGTTGCGATCGGCGCCCATTACGGCACGCCGTCGCTGGGCGTTGGCGGCAAGCAATTTGCCGGCTGGCGGGATGGTGCGCTTTCGCTGCGTATTCCGATGGAGCAGAAGGAGTTTCTGCTCCACGTGGCGCCCGAAATCTATTTCGAGACGGACCACTACAAAGGATGGCCGTGGCTGCTGATCCGCCTCGACGTTATTGCCGACGACGAACTGACACAGCGCCTCATTGAAGCCTGGAAATTCCGCGCGCCGAAGAAGCTGGTGTCAACCTTCACAGGGTGAGACTTGACGCATCGCTTGGCTTGATGATAGTGACTATCAAATGATAGACACTATCGATATGCCGATGGCCATTTCACCGACGTTCCGCGACCGCAAGAAGCTTGCGGGCATGCGGCAAATTCAATCGGCAGCGCTCGACCTGTTCGAGGCACGCGGTTTCGATGCCGTGACGGTGGAAGAAATCGCCGCTGCAGCGGGGGTTTCGGCCCCGACGGTTTACCGGCAATTCGGCACCAAGGAACAACTGGTGCTCTGGGACGAGTACGACCCGGCACTCTTCGCGGCCATCCGCGAGCGGCTGGCCATCGAGCCGCCGATGGCGGCCGTCCGGCACGGGCTCGTGGGGACGCTGGACAAAATCTACACGGAAGATGCCGGCCGCATTCTTCGTCGCTCGCGGCTGATCTCAACGGACCCCGGCCTCAAAGCCGCGAGCGCCGCCGGCGTCGCCAAAATGCGCGAGGAACTCGTCCCTATGCTGATGGCCTCGCCATTCATCGGCAGCCCCTTCAACGCTGAAATTCTCGCCGCCATTCTCATCGCCATTTTCGAGGCATCGGCAGAGGAATGGCTCCGAACGGGCGGCAAGTTTTCCTTGCGCTCGATCTTCGACGAAGTCTTCGAACGCCTCCCCCAACTCACGGCAAGCTAGGAGAGAAACGATGTCCGCCCTTATTCGATCGCAGTTCACCCCGCAGCGCCTCGCGCAGGTCGCCATCGTCATAGAGTTTTGCGCCGCGATCCGGACGCTCGCCGAGATCTACCGCCTGCGTGGCGGCTTCGGCTTCACGCTCGACGCGGCGATGCCCTATCTCACCGGGGCGCTCATCGCGCTCGGCTTCGTTGCAATCTCGCTGCTCTGCTACTTCGCCGGCCGCGCCCGCAGCGCGGGCCTGTTCGCGATTGTGATGATCGTTGTGCTGGTTGCCTACAAATCGCTGGCAATACCCGGCGGCTGACGGCTAGGCGCGTTCCTTGGTGGCCAGAAACTTGATTTTCGGCCAGTCCTTTTCCATGCGCTGCAGATACCAGGTACTCTGGGCGAGATAGACGGGATCGCCGTCCTTGTCCTCGGCCAGCACCGACCGGTTGCCGTCGACGAAGCGTTTCAGCTCGAGCTTGTCCTCGGCGGTGGCCCAGCGCGCCGTCTCGTAGCCAACGCTTTCGAAGGCGATCGGCACTCCGTATTCGCTGGCGATGCGCGAAGAGAGCACTTCGAGCTGCAACTGACCAACGACGCCAACGATCCAGTCCGCGCCGATCATGCGGCGGAACACCTGCGCGACGCCTTCCTCGGCAAGGTCCGACAGTGCCTTGCCGAGTTGCTTGGACTTCATCGGATCGGAGAGCCGGACGCGGCGGATGATTTCGGGCGCAAAGTTCGGGATGCCGGTGACTTTCAGCGGCCCGTTGCCCTCGGTCAGCGTGTCGCCAACCGAGAGCGTGCCGTGATTGGGAATGCCGACGATATCTCCGGCCACCGCCTCGTCGGCTGTCTCGCGATTGTGCCCGAAGAAGAACATCGGGTTGGCGACGGTCAGTTCCTTGGCCGTCCGCATGTTGCGGAGCTTCATGCCGCGCTTGAAAGTGCCGGAGGCCAATCGAACGAACGCCACGCGGTCGCGATGGTTAGCATCCATGTTCGCCTGCACCTTGAACACGAACCCCGCGACTTTGCCGTTCTCGGGAAAGATCGGTGCCGGCTCGGCCGGTTGAGAGCGCGGCTCCGGGGCCCATTGGCCGAGCGCGCGGAGCAGTTCCGGAACCGAGACGTCCTTCAGAGCCGAGCCAAACACGACAGGCGTGAGATGTCCGGCGAGGAAGGTTTCGAGGTCGAACTCAGGCAGACCGGCACGCACCAATTCGAGGTTCTCGAGGCTGGCCTTGATCACCGGATCAGCCGTCAGGTCGTCATCAAGCAGTAGGTCGTCGAGCGAGGTGAAGCCGCGTACCAGCGACCCATCGGGCCGCAGCAGCCGCGACGTAGCGAGGTCCACCGTGCCACGAAAATCGACGCCCTGCCCCAGCGGCCACACCACCGGCGTCACATCGAGCGCGAGGGTCGCCGCAATCTCGTCGAGCAGCGACAGCGGGTCGCGGCCTTCGCGATCGACCTTGTTGATGAAGGTGATGATCGGGATGTCGCGCAGCCGGCACACTTCGAACAGTTTTAGCGTTTGGCTTTCGATGCCCTTGGCGGCATCGATCACCATCACAGCGGAATCGACGGCGGTCAGGGTGCGATAGGTGTCCTCGGAAAAGTCGGAGTGACCGGGGGTATCAAGCAGATTGAAAGTCAGGCCGTCGTGCTCGAAGGTCATCACCGACGACGAAATCGAAATGCCGCGCTGCTGCTCGATCTCCATCCAGTCCGAGCGGGTCGAACGGCGATCGCGACGAGCGCGCACCGCGCCTGCCTGCTGAATGGCGCCCGAGGCTGCCAGCAGCTTTTCGGTGAGCGTGGTCTTGCCCGCGTCCGGATGCGAAATGATCGCAAAGGTGCGCCGCAGCCGGAACGGCTCTAAAGCGGCGGAATTCCTCGCAGGGCTGGACTGAAGCACGGCAATTCTCCGGAAAGCACTGCCTATCGGCGGACCGAGGCGGCGCGACGCGCCTCATAGGGGAAATCGGGGGCGGCGGCAACCGCGCGGGTATTTTCGGCGACTCAGTACAGCAACCCCGAAGCGCCGCGCCGTATCGTCACAGGGGCCATTCGTCGCGTCGTCTTCTTGACGCGCGCCGACTAGAGATCGAGGCCTCAACCTTATGGAGGACTGACTCTATGAAACTGCAGCATCTTTCCGCCGCCCTTCTCGCTCTGACGCTGTCGAGCGCGATCGTAGCCCCGAGCTTCGCCGCCGCAGCGGCAGCAACGCCGGCGGCGACGACCGCGGTGACAGCCAAGCCGAAGATGGCGGCGGCGACCCCCGATCCGAAGCGCTTCAAGACGGAAGCTCTGGCCGCGACGGCGTGCCCGACCGACACCGTCGTCTGGGCCAATACCAAGTCGAAGATTTTCCACCTCAAGGGAACCGCGACTTACGGCAAGGGCAAGAACGGCGTCTACATGTGCGAGACCGATGCCACCGCCGAAAAGTTCAACCCGACCAAGAAGCCGGAGAAGGTTGTAGCGGCAGCCGCGGCGACCACCACCACGACGAAGAGCAAGTAAGCTTTTCAGTTGGCGTTATTGAGGGGCGTTCCGCGACGCGGGACGCCCTTTTGCTTTGCCTCACGCCGCGCGTTTGAACGTCGCGCGCAGTTCGAATTTCGCTGTGGCATTGGGCGCGAGGATTGTGGTCGACGGCCGCGCCGTCATTGCATCGCCGGCCCCTGCCCGTGCCGCCATGCCGTGCCAGGGTTCGAGGCAGAGATACGGCGCGCCCTGCTTCTGCCAGACCGCAAAATTCGGCAGATTCGTCCATGACAGCACGACCGAACTGCCGCCCTCGGCGCCGAAGGTGATGCCGTTGCCGATGCCAAACGGGAACAACATCGCGTCGTTGGAAAACTGCCCGTGGTCGAGCGTCATCTCGCCCTTGGCGAAGGGGGATGCGTGTGCCTCGGGCAGGATCAAGCCATCGGCGCCGAGTTGCAGGAAGCGCGGCTCATCGGTGGTGGCAAGCTTGAGGTAGTGGCGTTTGCCCTGCCCGCCCGGCAGCGGCCAGAGGAAGGCCGGGTGAAAGCCGAAGCCGAAGGGCATGTCGCGCGTGTCGAGATTGCCGATCTCGACCGAGGTCACGAGCGTGGTGCGCTCCAGCGCATAAGTGACCGAAAGAAAGAACTCGAACGGAAAACTTTCGCGCGTCGTGTCCGAAGCCTTCAGCATCAGCGTCGCATGATCGGGACGCTCGGCCGCGATATCGAAGCTGGAGCGGCGCGCAAAGCCGTGCGGTTGCATCGGGTAGCGCTTGCCCTCGATGGTCACCGCATTGTCGGGGCTCTTGCCGACAACTGGAAACAACAGCGGGGCGCGGCCGCTCCACCATTGCGGATCGCCGTGCCAGAGCCACTCGCTGCCATCGGCCGAAACGATCGACTGTAGCTCGGCGCCTAGCGGCGCGATGTCCACCGCAAGGTCAGAATTGGCGATGCGCATGAGGGTCTCCCGGAGTGTTTCAGCAACGGTGGCTAGCACGTTTGCGATTCGAACACGCGACGATCAAGGACCGAATCCGTTCGGTCGCTGCTCGCAGCGGTTCTAGCGTCCGCGGCACTGATGGTCGAGCAGGCGCTCGGCCGAAGAATCCGTCCAGTTGACGAGGAGGTAGAAGCCGTCGCTGCCGTCGCGCAGAGTCGCCGCTGTAATCGCCACCGTGGCATGATCGAGCGCCGTGTCGGCGGCTGGCGGGGCCTCCGTTATCAGCTTGGGAATGTTGACTCCGGCGAGATCGGGACCGGCAACGCTTCGCGCCCAATAAACATCGCCACGCAAAGGCTTTGGCAGTTTGGTCCACTGGTCTGTAACGCGCGCCGTGCTGCTTGCCAGCGCGTTTTCAACGCCCGTGCGAAGACAGTCGACGTGGATATGGAAATGATCCTGGGTGCGGGTCCCCAGGGCATTGACGGCCAGCGCAACGGCGTCACGCGGCAGCTCACGGCCGAGGGCGGCAGCAACGTTCGCCCGAGTGGCCCACGCAGCGCTCCAGAAGCCGGTAGCTGAGTTGTTTTGCAGCGCCGGGCTCTCGATGCCATCGATCGGCGCGAGTGGCGTCAGCAAAAACTCGCTGTCGAAGCCCGGTGAGCGGATCAGGGCGTAACCATCGGCGCCGGGTGCATCGAGGTGTACGTCAGCGCAGGGGAAACTGGTACCAATCGTCGATTTTGCGACGACGCAGGCGGCAACGACACTGCGGAGCGCATCACGGCCCCATGAGCCGGCAAGCGCCGCTGACGTGGCAATAGCCGCGGCCACAACGACTGCGCCGAGCACCAGTGCTCCCGATAGTCTCAGCTTCATGCCGTCGAACAGTCTTTCCCTGGGCACGCCCGCGCCATCAGTGCCAACCTCTGCGCGGACGGCGATCATTGAAGGGGCAATTGTGCCGTGAGCGAGGCAGCAGCGTCATGCAGACAAACTGACGCAGCGGGCGTCAGATGCTGACTATCCTTTGGGAAACGGCTCTCCCCTTGAAAGGGAGAATGGTGCGGTCGAGAAGACTCGAACTTCCACGCCTTGCGGCACAGCGACCTCAACGCTGCGCGTCTACCAATTCCGCCACGACCGCACGCCATGGTAGGGCCCCGCCGGTCCGGCGAAGCGAGGCTGCGTGTAGCAAATGATCCCGGTGCACTCAAGCGATATAAGCGGCGCCGGCGCATCTCCCGGCGAAGGCCGCCATTATAGGCCCTTGAGGGCCTTTTCCGTGACTTCGATCGACAGCCGTCCATCCTCGATACGCACCTCACCGCGGGCGATCAGCGTATTGTTGGCGTAAATCTTCAGCGGATCGCTCTCAAGCGCGTCGAGTTCGATGATGGCGCCCCGGCCGAGCCGCAGCAGGTGATGGATCGGCAGAACAGCCGAACCGAGTTCGACCGAGACATCGACTTCAATATTGTCCAGCGTGCTCATAGATAAGGGTAGACTCATCCCCGGCCCGAATTGGCGCCGGTCCAATAGGCAGAGCATGGCGAGGCTATGGTTAGTGAAACGTTAACGGCCGACCGTTTTGAGCCTCAGGGTACCGCCGAGGGCTTGCGGCGGGCCGATAGCGAGCCCGTGGAATGGATTATCTCGCCCGGTCTCGTAAAATATCCGGCAGCGCTCGACACCATGCGCGCCCGCGCCGCCGCCATCGCCGAAGGCAGCGCCAGCGAGGCGGTCTGGCTGGTTGAACATCCGCCGCTTTATACCGCTGGCACCTCGGCGGTTGCAGCCGACCTGCTTCTGCCCGACCGGTTCCCGGTCTATGACGCCGGCCGGGGCGGCCAATATACCTACCATGGTCCGGGCCAGCGTGTGGCCTATGTGATGCTCGACCTCCGGCAGCGCCGGCGAGATATCCGCGCCCTGGTGCAAAACCTCGAGGGCTGGGTGATCGACACCCTCGCCGCGTTCAACATCAAGGGCGAGTTACGCGACGGCAGGATCGGCGTCTGGGTGCGGCAGCCCGACAAGGGCTTTGGCCGCGAGGACAAGATCGCCGCGGTCGGCGTCCGCGTCAGCCGCTGGGTGACGTTCCACGGCATCTCGATCAACGTCGCGCCGGACCTCACTCACTATGACGGCATCGTGCCCTGCGGCATTACCGACCAGGGCGTGACCAGTTTTGAAGATCTCGGTCAGCTTGCTTCGATGGCCGAAGTCGATACCGCCCTCCGCGCGGCGTTCGAAACAAGGTTCGGCCCGACAGCGAGTCGCTGAGCGAGTCGGGTCACTCCGACTACAGAAATGGGATTGACGTTTGCTTGGTCGTTTCGCCAGCAAACGATTCCCGCCCAAAATCCAAGCCGTTCGCCTTGGAACTTTTCTGATTCATGTGTCGTTAAGGTGCGCGTTGTCACAATTTGACTCAAATGCCGGCCGATTCCGGCAGTGAACGGAGCGCGTAACATGTCGAGAAACAAGTCATTGGGCCTGTCAGCGGTCTTTCTCGCCATCGCCGTCTTTATTTCCGGCACGCTGGTCTTGTCGCTGCGCGATACCTATGCGCCGGACGGGCATTCGCTCATGCTGCGCGACGCTATTCACCTGCTGCAGCGGACCTGAAGGCTGACGGAGTACGCTCAACCCCTTGCCTGCCGGGCGCTTCAGCCCCATGTTCGCGCTATCGACCGTGCCAAGGGAATCAACCGATGTTCTGGGACGATCTGCGCAAGCTGCTGAGCAGCACTCAGCTCTACCGGCTCGACAGGCTTATCAGCGCAAAGCTGGTGCCGATCTTTTACGCGGTAGGCCTTGCCGCTATCGGGCTTTGGGCCATCGATCACCTCGTCAACTCGTTCGCCGACAATTTTGGCCAGGGGCTCTGGGGGATACTCGAAATCATCGTCTATGGGCCGCTGTGGTTGCTTGCCCTGCGGATCGTCTGCGAGCTGATCCTGGTATTCTTCAAGGCACATGAACCCTCGGCTGCCGCTGTCGATCTTGGCCGGCGCGGGCGTACCGGATTGCTCGAGGAAGTGGGCGACGCCATCCACGACCTTGCGGACGACGATGACGATGGCCTGTCGCCAGGGTCGCTCCCGACGGCAGCCACACCCGGTGCCGGCAGCTCCAGCGTCGTCGACACCGGCCCGGTCATCAAAGGAACGGTGCGCAGAGGCAAAGCCTCCCCGTCCGACGACTGACTGCCTCGCAAACCCGCCATTCCCGCGGCGCGCATTGCTTTTTGGCGGGTTTGGCGTATTAGAGCCGCCCCATGACCCAAGCAAATGCGGGCGCCCAGCCCAAAATCGGGCTGGTCAGCCTCGGCTGTCCCAAGGCCCTTGTCGATTCCGAACGCATCATGACCACGCTGCGCGCGCAGGGCTATGCGTTTTCGCGCGACTATGAAGGCGCCGATATCGTCCTCGTCAACACGTGCGGCTTCCTCGACAGCGCCAAGCAGGAAAGCCTCGAAGCCATCGGCGAAGCGCTGAATGAAAACGGCAAAGTCATCGTCACCGGCTGCCTTGGCGTCGAGGAAGAACTGATCCGCCAGACCCATCCGAGCGTGCTCGCCGTTACCGGTCCGCACCAGTATGAGGATGTGGTCAACGCGGTCAACGCGCACCTGCCACCAGTACCGAACGCGTTTGTCGATTTGGTGCCGCCGCAAGGGCTGCGCCTCACGCCGCGCCACTACGCCTATTTGAAGATCTCCGAGGGCTGCAACAACCGCTGCTCGTTCTGCATCATCCCGCAAATCCGCGGCGACCTAGTGTCACGGCCGGCAGCAAGTGTGCTTTACGAAGCCGAGCGGCTGGTTCAGGGCGGGGTCAAGGAGATCATGGTAATCTCCCAGGACACCAGCGCTTACGGTGTCGACACCAAATACGCGACCTCGAAGTATCGCGGGCGCGATGTGCGGGCAAAATTCCACGACCTCGTCGAGGAACTGGGCAAGATGGACGTGTGGACCCGCCTCCACTACGTTTACCCCTACCCCCATGTCGACAGCGTCATTCCGCTGATGGCCGAGGGCAAGATCCTGCCCTATCTCGACATTCCGTTCCAGCACGCGTCACCGACCGTGCTCAAGGCGATGCGCCGCCCGGCGAACCAGGAAAAGACCCTCGACCGCATCCGCAAGTGGCGCGACATCTGCCCGGACCTCACCATCCGTTCCAACTTCATCGTCGGCTTCCCCGGCGAGACTGAAGAGGACTTTGAGGCCTTGCTCGACTGGGTCGAGGAAGCCGAAATCGACCGCGCCGGCGTCTTCAAATACGAACCAGTGACCGGCGCCCCGGCCAATGAGCTCGAGGGCGTCGTGCCCGACGAGGTCAAGGACGAGCGCTTCGCCACGCTGATGGAAGTGGCGCAGAACGTCTCGACCGGCCAGCTCGCCAAAAAGGTCGGCCGGACCATCGAAGTGCTGGTTGACGACGTGCGGCCTGAAGAAGGCCGTGCCATTGCCCGCAGCAAGTGGGATGCCCCCGATATCGATGGTCAGGTCATCGTCGACAACGCCGCCGGCATCAAGCCGGGCGACAAGGTCACTGTCACGGTCACCGGCTCGGACGAATACGATCTGTTCGCGACGCCGGTTGGGGCGAAAGCAACGCGGGAACTGGCAAGCGCCGAGTAAGTGCGCTTGCCTGCCGGGCAGCAACATCCGGCATCGTCAGTTCCCTCCCTGTGCGTTCTTGTCGGGCCTCGGGCCAAGTGAAAGCCTCCCTCAATTGGGAGGCGCAAATGTTCACCACACTGAATTTCTGGCTATGGGCCGCGCAGATCGTGCTGGCGGCAATGTTCGGCTTCGCCGGAGCCGTGAAGACTACTCAGCCGATTGCCAAGGTGGCCGAGATGACCGGCGGCTGGCCGAACGACTTCAGCCCTGCGGTGGTGCGCCTCATTGGCATCGTCGAAGTTTTGGGCGCGCTCGGCATGATCCTGCCGATCGTGACCTGGATCTTACCGTGGCTCACGCCGCTGGCGGCGATCGGCTTCGCCGTCATTCAGGTTCTAGCTATCGGCGTCCATGCGCGGCGCAACGAGTTGATGAAGGTGCTGCCGGTGAATCTCGTGCTGCTGGTACTGTCGCTGTTCGTCGCCTGGGGCCGGTGGGACTTGTTCTAACCGTGCCTCAGCGCTCGCTGCGATACGCCGCCCAGGGCTGCTGGGTGGCGAACTTGCCGCCCGAGATGTCGATCATCGTGCCGGTGATGTAGCTCGCCAGATCAGAACTCAGGAAGCTGACAAGGTTCGCGATATCCTTGGGGCTGCCCCAGCGGCGGAGCGTCAACGTATCGAGCAGCACTTCCTTCTGTGCATCCGAGCGCTCGGCGTAGTGGTTCATCTCGGTCGGGATCATGCCGGGCGCATAGCAGTTGACGGTGACACCGAACGCACCAAGCTCGCCGGCAAGAACGCGCGTAAAACTCTCGACGCCGGTTTTCGATGCGGCGTAGGCAGCGCTGCCAACCGAGGGAACGATCGCGGCGAACGACGACGCCGAAATGATCCGGCCGGATTGCTGCGCCTTCATCGCGGGGATCACCGCCTGGCTCATCAGAAACACGCCCTTGAGGTTGGTGTCGAGATTGTCGTCCCACACCGCCTCGCTGAGTTTTTCGACCTGCGCGCCGCCGGCCACCCCGGCGTTGTTGACCAGAATATCGATCCGCCCGAACTGCGCGACGACCTCCTCGGCGATCCGCTTGCACTCGTCGGCCTTGCGGACATCGAACCCCAGCCGGAGGCCGGGCCAATTGTGCTGGCGCCATTCGGCATCGGTTTCGACCAGCAAGTCGGGGCGGATGTCGGCGATGACGGTAGTGACGCCCTCGGCCGCCAGCGTCCGCGCGATTTCGCGGCCGATACCGCGCCCGCCACCCGTGACGATGGCGACCTTGCCCGATAGATCGATCTGCATAGTTCCTCCGTTCGCGGATCTTATGGCCGCGTCACCAATTCCAATACCTTGACCGCGGCGTCGAATTCGTTGCGGCGTTTCTGCCGGCGGCCGAGCGCTTCGGGCGTCTCGCCCCAAAGCCGCATGTTAAAGTCCTCGTCGACATGAGCCGCGGTCCAGACTTCGTCCGGCGTGAATAGCCCGTGCCTGAGACCAACCGTGAGCAGGCCTGAGCCGGTGAGCGAGGTGATCGACACCAGCGCGGTCATCGCCAGCAATTCCTCTTCGGCGATGGCCTCGGCAATGCGAGCCAGCGTCGTTTCAGGCTGGCCCTGATGGATAATGCCGATGGTCGGCTGGAAGGCCACGCCGAAATGGCGCGCCAACTTGACCAGCGCCGCATCCCATGCTGCTTCCTCATCGGCGACGAGTTCGCGGGGACTTTCGGCGCGATAGAGCAGCAGGTCGCTGCCCGCATATTTCACCACTTCCTCGCGAAATGCCTCGAGCCGGCCGACGCCGCTTTCGATCGCCGAATTGACGAGCCGGACGGTCGGCATGGTCTCGGCATCGATCCGCTCGCCCTGGGCCGCCCATTCGGCGGCCATCAGGTGCGCCAGTTGTTCGACGGGAACGACGACCGGGATGCGGCCGGGCGTGCGCGTCGGGCGGCCATCTAGCGTGACGACAAAGCCGCCATCCGCATCTGGCGCGATCCCGGTTTCCTTGTAGAACCGCTTCGGCAGCTCGACCTTGTCGGCCGCCTGAACGCGCCCATAGCCATCGTCGCGATGCTGTTGGGCGTCCTCGAGAAAATCCCGCATGGATCGATCTCTAGCCGAGAAGTTTGTCGATAGCTGGTTCGAGCTCTTCGAACCGCTCGATGACGATATCGGCGCCGGCCTCCCAGAGATCAACCGCCGCGTGATAGCCCCAGGCCACGCCGATCGTGCCGACACCAGCGGCCTTGCCCATCTTCATGTCGTGGCTCGTGTCGCCGATCATCACGGTTTCGCTGACGGTGGCGCCGGCCTTTTCCATCGCCGTTTCGATCATCTGTGGATCAGGCTTGCCGCGATTGTGGTCGGGCGTTTGCACCGACTGGAACCAATCGAGGATGCCGTGGACAGTCAGCAGTGTCACCGCACCGCGATACCCTTTGCCGGTCGCCACCGCGAGGGTCGTACCCTCCTGATCGCGCAGGCGCTCCAGCACTTCGCGCGCGCCGGCAAACATCGGCTCGCGGGCGCCGCCGGCCCGGCTGGTATATTGGGTGCGGTAGCTCGCGAGAATTTCTTCCACCCGCTCCGGATTGGCAGTGGGAGCCAAAATGCCCATCGCCTGACGGGCGGTAATCCCGGAGATTTCGCGCACGGCGGCACTGGTCGGGGCCGGCTCGCCGACCTCCTCGAACGCCGCGGTAACCGTCTCGACGATCAGCGCTTCGGAATCGATCAGCGTCCCGTCCATGTCGAAGATAACGAGACGCATCAATCCTCCGGATCAAAATCCTGCACGTCGTAGCGGTCGGCGTCGAAGCCGAGGGCATCGAATGTCTCGACCATATGCGGCGGCAACGGGGCCGAAACGTCGATAACTTTTCCGGAGCGCAGCGGCAGTGTGATGCGCCGGGCGTGCAGGTGCAGCCCCTGCCCCAGCCCGACCGGCGACTCCCAGTTTTCGATGTTGAAATAACGCGGATCGTCGAGGATGGGCGTCTTGAGTTCGGCCATATGGACGCGAAGCTGATGCGTCCGGCCGGTCATCGGCTTCAGCGTGACCCAGGCGAAACGCTGGGCCGCGGTATCGGTGGTCGAATAGTAGGTGATCGAGTGGACGGCCTCGGGCGTGCCGTCAGGCACCACCACCATCTGTTCGCCGCCATCCTGCCCCGGCTGCTTCTGCAGGAAGCACGAGATGCGCCCCTGCTTGGGCGACGGGATACCGACCGTCACTGCCCAATAGATTTTCCGCGCCGCACGGGTCTTGAACACCTCGCCGAAATAGGCGGCCGCGGCGCGGGTTTTGGCCACGACAAGGCAGCCGGACGTATCGCGATCGAGCCGATGGACAAGCCGGGGCGCCTCGCCCTTCTTGTTGGTGAGGCTCTTGAGTAGTCCATCCATGTGG
>Ga0105237_10000311_pt1 | contig 67880 bp, 66 predicted proteins | sample KBSC24metaG_FD_81520 | JGI IMG/M metagenome (GOLD analysis project Ga0105237, IMG submission 81520) | Corn rhizosphere microbial communities from Kellogg Biological Station, Michigan, USA - KBS C2-4 metaG | ecosystem: Host-associated > Plants > Roots > Rhizosphere > Soil | place: Michigan, USA... | reverse complement strand
ATTTTCAAACTGTAACGCATTGATGTCAAGATCTATATTGGTTACCCCTGCCGCTACGCCTAAAGACATGTTTAGCTGATCAGATAAGCGAAGGTGATAAGCATAGGTCAGGTTAAAGGTAAGCGTTGACAATTGACCGGCTTTATCTCTTACGGCAGTAAATCCGACCCCATGATGTGCGGGTGAAGCGGTATAGTTCTGCATATAACTCCTGCTCATGGGATTATCTCCATCTTCTTCAAAAGACAGGGCATTCGACCATAGATATTCTTTTCCGAGCGCCCAGTTGGCAGTCACAAAACTGGTCTTTGGTGCATTTTCAAGCCCCGCCCATTGGTTCCGATAGCCAATTTTTATGTCGGTATAGTTTTCGATGCCACTTAAGGCTGGATTTAAGAGGTAATTGTTCAGGATGTATTGGGAATACTGGGGCCTTTGCTGACTGTAAACAGCCGCAAAATTAAGTAATAAAGCGAATACAAAACTGGATCGTATTTTCAAGAAGCCTTTTTTTACAGCAGCAATTTATCAAATTAATTCAAGCTAATACAATGTATTCCATTTTAGAGATGGATATCCCAGATAAAATAAAAAAACCCGCAGTGCTAAGCACCGCGGGTTTTATCGAATATTCTGTATAGACGCCTTAGATCAGCTCTACACTTCTGCTTACAAATTCAGTCAGTTCAGCACCTGTAAGCATCCCTTGTGCCAAAAGAGCTAAATCCACCGCTTGTTTAGCCAGTGTTTTTTGCTCTTCTTCATTTTCGCTTTTCAGGATACGGGAAATCAATTTATGGTTACCGTTAATCGCGACCTTGTAGTTGTCCGGCATATTGCCATAGAAACCCATGCCGCCACCCATTTGAGCCATATCTTTCATTCTGCGCATAAACTCATCCATGGTTACAGTAACCGGTAATTCTTCTGGATTTAATCCAACGACCTCTACATGCATACCTGGCTTAGTGATCGCTTTTTCAAAAACCTCTTTAACAGTTTTAGATTGTTCTTCTGTTAAAACAGATTCTGTGCTCTCGTCTTTTTCGATCAGCTTACTTGCTACACTGGAATCTACGCGTTTTAAGGACGTTTTTTCCAGCTTGTGCTCTAATGAGCTGATGAAGTGGTTATCGATCGGAGAATTCATTAAAAGCACATCGTAGTCTTTTTTATTGGCCGATTGAATGAAACTATCTTGTTTAGCCGGGTCATTGGTATAGATATACACCACTTGTCCGTTTTTATCGGTCTGGAAGTCTTTCACTTTTTCACGATATTCATCCAGTGTATAGTTTTCGTTCTTTGTGTTGGTCAATAAAGCGAAATCTTTGGCTTTATCATAGAACTTCTCTTCGCTCACCATACCGTATTTTACAAAAAGACCGATATCGCTCCATTTTTCTTCGTATCCCTTACGGTCTTTATTGAATAATTCCTGCAATTTATCTGCTACTTTTTTGGTGATATAGCTGTTGATCTTTTTTACATTACTGTCTGCCTGTAAAAAGCTTCTGGATACGTTCAAAGGAATATCCGGTGAATCGATTACCCCGTGCAGCAACATTAGAAATTCTGGAACAATGTCTTTAACCTCATCTGTGATGAATACCTGGCGGGAGAACAACTTGATTTTGTTGCGCTGCATATCGAAATCATTCTTCACTTTAGGGAAGTACAATACCCCCGTCAGGTTAAAAGGATAATCTACATTCAGGTGGATCCAGAATAAAGGATCTTCAGAGAAAGGATACAATTGCTTATAAAAATCAAGATAGTCCTGGTCTGACAAATCTGCAGGTGCTTTTGTCCAGATCGGGTTAGTGGTATTGATGATGTTGTCTGCCTCTACAGATTTTGTTTTTGGTTTTCCTTCTTCATCTTCTCCATCCGGCTCTTGCTCTGTAGTGGTCCCAAATTTAATTGGAACCGGCAGGAATTTGCCATATTTATCCAGGATCTCTCCCAGTTTTTGTTTGCTTAAAAACTCTTCTGATTCACTGTTGATGTGCAGGATGATGTCTGTTCCACGAGTGGTCCTGCTGCCTTCAGAAATTTCATAACTGGTGCTGCCGTCGCAAGTCCATTTTGCTGGCTCGGCGCCGTCCTGGTAGGACAAGGTCTGGATCTCTACCAGATCTGCGACCATAAAGGCAGAATAGAAGCCTAAACCAAATTTACCGATGATTTCGTTGGCGTCTTTGGCATCTTTAAATTTCTCTACAAATTCACTTGCTCCGGAGAAAGCCACCTGATTGATGTACTTTTTAATCTCTTCGGCTGTCATTCCTAAACCATTATCTGAGATGGTGATGGTTTTTTTCTCTTCGTCCAGCGCCACTTCAACAAGGGGTTCCCCAAGCTCACCATTGTACTGACCAAGAGCTGCAAGGCGTTTGATTTTTTGTACTGCATCAACCGCATTTGAAACCAGCTCGCGCAAAAAGATTTCATTATCTGAGTACAGGAACTTTTTAATGATCGGGAAAATGTTTTCGGTGTGTATGGAAATACTTCCTTTTTCTTCTATGCTCATATATTAGGATTATTTTTGTTTAACGTATACAGCTTATCAAGCCTTGTTCCAATCTTTAAACTTGTCAATTTGACAGTAAATGATCTGGTTTTCCGGATCTTTCCGTATTATTGGGTATACCTATGCTAAACCTATGAATTTTGACCTCTTAAAAAAGTTAAGGGAAGAGCAGCTGATCAGTGCCGAATCTTTTGAAAAGATGGAGCAGCAGCATGCCCAGCCTTTGTTTTCCCTGCACTGGGAGTTAAAAACCTTGTTGTACCTGGGCGTGATGCTGCTGAGTACAGGATTGGGTATCCTCATTTATCAGAATATAGATACGATTGGCCATCAGGTCATTCTGCTGATCATTGCTTCGATATGCGGGGCTTGTTTTTTTTATTGCTTTAAACAAAAGCTTCCCTTTAGCAGGGAAAGGGTAAAATCTCCAGGCTCCTTTTTTGATTATGCACTTTTACTGGGTTCGCTCAGCTTTCTCACATTTGTGGGTTATATACAGTTTCAGTATCAGCTTTTTGGAACAAATTATGGCCTGGCTACTTTTATCCCTATGGTGGTTTTGTTCTTTTTGGCTTATGAGTTTGATCATCTTGGCCTATTGAGCCTTGCCATTACCAATCTGGCGCTTTGGATGGGTGTTTCGGTCACACCAAAACAATTGCTGATGAGCAGCAATTACGATAACCAGACCATTATTTATACCTATATCTTACTCGCCTTACTCCTGCTTGCTGCCGATTTCGCAGGCCGGCGCTTTAAGGTTAAAGAGCACTTTGGTTTTACCTATATGCATTTTGGTATTCATATTGGCTTCATTGCACTGCTTGCCGGCTATTTTATTCATTATGAATTTGCTATCGCTTATCTCTTTCTACTGGGGGTATTTGCTCTTGGGGTCTATATTTACAGGGAAGCGATTGCCCGCCAGTCCTTTTATTTTCTGATGCTGACAGTGCTTTATGGTTATATCGCGATCAGTTGTTTGGTGATGAGGGCTTTATTTAATGCCGGAGACGGAGAGGGCGCCTTTTTCCTGGGTTTCTTTTACTTCATTGCCTCGGCTGTTTCCATTATTATTTTACTGATTCGTTTAAACAAAAAAATTAAGACGGCATGATCATCTACAATAAAACCTGGCTGCAGCATCTTCAAATTCAACATGAAGCAGAACAAGCCTTTGATGCAGGCCTGATTACGAGCACAGAACAGCAGGAGATTAAACAAAAATACCCTCATGGCTTTTATAGTCCGGGGATTTGGATCAGGGTCGGCCTTTTCATCCTCACCTGTATAATTGTTTCAGCGGCTTCCGGAATGATTTCCCTGATGTTCATAGATGCACATTCGATAGACTTTTCTGTGTATATCTTCCTGATTGCGGCACTCACTTATACAGGACTGGAACTCATGGCTGGCCAGAGTAAGCATTATAAATCCGGTGTGGATGACGCCTTGGTATTGATCAGTTCGGGAACTTTTTTAACCGGATTATGCTGGCTGGCCTTCGAGAGCTTCAAATGGGGCGACATCAACGGATTTCTGCTGATCTCTGCCCTGATGTTTGTCTGCTGCCTGTTTCTGACGTTGAGGTTTGCTGACATGCTCATGTCTGCTGCTGCGGGAATTTCTTTGCTGACCTTTGTTTTTTTTCTCCTGTATAAAGCCGGTCCAACGGGACAACTTTTACTTCCTTTTGCCATGATCATCACTGCGGGCTTTCTGTATCTATGGGCAGAAAGCGCATATAGACGGCTAAAAAAATGGTATTACGGCCAGGCCTTGATCATGCTGCAAATTGTTGCCTTAATGTGCGTGTATCTTTCCGGAAATTACTTCGTGGTGCGGACATTGAATCAATCACTGAGTGGCTCTGAAAATCTATCCTTTGGCCTGTTCTTCTGGTTCTGGACAATCGCTGTTCCCCTGGTCTATATCGCCTGGGGATTGAAGAAGAAAGATGTCGTACTTTTACGGTCTGGGCTGCTTTTGGTTGCCGCTGCCGCATTTACCATTCGAAATTACTTCCATTTAATGTCTCTGGAAGCGATCCTATGCCTTACCGGGGCCGGATTGATCGCCATCGCCTATGGCGTTATCCGCTACCTCAAAATCCCTAAACATGGTTTTACCTACGAGGAAACTGCGGAGAAGCACCTGATGGACCATATGCGTGTGGAATCGCTGATTGTTGCAGAAACCTTTTCCGGTACCGGCACCCCTCCTGCCGAAGCGGCTAAATTTGGAGGCGGTGATTTTGGGGGCGGGGGTGCCAGTGGAAAGTTTTAGATCAATTATGGATCCTGAAAAATTATAATTCTGTGATATTTTTCTGTGTACCTTTGTGCCTCAATGGAATACAACGTTCATACTTTGCCTAATGGCATCCGCCTGCTTCATGTCCCTTCAGCATCTGCCATTTCTCATGCCTGTATCATTGTTAACAGTGGTTCAAGAGATGAGAAGGAAGAACAATCAGGCTTAGCACACTTTATAGAGCACCTGATCTTTAAGCGTACAGAAAAGAGAAATACCAACCAGATCTTAAATCGCCTGGAAAGCGTAGGAGCAGATCTAAATGCTTATACAACAAAAGAATATACCTGCATCCACGCTTCTTTTTTAAACCCTTACCTGGACAGGACCATAGAGCTGTTTAACGATATTGTTTTTCATTCTACCTTTCCGGAGGAAGAACTGGATAAAGAGAAAAGTGTGATCCTGGATGAGATATCTTCTTATCTGGACCAGCCGGAAGAAGCCATATATGATGACTTCGAAGACATGGTCTTTGCCGGACATCCACTTGGCCGCAATATCCTTGGTACTGCAGAGAGTGTAAGCCGTTTGTCTAAAAAGGATATAAGGGAATTCATGGCGGAGAACTACCACACGGATAAGATTGTGGTAGCGGTGATCGGGAATTATACCTTCCAAAAAATGGTAAAAATTGGGAGCCGGTATTTTGAAGATATCCCTCAAAACCTCCACTCCAACACGAGGGTAGCTCCCCTTTTGGCCAATCCTGTTATAAAAAGCCATCAAAAACCCATTACCCAGGCACACACTGTTCTGGGTATGCCTGCTTATTCTATCTATCACCCGAAGAAAACAGGTTTGCTTCTGTTGAACAATCTCGTTGGCGGAACTGGAATGAGCTCCATTTTAAACCTGCAGATTCGTGAAAAATATGGAATTGCTTATACCATCGAAACGAGTTACAGTCCGCTGAGCGACACGGGTATTTTTACTTTGTATTTTGGAACAGATCAGGAAAAAGTAAACAAAGCGCTTTCGCTGATCTATAAGGAATTTAAAAAATTAAGAGAGCAGCCCCTTACAGAGGTTCAGCTGCAAAAGGCTAAGAACAAATTTATCGGTCAGATCGCCCTTGGTGAGGAAAACCGCATCGGGCTGATCATTTCTATGGCCAAAAGCCTGATTGATCATGACAAAATTGATGATCTTCAGACGGTTTTCAGTAAAATTCAGGCGGTAAGCCGGACAGAAATGGCTGATATTACCAATGAAATCCTGGACGAAAAGAATCTTAGTGCCCTAACTTTTTATCCTTTAGGGTAATATTTGTATTTTTGTAGTATGAAGTTACCAATTGTAGCCTATGGCGATCCGGTTTTAAGAAAAGTCTGTGTAGATATTGAAGAGACTTACCCAGATTTACAACAACTCATCAGCAATATGTTTGATACCATGTATGCTGCCAGCGGAGTTGGGTTAGCAGCGCCTCAGATTGGCCTGCCTATTCGTATGTTTATTGTAGATACCGGTGCAGACGAAGATGAGAAAAAAGGTTACAAAAAGGTTTTTATCAATGCAGAGATCCTGGAAGAGACAGGCGAACTCTGGGCTTTTAACGAAGGCTGTTTGAGCATTCCTGATATCCGTGAGGATGTAATGCGCAAACCAAACATCCGCATTAAATACCTGGATGAAAACTGGGTAGAACATGAGGACGAGGTAACAGGTATGCCGGCCCGTGTGATCCAGCATGAATATGACCATATTGAGGGTAAATTATTTACCGACAAACTGAGCATTCTAAGAAAAACCATGCTGAAGTCCAAACTGGATTCCATTTCTAAAGGAAATGTGAGAACCGACTACAAAATGCGTTTCCCTAAACAAAATAAAAAGAGATAGATTATAGACCTAAAAGAAGATGAGAACCTTTAGTTTTCATCTTCTTTTCTTGTTTTGTCTCCGCTAAAGATTTGCTGCATCAGCTTACCCCAGGCAAATGGATTCAGCAGCGGATTGGTTTGTACCATATTTTTATTGAGGGATCTGTCGTGGTTTAAGCGCCAGTTCAGACCGGAAATTTCACCCGCATCTCTGGGAAGGGTCACCATCATTCCTCCAATACTTTTTGAAGACAGGTTCTTCCTGGCAATTTCTACATCGTCATCTGCAATCTTCATGGAGAGGAAATCTTTCGTAAATTCCTCTACAGTTGCCCAAGGGTATACCCGCACTGTCGGGAGGTAAATGATCTCTGCCTTCATTTTAACCAAGGCAGTGTATTTCTCTTCTTTAAGGTCTGCAGGAATAATGACCTGAGCCTTGGTGAAGCCTACGGCTGTATAGTCAATGGTATCGCCCGGATGTGCCACAAAAGAAAAGTAACCTTTATAATTTGCGGAACGTTGCTCCCGGGTATTCATATTGGTCACCGTTACATAGGGCACAACTCTGTTGCTGTCCACGTCAGTAATGATTCCGGAAAATTGAATCAGTCTTTTGCGCACAGGCTCCTGCTGTTGAGCAAAAGCGCTGATCACAAAAAAGGTCAGCAAAAAAGTGAATACGTACTTCATATTACAAAAGTAGCGGTAATTACGCCAAGCGATGGTTAAATTGTGTTAAAAGATTTATACGGGTTCTGCCAGGTTGATGGCAACCACCGAGGTGATTTCCGGAACAGCTTTCATAATGGCCTGCTCAATTCCGGCCTTCATCGTCATAAAGCTCATTTTGCATGAACCGCAATTCCCTAACAACTTTAATTTCACCACTTTATCTGATGTAATTTCATCTATAGCAACATCCCCTCCATCTGCAATTAAATAAGGGCGGATGGTTTCTAATGCCTGTTCTACTTGCTCTGTTAAATTCATCTGTGTTTATCTTTTTCTAATCTTAAATATAAAAATACTAATTATTTAGCAAAAACCGGCTGTGCATTATTAATCGCCACCTGCTGTGCTACTTTTCCGGCAATTTCAGAAAACGTTGCTGAAAGGATGCTTTCCTTGTTCAGGGCTACCGGAGCACCGCTGTCACCACCTTCGGTAATGCTTTGAACAATTGGAATCTCACCAAGGAAAGGTACTTGAAAGGATTCAGCAAGGGCTTTTCCGCCATCTTTTCCAAAGATATAATATTTATTCTCAGGCAGTTCATCCGGTGTAAAATAAGCCATGTTTTCAATCACACCCAATACCGGGATATTGATTCCCGGCATTTTGAACATCGCCAGTCCTTTTCTGGTGTCTGCCAGGGCGACCTGTTGCGGTGTGGTTACGATAACCGCTCCGGCAATCGGAAAACTCTGTGTAATGGTGATGTGAATATCTCCTGTACCCGGAGGAAGATCTACGATCAGGTAATCCAGCTCACCCCAGTCTGCATCGTTGAACAATTGCTTTACCGCATTGGAAGCCATAGGGCCTCTCCATGGCACGGGCTGATCCGGATCTGCGAAGAAACCAAGCGACAATAGTTTGATGCCATATTTTTCTATCGGCATAATCAGTGTTTTACCATCTTCTGTTTCCCTTGCTCCTGGTTTGGCGCCAGTAAGCCCAAACATGGTCGGAACCGAAGGTCCGTAAATATCAGCATCGATCAGACCGGTTTTCGCACCGTTTGCAGCCAGGGAAACGGCCAGGTTACTGGCTACTGTTGATTTACCAACCCCTCCTTTTCCCGAAGATACCAGGATGATGTTTCGGATAGCACTCAACTGTGTACTGTCTGCAGGTTTGGTTACCCTGGAAGTAATATTGATATGCACCTCAGCGTCCTGTGCAACAAAATGCTTTACTGCATTGACACAAGCATTCTTCAGCATGTCTTTTAAAGGGCAGGCAGGTGTAGTCAATTCTAAGGTAAAGCTTATATTTTTATCGTCTATTTTCAGGTCTTTAATCATGTTGAGCGTAACCAGATCTTTTTTAAGATCAGGATCTTCCACATGGCTAAGTGCCTTCAAAACTTGTTCGTTTGTAATTATCATTATTCAAAATTAACAAAACCCCCGTACAATTAATTGATTTTAGGGTTTTTAAGCGTAATTTTAACACGAAATAAACATTTGTGTTTAACGTTTAAGCAATAAACATCTATATTACAGCATGCATTTACCGCAAATCAAGGTTCCCAAGAAATATATAAAAATTGGCGCATGGGTGTTGGGAGGGATTTTGGTCATCCTCGTCATCTCCGGCTCCATTGCTTACAGCAAAAGGGCTGAACTGCTGAAAAAAATGATGGCCAAAGCCATCAGCAAGGCCGACAAAGATTATGGTCTGGAGATTAAAATAGGTTCTGCGGGTTTCAGCGGCTTAAGCACCGTACATATGACCAATATTTCGGTGGTTCCGAAGGATAGAGATACCCTCTCTACTGTTTCCGACATGACCATTGGTGTGAAGCTCTTTCCGCTGTTGTTTGGTAATGTAAAACTTTCTGAAGTGAACCTGAATTCCGGAAAAATTACGGTTGTCCGCAGGGATTCCCTGACCAATCTGGACTTTATCCTCAAAAGGAAAAAGAAAGACAGTACAGAAAACAAGTCTAAGCTGGACCTGGGCGACCTGGCGCACAATCTGCTGAACCAGGTATTGTATAAGATTCCTGACGACATGAAAATCCGCGACCTCCTGTTGCAGTTCAATGATAACGACACCAGCAAGCTCCAGTTTTTGACCACCACGGCAACGATTGATAACGGAAATCTCAAATCAACCATTGTGGTGAATAATAAAGAGGCCATCTGGCACGTGAACGGCGTGGTTAAGCCCGGGAAGAAACAAATGGATGTATCTTTCTTTGCCGAAGGCAAAAAGGTTGAGCTTCCATACCTGAACAAAAAATTAAATGCGAAACTGAGCTTTGATACCATCCGAACAGAGCTCAAAGACGCGGATTACAGTGGAGATGCTTTCAGGATTAAAGGTTCCTGGTCTGTGAAAAACCTGCTGATCAACCATCCTAAGATCGCCGCTAACGACATCGTTGTTCCTGATGCGAGGATTGATGCAGAAGTTCTGTTCGGAAAGAATTATGCCGCTCTGGACAGCACCTCAACAGTTCATTTGAAAAATGCGACTTTCCACCCTTTCTTAAAATATACCCTGTCTCCGCATAAAATCTACGAAGTAAAAGTACATGCAGACGAACAAGAGGCTCAGGGCATTCTTAATGGCTTTCCAGAAGGCTTATTTGAATCGCTGGAAGGCTTAAAAGTGAGTGGAAAGGTAAAATATGATCTTAATTTCTATCTCGATACTTCTATACCAGACAGTGTTAAGTTCAATTCTACGCTGACGCCTGTAAATTTCCGCATCACCGGCTGGGGAAAAACGAACCTTCAGAAGATCAACAGTACGTTCGTCTATACGCCTTATGAGTATGGAAAACCGATGCGTGACATCACTATTGGTCCTTCCAATTCAAATTACACCCCACTATCTGAAGTATCCAGCAATTTTAAAAATGCCTTGCTGACGGCAGAGGACCCTTCCTTTTTTACCCACAAGGGCTTTGTCATGGAATCCATACGTAAATCTTTTGCGGTGAACTTTAAAGAAAAGAAATTTGTTCGGGGCGGTAGTACTATTTCCATGCAACTGGTTAAAAATGTATTTCTAAGCAGGAACAAAACACTCGCCAGGAAAGCTGAGGAGATCCTGATTGTATGGCTTATTGAAAACAACCATCTGGTGAGTAAACAAAGGATGCTGGAAGTCTATTTCAACATCATAGAAATGGGCAAAAACATTTATGGCATAGGCGAAGCGTCCAGGTATTATTTTGGCAAAACACCTGCTTCTTTAAGTATAGGAGAGGGAATTTTTCTGGCCAATATTGTTCCCAGACCAAAAATTGCCTTGTTTAAATTCCGCGGAGACGGAGGCCTCAAAGATTACTTGTATCCATACTTTAAATATATGGGCAATATCATGGCCCGACGAGGACTTACTCCTTCAGACACCAGTGGTTATGGGTTCTATAATGTAAGGCTGCGGGAGGGCTTAAGACAATACCTGTTGCCGGACTCTACAAAAGTAGATACAACCGCCTATGACAATGATGACCCAATGCCGGCCATTGAGACTCATGACGAATCAAAAAGTTTATTTGACCGTATATTTGGGTCAAAAAAAGATAAAGACACGACATCCAGATCATCTTCCAAAACAGATACTCTTCAGAAAACGAAGAAACAGCTCCGACAGGAAAGACGGGAGCAGCGAAGACTGGAAAAGGAACTTGAAAAACTAAAAAAGAACGGCGGATAGCCTTGCAATACACCCAATGAAGCATACTGTTCAAGTAGAAGATAAAGAGTTTGAGATCCTGCTGGAAAATGACCAGATCAGTAAACGTACCAGATTGATGGGTATCCAGCTCAATGTAGATTATGAAAATCGCTGCCCAATAATAATAGGGGTTCTGAACGGCAGTTTTCTTTTTATGGCCGACCTGATTAAGGAGCTGACCATTCCTTGTGAGGTGGGATTTATACGGGTTTCCTCATATAAAGGCACCTCGACCAGTGGCGAAGTAAAAGAGGCTTTTGGTTTGCCGGATACACTGCAGAACCGCGATGTAATTATTGTAGAAGATATTGTGGATACCGGACATACCTTAAAATTCATCCTGGAAAAGGTCTACCAGCAGCGTCCGGCCTCGGTAAAGGTATGTTCACTATTATTTAAACCTGCCGCATTACTCGCCCCGGTAAAAGAACTGGAATATGTTGGCTTTGAGATCCCGAATGAATTTGTAGTGGGCTACGGACTGGATTATAATGGCTTAGGACGAAATCTAACACATATTTACCGCGCAACGGACTAACTAATCATCCGGCATTTTATCTTTTCTCCCCGTGATATGCATAGAGGTCAGATAATTTTACCAATTTTGCAAAAAAAATTTTAACCAATGACGATACATAAAGAAGGTTATACAACAATCGCAGTTACCTTACTGTTTATTTTTGTTTTAAATGCTTTTATAGACTACAGGTATGCAGACCTGACCTGGCTGCGGTGGTTCATTTATATCTTTTCTTTTGCGCTGTTTGCAATTGTGCTGCAGTTTTTTAGAAACCCCAGTCGTGCATTTACCAGGAACGATCAGTCCATTATTTGTCCTGCAGACGGTAAGGTAGTGGTCATAGAGGAAACAGAAGAAGGAGAATACTTTAAAGACAGAAGGCTTCAGGTATCTATTTTTATGTCCCCGGTAAACGTTCACATCAACAGGAACCCGATCTCTGGTGTCGTTAAATTTTTCAAATACCATCCTGGCAAGTACTTAGCCGCATGGAACCCTAAATCCTCTACAGAAAACGAGCGGACTACAGTAGTTGTAGAACATGCAAACGGGACTCCTGTATTGTTCAGACAGATTGCCGGTGCGTTGGCCAGAAGGATCGTATGGTATGTTAAAGAAGGTGATCAGGTAGAACAAAGCAAAGAATTCGGATTTATTAAATTCGGATCTAGAGTGGATATTTTCCTGCCCCTGGGTACCAAAGTTAATCTGGAGCTGAACCAGGTGGTTAAAGGTGGAATTACAGTATTGGGCGAGTTGTCTTAGTCATGGCAAGCGCTTTATAGCGCTGCCCTTCAAATCATACCTATAAAAAAGGCGCAAAGTGATTTGCGCCTTTTTTATAGGTAGATCTTTCCCTATTAAATCTCTCTTCTTAAGTATTTTTAAGCAAACAAAAAAACCTCCCCGATAATATCGGGAAGGCTATTATATTTTTGAAGAGTAAATTAAACTCTTTTGGATTTAATACGGGCAGCTTTACCAGTAAGTTCACGCAGGTAGAACAATTTAGCTCTGCGCACTTTACCATGGCTGTTCACTTCAACCTTATCAATATTTGGCGAGTTAACAGGGAAGATACGTTCCACTCCTACACCATTTGACATTTTACGAACTGTAAACGTTTCATTAGCACCTACGCTATTACGTTGTAACACTACGCCTTGATAAATTTGGATACGTTCCTTATTACCTTCGCGAATTTTATAGTGAACACTCACTGTATCTCCTGATTTGAATGCAGGAAATTCATTTTTTACGATTACCTGCTCTTCAACAAATTTTACTAAATCCATGATTTTAAGCTATTAAGCCGACTTTCTGTTGTTTAAAAATCGGACTGCAATATTAGGAAAATTATTTTAGAAATAAAAGGGATTTTTATTTTTTTCCACATTCTTTGACATTTCCACAAATAAGCCTACAGGTTTCGGGCCTTCAGGAAGTTTCATTCCTTACTGTCCTCAACAGTTCTTTTAAAGTACTGACTTTGCAGGGGGTATTGGAAAGCCCTCCCGGTTCCATCTCAAATAAAGCCTCCAGTAACCTCACCTTTTCATGAGGAATATCCGTCTTATCCTCTATTTTAATCTCACGCCAGCAATAAATTGTATTCAGGGATACATTTAGCACCGACTGCAAAATCTTTAGTGCCTGGCTATAATCTTTGGCCGGCAGATTCTCCAGGTACTCCGTGATCCTGTATTTCTTAAGCTCTTCCATAATTCATCAGTATTTCCCCTTTTTGATTAATGCTTTAAGTGGTTCTCCGGTAATGGAGAAATTTTCCAACTCGCCGGACTTGACCCCGAACAAAATTTCCAGCATTTTCACTTTCTCATAGGGGATGTCCTGTGTATCGTGTAATTTGATTTTCCGGTAATTGTGAAACGTATTTACCGCTACATCTAAAACCTCAGGAATAATCCGAAGCGCGGCTTTATATTCTTTGACCGTCAATTTCTCAAGGTGACTATTGACTTTATACTTCCAGATAATCTCGCTCATACTTTTTAATGGTTTAGTTAAGTAATTTGTTTATTTTTAACAGAATTTTGTGTTTTAATTCATAAAATTTTATCGTAAATATACTAAATATTTTCGTTACAGAACAGAGAACAACTAATTTTTTATGGAGATCAAATTAATCGTAGACGAAATTTTAAAGGCAAAGAACCGCTCATTAAGCTGGCTGGCAGCAGAAATGGAGAAAACGTTCGATGGATTAAAATTGAGCTTGGTTAGGGGTTCTATTAAATATAATGACATTATTTTAATGTCCAGAATACTTGAGGTATCTCCTTCTTGTTTCTTCGAGCAGGAGCATGATGCTCATTCTTTAAAAGAATCAGGCACCATAGCCGAAGAAGAGCCGGAATACGGAAGTATGAAAAGAGAGCTTAAGGTCTGCAAAGAAATGATCGCAGCCCTTAAAGATCAGATAAAAGACAAAGAAAAGATAATTATTTTGCTCAGCAGGTAGTTTTAGTCTCCCAGCAAATCCGGACGTCGTTTTTTTGTACGGGCAAGGGCCTGTTCATAACGCCATTCATTAATTTTAGCTTCATGACCACTCAACAGGATGTCAGGCACTTTATGTCCGTTCCAGTCTGCTGGCCTGGTATATACCGGGGCATCCAGAAGATCTCCCTGAAAACTATCGGATAAAGCAGAGGTTTCATCGTTTAGAACGCCAGGAATAAGACGTACAACAGCATCAACCAGTACCGCAGCAGGCAACTCCCCACCTGACAGTACATAATCTCCTATAGAGATTTCCCGGGTCACAAAAATATCCCGGATACGCTGGTCTATCCCTTTGTAGTGACCGCAAAGAATGATCACATTTTTTCTTATGGAAAGCTCATTTGCGATATTCTGGTTAAGTGTTTCTCCATCAGGGCTCATAAAGATCACCTCGTCATATTCCCGTTCTCTTTTGAGGGCTTCAATGCATTTAGCAAAGGGCTCGATACCCATCACCATACCAGATCCGCCTCCATACGGATAGTCATCAACACTTTTTTGCTTATTGCTTGCATAATCCCGCAGGTTATGTACCACAATTTCAGCAATACCCTTCTTCTGCGCCCTTTGAAGAATAGAATGGGCAAAAGGGCTTTCCAATAAGCCAGGAAGAACAGAAATGATATCGAAACGCATGGGATTAATTGTTAAGGTAAATGTCTAACAGACCTTCCGGAAGATCAATCAGCAGTGTTTGACGCTCCTCATCAATTTCCAGGATCATATCCTCATTTAAAGGAAACAAAACTTCTTTATTTTGATAAGAGATGGTCGCTACAAACTGCTGAGGATATTCATTAACTTCGATGATCTCGCCAAGTTCACCTTGTGTTTCATCTGAAACTATATAGCCCTTCAGATCATTATAGTGAAAATCTTCATCTTCTCTTTCGGGAACTTTAGACAAAGGAATATAGATTTTTTTTCTTAATAATGGCTGTGCCTTGTCAATATGATCGACATCGTCAAAAAAGAAATTACCTGTATTGTTGGGTTGCAATTTATAGGACGAAATAAAAAAAGGAACCATTTTACCGTTGATCTCGGCAAATACAACATCAAGATCCAGCAATTCAGGTTCATCATATTCAAAATACAACTGAACCTCTCCTTTTAATCCTTTTGTTTTCGTAATATATCCTATATAAAATGCTTCTTCTGCTTTCATTGTTCCTGTTATAAAGCCCGTAGGCCTGACTAAGTTGTATTAAATAAAAATAGCGAAGGGCTTCCAATGATGAATGAACCCTTCGCTATCCTTTAGAATAACAAAAATACTATGCTTCTTCGTTGTTCTCTTCAGTTGCAGTTTCTGCAGCAGGAGTTTCTTCAGCTGCTTCTTCAGCAACCGGCTCTTCTGCTACTTCTTCTACTGGTGCATTTTTTGCAGCAATTGCAGCAGCACGATCAGCATTTTTCTTAGCTTCTGCAGCTAAAGCAGCTTTCTTAACTTCATCTTTAGATTTAGTCAAGTTATCTTTTTTACCTTCAATTTTACCATCTTTAGCGCTTAACCACTCTGCAAATTTAGCTTCTGCCTGCTCTGCTGTTAATGCACCTTTTTTAACACCACCTTCTAAGTGTTTTTTGTATAAAACACCTTTGTAAGAAAGGATAGCGCGACAAGTATCCGTAGGCTCAGCACCTTTGTTTACCCAGTCCAATGATTTTTCAAAGTTAATTTCAATGGTTGCAGGATTGGTGTTTGGGTTATAAGAACCTAAACGCTCAATAAATTTACCATCTCTTGGTGAACGGGAATCCGCTACCACTACGTGGAAAAAAGGTTTTCCTTTTTTACCGAATCTTTGCAATCTGATTTTAGTTGCCATTTTTGATCTTAGTTTATGTATTCAACATAGTTCCCGGAGCTTTATGCTTGCGGGGCTGCAAAAGTAAGTAAAATACTAATGATAAGCAAGATGCAAATTGAAAAACAGCTACCATTTTAAATAAAAATTATTTCTCAAAGACGATTTTGCGCTGAAACACCGAATGATTTTCCCTAAATTGTGTAATAATTTTAATATTCAGTTGTCTTATTTTAAACGAGATTAATATGTTAATTACAACCACAAATACCATTGAAGGAAAAAAAATAGTCAAATATGTTGGCTTGGTTTCGGGCGAAACCATTATTGGGGCAAATATTTTTAAGGATCTCTTTGCCGGCATCCGGGATATCGTTGGCGGTCGTTCCGGCTCCTATGAACAGGTTTTAAGGGAAGGTAAAGATACAGCCGTTAATGAAATGCAACAATATGCGGCAGCCCTTGGCGCAAATGCAATTATTGGTGTCGATCTGGATTATGAGACCGTGGGCAGCGGAGGAAGCATGCTTATGGTAGCGGCAACAGGTACCGCAGTGATCATAGAATAAAAGAAAAGGGCTTTTTTAAAGCCCTTTTCTTTTATAATCTTATAATGATAATATTTCTACGAGTTTTAACCAGGCCGGGCTGATTTCTTCTGCGTTGATGTGTTTAATTGCATGACTAAAAGGCGTAAATACAATTTCCCTGTTGATTTGTCCAACCATTTCTCCTGATTTACCATGTAAGAGGCCTTCTACTGCAGAAACCCCAAACCGGCTGGCCAAAACTCTATCCATACAACTGGGCTTACCCCCTCTTTGAATATGACCCAAAACAGAAACCCGGATATCATAAGCCGGAAATTTTTCCTTAAGCACTTCTCCAACATTAAAACCTCCTCCAATTTCATCTCCTTCTGCAACAATAATAATTTTTGAGGCTTTATCTTTACGGCCATGCTCCAATCTGGTGATCAATCCTTCAATCCCGGTTTTAGCTTCAGGGATCAGAATGGCTTCAGCACCCACTCCAATACCACTTCTTAGCGCGATAAGACCTGAGTCTCTACCCATCACCTCTACAATGAACAAACGGTCATGGGATTCTGCTGTATCACGAATCTTATCAACTGCATTAATGACGGTATTGATTGCCGTATCATAGCCAATGGTAAAATCTGTACCTGCCAGGTCATTATCTATGGTTCCGGGTAAGCCAATGATCGGGTAGCCAAACTCCTGGGAAAATAAATTTGCACCGGTGAATGTTCCGTCTCCGCCAATTACAATTAAAGCGTCAATACCCTGTTTTACCAATTGTTCATGGGCAGTTTTACGACCTTCAAAAGTGCGAAAGGCGTCGCTTCTTGCCGTTTTTAGGATCGTCCCTCCCCGCTGAATGATATTTGCAACAGATTTTCTGTCCATGGGCATGAAATCACCATTGATAAGACCTTCATAACCCCGGAGTATTCCGGTAACTTCTAAGTCATAGTAAATTGCCGCTCTAACAACTGCCCTTATGGCAGCATTCATACCCGGAGCATCACCTCCGGAAGTCAATACACCTATATTTTTAATCTTATTCATTTAAACCTTATTTCCCTGCTTTAAATTTATCGAGTCCGCTCTGCAAATATGCAGCATATTCTTTAGCATCAAATATAGCACCTTTAGGCGTAACCAAAGGATTTAAATCCGGTCCGGCTAAAACATAAAAGGGCTGAGAGTTCGTATTGTATTTTGTAGCCTGGAAATCGCCGTTCCACCAGCCGAGGTCATCTGTATTGTGCTTCAGAATGGTAGAGTAATGCACTTTTTCTTTTGGCATTTTTACATTTCTTTCATCCACATACAGCTGGATCAGCACATATTCGTCACGAATTAATCTGCCCACTTCTTTATCGATCCAAACCATATCTTCCATCCTGCGGCAGTTTGTACAGGCGTGGCCTGTAAAATCAATCAGGACAGGTTTATTCACCTTCTTAGCATATTCAAGACCCTCGTCCAGGTCAAAGAAAGGATGGAAACCAACCGGAGGCTTCAGAAATTCACTGTGTTTTACCTTGGCCGGAAATCCAGCAGATACCGGAGCTGATGCAGATGACCCGCCTCCGCTTAAAATAAAATCCTGTGTGTTCATCGGTGGGGCAATACCACTTAAAATATTCACCGGTGCCCCCCATAAACCAGGAACAAGGTACATGGCAAAAGAAAGTGAAATGATGGCAAAGAAAAGACGTGGAACAGACACATATGGGACATCACTGTCATGAGAAAATTTGATCTTCCCTAAGATATAAATCCCCATCAAAACAAAAATCACAATCCACAATACCAGGAATATCTCCCTGTCAAACCATTCCCAATGCCAGGCCAGATCCGCTGCAGAAAGGAATTTTAAAGCCAATGCAAGCTCCAGAAAGCCTAGACATACTTTAACACTATTCAACCAACCTCCTGATTTTGGCATACTGCTTAAAAAGCCGGGAAATACTGCGGATAAGGTAAAAGGAAGCGCAAGTGCCAGGGCAAATCCAAACATTCCAACTGCCGGAGCAAGGATTTCACCTTTTGAACTGGCCTGAACCAGCAGGGTACCAATAATTGGTCCTGTACAGGAAAACGAAACCAGTGCCAGCGAAGCAGCCATAAAGAAAATACCGCCTAAACCTTTGCTGTCATCTGCTTTCTGATCTATTTTATTAACAATAGCGCTTGGCAGCGTAATTTCGAAAGCACCAAAAAAGGACACCGCAAATACCACAAGCAAAATAAAGAACAGAAAATTAAACCAGCCGCTACTGCTGAATGCATTCAGTCCTGCAGAGCCGAAAAGGGCAGTGATCAACAGACCAAAGGCAACATAAATCACAATAATGGAAAGTCCATAGATCAGGGCTTGTCCTATTCCTTTTTGTTTGCTTCCCGATCTTTTTGTGAAGTAACTGATGGTTAACGGGACCATAGGAAAGATACAAGGCATTAGAAAAGCAAGAAACCCACCAAACAACCCGGCGATAAACGTTTCCCAGAGTGTCTTTTCTTTTTCTGTCTGACCTGCTGCAGGTATTGTTTTACCGGCAGTTACTACGGCATCTTCTTTTTTTACGGTATCGGCTTTAACAACCTCCTTTTTCAGGTCATTTTTGGCACTGTCTGCAGGAGAGCCTATTTCTGTAAATTCAATATCATCGGCATTCAGTGTCGTATCCTGCTGCTGTATCAGCGCAAAACTCCGCCCGGAATTCCCCAGACTGAGCGAAAGTATGACTCCTAAAATCAGTATTAACTTTTTCATCAGAATATAATTTTATTTTAACGGTGATGAAGCTATCATGTGCCACCAAATTCTATTCATATCGGTTTGTGTATTGCTGCACATGATGGTTTCATTGGAATATAATTATTAATGCTTTGTTTATTATTCTCATTTGTATCAATGAGCTCGTAAACTCGGTTTGTTTGTAAAGTTTAGAAGCGATCATGTGCTACCAAATTCTATTCATATCGGTTTGTGTGCTGCTGCACATGATGGTTTCATGATAACAAGGCGGTGAATTTAACGATAATTTTTTATCCGGATAAAAATAAAAAGAGCGCCTCCCTGGGGTTGCGCTCTCCAATTTCTAGAATAAAATCATCTATTTTACCTGAACGCTGAACTCCACTTCTGTTGGAGGTAAGCATTTACTATCGTTACAAACCATAAATTCTACTTTCCCTTTGACGGTTGCAGAAGGTTTGTTCAGCTTCACTTTTTGCTGAAAGATAACTTGTTTTTCAAAATAGCTTACATTCATATCGAATGACTTCTCAAATTTAGTAACTGGTTTTGGCTCTGAAGTCGTTCCAACCTTTACATAATCTTTAGAAGGGGCAAAAGTAATAGATGTTTTTACAGGACCGCCATCTTTTACATTTTGAGAATAAATATGCCATCCATCTTCGATGCTTGCTTTAATAAAAACAATTGCTTCTGTCTTACTGATCTTTTTTTGTCCATAAGACCATTTTACCGGATTTTCGATCTGAGCTGATGCAGCAAAAACCGAAAGCACTAAAAAACTAAGTATTAATGTGATTCTTTTCATTGTGTGTGGTTTGTTTTTACTTAACGTTTTTTCAATTTAAAAATTCTATTTCCTTAAAATTATATTCTTTTTCTGTTTCTCCCTCAAGCAAGACCAGCATTCCGGTATCTCTTACCCCTTGTATGCTTGCGAAAAACACTTCGCCATTATGTCTGTACTTATGCTGTTCATGAAACCTGTACAACCTGTTATGATAAGCATTCCGAAGGTAAAGGTAATCTGCGGCCTTTAATTTCAGGTAATTACTTTCAATATGACTGCAAATGTCTGTTAATAGCGTTTTTAAACTAACATCTTTATGTAAAATTTGATAAACAGATGTTGCCTTACCGTTTAAATGTGGTTCAAAATGCTGCTGGTTTACATTTAACCCAATTCCAATAATAACAGATTTAAACCGGCTTCCGGCAATCATATTCTCAATGAGTATCCCCCCCAGTTTAAGATCCTTATAATAAATATCGTTTGGCCACTTTATACTGACCCCACTGCCTAACAAATTAGTTAAGCCTTCATTAACGGCAATACTTATCGCCATATTGAGCAGGAACTGCTGAGGTATATTCAGGAAGCTTGGCTTCAGATATACACTGAAAGTAAGGTTCTTTCCTGGCTCTGTATGCCAAATGTTCTGTTGCTGGCCTCTTCCTGCATACTGATTATCTGCCATAATTACAGTTCCTTCTGGTAATGGCTCGGATTTTGACACCAATTCTTTCAAAAAGTTATTGGTAGAATCAACCTCTGATAATTTGATAAGATTTTGACCAACAAATAATGTTGAAAAAGTGTTATTTTGCAAGTGTTGATTATATTTGTTGTTTATCAAAACTAAAACATTTTAATGGTAAAAAAGAAAATAGGAAACCTTTCTACATACCTATCCGAATTGGCTGTACATGGTATACAGGAAAAAAAAGGGAATGACATCGTACGTCTTGATTTAAGAAACCTCAACAGCTCCGTTTCAGATTATTTTATCATATGTAATGCAGATTCTTCTACTCAGGTCAAGGCAATTGCTGACAGTGTAGAAAAAGAAATCTATACAAACACCCAAACCGACCCGTGGCGTAAAGAAGGGTTCGAGAATGCAGAATGGATCATTCTGGATTATTTTGACATCGTAGTTCATATCTTTAAAACCGAGAAAAGAGATTTCTTTGGAATTGAAGACCTATGGGGCGATGCACAGTCTACTTCTTATCAAAGCGCCTAATTTTAATTAAAACATTTTGAATCCATGATGAAAGAGAAAGAAAATACAAAACCCAAGTTGATTAAAAGGATACCCAATATTCCAAAAAAACCTCAAAAGGGTTCCAAGTTTAACATCTTCTGGGTTTATGCTGCTATAATTCTGGGATTGATCTTACTTCAGTTCCTGTTTAACACTGATACCAGCAAGCCGGTCCCATATCAAACCTTTGAAAGCGAAATGCTGAAACCAGGTGATGTAGAGAAAATTGTCGCCTATAAATACGAGGACCTGGTCCGGGCAGATGTTTTTATCAAAAAAGACCGGGTTAAAGAAAGCAAATACGATCAGTACCGTACCAAAAACAATTTTGGTGCTGCCGAAGGTCCGACAGTATATTTTACTGCTGGTTCTATGGACGGTCTGGATGCGCAGCTGAAAGAATCTCAAAAAGATATCCCTGAAAATCAGCGTATTCTTGCCGTTAAGGAAACCAGACAAAGTACTTTTAATTCCTGGTTCTTTACGGTGATCATTCCGGTGCTCTTATTTATAGGCTTCTGGATCTTCATTATGCGTCGTATGGGCGGTGGTGCCGGTGGTGGTGGTGGTCAGATCTTCAACATTGGAAAATCTAAAGCGACACTTTTTGATAAAGAAAGCCAGGTCAATGTCACCTTTAACGATGTTGCCGGTCTGGAAGAAGCCAAACAGGAAGTAATGGAAATCGTCGATTTCCTTAAAAATCCAAAAAAATATTCTAATCTGGGTGGTAAAATACCAAAAGGAGCCCTATTGGTTGGTTCTCCGGGAACAGGTAAAACCTTATTGGCTAAAGCCGTTGCAGGTGAAGCACAGGTCCCTTTCTTCTCTCTGTCCGGTTCAGACTTTGTAGAAATGTTTGTTGGTGTTGGTGCTTCCCGTGTACGTGATTTATTTAAACAAGCCAAGGATAAAGCACCTTGTATTATCTTTATTGATGAGGTAGATGCAATTGGCCGTGCAAGGGGCAAAAACAGCATGATGGGTGGAAACGATGAACGTGAAAACACATTAAACCAACTTTTAGTGGAAATGGATGGATTTGGTACAGATTCAGGTATCATTATCCTTGCCGCTACCAACCGTCCGGATGTTTTAGATTCTGCTTTGCTTAGACCAGGAAGGTTTGACAGACAGATCTCTATAGATAAACCCGATCTGGTTGGCCGTGAACAGATCTTCAAAGTGCATTTAAAACCAATTAAAACTTCGGAAGAAGTAGATGCTAAGAAACTTTCGGCGCAAACACCTGGTTTTGCCGGAGCAGAAATTGCAAATGTTTGTAACGAGGCGGCTTTAATTGCTGCCAGACGAAATAAAACGAAGGTAGACATGCAAGACTTCCAGGACGCTATTGACCGTGTTATCGGTGGTCTTGAAAAGAAAAATAAAATCATTTCTCCTGAAGAAAAGAAAATTGTAGCTTATCATGAAGCCGGGCATGCTATTGCAGGCTGGTTCCTGGAACATGCAGACCCTTTGGTTAAGGTATCTATTGTTCCTCGTGGTATTGCTGCACTTGGTTATGCCCAATACCTGCCAAAAGAACAATTTCTGTATACAACAGAGCAATTAACCGACGGTATGTGTATGACCATGGGTGGAAGAGTTGCCGAAGACATCGTATTTGGAAAAATCTCTACCGGTGCCCAAAATGACCTGGAAAGGATTACTAAACTTTCTTATGCGATGGTAACCATTTATGGTATGAATGCTGTTGTTGGAAATGTTTCTTTTCATGATCCGCAAACAGAATATAACTTCAACAAACCTTATTCTGAAAAGACATCAGAAATCATTGATAATGAAGTTCGCATCCTGATTGCAGCTGTATACGACAGAACCAAGCAATTGCTGATTGAAAAAAGAGATGGTTTAGAGAAACTGGCTCAGAAATTACTGGAGAAAGAGATTTTATTCCAGGCAGATTTGGAGGAGATCCTGGGTAAACGTCCATTTGACAACCGCACCACCTATGACGAATTCGTTAATGGAACCGGAGATCAGACACCAGCAGCCAAGGGTTTGATACACGATGGTGTTGGCGAAACCACTGATCCTTCTGCAACAGCAAAAACTGTTCAGCCAGAAGAGAATAACTAATTTATGGTAAGCTGCCGTTCCTCATCGGACGGCAGCAAATCAAAAACCTATGCAAGAAAATATCTCTTCAAAAGAGTTAATGCTAAAGAAAATCAGGAAAGCACTCCTTGAAAAGAGAGATCATCCTTATCCAAATTTAGAAGAAACTCCATTATACAAAAAAGAAGAAGAACTCCTGGAAGTTCAATTTGCCGAACAGCTTACCGCTGTATCCGGTCATTTTATTTTCTGTGAAAATGGAATGGATTTTATTGAGAACATCCTGGATCTTGCCGATAAATTTAACTGGAGGAAGATCTATTGCTGGGAACCCGAGTTACAGGAATTATTAACCCAATTTGAATTCCCTTTTTATAAGACCGATAAGGACTTTGAAATGGCAGAAGTAGGCCTTACACTTTGCGAAGCATTAATTGCCAGAAATGGCTCTGTAATGGTTTCTAACCAAAATGCAGCAGGGAGAAGGCTCAGTATATTTCCCCATCACCATATTGTAATTGCCAGAACCGGTCAACTGGTGGCCGATCTTAAAGACGCCTTTGCTCTGATTAAGAATAAATATGGGGCACAGATTCCCTCTATGATCAGTACAATCACTGGCCCAAGCCGTACAGCAGATATCGAAAAAACATTGGTCCTGGGTGCCCACGGCCCTAAAGAGTTGTTTGTTTTTTTAATTGACGAATTCAATTAAAATTTGTATTTTAAGTATTTAATCCTATTTTTATACTGTATACCTAAACGGTATACGGTATGAGATGAGTAATATTGAGATGAATTTGTATTCCGTAATTGTAGGTACAGGGAGTTTTATTCCTGATCATGTTGTATCAGGAGATGCCTTTTTGGACTCCACTTTTTATGAAAATGGCCTTATTCTGGACAAAGGAAATGCAGAAATTATCTCGAAATTTTCTGAAATCACAGAGATCAACGAACGTCGTTATGCTGATCCTGCACAAGTAAGCAGCAACATTGCTACAATTGCTGCCCAGAGGGCGATAGATGATGCTTCTATAGACAAAGAAAGCCTGGACTACATCATATTTTGTCATAATTTTGGGGATATTAAACTCAACAGCAACCGAATGGACATGCTTCCCGCACTTGCTGCAAAAGTTAAACAGGCCCTGGATATCAAAAATCCGGATTGCGTAGCCTATGACTTGATTTTCGGTTGTCCGGGTTGGGTACAAGGCTCCATCCAGGCGAATGCCCTGATCAAAAGCGGGGATGCAAAAAGAGTAATGGTTATTGGAGCAGAAACCCTTTCCAGGATCATCGATGCACACGACAGAGACAGTATGATCTTCTCTGATGGAGCGGGAGCAGTGATTTATGAAGCCAAATCCTCAGCAGAACCTATAGGACTTATTTCTCATAAGACCCAAACCTATGCGGTTGACTATGGCTCTTTGCTGGTGATGGGAAGAAGTCATAATCCCGATGCCTGTAATGAAAATGCCTATCTGAAAATGAATGGCAGAAAATTGTATGAATTTGCGGTAACCTATGTGCCCCAGGTGATCAAAACAGCCATTGATAAAGCTGGAATTGACATTCTGGACATTAATATCGTATTTATTCACCAGGCTAACGGTAAAATGGACAATGCCATTATGAAACGCCTGTTTAAATTATACAATCAGGATAAAGTTCCTGAAAATCTGGTACCAATGACGATCTCCTGGCTGGGCAACAGTTCGGTAGCTACGATTCCGACACTTTTAGATCTTGTGGCTAAAGGTTTGGTCAAAGACTACGAGATTAAAAAAGGTCAATATGCTGTATTTGCTTCTGTAGGCGCAGGAATGCACATTAATGCCTTTATCTATCGTTTTTAATTTCCGGTTCGCTTTAAGCCCTGCCTAGCTTGCAATTCTATACTGCTTTCATATTCATGGTCTTTCATAGAAATGGCAATATTGTAGCAAGCTTTTGCTTTCGCGGGGTTGCGCTTTTTCTCGTAGATTTTTCCCATAAGTAAGGCAGAATTTGCAGCAAAATAATATTTTAAGCCCTTTCCTGAATTGATTGCATTTTGATAATCGGTAAGCGCCTCATCATCTTTGCCCAATTCATCATTTACCCTTCCCTTACGGTAATAAAACTCCGTTTTGTTCTTTGCTGTCATATTGTCTGTTTTAACAATAGAAAGAACTTCCGATGCTTTGGTTAAATATCCTCCATCGAAAAGAAGCCGGGCTTTAAGTAGTTCTGGTGTGGGTGCAGGTGCCGCTGCTTCATTAAGTGCTTGCTTGTCTTTTTCCATATAAGTATAACCCCCGCTTTTAACTTTGGATGTAAAGCTGGAATAAGCTCCTGTATCCCCTTTTAATAAGGAAAGCCAGGCCAAGTGAAGGTTCGCATCTTTAATGTAATTAGCGCCCTTATTTTGCTGTATAAATTTGTTGAAATATGTTCCTGCAGTGTAATCCAGCTTATTGAGTTTGGCTGTTCCCATAAGCAGGTCCAGATAAGGAAAGGAAGAATAGGCCGCCCCGGAAGGTCTTCCCGAGAGAATCTCTATCGCCTGATCATTATGGCCACTTCTGATACACACATAGGCCTGAAGATAAGATTTCAGCAAACTCGCATCATTGATCCTTTCCGTGTATTTCATCGTTCTGCTGTAAGCGTCGGGGCTGTGGGCAATATCGCTCAGTACATAAGCGTAGTAAAAAACAACCTCTTCATAAAAAGGTTCATAAGTGGTTTTAGGAAGCTGTTCTGCCAATTTATCAAGCATCGAAATCCCGGTATTCAGATTTCCTTTGACGCCAAAAGTAGATAATGTGCTTTTTAGCATGCCATCCGGCAAATTTCCAAGGAAAGCATTAATTAAACCCAAACCTTTCTGGTTCAACTGAAAAGCCGGAAATTTTTTACTGTTGTCTGCCAATAAGGAATTAGCTCTCTTTATCTCCCTCGCCGCCGTAAAATATTCACCAAATTTACCTCTCAGCAACGCCCATTGCAAATTGATTTCTGCTTGTGCATAGAGATAATAAGGTGAATTTCTATCCTTGTCGTCTTCAATTTTATCCAGCCTGTCTGATTTATAATCTTTAAGACGGTCAAAATCCGGCTTGCTTTCAGTGGTGATCAAGTAAAAATAATCGATGTAATTTTCCAGTAAAGGAACAATTGAATTATCTGGATGTACGGCCTTTTCGGCAGCAACGAGTTGCCTTGCTGCATTTAATTTAAGGTCAAATATGTTTTTATAAGCCTTTAAGCAATTGGCGTTGAAATCAAAGTTAGAAAAGCCTTTTAAAGGAAAAAGCAGAACAAAAGCGAGGAACAAACAAATGGGTAAACCCTTCTTATACATAGACAGATCGTGTTAAAATACAAAAACAGTTAACGCCTGCAATCCGCATAATGTTTCACCTGTTATTTTATTATTTTCCAAGCAACCCAAAATTTAGGCCAAAAAAAACGGCCAGATAAACACCTGACCGTTTTGTATTCTTTGTAAACCGCTTATTGTTGTTCTGCCAGTTCGTGAGTCAAAGCCTCATCTACAAGAATCCTTCCACAGTGCTCGCAAACAATAATTTTTTTGCGCTGACGGATATCCAGCTGACGTTGAGGCGGGATCTGGTTAAAGCAACCAGAACAAGAATCCCTGTCAATAGTCACCACAGCCAGACCATTGTTAGCATTGCTTCTCAATCTCTTGTAAGCGATCAGCAAACGCTCCTCAATTTGAGTTTCTGCTTTTTCAGATTTTTTGGTTAAAGCCTGCTCTTCTTTTTCAGTTTCTGCAGTAATGGTTTCCAACTCCCCTTTTTTGATATCCAAATCTTTTCTTCTGGATTCCAGGTCAGCAAGCGCTTTTTCGTAAACTTCTGTTTTTTGTGCAATCTCAAATCCATGCTCACGGATCTTTTTCTCACATACCTGTATTTCTAAAGACTGGATCTCCACTTCTTTAGTCAAAGCATCGTATTCACGATTATTTTTAACATCCTTTAACTGCGTTTCATATTTCTTGATCAGGTTTTGTGCTTCCTTGATCATATTTTTACGCGTTACAATAGCATCTTCAGTATCATCCAGTTCGCCTTTAAACTTCTGAATACGGGTCTCCAATCCGGCTACCTCATCCTCTAAATCAGCAACCTCCATTGGTAACTCGCCACGAATCTGGCGTATTTTATCAATTTTAGTATGAAGGGTTTGTAATTCGTATAAAGCTTTTAGCTTCTGCTCTACAGTTTGTTCCATTAAATGAAATAATTTATGGGTATAATTATATTTAACTAATTATCAATGATTTAACAGCCTCTCAGCCTTTACAAGATGTCAAATTACGGCCGGCATCATTGCTTTAAAAAAGCCGCCGTTCTTGATGATCTGTTGCTAAAGCTTGCAAAGATAAGTATTATTTTTGCTTTCGTCTATACAATTTGCTATTAATCTGCGATTTGCTCTCTTAAAATCTTCGTGCGATCCGCTGTCCCTAAATCTTTTACAGCCTGGTCTTCCGGAAAAGATTAAAAGAAATAATGAACCGGATTGGTGCAGTGTTCTGCCAAACGGACGGGGAATTCCGGAAATTTTTCCAGAATAATGTCCTGCAGCAAATTGGAAGTAAATTGTTCACTTTCAAAATGACCTATATCAGCTATCATCAATTTCTTATCTGCATCAAAGAATTCATGGTATTTGAAATCTCCGGTAATGAATACATCCGCATTCGCCGAGATAGCATCTCCCAGTAAAAAGCTACCGGCACCACCACATACGGCTACTCTTCTGATCTTTTTAGGCAAGGGCCTGGTGTGTCGGATCACCTTTACATTCATACTGTATTTGAGGTAATTCAAAAAATCATCGGCTTCCATCCCTTCTTCCAGCCAGCCCACCATACCGGCACCAACGTTATCCAGTTTATTTTCCAGCGGATAAATGTCATAAGCTACTTCTTCATAAGGATGGTTCTCCAGCAAAGCGACCAATACCTTCCGTTCATCCTGGGTTCTGAAAATCGTTTCTATCCGGACTTCATGCTCCTGATGCTGTACGCCTCTTTCTCCAACAAAAGGATTGGTATCCTGGTTCCCCTTAAATGTGCCATAACCCTCTGCATTAAAACTACATTCACTGTAATTAGCGATCTGACCCGCACCAGCATGAAAAAGCGCAGCACGTACCTGCAAGGCCTTCGCCGATGGGCAAAAAGTAACCAGTTTCCTCAAAAGATCGGTTTTAGGCCGGAGTATTCTTGGATTTTTTAAGTTCAGCCTTTTACAAATCTCCCCGCTCACCCCATTGTGCACATGGTCAAGATTGGTATGGATGGCATACAGCGCTATATTATGCTTAATTGCCTTGATGACCACCCGTTCAATATAGTTTTTTCCGTTTAATTTCTTTAAACCCTTAAATACAATAGGGTGGTGGGTAATGATCAGATTGCAGTTGTGAACAATGGCCTCATCTACAATTTCTTCTGTACAATCCAGGGCCACCAGTGCACCGGTAACTTCCTGATTACCATCTCCAACTATCAGACCCGAATTGTCATAATCCTCCTGGTAATTTAAAGGCGCATAGCCTTCCAGAAACCTGGTTAAAACAGCTAACTTCATAAAGAGTAAATTTACGACATCGGGAACAGAATCTCTCTCTTTAAATTAAAAAAGCCGCTGCAAAAATTTGCAACGGCCTTGGATCCATTTGGTGTGTGTTATTTTAAAGTACCCATTTTTATCATTTGCAGACTTTCAAAGACCATTCTCTGGTTATATTCAAAAGCCAGGTTCTTATGGTTGATCAGGTCAATGATGGTACCGATGGCACAAAGACCATAAGTAAAGAAATATAAGATACCCATTCCGATCTGATTCACCAGAAAGCGAGGCAGTCCTGGTACAAAAAAACCAAGTATACAGTACAGAATCATATCGTCAGGATTCCTTCTTTTACTGCTGTAGATCATCAAAAAGCCCTTCAACTGCTGTTCACTAAAGCCCGTAGTTGCCGACTGCAAGTAGGAATATTCCTGTGGCGTGATGCCCGGAAGCATCATAAATGGTGAATCAAACATAATCTTTCTCCTTATTCTTTAAATTAATTCTTTTTTTATCATTCCAACTCAGTTTTATAAGAACGCCTATCCGGTAAAAGATGAGCAAGGTTGCCGGTATTCCAAACCAGTGCATTTCTATACTCTCTTTCAAATGACCGTGAAACAACTGCGTAATCGATCTTCCAAGTCCGCATCCCGGACACCATTTTATACCCATATTGGCCAATGGACAAAAGGTAAAATGATCTCCTGAAAGGTGACCGTGCGGCTGCGCAGTTGCCAGCAGAATCATTGCCACCAACCAGAAGGTCAGCTCCAATGGAATTTGCTGCAGCATTTTCACAATTCTTTTCATTTTAGAGTAAATAATAGACTCATTGTTACAGGATAGCTATCTAATAAAATCTTACCTTTGTGCTGTGAACATCCGCGACCTGATCAACAGATACAAGACAGATGAACGCATTGTTGCATTGGCAAAGGCCCTCAACGGCCCTAAAGGTAATAAAATTCAGCTAAAAGGTTTAGTTGGTTCTGCCGATGCGACAGTTGCTGCAACTGCCTATTTTTTACTTCATAAGCCCCAGTTATTCATATTACCGGACCGTGAAGAGGCCTCGTATTTCCTCTCTGACCTTGAAAACATTCTGGATAAAGAGATCCTTCTTTTTCCTTCTTCTTTCAGAAAAGCATTCGATTTTACACAAATTGATACCGCTAATGTTTTGGGAAGGGCAGAAGTACTGAATGAACTGAACCACAATTCGGAATTTGGTAAAATCGTGGTCACCTACCCCGAGGCACTTGCAGAAAAGGTTATTGACCGTTCCGTACTGGAAAAAAACACCTTGGAAATCAGCATCAATACCAAACTGGGTATAGATTTTATTAATGAATTCCTCATAGACTACGATTTTCAGCGCACAGACTTTGTTTATGAACCTGGTCAGTTTTCTATCAGAGGCGGTATTGTAGATATTTTTTCCTTTTCCCATGACCTTCCTTACCGGATTGAGTTCTTTGGAGACCTGGTGGAAAGCATCCGTACTTTCGAAATTGAAAGCCAATTATCGGTAGAAGACGTTAAAACTTTAACGATCATCCCTAATGTGCAATCCAAATACCTGACAGAAAACAACATCAGTCTGCTCGACTATATTGAAAAAGATACTCAGCTTTGGTTTAAAGATGTCGAATTTACACTGGATATCATTAAAAGCGGCTATAAAAAAGCAGTGGAACTCTGGAAGGCCCTTCCGGCAAAAGATAAAACTCAAAACCCGGAATGGATAGACCCTAAATTCGGATTTACAGACGAAAAAATGCTGGCTGATATCCTGCAGGATTTCCATCTTGTTGAATTTGGCAAACAATTCTTCTACAAGACCGATCATGTTTTCGCTTTTGAGACCAAGCCGCAACCTTCATTCAACAAGGACTTTAACCTCCTGATCCATAACCTCAAGGAAAACGAAAAGGACGGAACCCATAACTTTATTTTCAGCTCTTCTCCAAAACAGACTGAAAGATTATATGCCATTTTAGATGACATTGACAAGACCGCAAAATTTACCCCTGTCAATATCCCGCTGAGAGAGGGATTTATAGACCCGCAGCAGCACCTGGCCTTTTATACAGATCACCAGATCTTTGACCGCTTCTATAAATACAAACTCAAGCGTGGTTATCAGCGCAGTCAGGCCATCACACTCAAAGAACTCCGGGATTTGAAACCTGGCGATTTTGTGACCCATATCGATCATGGTATCGGTAAATATGCCGGTTTGGAGAAAGTGGAAGTGAACGGTAAAACACAGGAAATGATCCGGCTCGTTTATGCGGATAATGACTTGCTGTATGTGAACATCAACTCCCTGAACCGGATTGCCAAATACAGCGGAAAAGATGCCACCCCACCCAAAATGAATAAATTGGGTACCGAAGCCTGGGATAAGCTTAAAAAAACTACTAAAAAAAAAGTTAAAGACATCGCCCGGGACTTAATAAAGCTTTATGCCTTAAGAAAAGCCCAGGTCGGAACTGCTTTTGCCCCCGATGGCTATCTGGAAACCGAACTGGAAGCCTCCTTTATTTATGAGGATACCCCGGACCAGGAAAAAGCCACCCTCGATGTCAAAAAAGATATGGAAGCCCCGCATCCGATGGACCGTCTGGTTTGCGGGGATGTAGGTTTCGGAAAAACAGAAATTGCCGTAAGGGCCGCTTTCAAGGCTGTGGCCAACGGAAAACAAGCCGCTGTACTGGTTCCGACCACGATTCTGGCTACACAGCATTTCAAAACCTTTTCCCAGCGTTTAAAAGACTTTCCTTGTACAGTTGATGTCATCAACCGTTTCAGGACCAATAAACAGATTAAAGAAACTTTGTCAAAACTGGCTGAAGGTAAAGTAGACATCGTTATTGGCACACACCGTTTACTCAGTAAAGATGTAAAATTCAAGGATCTGGGGATTATGATCATAGATGAAGAACAGAAATTTGGCGTATCCTCTAAAGAAAAACTAAGGGCTTTAAGGGTCAATGTAGATACCCTCACCTTAACTGCGACCCCGATTCCAAGAACCCTCCACTTCTCATTAATGGGTGCGAGGGACCTTTCCATTATCAACACCCCACCACCTAACCGCCAGGGTGTAAATACGGAACTCCATGTATTTAATGATAAACTGATCCAGGAAGCTGTACAATTTGAACTGGACCGCGGTGGCCAGGTATTTTTTATCCATAACCGTGTAAAAGACCTCATGCAACTGGGTGGCCTGATCCAGACGCTGGTTCCAAAAGCAAGAATTGGAATTGCACACGGACAACTGGACGGAGATGCTCTGGAAGATGTGATGCTCGATTTCATCAATGGTGAAAAAGATGTACTGGTGGCCACCACCATTATCGAGGCCGGACTGGATATTCCAAATGCCAATACCATCATCATTAACCATGCCCATATGTTTGGTCTGAGCGATCTTCACCAGATGCGGGGCAGGGTAGGACGTTCCAATAAAAAAGCTTTCTGTTATCTGCTCAGCCCGCCTTTGTCTACCCTGACTTCTGAAGCCCGCAAACGCCTCAGCGCCATTGAAGAGTTTTCAGACCTTGGGAGCGGCTTTAACATTGCCATGAGGGATTTAGACATCCGGGGCAGCGGAAACCTCTTAGGTGCAGAGCAAAGTGGCTTTATTGCAGAAATAGGCTTTGATATGTACCATAAAATACTGGACGAGGCCATTCAGGAACTTAAGGAAGATGAATTCAAAGACTTGTTCAAAGATGAACCCCAGCGCCCGTTTGTCAGTTTCACTCAGCTGGATACAGACCTGGAATTATACATTCCAGATGACTATGTAACCAATATCACTGAAAGATATAACCTCTACACTGAACTCTCTAAAATAGAAAACGAACAGCAGCTGAAAGCTTTTGAAGCTAGTTTGAAAGACCGTTTTGGTCCTGTTCCAAAGGCCGTTCAGACCATGCTCAATGCCTTGCGTTTACAATGGGTGGCCAAGAAGCTTGGCTTTGAGAAACTCACCTTTAAAAAAGGCGTTGTGCGGGGTTATTTCATTGCAGATAAACAATCTTCTTTCTTTGATTCCAATATGTTCAATAAAATATTGCACTTTGCGCAAATGCATCCACGCCTTTGCAACCTGAAAGAAGTTAAAGATTCGCTGCGTATTGCCTTTGAAAATTTAAATACCGTTGACGAAGCTGTAGAAATGCTGGAAATGGTTGCACAATAAGCCCTTACACCTCTATGAATCCACAACTTTTAAAAGACCTGGTCACCATGCAAATGCCTTTTGGTAAATACAAGGGCCGTATCCTGTGCGATCTGCCAGAGTCCTATCTGATCTGGTTCCAGAATGAGGGTTACCCACCGGGCAAGCTGGGCCAACTCCTCGGAACCCTTTATGAAATTAAACTCAACGGTCTGGAATATCTTTTAAAACCACTAAGGGAAGGAAAAAGATATTAGTTCAAGACCAGGTACAGGTAAGTAAAAACAATTGGGGCAGCAATTAAAAGCCCGTCAAAGCGGTCCAAAACGCCTCCATGACCAGGCAGCAGTGTACCTGAATCTTTTACATCCAGACTTCTTTTCAACATAGATTCAACCAGGTCTCCCAGGGTACCAAAAGAAACGACCAATACCGCCATACCCACCCAAACCGGGGCAGCAATCTCTTTGAAATAAAAAGAAACCGCTATGGCAACTAAAACACTGGTCAATACCCCTCCAAAAAAGCCTTCCCAGGTCTTTTTAGGCGAGTGACGTTCAAATAATTTATGTTTCCCGAGTTTCCTTCCAAACAGATAAGCACCAGTGTCACTTGCCCAGAGCATTAGTAAGAAGGCCAATGGCAAATGCCAATTATAGGTATTCCCGCTAAAAGAAAAGCCCAGGGCATAGAAAAAGCAAAAAGGAATGTTTGTGTATATCAAACCCACAAACGTGTAGGAGATGTCAGAAAAAGGGGCCTTTTCCTTTCTATACAGTTCCGCAATAAACACCGAAACCAATAAAGGAATCAGTAAAAGTAAATACCGCGCTTCAAACTTTAGAAAATAACAAGAGGCCAGCGACAGGAAAATAACCCCACCGCTGAGCAGGCCAATACCTGTATGAGGTTTGATGCCAGAATTCCTGATCAGTTTGTAAAATTCTGACAAAGCCATTAAACTCAGCAGTAAATAAAAGACACTAAAAGTATATGCACCCAGGAATATAGATCCGACCATGACTATGGTAAAGAAAAAAGCGGTTATTGCTCTGGTTTTCATAATTCGTTTTGCTCAATATACACCTTCGCCTTATCCTCATCTTCCGCATTCACCATCACGGTGAGTACCCCAAAAGTCCCGTAAGAGGAATCCTGTTTGTTCAGTACCACAGCTGGTATCTCATTTTCTATTAATCCCTGTTTCAGGATTTCTGCACTATAGGCATTACTCGTGGTAAATACCTTAACCCAATTGTTTTCCATGAGTTGTTCTTTTTTTAAAATATATAAACAAGGCTATAGTGACCAATAAACTCAATATATAACCATACCATTTAAAATGAAAAGTATTATCGGCATCTTCCAGAGGCAAGTGTCTAATTTGGAGGTACCAGGCCACACAAACGGCATAGCCATTGTTAATAAAGTGCCCCAGCATCGCATACCATAAGCTCCCGCTCCAATAATAGATATATCCAAATCCAGCCCCCAACAACAATCTGGGTAAAAACCCAAAAAACTGCATATGTATGGCGCTAAAAATAAAAGCAGCAAACCATATGGCTACATGGGGATTGTTAAACATTCTGTTCAAACCTCTCTGCACACCACCTCTGAACATCAACTCTTCTGCAACCGCAGGCAACAGTGCAATCATAAAAAGATTCACCAGGAAATCCCAGGTTGTATTGATCTTCAGCAGGATCAGCGTCATCCTCATGGCCTCTTCTTCCTTTTCCCGCATCCAGGTGTCTAAGGGTTTCAAAAAGTCAGGCAATACCATTTTCTGATTGATCAGGGCTGTCCATTCCATAAAGGGCATGGAACATATCATAATTAAAAAAACGATAAAAATCCATTCCAGCTTTGGTTTTCCAAAGCCATAAAAATCTTTAACCTTTCTGCCGTTCTCAAAAGCCAAAAGGAGCGGGGGAGCAAGAAACAAACCAATAGAAGTACAAATCTGAATCATTTTTAAGCCATTTAAATATTCAGGGTTTCCCATCAACGCATCTGGCTCAAAAACCTTCGATCCATACATCAAAAAGAGAATTGCAAAACCCAGCGCCGTAAAAACAAAAACCCCGGCAAGGGCATAACCTGCCAACGCAAGCAGCTGTACATAAGCACTTTTTTCAGGTTTTACATTAGGCGGAAAATTCATTATTTGGATTATTTGTACCTTTGTCTTTTTAATTTTGGTTTGAAGATAGAAAAATGTCTGTAAAGATAGGAAATATAGATTTGGGAGACTTCCCTTTATTGCTTGCACCGATGGAAGATGTGAGCGATCCTCCTTTTCGTTTTGTATGTAAACAAAGCGGAGTGGATATGATGTATACTGAATTTATTTCTTCTGAAGGATTGATCCGGGATGCCGCCAAAAGCAGGGCAAAACTGGATATTTTCGAATATGAAAGACCAATAGGCATCCAGATTTTCGGCAGTGAAATCGATCATATGCGTGAAGCCACAGAAATCGCAACGATGGCCAAACCAGACTTGATGGACATCAATTATGGTTGCCCTGTAAAAAATGTAGCCTGTCGTGGTGCAGGATCAGCCTTACTCCAGGACATTGATAAAATGGTTAAAATGACGGAAGCTGTGGTCAAAGCAACACACCTGCCCGTTACCGTCAAAACCAGACTCGGTTGGGACGATACCACCAAAAATATAGAAGAAGTGGCAGAACGCCTGCAAGACATAGGTATTCAGGCCCTAACCATTCATGGAAGAACCAGGGCACAATTGTACAAAGGAGAGGCCGACTGGACATTGATCCGGGAAATCAAAAGAAATCCAAGGATCAAAATCCCCATTTTTGGAAACGGCGATGTAGACAGCATCCGCAAAGCAGCAGACTGGAGACTGGAATTTGAAGTAGATGGTATTATGATCGGAAGGGCAGCCATCGGCTATCCATGGATCTTCAGGGAGATCAGACATTTTTTCAATACCGGGGAAATTCTTCCCGGTCCAACCGTAGAAGAGCGCGTATCCGTATGCAGAACACATTTTGAGAAATCATTGGCCTGGAAAGGTCCAAAAGTAGGTATCTTCGAAATGAGGCGTCATTATGCCAACTATTTTAAAGGTTTACCAGACTTTAAAGGCTATAGAATGCAGTTGGTAAAAGAAGAAAATATAGAAACCATCCACAGTATTTTAGACGAAGTGGCAGACAAATATCATAATGTTCAGCCCCTGAATGAAATGGCTTGATTTTTGAAATAATTTAGTAAAAATAGCAGTAAAATGGTCACAGCAATAACAGAGGGTGTAAAAATTTCAGTAGAAACCATGTACCAGGAAGAATATTCTAATCCTTCCAATGACCAGTTCATGTTTGCGTATCGTATAGAAATTGAAAATTTGTCGGATTATACCATACAGTTGAAAAGACGCCAGTGGTTCATTTTTGATTCCAATGGAACAGAAAGAGAAGTAGAAGGGGAAGGTGTAGTTGGCTTACAACCTATTATTGAACCTGGAAATCACCATTCTTACGTTTCAGGATGCCAGTTATCTACAGAAATAGGCAGCATGAGGGGACATTACTTTATGTCCAGAGTAGCTGTGGAAACAGAATTTACAGTTGATATCCCACAGTTTGAACTGATTGCTCCTTACCGCTTAAATTAGTTGCGGTTTCTTCCAAAGAGCATAGAAGCATAATAGATCAAATTGGCCAATGCACCAAGTGCAGCCACCACATAGGTCATTGCTGCCCACCAAAGCGCATCCTTGGCCTGTATATTTTCATCTTTGGTATTCATTATATGCTGATTTGTTTTTAACCACAATAGGGCCCTTTTACTCGCATCAAATTCAACGGGTAAGGTTACAAAACTAAAGATGGTTACCAGTAATAATCCGGCAACACCTAGACCAAGCACAAAAGGGTTTCCGGTAAAACCAATCATCAATACACCAATGATCAGTACCCATTGGAGCAGATTGGAAGAAATGCTCACTACAGGAACCATGTTAGATCGTAACTGTAACCAATGATAGGACCTGGAATGCTGTACTGCATGTCCGCATTCATGGGCTGCAACAGCTGCTGCGGCAACACTCCTCCCATGAAACACATCTGTACTCAGGTTCACCGTTTTATCGGCAGGGTTATAATGATCCGTCAGTTGCCCTTCTGTACTCATGACCTTGACATCATAAATACCATAGTCATTCAACATTCGCTCTGCAACCTCTTTTCCAGATAAGCCGGAATTCAATTGCATTTCAGCATATCTGGAGAACTTATTTCTAAATATCCACTGCACAAACATACTGATGACCAGCATGATTAATATTGCTATTAAATACGTTTCCATTTTTTAGGTATGTTTTTCATATACTCTCCAATCAAAAAGCGTTCCCTTATTTTTTAAGCTGCTGAAATTTAAATAAATTTAGTCTATGGGAACTACCTTATCTTACTGGGAAAAAGCCAGTTTCTTTACTTTTGACATTGGCATTATAGGCAGTGGTATCGTTGGGTTAACAGCTGCAATCGCTTTAAAACAACAATATAAAAATCTAAGTGTAGCCATCTTTGAACGCGGATTTTTACCTTCTGGTGCCAGTACAAAAAATGCAGGATTCGCTTGTTTCGGAAGTATTTCTGAACTGATCGAACAGGAAAAATCTATTGGATCCGACGGACTTCACCGCCTCATAGAAAAAAGATGGAAAGGTCTTTTAAAACTTCGAAAACTGGTTTCTGATCAAAATCTGTCTTATAAAAACTATGGCGGATTCGAACTTTTTAAACCTACAGAAGATGACCTTGCCACCGCATGTGTAGCTAAAATTGATCACTTTAACCAACTGATCGAAGACATCATTCCAGGCAGTAAAAGTTTTGGTTTGGCAGGGGATAAAGTAAACACTTTTGGCTTTAAAGGAATTGAAACGTTGATAGAAAACCAGCATGAGGGACAGATCGATACTGGAAAAATGATGAAACATCTTCTGCAACTGGCCAGCAGCCTAGGTGTAGTGCTGTACACCAGCTGCCCGATAGAAAAAATCAGTGAAGAAGAAAGACATCAAATCCTTTCCACTCCACATGGTCCTTTTAAATGTACTTCGGTACTTCTCGCCAATAATGCTTTTATCAATGAACTTTTGCCAGAAATAGATGTTGTACCCGGCAGAGGACAGGTACTGATCACCAAGCCCATAAAAAAACTCAGGATCAAAGGTACTTTCCATTACGACAAAGGCTACTATTACTTCAGGAATATTGATGACCGAATTTTATTGGGTGGTGGGCGTAACCTTGCTTTTAAAGAAGAACAAACAGCAACATTTGGAACAACTCTAATTATTCGCAAGGCATTGGAACAATTGCTCCAAGAGACCATTTTACCGGATATCCCTTTTGAAATTGAGACCAGCTGGAGTGGGATCATGGGTTTCGGAAAACAGATTGATCCCATCGTCAGGCAAATCAAACCAGGTATTTTTTGTGCAGTAAGATGTAATGGAATGGGGATTGCAATGGGCAGTCAAACCGGTCAGGATGCTGCCGAACTGATCCTCAACAGCCTATAACTGGTCTCTTCTTTATTTACTAATTAATTTGTTATTCATTTTTAAAATATTCATTTTTGATAAAAATATTAGTAAAATGGAATACCTGATCCTGACCTTACTGTTGCTTATTTTATGTGCCCTTATTTTTTTATTTACCAAAAAAAATGCTGGCAGCGGCGTTCATCTGCTTGAGCTCAAAGAGACGGAACATCAGAAAGCGATTGCCTGGCTTAAAGAAGAAAAAACAAGGACAGAGGACGAATTGAATGATCTGAGAAATCTGTTTATGCAGGAGCGGGGTAAACTGATCAAAGCAGAAGAAAACCTCCACAGCCAGCTGGCCAAACAAGCTGAACAGGAAAAATACATTGCCGAACTCCAGTATAAATTCAAACTCGAATTTGAAAATATTGCCAATAAGATCCTGGATGAAAAATCTTCTAAATTTACCGAACAGAATAAAGTCAACCTCGACAGCATATTAAGCCCGCTACGCGAAAATATCAAGGCTTTTGAGGAAAAGGTAGACAAGGTCTACAAAACTGAATCTGATGAGCGGAATACACTTAAAGGTGTCATTTCACAGCTCATGATACAAAGCAAACAAATACAGGAAGATGCTACTAACCTGACCAAGGCACTAAAGGGCGACAGCAAAAAACAAGGCAACTGGGGAGAAGTTATTTTAGAACGTGTACTGGAAAGATCAGGGCTGATCAAGGACAGGGAATACCGTATACAAACTTCCCTCAGCGGTGCAGAAGGTACCCGCCTGCAACCCGATGTACTTATCGATCTTCCTGATGAGAAACATATCGTAGTGGATTCAAAAGTTTCACTGGTGGCTTATGAACGCTTTGTCAGTGCAGAAAGTGAAGAAGAACGGGAAAATCAGCTTAAACTTCACATCTTATCCATTAAAGCCCATATACAAGGCTTATCTGGAAAGAATTATCAGGACCTTTACCAAATCAATTCTCCTGATTTTGTCCTGCTCTTCATTCCCATAGAATCTTCCTTTGGATTGGCTGTACAAAGTGATGCGGAACTGTTCAATTATGCCTGGGACAGGAAGGTTGTGATTGTGAGCCCTTCTACTTTACTGGCTACCCTCCGCACTATTGCCAGCATATGGAAGCAGGAACGGCAAAACAGAAATGTTTTAGAGATTGCGAGGTTAAGTGGTAGCATGTACGATAAGTTTGTTGGATTCTTAAGCGATATGGAGACCATAGGACGCAATATCAGGCAAAGTCAGGACGCCTATGACAAAGCGATTAATAAACTCTCCACAGGGGCTGGAAATCTGTCCAGCACTTCTGAGAAAATTAAAAAGCTGGGTGCAAAAACAAATAAGCAGATTGATGCTAAATTTTTGGACCCAGCTTTAACGGAAGAAGAACAATTATAATTTAAATGCGTTCCAGCCCTGAGCTTTCAGTTCGTGAACCACATTCGACTTGGAAATCATCTTGCAACCCGAATTTTTATCCGTCATATGACCTATAACCGTAATGTCAACATCATGCTTTAAACGCTCATAATCAATCTGTTTAATTGTGAATAACAACTCATAATCTTCCCCGCCGTTCAGTGCACAAACTGTGGGGTCAAGTCCAAGTTCACGTGCGGTTTCATAGGTCATAGGATCGATTGGCAGCTTATCCTCATAAATTGTACAACCTACATCAGACTGTGTTGCCAGGTGGAAAATCTCCGATGCCAGACCGTCTGACACATCAATCATCGCCGTCGGTTTTATTTTCATTTGAGAGAGCAAATCAACGATATCCCTGCGGCCTTCAGGTTTAAGCTGACGCTCAATGATATAGTCCTTTCCTTCCAGATCAGGCTGAATATTAGGGTTTTCCAGGAAAATCTGCTTTTCCCTTTCCAAAATTTGCAGACCTATGTAAGCACCTCCAAGATCACCGCTCACACAAAGCAAGTCGCCCTCACCAGCGCCATTCCGGTAACAGATATCCTGCTGATCTGCATAACCAATACTGGTTACACTAATCACCAAACCCTGTTTACTCGAAGAGGTATCCCCTCCGATTAAATCAATATTGAATTTATTACAGGCCAGTTCCACCCCTTTATAAATCTCCTCTACAGCCTCCAGTGGAAATTTACTGGACAAACCAATGGAAAAGGTAATTTGTGTTGCTACACCGTTCATGGCATATATATCACTTAAATTAACCTGTACTGCCTTGTAGCCCAGGTGCATAAGTGGTACATAAGCCAAATCAAAATGCACGCCTTCCAGCAGCAGATCCGTAGAAATTAAGGTCTGCTTGTCTCCAAAACTCAGTACAGCTGCATCGTCTCCAATCCCTTTTACACTGCTCTCATGCTGAATTTTAAAATGTTCCGTCAGGTGTTTGATCAACCCAAATTCTCCTAATTCTGCAAGGTCTGTACGTTCTTTATTTTCAAACATTATCTTATTGTTATATAGTCAATTAACAGGTTATCCACATTGATTTCATCGTCAGTTTTACAAAAATCAACAGCACCTGGTTCTAAATTATAAGCCTAAACTAGCTGATATTTCCAGCATTCTTTCGATCGGTTTCCTCGCTTCCACAATAATATTTGCGGGAACAGTAACCTCCGGAAGCCCATTTTTCATACACAAATACAATTTTTCAAGTGTATTTCTCTTCATATAAGCACAATCGTTGCACGCACAACTATTGGTTGGAGGAGCTGGAATGAAAGTTTTTCCCGGACTGGCCTTTTCCATTTGGTGAATGATCCCACTTTCGGTAGCCACAATGAACTCTTTTGCATCGCTGCTGATAGAATATTTTAACAATCCTGTTGTAGAACCAATATAATCAGCCATTTGCAAAACTGCTTCTTCGCATTCCGGATGCGCAATGAATTTTGCATTGGGATGTCTTTCTTTTAGTTTAGTAATCTTTTCCCTGGAAAAAATTTCATGAACCATGCAGGCACCGTTCCATAAAACCAAATCTCTTCCGGTTTTTTTTGCAACCCATGCGCCGAGATTTTTATCCGGTCCAAAAATAATTTTCTGATCTTTTGGCAAACTCTCTACAATTTGTACCGCATTGGTTGAAGTACATACAATATCACTTAATGCTTTTAATTCTGCAGTACAATTTACATAGGTGATCACCAAATGGTCTGGATATTTCTCTTTAAATTTTTTAAATAAATGTGGTGGACAACTATCGGCCAGTGAACAACCTGCTTTTAAATCGGGCAACAGAACCTTTTTTTCAGGAGATAATATTTTCGCAGTTTCTGCCATAAAATGTACTCCTGCAAACACGATCACGTCAGCTTCTGTTTTAGCAGCTTCCTGTGACAAGCCCAAACTATCACCAATGTAATCAGCAACATCCTGTATATCAGCTTCTTGATAATAATGAGCCAATACTATAGCGTTCTTTTCCTTTTTCAGTTTTTCAATTTCTTCAAAAAGATCCAGAGTCGGGTCGATTGCTTCATCTACAAATCCTTTGATATTTAATTCCTCTAGGATATCCGTTTTCATTAAAGTATAATTTATTTATTTTAAAATATATATTTTCTTTATAATTATTTAATCTTCAGCAGTATCCGACATATAATGCCTCTTAGATTGCGATATTCAAAAGCTGATGCCCTGTACCAGAGCTATATCCAAATGTCAGCGCCTCTGTCTTTATATTTTTAACCGGGTCCAAATATACCCAATCTGAATCTGACCGCTTTAGAATGTGATATTTAAAAATTATTTTTTTCTTTTATCGTATATCAAACTGTCAGGAGCTCTATTTTTTAAAAAAACTCCCTTTTTTTTAAGCAAATTTCTTAATCTAAATTTGACCGCTTTAGAATGCGATATTTAAAAATTCATTGACCTTTCTATCGTATAACAAATTCTCAGGGCCTCTGATTCTAAATTTTTCTGTTTTTTAAAATTTATCTGTCCTAAAACTTTTGTAAAGGTACGAGGTTTCCACACATCAATAAATTATAATTATTTAATATAAAATCATTTTCTATTGTTTATTAGTGTGTTGGTATTGTTGGTAATTTCGAAATTTCTATGCAATTATATAACTTGTTCTATAGTTATCCACAAAGGATCTGCTTTTTTTTTATAAATATCATCTGATTAACAATTAGATATTATTTATTCTAAAAACTTATCAATACCTGTATGTGAATTTTTTGACTGGGGATGAAAAGTGAATAACCCTGGGAATGATGGTTAAAAATAACTGAAAATATTGTGTCAAAATCTCTTTTTACCTTAGCTTTAAACATTCAAAAATATTTGTTCTATTTATTTATACAAGAAATTAACACTTCTGCCAACGTTGTTAACAAAGTGGTGGAATTTAGCCTAAATCAATGAAAAAAGTCGATTTTTTAGTCATAGGCTCGGGTATTGCGGGTTTGAGCTTTGCTTTAAAAGCTGCCCGGCACGGGAAAGTTTTAATTATTACCAAGTCAAATGAAGATGAATCCAATACAAAATATGCCCAGGGTGGGGTAGCAGTTGTAGTTGATAAAGATGATTCATTTGACAAACATATTGAAGATACTTTAATTGCAGGAGATGGATTATGCGATGAAAAAGTGGTGGAAATCGTTGTAAAAGAGGGACCTCAGCGCATTCAGGAGATTATTGATTATGGAATCAATTTTGACAAAAATCCAAAAGGCGTTTATGATCTGGCCAAGGAAGGAGGTCATTCGGAGCACCGTGTTTTGCATTATAAAGATGTGACGGGTTACGAAATTGAGAGTGTTTTGCTCAAGCAGATTCATGAGAACGAAAACATTGAGATATTAACACATTACTTCTGTTTGGAGTTGATAACTCAACACCACCTTGGTGAATTTGTGGACAAGAGCACTAAAGATATCCACTGTTTTGGTGTATATGCCTTTAACACAGAACGTAACGATGTGGAGAAGATCTTAGCTTCTGTGACTATCATGGCATCGGGTGGTGCAGGACATATCTATTCGAGTACAACAAATCCCGTTATTGCTACTGGCGATGGAATGGCGATGGTATACCGTGCCAAAGGAAAATTAAGAAATATGGAGTTTATCCAGTTTCATCCAACGGCACTTTATCATCCAGGTGAGTACCCTGCTTTTTTAATTTCTGAGGCAGTTCGTGGTTTTGGCGGTGTGCTTAGAAGAAAGAACGGAGATGAATTCATGTATGAATATGATGCACGCGGGTCTTTAGCACCAAGAGATATTGTGGCAAGAGCCATAGATTCGGAGATGAAAAAGTCAGGCGAAGACTTCGTTTACCTTGATATTACGAATCGGAAGAAGCAAGATATTTTAAATCATTTTCCTAATATTTACGCCAAGTGTTTGTCTATCGGAATAGACATGACTAAGGATCTGATACCCGTTACACCGGCTGCACATTATATGTGTGGAGGTATTTTGGTTGATGAATTTGGAAGATCTTCTATACAAAACTTGTATGCTTGCGGAGAGTGTTCTTCTACAGGACTGCATGGCGCAAATCGTTTAGCTTCCAATTCTTTATTGGAAGCACCGGTTTTTGCCCACCGGATTTATCTAGATGCCGTTGAACGTTTTAAAACAGCTGTAATACCGGATCATATTCCGGATTGGAATGAATATGGTGTTACCCAATCTAATGAGGACATCCTGGTGACTCATAATTTGAGAGAAATGCAGAAGCTGATGAGTGATTACGTGGGTATTGTTCGTTCCGATTTCAGGCTGGACAGGGCCATGAGAAGACTATACCTTTTATTTGAAGAGACCGAAGAATTCTATAAAAAGAATAAAGTTTCAGTTAAACTATGTGAACTCAGAAATGTGATACAGGTAGCCTATATTGTTATAAAATCAGCAATGGCTAGAAAGGAAAGCAGAGGTTTGCATTATACAACTGACTATCCAAAACATGCAGAAACACTAACAGATACCATATTTTAAACGAAAGATTATGCCAGTAATATTGCCAGTGAAAGGTAAATCTCCTGATTGGGGAGACAATTGTTTTATTGCTCCAAATGCCACAATAGTAGGAGAGGTGAGCATAGGAAATAATTGCTCTGTATGGTTCAATGCGGTGATCAGGGGTGATGTCAATAGTATAAGTATTGGTAACGAAACCAATATACAGGATGGCGCAGTTGTCCATGCAACTTATTTAAAGGCCTCCACAACAATCGGGAATCGGGTTTCAGTAGGGCATAATGCTATTGTACATGGTTGTTTAATTAAAGACCATGTACTGATTGGCATGGGGGCAATTGTAATGGATCATGCTGTTGTTGAGGAGTATTGTATTATCGCTGCAGGATCTGTTGTACTGGAAAATACACATTGCGAAAGCGGATATATTTATGGAGGAACACCAGCTAGAAAATTAAAGCCCATTACTGAACAGCAAAGGGCTTTATTAAATAAACTTCCTGACAATTATATCCTATATTCGGATTGGTTCAGATAAATTAAGAAGAGGGTTCTTTTGGGATAGTGATGGTTTCATTTCTATCCCAATTGGCCTTTATGGATAGTTCTTTTGGCTCATTATAGACTTTTTCAGGTTGAATGCCTTTACCAATGTTTCCGGTGTCCCATAGGCCGTTCTTATTATCGTCATAAATAATCCTTATGAAATATTTTCCTGCCCGGTAATTGGCAAATTTTAGTACGGTATCCCCCTGGAAAGTATTGGTATTGACAATGAATTTTTTTTCATCCAATACCTGTAAAATATACTGTTTGTCTTTTTCAGTAACAGCAACTTTGAGTTGTAGTGTGCCATAATTATCCTTGTTTGCTAACTCAAATTTTTTACTGAATTCTTTATTTGTGGCTTTGAATATGGCCGTAAAGGCGCCAGCACCAAACTTGATTTCGTAAATGCTTTTGGCTACCCATGGGTATTTAACCAGGTAAGAGAGAAGGTCTGTGCTGTCTTTAACTATAGTTATTCCTTTCTTTACAACAGAGTCCTCCATTAGAGTTATTTTAGACAAATCGACGCCCTCTACGGGCAGTGTAAAGCTTAAACGAAGGGGTCTGTTTGGATTAAGTAAATTGCCTTCGAGATTGTCTGTAGCGGTTAGCGTACGCGTATAAGTATCTTTTTTGCCCCGTGTCAGTTTTGCTGTCTGGAGCAATTTTCCAGCGTCAGTTACACTTACTTTTACAGAATCAAAGTTCATGTCTTTTAACCAGAGTTTTACGGAGTCTTTCGTGGCATTGAATTTAACAAGTTTACCCGCATCCAGGGCCGAAGGCTCAGTAATTGTAAGTTCCGGTTTGGAGAGTTTTTGGTTAAAGTCCATAAATATACTTCCGTCGGGGTTAAGTTTACGGTCTATGATCCTAAATACTGCAGCATTCTCTTTAAACATTACCATATTTACGTCGTTTGTATTGGCTTTTAAATGTATGGGTTCTTTTAAAAATCCAACTTCATCAGAACTTTGCTGGTAAATTTTATCACTGTTTTTATCCTTAACCGTGTAGATTTTATAGTCACCTTTTCTTAGATTACTCAGTTTATAGTTTCCGCTGCTGTCTGTTGTGGTATAAATTGAGGGACGTTTTTTACCAAATAAGCTGTCTCTTTCCAAAGGGAAAAGCATAACTACGGCTTCTATTTCCGGAAGCTGTGTCAGGGAGTTTATAACTTTTCCTTTTATACTTAAAGAGTCCAGGGTAGGACCGGTGGAAAATACATAGGTAAAATTTTTGATAAGGTTTCCTTCATTAATATCTCCGATGGATTTACCGAAATTTAGAGTGTAAGTGGTGTTCTTTTCCAAACTATCCGTGAAATTGATTTCAAGAAATTTTTTCTTGACTTTTAATTCAGGTTGCCTTTCCAGTTCCGGTGAAATTGAAAATTCCTTTTGCTGGTTATTGATCTTAAAATATTCATCGAACTGAATCACTATTTTTTTTGCCCGAAAATTAGTAGACAGATCTTTTGGGTCCATTTTCAAAACCTTCGGTGGCTTGGTGTCTTTTGGCCCTCCGGTGAGCTGTCCAGGTGTCCCGCAGCCATAAAAAAGGGAAATTCCCATTAGGATAGAACAAAAGATGATTAAAATTCTATTAATGTCTGATTTTGCCATTTTAATGAGCTCTGAGTGATTTTATTCGTGTTTAAACTAATTATATTAAAAAAATTAAAAAGTGCTTTATATCGCTTTAAAATAGGTCTGATTTTAGAGAGATATTTTTTGTTTTAATGTACTGATTATCAATTAATTATATTTTATTTACTGATATGTACCATTAAAACAGAGATATCGGAAGGTGAGACACCTGAAATTCTTGAAGCCTGACCTAAAGTTCTCGGTTTGATCTTCAGTAATTTCTCTCTTGCCTCCTTAGACAGTGAAATCAGTTGAGAATAGTCAAAGTCAGGATTGATGTCTTTATCTTCCATCTTCTGCATTTTGTTAACGATTTCCTGCTCTTTCTCAAAATAGCTCTCGTATTTAATTTTAATCTCTGCTTGTTCCACTGTCTCTTTATCATATTTATTGAGCAGTTCATTAAAGGCCGGACTGACCTGACGAAGATCTTGTATACCAACTTGCGGACGGCTTAAGATACTAAACAACTTTACATTCTGAGTAAGTGCACTGGTACCCAGATTTTCCAGCATATCGTTGGCTGCTGACATGTCGATTCCTTCTTTTTTCGAAAAGGTAACAATAGCATCTGAATTGGCCACCTTTTGTTTCACCAGGTCCAGACGTTCATCACTGATGAGTCCGAGTTGATGACCAATAGGGGATAAACGGATGTCTGCATTGTCCTGTCTAAGCAACAATCGATGCTCTGCTCTGGAAGTGAACATCCGATACGGCTCGTCTGTTCCTTTGGTGACCAGGTCATCAATTAGTACACCAATGTAAGACTCTGATCTTTTCATAATAAGTTCCTGTTTATCATGTACTTTCTGATGCGCGTTAATGCCGGCGATAAATCCCTGACTTGCAGCTTCTTCGTATCCGGTAGTTCCGTTGATCTGCCCTGCAAAGAATAAATGGCTTATTTTCTTTGTTTCCAGTGTCAAAGTGAGTTGGGTAGGTGGAAAATAATCATATTCTATAGCATAACCCGGGCGAAACATTTTAGCATTTTCAAAACCCGGGATTTGAATCAAAGCACGATATTGAACGTCTTCGGGGAGCGAGGTAGAAAATCCATTCACATAAATTTCACAGGTATTCCAACCTTCAGGTTCTACAAATATCTGGTGTCTTTCACGTTCTGCAAATCGATTAATTTTGTCTTCTATAGAAGGACAATATCTTGGGCCAAGACCTTTGATTCTTCCCGTAAACATAGGTGATTTCTCAAAACCTTCTTTTAAAGTTTCATGTACATTGGCGTTGGTATAGGTGATCCAGCAGCAACGTTGTTCTGTGGGAAGTGCTACATTAGTATAAGAAAATCTACCTGGATTTTCATCGCCCCATTGTTCTTCCATCAGGGAATAATTTAAGGACCTTCCATCTACGCGAGGTGGTGTTCCAGTTTTCATTCTTCCTGCTTCGAATCCGATTTCTTTAAGTTGTTCTGTTATTCCGGTAGCTGCTTTTTCTCCTGTACGTCCACCTCCAAATTTCTTTTCTCCAATATGTATTAATCCATTAAGAAATGTACCGTTTGTGAGTACAACGGATTTAGATTTGATCTCCACACCAATTGACGTTTTTACCCCGATGACACGTTCATTCTTTATGATCAGACTGCTAACCATGTCCTGCCAGAAATCTACATTTGGTGTGCGTTCCAACGCCAGACGCCATTCTTCAGCAAACCTTTTTCTGTCGTTTTGTGCTCTTGGACTCCACATAGCAGGGCCTTTTGAAAGGTTCAACATGCGAAATTGGAGGGTTGTTTTATCTGCGATAATGCCTGAATAACCACCCATTGCGTCAATTTCTCTAACGATTTGTCCCTTGGCCACACCGCCCATAGCGGGATTACAACTCATCTGTGCGATCGTTTCCATATTCATGGTAATCAATAGAACGGAGGACCCGAGGTTTGCTGCAGCTGCAGCTGCTTCGCAACCTGCGTGTCCGGCACCTACAACAATGACATCATATTCTTTAAACATTGCTCTTTTTTATTAATGTTCCACGTGGAACAAGGCTCCTGAAATTACGAAGAGGAGCGCTAAGGTTTCACGTGGAACGTTTACTTTTAAAATTCTTAAAAAGGCTGAAAACAGCCACAAATACCCACACAGCCTCTAATATAACAAATGGAATGAAGCCGATCATCCAGGCAGAATATCCTGCAATTGTGGCACCAAACAGATTCAATAGTACATAAATCGGATCTTCAGCCCTGATGATTTTAAAGGCTTGTAGAATGAAGGCAATTAATAATAAGCCTACACCGACTGTTGCAACTAGATCAGAGGTTTTCATCTTTAATTTATTTTTTCAGATAATTCCAACCACCGTTCCGTAACCTTATCCAGTTCACTTTGAATATGCTCTATTTTCTTGGTCACTTCCTGTATCTGTAAATAATCTGTACTTTCTATAGAAAGCAGGGAAGAGGTCAGTTCTGAAATCTTATTTTCAAATTGGGCTATCTGGGATTCTGAATCATCCAGTTCTTTTTGTTCTTTATAACTTAACTTTTTTACCACAGGGGCAGGGGAGTTTTCTACTTCTACTTTTTTCGATGGCTTATTTTCTTTCGTCTTTTCAGCTTCCAAACTAATTCTGTATTCAGAATAATTACCATTATAAATGGTCACCTCTCCATTGCCCTCCATAATGAACAATTGCTCGCTCATTTTATCCAATAAATACCTGTCGTGAGAAACCAGAATTAAAACACCAGGAAAGTTTTCCAGAAACTCCTCCAATACATTTAGTGTATCAATATCCAGGTCATTTGTTGGCTCATCAAGGATAAGGAAATTCGGATTCTGCATCAGTACCTTCATCAGATGCAAACGCTTCTTTTCACCACCACTTAATTTTTCTACCATTCCATGTTGCTTCTTTGGAGGGAACAAAAATAAGGTCAGTAACTGGGAAGCGGAGATGGTAGATCCATCTGCCATTTTGATATATTCTGCATCAGACTTTACAATATCAATAACACGCTCTTTTTCATTAAATGCGAGACCACCTTGCTTATAATATCCGTAAACTGTAGTCTCTCCTGTGTCGGCAATGCCGCGTTCTGGAGACAAGTTTCCTGTGATGATATTTAGAAAAGTAGATTTACCTGTTCCATTTTTTCCTGCCAATCCAATACGGTCTGCTTTCTTAAATGTATAGCTAAAATCATTAATGATTTTCTTTTCGTCAAAGGATTGCCCGATGTGGTGTAGCTCCAATATTTTGTTTCCCTGGCGCGACATTTTAACATTTAAAGTAACTGTTTGATTATCAGATCTTTGTTTTGTTTTATTCTCCAGGTCGTAAAATGCGTCTATTCTGGATTGTGATTTTGTTGTCCGGGCCTGTGGCATGCGGCGCATCCATTCCAATTCCTTTTTCAACAAGTTTTTGTTTTTCTGAAAGGTACTTTCATCTGCGGCTTCCCGTTCTGATTTCTTCTCCAGGAAATAGGCATAATTCCCGTTGTAATTGTATATTTTACCTCTGTCCAGTTCCACAATCGTGTTGCAGACATTGTCCAGAAAATACCTGTCGTGCGTAACTAAAAGTATAGTTTTATTGCCGGAAGTCAGCAATTTCTCCAGCCATTCGATTGTATCGATGTCCAAATGATTGGTGGGCTCATCCAGCACATAGATCTCTGGATCCTCAATCAGCAATTTGGCCAAAGCAAGACGTTTCTTTTGTCCCCCTGAAAGGGTAGAGATCTTTTGCTGCAAATGGTTAATACCCATTCTGCTCAGGATGGTTTTGATCTCATGCTCATATTCCCAGGCATTGTGTTCACTGAGTTCTTCATATAAGCGATTCAGTTTTTTCTCGTCAGGATTGGGATCTTCGATCAGTTCTTCATATTCTTTGATCAGCTGCTGCTGTTTATTCTCCAGGGAGAAGATGAAGTCACTGATGCTGTAGCCATCTGGAAAAGATGGTTCCTGGTCCAGAAATCCAATCTTGACCGATTTATTCTTCACGATTTTACCTTCCAGCGGGCTGAAACGCTCCGCAAGTAATTTCAATAACGTACTCTTCCCTGCTCCATTGATACCGACCAACGCAACGCGTTGTCCGGTCTGGATGCCAAGGGTTAGATTTTTAAACAGCCATTCATCATGATACGCATGACCCAGGCCTTCTGCTGCAATTAGTGTGCTCAATTTATACTTTTAACGATTTGTCAGTTAAGAAATTATTACAAAAGTAAGCAATAATTCTCTTGTATAGCATTGGAGTATTGAGCTATGATGCTACAGTTTACACCAAAGCAACAAAGCAGGCATATGATGGCCATGGAAATCAAGTCTGAAATCAGATCGGGATTTAGTTGGGTTTTATATACAACTTTGCTTATGGCAGGGCTTATTTTTTGGAGCAGGCAAATGCATTACCAGGAAAGATCCCAGGCAATGACAGGCATTGAAATGAATTTGAAGTTATTTGGAATTTAAGAGAGAGAGATAATGATCTTCTTTTTGCGTCATCAGCGTCTTTTCCTTTTTTGACTTGTCTTTATACCCTAACAAATGTAAAGTTCCGTGGACCATAACACGGCAAAGTTCATGGAATACGGTTCCTTTAAATTCCTTTGCATTTTCCTGAATACGTTCTATACTGATAAATATATCTCCTGCAATCATTTTAGGTGTCTCTGAGTGATCGAAAGTGATGACGTCGGTATAAGTGTCATGGTCCAGGTATTGTTGATTCATGGTCAGTAAATACTCGTCTGAGCAAAGTATAAAATTCAGTTCCTCCAACTGATAACCTTCGGCATGGATGGTATCCAGCAACCAGGTCCTGATCAGTGTTTTATGTTTAAGTGAATAAGAGAGGTCTTCTGTAAAGAAATGGATTGCAATTTTACTCATGCCAGTTAGATTATGGGGCCGAATTTAGCAATTTAAAATAATCACTGATTTTGTTTTTATAGTAATAATTTAAATCGGGAGGCAGTTTTTGGAGAATGTCCTGCTCGTTGCGCTGCTGGAGCCGGAATTTTTCCAGCATTTTGGGATAAGACGGAGGAAAGTCTTTGCCAGCTTTACTTTCTCTTTTGGCATCTTCATCCTGCTGCCGTTCTGCTTTTTCTGCGTCCAGCATTTTGGTGAGCAGGTCCCTTTGCCGGCGTATGGTTTCCTGTTCAATCCTTTTATTCACCAGATCTTCTTCAGTTTGTTTCATATCCTGGATCATTTGGTTGAGATTACCTAATTTTCCTTTTCCATCTTTGTTGTCCTCGCGGTTAATCTTTTCAAGTGCTTCGCGGATCATTTGCTGCTGCTGGGCCATTTTTCCAATTTCCTGGCTCATCACACCTTTGGGAACAGTCCCTTTGTTACCTGCCTTTTCCAGCTGTTCTCTTGCTTTTTGCATATTGCTGTTGAGCTGTTGTTGCATTTTTTGCAATTGCTGCAAACTCTGTTGTTTTTTTCCTTTGCCGCTACCTGAGGAATTCTTCATTTTCTGTAGTTGTTCCAAGGCTTCGTTCAGCATTAAGCTGAGGTTGTTAATAGAAGTCATGGCATACTGCTGGTTTTCATTGGCAGCATAGGTTTGACGGTCCCCGAGTTTGTCCAGGCTCTTGTCCATATTGAAATTGATCTTCTGGACTTCTTCATTCACCGTACTTGAAATCTGAGGCACGCGTTTGCTCAAAGAAAACAAACTGTCGGAAATGGTTTTCATATTGTCTTTAATAGTCCGCTGCTTTTGAACGTTAAGCGTATACTGCGGATCTGTACTGTTCATATTTCTCAGTCGGAGCATTACTTTTTCCTGTTCAAAGGAGGTATTCAGTAAGTTTTGAAGTAACTTTCTGATTTCCTGTGCATTAATGTTATTTTCAGTTTCTGAGGCCTCCTGCTGCTCTTCCTTAAGCTTCTGAGAAAGCTTTTTAAGCTCCTCTGCGGCTTTCTCCTGGCTTTTTGATGCATTTGGTCGATCGGATTTAGATAGTTGATCCTGGGCGACCTTTTGCAAGGACTCAATTTGGCTGATTTCCTTGTCCGGACGCTGAAATGGGTTGGGTTTTTCCAATTGCCGGTTTTTTTCGTCCAGTTGCTGAAATTCTTTTTTCAGTCCGGTCAGTTCTTTGGAAATATTGGTCTGTTTTTTTTTGAGGTCCTCAAGGTCTGCATTTTTCTGTGCACTCTGTTTACTCAGGGCTTCCTGCATTTTGGCAAGTTCTTCCAGCCGGTCGGTTTTGTTCTGAAGGTTTTGTTCAAACTCGAGTTGTTTATACAATTCCAGGATTCTGTCCAGTTCATTTTTTAAAGACTTATTGTCCATTTGCATTTTAGAAAGTTCACCAGATGTTTTATCCTTGTTGCTTTCGTTCATCAGATTCTGGAGTTTTTCCAAAATGCTTTTCGTTTTTTCATCCAGGGCATTATTGAACAAATCGTCAATCTGCTGTTGCTTTTTCAGGAGTTCATCCTTTAGCAAATTGTTTTCTTCTTTTTCAAAAGTTTGCTGGGTATTGAGTTTTTTGATTTCCTGTACGGATTGGTCCAGTTGTTTTTGTTTGTCCAGCAATTGTTCTATCTGTTTTTTATCTTCCAGGGTGATCTCTTTTTTGTCCAGTAGTGTTTCACCTAGTTTCTTGCTTTCCTTTTCCACCTGGCCGGCAAGTTTAATAGCATTTTCCATTTTTTGTTTCAGCGCATTGCTACTCTGATCCGTTTTTGCAGCGGTTTGCTGTGCAGTAGGGACCAGGAGTGTTTTGATGGCAGACTTGCTCGATTTAGGTCCGTTTACACCATCATTATCCGCTACTTCAAAATAATACTCCAGGGTTTGTCCGGGTTGAAAAGCGGCATCTTTTAAAGACCAGAAATAGAAGAAACTGGACTGTGCCTGATTTTTCTGGAAAGAAATGGTTTTGGAAATGGCTTTCTTTATTTTTCCATTTTCGAGGATGTGATAATGGAAAGTAAGCGCACTGAATCCGTGGTCATCCGAGACTTTACCCGTAAAATACAGAGCCTTATTGCTGGTGGAATCAGGGCTTTCCATTACGGAAATCTCCGGAAAGAGGTCTTTAATTACAGTTATGCTATAGCCTATGGCATCGGTTCCTCTGTTTTGGGTATTTTCTGGACTGACCTGGTATGTGGTGCTATTTCTGAGCTGGGCCTTGAAGACACTTTGGTTTTCAAAAACAGGTAGTCTGAAAGTTTTGTGATCCAGGTTAAATTGAACATGATCTGTATGTTCGGTACCTATGCTCCAGGAAATGAAAGTACCTTCGGGAACAATCAGGTCGCCTACATTAGTGTTTTTTTCTTCTTTCTTACCCAGGTAGGATGGATAATGCAGACTGGCGCTGAGCTGCAGAAGGGAAGGTCTTGGTTTTACCAGGATGTTATACTTCCTGGAATTGAAGCCTCCTGCAGAAAAATGGAATTCCAGGTCTTTTTGCAGATTTTTAAAGGTGTATTGAAAACGGCTGATGCTTTGTTTTTCAAGTTTATAGGTATTCAGACCGCTCATTATATAGACTTCCTGTGGTAACAGGTCTCCCTGAAGGCTCAGATTCAGGGTGTAATCTTCACCTTGGGTGGATTGAAGTTCTTTTTGAAGCAAAATAAAACTAAAGGGGGCTTCGGGAAGGATTTCCTGGTTGTATTTGACAAAACTGCTGGTACCTTCGCGGAGAATGGAAGGGGCTATAAATGAGATAAAAAGGATAATAGCCAGGGGTATAACCAGGTATTTCAGGTATTTTTTATTATCGCTTAGGTGTATCGCACTCGAAAAAGGGACAGGCTTAAGTTCCTGGATCTTTTGGTCTATTCCGGCGAGGATGAGTTGATTATTACCGGGATGCTGATCGGCAAGTGCTTTCAGCTGAAGCGTATTCAGAAGTTTGTCTTTTACATGGAAGAAGTGCTGGCCGATCAGCGTTGCCGCTTCTTCCAGGCTTTGGGTTTTTCTCAGTTTCAGCAGGGTAAGAATAGGTCTTAAGATCCAATAAATTATGGCAATGGCAGCAATTCCCCAAAAAGAAAAAAATAAAAGAGTTTTAACCAATACGGCTGGGTGGAGGTAATAGACAGAAAGGAAGAGGATTACATACAAGGCCAGGAGCAAGGCCGCGGTGTATAGCGTGCCCCGCAAGAGTTGATTCAGGTAAAACTTCCTGCTGAACTCGTTGATCTTGGATATAAGAAGTCCGTAGTTACCCTCCATAGGTCTAAATTAATTAAAAACTGCTATTTTAGCAGCTAAATATAGTTAAGATGAGATTATCCCTGTCAATTTTATTGTGTTTAAGTATGTTATCTGTTGCAGTAAAAGCTCAAAAGATGAAATGGGACCAAAATAAAGTCATTGCCCACCGGGGAGCCTGGAAAAAAAACAATCTGCCGGAGAATTCAATTGCCTCTTTAAAAGCGGCCATTGATCTGAAATGCTATGGTTCAGAATTTGATGTGCATATGACCTCTGACGGGGTGCTGGTGATCAACCATGATGACGATTACCAGGGCCTGGTGATCACGACTTCGACCTTTGCTCAGCTGAAAGAAAAGAAATTGTCGAACGGGGAGGATATACCGACCTTAGAGGAATACCTTAAAGAAGGCCGGAAACAGCAGGGAACCCGGATGATCCTCGAAATTAAGGATGTTAAGGGGGAAGGACAGCGTATGTTGGAAATCACAGATGCCGTAGTTGCGATGGTGGAAAAATTAAAGATGCAGGCCTGGATGGAATACATCAGTTTTAATTATGAGGTGCTGAAGCGGGTATTGGTGCTGGATCCAAAGGCAAAAGTGGCTTATTTAAATGGGGAAGCCTCTGCTGAACAGTTGAAGAAGGATGGGTTTGCTGGAGCAGATTACCATTTTAGTGTATACAAAAAAGATCCGGAATGGTTTTCCAAAGCCCATGACCTGGGTTTAACATTGAACGGTTGGACCGTGAATAAGGAAGAGGATATGAAATGGCTGCTGGAGCATCGTATTGATCTGATCACGACCAATGAGCCGGAGTTGCTTTTTGAAGTCCTGAAGGGGAAATAAATGACAAAGGCGCATAAAAAAAGCTTCCTGAAGAACAGGAAGCTCGTACGAATTATGGTTATAATAATCTAGATTACTTTAACATTGATCGCATTCAAACCTTTTTTTCCGCTTTCTACGTCGTACTCAACTTTATCGTTTTCACGAATTTCGTCGATAAGGCCTGTTGAATGTACAAAAATTTCGCTATCTCCGTTTGCAGGGATGATAAAACCGAAACCTTTAGTTACATTAAAAAATTTTACTGTTCCTTCTTGCATTGTATTATTTATTAAAAATTAAGTCTGCAAGTTAGTAATTATTTTGAGATATTCTACTAAAGCGACTTTTTTTGATAATTTCAAGATAATGAGCAGATTATTGTTAGTCTTTGATGCCTTTAATGGTGACTGTGACCTCACTGGCATGGGCTATTCCAAGGGTTGTCCCGGGTTTAACTGTAAATAAATTCTGCAGGTAAACAGAGATGATTCCTTCCAGTACTTTTTTGCGAACTTCATGGTATTCAGGTATTTCTCCGCTGAATGTGCCGAGGCTCATTTTGCCCTTGTCGTCAACCAGTACGGTGAAGGTGTAACCAAAATCTTTATAGGCTTTGTGCATGACCACTCTATAGCTTGGATACAGATAATCGTAGGCTTCTGTTTTTCCGTTCAGTACGTCTACGGAGCTGAGTCTTTCTACCGAAACCAGCTTACTTTTTGGGATCAGTTGAACGGGTTGCCTTGCCGCAAAGACACTGTCCCGGTTGTTGGGGTGGGCATTGGCTGTTTGGGAACGTTTTTGTATAAAGGCGGTATCTCTTGAAGTCGGTCTTTGTAAAACTTCTGCACTTGTTTTTAGTACATTTCTGATGTAATTTTCGGCATAAAAGGTCAGATTTACATCTGAGCGGATGTCATTGGCAATTTCACGTTTGTTCACTTGCAGTCGCTGCATCAGTACGCTGTCTTTGGATATGCTCTTGATCCGGAACCATTCTTTAGCAAAATTATAGACATCACCATGATCATACAGGAGATGAAAACCAAGCATACGTTGCTTTTCAGGACTATAAGCCAGAATAGAATCATTGGATTCAAACTGGATGATCCAGCTGGGTTCCTGTTGAAAGCCCAGGGAGTCAAAAGAAAGGCCATTGGAAAATCTCCTTTTCACTTCATGGAACCGGATGCCTTTGAAGGGCAGAAACGAAAGGCGGGTTTTAGGGCTGGTCTTTTTCTGGGTATGTGTAGAGGTATCTGTATGGCAGGCGCTTAGTGCAAGGCACAGGCCAAGCAGGATTCGCATTGAAATGGTCTTCATCATATGGGAACAAAGATATTAAAATGGGCTATTCAGCGGAACCGATTTTAATTTTAAACTCTTCTTCGGAGAATGACCAGTTTGTACAACCGTTCTTTTCCCCGTCCGACTTCTATGATGAGACGACGGCCATTGCCTGATTTAAGGAGTAAGTCGATATCGTCCAGACTGTATTCGTGGATAAGTTTAAAATTGATGGAAAGCAGTTCGTCCTGGGCATGAAAATCGGCTTCTTCGGCAGGTGAGCCGGGTTCTATACGACCCACGAGGTAGTGACTGGGCTTTCCCTCTTCAATATAGACCTCCATACCGGCCATATCGTGTTCGAAGGTTCTTTTATAGTATTTGTTGGGTTTAAGATAGACGCAGAAATCGGGATAGTCGAAGGTGATGTCAAAGTGTTTCATCACATTGCTGCCAAGGTTTCCGTTGCGTTCTTTAAGCATGGTTTTGGCTGCAGCTTCTTCATAATCGGGAAAGGAGGATAGTACGTTGTCAAACTCAGTGCCACCGATCTTTAAACTGCTGATGCGGCCAATATGCCCGCTGATGAGCCCGGTAAATCCAACACCAAGATTGGCGCTGATGGTTTTTGCCGGGAGGGGAAAAGGTTTGTCCTGGTAAGATTCCATAGAGATGGCATGACTGGCGCCGATATCCAGGATCAGTTTAGCTTCAAAAGGCTCCAGTCCTGCAGGATTGACTATGGCTTTGATATAGGGTTTATTGCTGATCATTTCCAGAGGGATCCTTTCTCCTTTCTTTTTTACGCGGGTTTCCGGGAGTGAAAAAAACAGGCGTTTAGCAGGGTATTTAATTTTGACGACGAAGCTGTTGAAAAAATAATAGCCGATCAGTCCGTAAATACGGGTACCCAGATAGCTGGATAGGTTAAACAGGTCCTCTTTCAAGATGGCCGTGGGGATATTACTGATGGTAGAATGACCAATTCTGACGTATATCTGATCGGTTAAGTAAGCCTCTACGTCATTGCCGGCTCCAAGGCCGGATAATTTAGTTACCCGGAGCGGGCCGAGACTCAGGCTGTCTATAATGGTAGGATCTGAGATGATCATCGGGCTAACGCCGGTATCGAGCACAAAATTATAAGGGCCTTTTCCATTGATATACAGTGGAATGACAATAAGGTTTTTGATCAGTTGGAAATCCATGACGTCTTTTTCGCGGTCTCCATCAAAGGTGAAGGTCTGGGCTTGAAGCGGACTTTGAAGAAACAGGCAAATGACAGATAATAGTAATATGATTCTTGCAGAAAATATTTTTATTAACCGTAAAATGGATTTCATAAACTAATTTAATAATTTAGGCATAGATTCCTATAACATAATTCATATTATGTGGTTTAAACCGAAATTTGCTGTTACCTCATTTTTTCTGCTTTTATTTTGCTGTGTTTTTGTGGGTTGTTCTCTGGACAGGGATATAGCAGGTAAGGTAAAGAAGGCCTTTGAGGGATCTGCACTTCTTCATCAGTATCCAGTTGGTTTTGAGTTGTTTGATCTGGAAAAGGGAAAGGTGATTTATGGGCAGAATAACCATCAGTATTTTGTTCCGGCATCCAATACCAAATTGTATACTTTTTATGCGGCACTGATGACATTGCCAGATACCATTCCAGCTTTAAGATATATAGAAAAGGGCGACTCTCTGATCTTTTGGGGAACAGGGGATCCATCCTTTCTGCATCGGGAGCTGCAGGGAAACAAGGCATTGAGATTTCTTCAGAAGCATCCGGGAAAGCTTTTTTATTCTCCAGGCCGTTATACCGGGGAGCACTATGGGACGGGGTGGGCCTGGGATGACTATAATGAGGATTTCCAGGCAGAAATCACGGAACTACCTCTATATGGCAATTTGGTGGAGGTGCAGATGGAGGGTGGGATGAGAATCTTACCTGGAGTATTTCAGCAGGCTTTTCTAAGAGACAGTCTTTCTGATCGGCCGCAGGGCTATATAAAAAGAGAACTTTTAGTCAATCGTTTTCATGTGCCTTTAGGAAAATTAACTTTTAAAGCGCAACTCCTCCCTTTTAAAACGAGTACAGCATTGACGCTTGCCTTGCTTTCAGATACCTTACATCGGGAAGTTGGGGAGATTGCCTTAAAAATGCCAGATAGTGCCAGGACTTTATATGATTTGCCAAGGGATTCTGTTTTAAAACAGATGCTGTTGCCCAGTGATAATTTTATCGCAGAGCAATTATTGTTGCTTTGTGCAAATCAGGTGTCTGCAACATTGGGGACTGCAGAGACGATAGCCGCAACAGAACAGAAATTTTTGACTTCCCTGCCGGATAAACCGGTATGGGTAGATGGTTCAGGACTTTCGCGTTATAATTTATTTACCCCTGCAGACATGGTGCGTGTGCTGGAACTGATCTATAAACGCGTAAATGACCGAAAAAAATTGTTTGCTATGTTACCAGCCGGAGGAAAAAGCGGAACTTTAAAACGGGCTTATCCGGCCACAAATCAGCCCGTTGTATTCGCAAAAACCGGAACTTTATCTGGTGTTCACAATCAGAGCGGTTATGTGGTGACCCGCAGAGGCAAAACCTATATTTTCAGTTTTATGAATAATAACTTTGTGCAGCCTGTTGCTCAGGTAAGAAAGGAAATGGTTAAAATGATGATGTATATTCATGAAAATTTTTGACTTTAGATCAATTAAGGGCCCTTTGGGGCGATCAATTTCGGCGGGAGGAAGATCTGTCCTTTATTTTGGGGGAACGGCTTACCTGGGCATACCCGGACAGGCGGAATTTTTAGATCATTACCTGCAGGGGCTGCATCATTTTGGTCTCAATAACGGAACGAGCCGCAGTAATAATGTGCAGCTGGGAATTTATCAGGACGCAGAGGGGGTTGCGGCGCAGCGGTTTGGTACAGAAAGTGCGTTGGTGACTTCAAGTGGTTTCCTTGCCGCGCAGATGACAGTAAGGCATTTTGCCGGCTGGGGGCAAATAGAATATGCGCCGGGTACGCATCCGGCTTTATGGCTTGGGGGGAAGCCGGATGTGGATGGTTCTTTTGAGCGCTGGGGCCTTGATTTGGTGACCAGGATCAATAAGAGCTCTCAGAGGCAATGGGTGGTGGTGAGCAATTCGATGAACAACCTTTTCCCTGAACGGTATGATTTTTCGTTCCTGGAGGGGATCGAGCCAGAGAAGGAGTTGATCCTGATTGCAGATGATTCGCATGGGATTGGAGTATTGAATGACGGGAGGGGTTGTTATCCTGTTTTCCCCTTGCAAGGGCAGGTTAGAGCGATTGTAGTGGCTTCGATGGCCAAAGCCCTTGGGGTGGACGCTGGTGTGGTATTGGGGCCGGAAGCGCTCATCAGGGAGCTGAAAAATACAGAAACTTTTCTCGGGGCTTCGCCGCCATCTGCAGCAGGGTTATTTGCTTTTATGCAGTCAGAGCAGATTTACAGGGCGGAACTGGAACGGTTACTGGAGCTTTGCAGGTATTTTGAGGCTGGCCTGGGTGCTTTGAAACCTGATTTTGCCTGCCTGGACGGCTTTCCGGTATATCAGAGTGCAGATAATGATCTGGCACGGCGGCTGATGGAGCAGGATGTTTTGATCTCTTCTTTTGCCTATCCGGATCAGTTTGGTGAAGCATTGAATCGTATTGTGCTCAGCAGCTGGCACAATAAAAGTGATCTGGATAATCTTTTAAATATTCTGGCAGGCTGCACTTAAATTGCGCTAACTTTGGGCTTTTCTTTTCCTATTCTGTTTTAAAGCCCATGCAAAAAAGTTCTGAATCTATTTATACCCTGCAGTTTGCCCTGGTTTGTCTGAGTTCTTTTCTTTTTTCGGCCAGCTTTAATATGCTGATTCCGGAATTGCCTGCTTATCTGACGGCGATGGGAGGGGCGCATTATAAGGGGCTGATCATTGCCTTGTTTACCCTTACTGCCGGGATTTCCAGGCCTTTTAGCGGTAAGCTGACAGATACCATAGGCCGGGTGCCGGTGATGGCGGTTGGATCCATGGTTTGTTTTGTCTGCGGTTTCCTTTATCCAATACTTACTACAGTAGCGGGCTTCCTTTTGTTAAGGTTGGTTCATGGATTTTCGACTGGCTTTAAGCCTACTGCAACAGCGGCATATGTGGCCGATCTGGTTCCAGTTCATCGCTGGGGCGAGGCCATGGGGGTACATGGGGTATGTTTCAGTACAGGGCTGGCTATTGGACCTGCAATCGGGAGTTTGATCACCGACCATTTTTCTATAGATATCCTGTTTTATTCTTCGTCTTTATTTGCTCTAATGTCTATTGTGATCCTTGCGAATATGAAAGAAACCCTTCCGGATAAACAGAAATTTAAGTTTACTCTGCTGAAAATCAGCCGTAAGGATATTATTGAATGGCGTGTGATTCCTGCAACGGTCATTATTTTTATGAGCTATATCAGCTACGGGGCTATTCTTACCGTGATTTCGGATTGGAGTGGTCACTTGGGGACGAGCAATAAAGGTTTGTTTTTTATGGTCTTTACAATCACTTCGTTGCTGATCCGTTTTGTTGCTGGAAAGGCTTCTGACCAGTATGGAAGGATCTTGATTTTGAAGATTTCGCTGGTTTTGTTGGCGGTGGCCATGCTTGGAGTTGGATTTGCAGGAAGTTCTTTTTCTTTAATGGCTGCATCGGCTTTATATGGGATTGCTACGGGTATGCTTTCGCCAACAGCAACGGCCTGGACGGTAGACCTTAGCGATCCTGAACACCGGGGAAAAGCAATGGCCACCATGTATATTGCCCTGGAAGCGGGGATCGGAGTTGGTGCTTTACTGGCCGGCTGGCTCTTCATCAGTGATATTTCTATGATTCCGGTTATTTTTTACTGTTGTTCGGGGGTTACTCTATTGTCCTTGCTGTACCTGCACTATGGGTATAAAGCAAAGAAATTGATCTAGAGATTTTCGAAAGGGATATCCAGGAGCTCGTAATTTTGCCAACCCACAAAGTCATAATGCCACCATTCATTTTTAAGGACTCTGAAACCATGTGCCTGCATGGTGCGAATCAGCAGGTTGCGGTTGCGGATTACGGATACAGGTAGCTGTACATAGTCTGCAGCAGCTTGTGGGGCAAAACTGTCGTATGGCGTAGGCATAGGTAATTCTTTACCGGTCTTTAAATTGATCAGGCTTAGATCTATAGCACAGCCCCGGTTGTGTTTGGACCCTTTTGCAGGATTGGCTACAAAATGCTTGTCGGAGGCTTTTTGATAAAAGGCAACTGTAATTGCATAAGGACGGTATGCATCGTAAATCCGAAGTCCTATGCCCTTTTTGCGGAGCTCGTTCTGTACTTTTTGAAGCTGCAGGACGACAGGCTTCCTGGCAAATGCCCTGGCCTGCGGGTACATCACCCGCTTCATGAAATTGTTCTTTGTGGCATATCTGATGTCGAGTTGCAGGTCGGGAATGGATTTTTTCAATTCGACGAGCTGCTTGTCCGGGTTCTGCCGGCAAGCATTTTTATATACAGCGAAGGAACTGACCACTTTCAGAGGGGTCGGAACCTTCTTTTGGGCAAAAAGGAGATCGCCACAGAGCAATAAAAAGAGAGAAAGTCTTATTTTCATATTTTACTGGTTGGAAACGACCAGCAGTTCGATATCTTTAAAAGGCAAGTTGAACATATTGGCAAGGTCTTTACTGGTGAGGTGGCCCTGGTAGGTATATAAAGCTTCCCGGATTCCGGGTTTGCTCCAAACGACATTCATCAGGCCGCCCATATCACCGATATCGACCAGGATAGGCGTAAAGATATTGGTGAGGGCATAAGACGCGGTTCTGGGTACCCTGGAGGCAATATTGGGCACGCAATAATGTATCACATCGTACTTCCTGAATACAGGATCTTTATGGTTGGTGACCTGCGAAGTCTCAAAACACCCGCCTTGATCAATGCTGACATCGATGACGACCGAATTGGGTTTCATCCGGCTCACCGTTTCATCCATGACGATGCAGGGGCTTCGTCCATGTTTGGCGCGAATAGCACCGATCACGACATCGCAGGTGGTAATGGCTTTGCCGAGAACGATAGGTTGCATTACAGAGGTAAACACCCGGCTGCCCAGATTATTTTGGAGGCGTCTAAGGCGATAAATGGAGCTGTCGAATACTTTGACCTCGGCCCCCAGGGACAGTGCGGTACGGGCAGCGTATTCGCCAACAGTGCCCGCACCAAGGATCACCACTTCAGTAGGAGGGACACCGGTAAAACCACCCAGCATCAGTCCTTTTCCGCCGGTTACGTTGCTCAGATATTCTGCTGCAATAAATACGGTTGTGGCACCAACGATTTCACTCATGGCCCTGACTACGCTCAGAACATTTCCTTCATCGCGCAGATGTTCAAAGCAAAGGGCGTTGATTTTCTTAGCCAGCAGGGCTTTGAGGTAAGCTTCATCCAGATTCCCCATCTGAAGGGCTGAAATAAGGGTTTGTCCCTTGTGCATGATAGCTATTTCTTCAGGAGTAGGTGGGGCTATTTTTACAATAATGTCTGCATCAAAGACCTCTTTTTTATTGTAAGTAATGATGGCACCTTGTTCGCTGTAGTCCCGGTCGGAAAAGTTGGCGCCGTTACCTGCCCCACTTTCTAAAACTACTTTATGGCCGTTGTTGACCAAAAGTGCAACGGAAAGGGGGGTGAGTGCTATCCTGTTTTCCTGAAAGGAAATTTCTTTTGGCAGGCCGATGTAGAGGCTGTTGCTTTTTTTTCCGGTTTCTGCTAGTGTCTCTTTGGGTTGAAGTAATCCTTTTTGAGCAATAGAGGCCATTCCTTCTCTTAATCCTGTAGCCATTTTAATGATTTATCTGCCTAAAATTAATAATAATAACCTTAAAGGGAGCAAATTAGCTTTTTAAATTTTAATAAAACTGAACGTTCTTTTACTGTCATCCTGAGTGCTGATCTGGATTTTAACATAGTGTTCGGGAAGAATTTCTTCAATCTTTTCCGGCCATTCGATTAAGCAGATATTGCCGGAATAAAAGTAATCTTCATAACCGATGTCATAAGCTTCCCTAAGATTTTTGATGCGATAAAAGTCGAAATGGTAGACGGGCTGTCCTTCTGCCGATTCATATTCATTGACAATAGAGAACGTTGGACTGGAGACCACATCGGAGACGCCTAGCTGGTGGCAGATCTCTTTGATAAAAGTGGTTTTTCCGGCGGCCATTTCTCCTTCAAAAATGAAGATCTTTTCTTCATCTGCAAATATTAAAAGTGCCTGAGCGGCCTCCGTTAAATCCTGGAGGCCGTTAATTTCTAGGTTCATTGTGATCTAAACTAACGTGAACTATAGGTTGCGACCGGGATGATCATCTCTTCCAGTGAAATCCCGCCGTGCTGGAAGGTTTCATTGTAATAGTTGACAAACTGGTTATAATTATTCTGGTAAACAAAGTACCTGTCTTCTTTTGCAAAGATATAATTGGAACTGATATTGATTTTAGGTAATTGCGCTTCATGCGGATTTTTGATCAGAAAAACCTCTTTTGCATTAAAATTGAGGTTCCTGCCTTGCTTATAGCGCAGATTGGTATTGGTATTCCGGTCTCCGATTACTTTGCTTGGGTGTTTTACCCGGATGGTACCATGGTCGGTGGTGATCACCAGTTTTACTTTTTTACGGGCCAGTTTTTTGATCAGGTCGAGCAGAGGAGAGTGTTCAAACCAGGATAGGGTAAGCGAACGGTAGGCTGCGTCGTCGTTGGCCAGCTCCCGGATCATCTGCATGTCGGTGCGTGCATGTGAGAGCATGTCTACAAAGTTGTAGACAATGGCATTGAACTCATTTTGCATGAGCTTGTTGAATTGTTCATTGAGCGCTTTTCCATCGTCATAGGTCAGGATCTTATGGTAGCTGAATTTGCAGTCTTTACGGAGACCCCTCTTGATCTGGTCGGCGAGGAAGGCTTCTTCGTGCATGTTTTTTCCACCTTCGTCGTCATCATTTTGCCAGAGTGTAGGGAAGCGTTTTTCCATTTCCAGGGGCATCAGACCAGAGAATATGGCATTTCTGGCATATTGGGTTGCTGTTGGAAGGATGCTGGAATAGGTGTCTTCTTCGTCCAGCCGGAAATATTCAGTGATCAGGGGGTTGATGATCTTCCATTGGTCGTATCTCAGGTTATCGATAAGGATAAAGAAGACCGGTGTTGTGGAATTAATCAGCGGGAAAACTTTCTTTTTCAGCAATTCATTGGACAGTAGCGGAGCAGTACCTTTTCCATTCACCCAGCCCAGATAATGGTCTTCAATGAACTTGGAGAATTGCATATTGGCCTCAGATTTCTGCATGGTTAAAATTTCATGCATTTGAGGATCATCCAGTTTCTCCAGTTCGAGCTCCCAGAATACGAGTTTTTTATAAACATCCACCCATTCTTCATAACTCAGCTTGTCGTTGAGGGTCATGCCCAGGCGACGGAAGTCCTGCTGGTAAGCCATAGAGGTTTTTTCGCTGATCAGACGCTTGTTGTCGATGATTTTTTTAATGGTCAGCAAGACCTGTTTTGGATTCACCGGCTTGATCAGATAATCGTCTATTTTGGATCCGATGGCATCTTCCATCAGGTTTTCTTCTTCACTTTTGGTAATGAGGACAACAGGAACATCATTTTTTAAGTTTTTGATGGCGGAGAGGGTTTCCAGGCCGCTCATTCCTGGCATGTTCTCGTCCAGGAAAACAAGGTCAAAATGTTCTTTACTGAAGGCTTCAAGGGCATCATTACCGTTGGTAAAAGTGGTCACATGATATCCTTTCTCGTTTAAGAGTAATATATGTGGTTTTAATAAGTTGATCTCATCATCGGCCCATAGAATCTTGGTTTCCTGCATTATTGTATGTATATAATGTAAATTTAATTTTTGAAAAGCATACGCGCTTTCTTATTTGTGAATAAAAATAGCAATTTTTGTACCGTATAATTTATTTATAACAGATTGAATAAAAAGAAAATAATTAATGACCCGGTATATGGGTTTATCAATATCCCCTCTGCTCTGATTTTTGATCTGATCGCTCATCCCTGGTTTCAAAGACTGAGGTATATTAAACAGCTGGGAATGACCCATCTTGTATACCCGGGTGCTTTACATACGCGGTTTCATCATGCTTTGGGGGCCATGCACCTAATGAGCCTTGCCATAGAGGTGCTTAGAGGTAAGGGCCATGAGATCAGCAAGGAAGAGGAGGAGGCAGCAACCATTGCCATTCTGCTGCATGATATAGGCCATGGGCCGTTTTCACATGCCCTGGAGCATACGCTGGTGAACGGGATTCACCATGAGGACATTTCTATGTTGATCATGGAAAAACTGAATCTGGAATTTGACGGCAGGTTGACAAGGGCAATTGATATTTTTAAAGGAAACTGTCCTAAAAAATTTCTTCATCAATTGATTTCAAGTCAGCTTGACCTGGACCGGATGGACTATCTGAACAGAGATAGTTTTTTTACAGGGGTTAGTGAGGGGGTAATCAGTTTTGACCGGATCATCAAAATGTTCAATATTGCGGATGGAGAACTGGTGATCGAAGAAAAAGGAATTTATTCTATAGAGAATTTTCTGATTGCCCGCCGACTGATGTACTGGCAGGTGTATTTGCACAAAACAGTGATTGCGGGAGAACAGTTGCTGGTCAAGATTCTGGAAAGGGCAAAAGAACTGGCTTCGGGCGGAGAAACTCTTTTCGCGACGCCAGCTTTACAGCATTTTTTACAAGGCAAGGTTTCCGAACAGGACTTTTTCACAGATGAACGACACCTGCAGCAATTTTTGAAACTGGATGACCAGGATATTTTTGCTTCGGTGAAGGTTTGGGAAAATCACCAGGATAAAATTTTGTCCAGGCTTTGCGGAATGCTGACCAACCGGAGTTTGTATAAGACGGAGATCAGTAATGACGCTCCTGAACTGTCCAGGCTGCAGTTATTAAAGGAAAATGCGGCTGCGGTACTGAGTATTTCGGAAGAGGAAGCCCGTTATTTTGTTTTTACAGACGAAATCTGGAACCGGGCTTATAATGCCGGAAATAGCAATATCAATATTCTTCTGAAAAATAATGTGCGGATTGATATAGCAAAGGCATCTGATTTATCTAATTTAGAGTCGCTGGACAAGACGGTTAAAAAGCATATTCTTTGTTATCCCCGTATTATTTAGCATTTTTTAACATTAGAATTCAATTTTTATTCCGTGTTTAGTTTTTTTTCTGATCAATATTAAAAATAAGATAACCTATATGGGTTTATTTGTTCATATCAATTTAACATATACCTTTGTAAAATGCAATTTACTGCCAAGCAGATAAGCGAACTATTAAGTGGGACTATTGAGGGAGATGAAAATGTTCAGGTGGCTGAGCTTTCTAAGATAGAGGATGGTAAGGCAGGGTCTTTGTGCTTTTTATCGAATCCTAAATACGAAAACTATTTATATCAGACAGAGGCTTCTGTGGTGATCGTTGGTCAGGATTTTACACCTGCCCAGGACTTTACCTGCACCTTGATAAAGGTTAAAGATCCTTATAGTGCGTTTTCATTACTATTGGACAAGTATAATGAAATTATGAACCAGAGTGTACATTAGTTTGGCATAGAAGAAACCAATT
>Ga0105237_10000309_pt1 | contig 67900 bp, 62 predicted proteins | sample KBSC24metaG_FD_81520 | JGI IMG/M metagenome (GOLD analysis project Ga0105237, IMG submission 81520) | Corn rhizosphere microbial communities from Kellogg Biological Station, Michigan, USA - KBS C2-4 metaG | ecosystem: Host-associated > Plants > Roots > Rhizosphere > Soil | place: Michigan, USA... | reverse complement strand
GACCGGTTTCGGCAAGATGAATCGCATTTGCAATAGTTTAGATGCCGGCCGGCAGTCACTTCGGAGTGCTGAGGCTGGCGCATCGGTGCCGGGCCGGGATAAACTCCCGGGCAGGGCGGTGACGGCCATTCCCGCCCCACCGAGAGACGTGTACCCTCGAGGGGCGTCCGGCCGTTCGTCCGATTTTTGGATGAAACGGAGGAATATTGTCATGGGCTTATTCGATCAAGGTCTTGGCGGTAAGGGCGGACTTTCACCGGCCGCCATCGCACTTCTGGGCCTTCTGGCCGTGAAGGGATTTGAGAACCGCGACAAGCTGGCCGGTATGCTCGGCGGTGTGCTGGGTGGCGGCAATGCTCCTGGTACCAATCCGAACGGCGGCGCTCAGCCAACTGGAACGCCGCAAACGGCGCAGGCCGGCAATGGCGGCCTTGGCGGCTTGCTCGGCGGCCTCGTCGGCGCAATGGGCGGTGGCGCGTCGAGCGGCCATGTGGTGAGCGGCGGCCTCGGCGATCTGCTCAACAGCTTTCAGCAGGCCGGGCACGGCGATGTGGCCCAATCCTGGGTGAAGGATGGCCCGAACCAACCGGTCGCCCCGCAGCAGGTAGAGCAGGCCGTCGGACCCGATATCATCGACCAGTTGGCCAAATCGACGGGCATGAGCCGCGACCAGTTGCTCGCCAAGCTTTCGCAAGTGCTGCCGCAGGCCGTCGACGGGCTGACGCCGGATGCGCGCGTGCCGACGCCGCAGGAAGCCAATACCGCCACGCGGGCGTGAGGAGCAACCGATGGGAATTATCTGGACAATCATCATCGGCCTCATCGCCGGGATCATCGCCAAGTTCATCATGCCCGGCAAAAACGAGCCGCAAGGCTTCATCTGGACAGCCGTGCTTGGCATCGTCGGCGCACTGCTTGCCACCTGGATCGGCCAGGCGATCGGCTTCTATCATGAGGGCGAGAGCGCTGGCCTGTTCGGTGCGATCGTCGGCGCCATCATTGTGCTGGTCATCTACGGCGCGGTGATGCGGCGGCGCACGCCAAGCTGACGAGCCGATCGGACTGCCCATGCCCGGCGCCAAGTGTGCCGGGCGGAATAAAACATCAAGCGGTGTCATTCACTATCCTCGGAAGCTCGTGCGAGTAAGAATAGCCTCGCCAGTGAGAACGGGGACAAGTCGATGAAGAGGGTGCGTGATGCCGGATAGCCAAGCCAACCTGACCGAATTGGGCGCGCGCTTTCGCGAACTGCACCGCCGGCCCGGCACCTTCATCATTCCCAACCCATGGGACGCGGGGACAGCCAAAATCCTGAGCTCGCTCGGCTTTGAGGCGCTGGCCACGACCAGCGCCGGGCTCGCGCATTCGCTCGGCCGTCCGGACGGCGAGGGTGCCGTCAGCCGTGACGAGACTCTCGCTAACGCCCGCGCCATCATCGAGGCGACCCATCTGCCGGTCGCCGCCGATCTCGAGAACGGTTTTGACCACGCACCCCGAGCCGCGGCCGAAACTATCCGGCTGGCGGCCGAGGTCGGGCTGGTCGGCGGCTCCATCGAGGACGCGACGGGTGAGGCCGACAAGCCGATTTACGATTTCGAGCACGCCGTCGAGCGCGTGGCCGCCGCGGCAGAAGCGGCGCGAAAACTGCCGTTTCCATTTATGTTCTGCGCGCGGGCCGAGAATTTTCTGCACGGCCGTCCCGATCTCGACGATACGATCCGGCGGCTGCAGGCATTCGAGAAGGCCGGCGCTGATTTGCTTTACGCGCCAGGTATTCCGAGCCTCGACGCCATCCGTACCGTCTGCGCGTCGGTCGGCAAGCCGGTCAACACGCAGATCGGCGCGTTCACGGTTGCCGATCTCGCTGCTGCCGGCGTCAAGCGGATCAGCCTCGGTTCGGCCCTGAGCCGGGTGGCGTTCGGCGCGTTTGCCGCGGCCAGCCGCGAACTGCTGGAAAAGGGCACCGCGACGTTCATGCCTGTCGCGATGCCTTATGGTGAGTTGCAGAAGCTGATGAGCGACTAGCCCCCGGCTAATGTGTGCCGGTGATGTTAATCATCCAGGGCGTGCCGAACTTGTCGGTCAACATGCCAAAGCTGTCGCCCCAGGGCGCCTTGGCCAGTTCCATGCCGACAGAAGTGGCGCCTTCACGGAGCTGCTTCCAGTAGCCCGTCAGCGCCGCTTCGTCGTCGCCGCTGAGCGAGACCGTCATGGTGTTGCCCGGCTTGAACTCCATGTGCGCGGGCGTATCCGAGCCCATCAGCACGAAGCCGTTGGGCGCCGTCAGCATGGAATGCATGATCTTGTCCTTGTCGGACGGATCCTGCGCCATGTTGCCTTCGCCGAACGTGTTGGTCTCGAGCGTGCCGCCGAAGACGGACTTGTAGAATTCCATCGCCGTGCGGGCGTTGCCGGAAAAGCTGAGATAAGGATTGAGACGGCTGACCATGGTCGTTCCTCCTGTTGTTATGCTGAAAAGCTAGCAGCGGCATGTGACGGAAAATAGGGCGCTGTCCGATCGCCTTCTCAGGCCGGTTGTAGCGCCGTAGGCTGCGCATCGTGCCGTCCGGGCTTTGGGAAGGCGAGCGCCATGAACGCCGCCATGAGGCCGATGGCGGCCGAGGCGATATAGAGCCAGTGATAGGTCCCAAAGGTGTCGAACAGCCAGCCGCCGCCGACCGGGCCGAAGGCCATGCCGATGCTGGAGAGCATCATGGCTGCGCCGAGCACGGTGCCCATGACGCTCTGGCTGAAATATTCGCGGGCGAGGATCGCGTAGAGCGGCATAACGCCGCCATAGGCCATGCCCAGGACCAGGGCGCGGAGGTAAAAATCGCCGAGGCCGCTGACGAAGATATAGCTGTAGATGCCCACGGCCTGCAGCAGGAGGCCGGCGACGATGACGCGCTTGACCCCGATGCGGTCGGCGAGCACGCCGAAGATCAGCCGGCCGAACAGGCCCGCGACGCCCTCGACGCTGTAGATGCTCGCTGCCGCAAGCGCGGAGGCGCCGCAGATCTCGGCGTAGCTAACGGTGTGGAAGATCGGCCCCGAATGCGCGGCGCAGCAAAGGAAGAAGGTGACCGCGAGGACGATGAACTGCGGCGTGCGCAGCGCCGACCAGGCCGAGGCCGGCTGGGCCGGCGCGCCGGCCATGCCCGCGGCCGGGGCAGTTGTGGCAACTGCCGGCGGCCGGCGGATCAGGAACGCCAGCGGGAAGAGGGCGACGGCAACGCCGATGGCGATCATCAGCATGGCGCTGCGCCAGCCATAGGCGCCGATGAGCACGGTGGCGAGCGGGGTCATAACCATGGGGGCAACGCCGCCGCCGATCGAGACCAGCGAAACGGCGAGGCTGCGGTTCTTTTCGAACCAGCCGACCGTTGCCGCCGTAATGGGGGCGAAGAAGGCGCCGACCGAGGCCATGGCGATGCCGCCATAGGCGATCTGGAACACGAGAAGGCTGGTCGTCCGGCTGGCGAGGATGAGGCCGCCGCCGAGGAGGACCGTGGCCATCAGCACCACCGGGCGGGGCCCGATGCGATCGGAAAGCGTGCCCCAGAGGAAGCCGGCGACGCCCATCATGACGAAACCCAGTGTCATCGCCATCGAAATGCCGGCCCGGGTCCAGCCGGTCTCCTCGGCGATTGGCTGCAGATAGACGGGCAGGGCGAAGATGGCGCCCATCGCCAGACACGTGATCAAGGCGCCGGCGACGACGATGACCCAACCATAACGGCTTTCCATTCCACCCTCCTCAGGGACACTCTGCCTCCTAGACGAACGGGAGGCGAGGAAATCGACAGCGGCGGAGCGAATTCGTCACCGCCATAAATTAACCGACGGGTTAATTTCCACTTTGGTTAAGTACTGGCGATGCGATGGGGTGTCAATGCAGGTTTTGGACGGAGCTGTGGATTTTTCGGGCCGGGCGTAATGACGCCGTGGGGGAGGTCCAGGCAAGCGGCATGCTCCCGCGCGACTGGGATCGGACAAGCGGGCGGCGGCGAGACATGGTCTCCTGAGCCGGGTCGTACCGAATGGTGAGACTTTTGCGCCATTCGAGCATAGCTCTCATGGCCTTTCGCGCTGAAAAGGCTCCACCGGAGCTTTTTCTCGGCTGCGCCGCCGCTTGAAAGTCTCGCCACCGCGACCGGGATTTTGGGCCGTTTCGTTGTGGCTGCGCTACCTTAGCTGCGCTGCCGCTTCCCGTTACGGCGCGGGCTTGGAGTTGAGGGGCCAAGGCCGGGGTAGAACCCGGACGATGCGAACATCCTCTCCTCCGTGACGCTTCTTGTGAAAACGCCCCGAGCCTTGCTGCCCTCTCACAAGAAAGCAGCGGAAGCGGCTACGTCCCCAGTATCAAGGACCGGCCACCAACGAAATCGAGCCTGAACCGGAACGACTCCCGGTCCACCCGATCTCCCACCGAACTGGTCGGCCGGTCGAACCGGAAAAGTGTGACCACTTTTCCTGGCCAGCCTCCAGGCACCAACCACTCGTCATGATCTCGCTCTTGGTGCGCGGGATAGGGAGAGGATAATGCGTGCCGAAAGTAGGGGGATAACTTTCTTTGGGCATCGCCTCGCCGGATCCTCCCCCGCGAGAGCGGGAGAGGACAAGGCGCGCCGCTTGCGAATAACTAGCCGCTGCGTCTGGAGCCTACGAATTATGCCCGGCCCAGCCGCCATTGTGCTGCTGCCCGGCGGGGTGCGGATCGCCGGCGTGGGGGAAGGCGTGCTCGGGATGCTGCGCCTCGAATTCGCGCTGCGCGGCGAACCAGAACTGCTGGTCCTCGCCCGCCGGCTGGCCGGCCTCTTCCCAGAGCTGATAGGCGCGCTCGCGGACGCGGTGCTCATACTCTTCGACGTTGATGTCCTGGTCCATGGCCGTCTCCCTGTGTGGCGTTCCGGCAGTAGTAGCCGGCCAACATGGCCGGCACGCGACAGGGCGATGAACCGTCAGCGCGAGAGAAACTCCAAGCCCGGGAATCAGTGGGCGAGGTGGAGCTTATCGAGCGCCGAGATGGCCAGCGGGTTGCCGGAGGCGGCGCGCTGCTGGAGGATTTTGACGAAGGCGTTGTAGTCCACCGTGTCGCCGCCTTCCTTCACCAAGGTCAGCGCCTTGACGTAATCCACCTGAACGCAATGCTGGCCCATCAACTCGCCATGAAACAGCAGATGGCCGGCATCCCCCATGGCGACTTTGCTCTTGTTCTGGTCGGCGATGATTTTTGCGCAGGTAGCCGCGATCTCGCCGGGCGAAGTGCCGATCGCTTTAGCATAGGCCGAGCTTTTAGGGATGATCACCCCATCGCTCTTGGCAAAAGCAGGCGCGGCGCAGAGCAGGCTTACGGCGATTGCGGTGGTGAGAATGCGCATAAATGACCCCCAGTGAAGTATTTGCGTCTGCAGACGAATGTCTGGACCGCTCCTAGATACACCAGTCATTCCCGCGAAAGCGGGAATCTCTGTTTCGATGGCTAATGGCGCACCCGGCGCTCGCGAGGTAACGGAGACTCCCGCTTTCGCGGGAATGACTCTGAAGGACGGGGCAGGCGCTAGGGGCCTAGCGCGCGAAGGGGACGAAGAATGCAGTGGCAGTTCAGGGCGCCGGTGATCGAGTGGCGGGGACCCGCGCCGTTCTTTTATGCGCGCATCCCCGAAACGGTCGGCGCCGAGATCGCGGCGGTGAAGCGGATTGCGAGCTATGGCTGGGGCGTGATCCCGGTGAAGGCGACGATTGCCGGCGTCACCTTCGAGACCTCGCTGTTCCCGCGCGAAAACACCTACCTACTACCGCTCAAGGTTTTGGTGCGCAAGCGCATCGGCGTGACGGTGGGCGACGAGGTGGAGGTGGAAATGGCGATTGGCGGGGTGATCCGCGAGCCGGATTTATGATCCGCACCCCTCCACGTCATGGCCGGGCTTGACCCGGCCACCCAGCCGGCCTCTCCTCATCCGCCATGGGTGGCTTCGTCTACATCATGACCAATTTCCGCTACCGCGCGATCTACACCGGCGTGACCTCTGACCTGCCGAAGCGCGTCTGGGAGCATAAGAACGAGGTCGTTCCAGGCTTCACCAAGCGATACCGCCTGCACACGCTCGTCTGGTACGAGGTCCACGAAACCATCGAATCCGCGATCCAGCGCGAGCACAACATGAAGCACTGGAAGCGCGAGTGGAAAACGGCCCTCGTCGATGCGATGAACCCGGAGTGGGACGACCTCTACCCGACGTTGTTCTGATGCGGCGCGTCTGGCTGGGTGGCCGGGTCAAGCCCGGCCATGGACGGCGGAGAAGGGAGGGAGTTCACGCCGCTCAAGGCCGCCGTCCGAAGGGGACATCTTGGCGTGACGGTGGATGACGAACGGTCTAGGCGCTCTTCGAATGGCTTAGTTCGGCTGTTCCTAAATTTGGCCCACGATGTCCGCTATTAGCTTGTTGATAGGCGATGACTTAGCGAAATATGAGAAACGGTGGTTGCGGGATATAGAGCGCAGAGATCTATGTCCGACGGCCGAGGCCCAAGCCAGCCAATCCGATTGACCGGCGCCGAGCTGCTGGTCTCTCAGTTCTGTCAGTCCAAATCTAACGTCAGCTATTTCTAATATCTTGGCCCTCGATATCATCGTGGCGTTAGGATGGTTGTATAGTAGGTCGATGATATTGCTTGCCTTTGTCGTGTTCATCAAATATGATTGTAAAATCCATCCGAACCAAAACAATTGGTACTCTTGAAGGTCCGAACGATCCCTCACGATTGTCTCGATCATCTCTGCCAAGAAGTCGATGTCTTTAACGTGTTTGCAAAAATTAAATATCGACTTCGCGAGATGTGGAAATCTAACGGCAATGTCAGGTAGTCGCTTATGAACGAGCTTGTCGTGCTCCCTCATAAGCGTCAGCACCAACTCTGCATCCTCCTCATCTATGTTATCGGCGGCAAGTAGCGCTGTCAGATAAGCAAGCTCATCTTTGTTTAGAGCAAGCTTAATGTTTATGACATTTGGCTCGTCGTCGTAGCTCTCGGTGACAAGTCTGCGTCGCCTCTGCAACAGTTTTGATTTTACATCGTCCAATTTGTCATCAAAATTTGCCTGCTTGTCTATATCTCGTATCGTTTTACTTGGATTGACAGAAAGACCTCTGTCTCCAAGAAGTTTTTGTATATAAATAAAGTCGCGCTGGAGCACTTCGCTGCTATCTGAGAATAAGTATATGTCATCCATGAAACGCAACAGTGTGCCCGACCTGAGCGAATGATGTTCGTCGATATAGCGAAGGAAATCGTTTCCGACCATCTTCGATGGATAAAGGCCTTGTACAAGGCAATCTATACTTCGTCCCGAGTTAGTCTCTCGCAAAAATTTGCCAAAATAAGCGTAGTCGTCATCGCTGGCCCCCAAGTTTGCTAGCCATGCCACGAGATCGTGATGGTATATGCTGTTAAAGAAGGACGAGATGTCGAAAGATAGAAAATGCTTATAGGTCTTTTTGGAGGCGGCAATTGCTCCCTTGAAGGCCTTATAGGATTGAGAGGGTGGGAGCGGTCGCCCTTCTACGAATCGATATCCAAAGTGCTGCCGCGTTTCCAAATGTGCCTTTCGAAAGCGAGCTCGATTCCGGTACACCAAGTCATAAAGAAAATATTCGGCGACAACGTCGAGCTTGACGGTCCGTCGAAGATGCAGTCCGGGCTTCGCTGCGTACACGCGCGTTTGAGCCAAGAACGAGTAGCCCGGCTCTTCCGCAAGGCATTTAGCAATGAATTGCTTTATCTGCTGCTCGCCGCTTTGAATTAGAACCTGATTGGTCTCAAGCGGAAATAGTGCTTTGGCAAAATCATCGAGATAGAAGTCTCGCGTAGACCACTGCGCCGGCGCGGGCGCCGGCGGTTTCAAGAGTGGCTTCGGTTTCACCATCGTTTTTGACTTTCGTTCGGACGGATCAGTCCAGACGTACGCGACTATACCGGCCGGAACTCCCGACCGCACTCACGCCTCAGCTGCACCCCGTCGTGGTGCCGCAGTCCTCGCACACCATGCAGTGGCCGCTCACTTTCATGCGCATGGAGCTGCAGTTGGAGCATTGGTCGCCGGTGTAGCCTTTCATGCGGGCTTCTGCGCGCAGCTCCGCGAGGTCGCGGGAGGGCGGGGGTGAGGGGATGGGGTCGAGCTCGCCGGCGTTGAAGGCGGGCGGGGCGACGTTCGGGTCGGCCTTGTAGGCGGTCGAGGTACGGAGCGCCGTGACCGTCGAACTCTGGATGCCGCCGACGGGGTTGAACGCTTTTGGCGCCGAGGTGGGCACCAGCATCAGGCTCTGGTCCTTTACCCGGCCGCGCGTCATGCCGCGCGACACCAGCGATTGCGCCGGCACCGGGGCAGGGGCGTTCGATGAGCCGCGGGCCGCCGCTTCCTCGGCCGCGCCTTTGGAGAGCGCGGTGGGGGCGGCTTCGCCCGAGACATGGGCCAGGTCGTCGCGATCGAGATAGGAGATCGCGAGTTCGCGGAAGATGTAATCGAGCATCGAGGTCGCGTTCTTGATGCGGTCGTTGCCCATCACCATGCCGGCCGGCTCGAACCGGGTGAAGGTGAACGCCTCCACATATTCGTCGAGCGGCACGCCGAACTGCAGGCCGAGCGAAATCGCGATGGCGAAATTGTTCAGCATGGCGCGGAAGGCGGCGCCTTCCTTGTACATATCGATGAAGATTTCGCCGAGCCGGCCATCGTCATATTCGCCGGTGCGGAGGTAAATCTTGTGGCCGCCGACGATCGCCTTCTGGGTGTAACCCTTGCGGCGATCCGGCATCTTTTCGCGGTCGCGCACGCGCTCGACGATGCGCTCCACGATCTTTTCGGCCACCTGCGGCACGCGGGCCATCGGGGCGGCGGCGATGAGGTTTTCGAGCGTGTCGTCGTCCTCATCCTCGTCATCGGCGAGGAGGGAGGCGTTGAGCGGCTGGCTGAGCTTCGAGCCGTCGCGGTAGAGTGCGTTGGCCTTCAGCGCCAGCCGCCAGGAGAGCATGTAGGCCTCCTTAGCGTCCTCGACGGTGGCGTCGTTGGGCATGTTGATGGTCTTCGAGATCGCGCCGGTGATGAAGGGCTGCGCGGCAGCCATCATCAGGATGTGGCTCTCGACGCTGAGGTAGCGTTTGCCGATCTTGCCGCAAGGGCTGGCGCAGTCGAACACCGGCAGGTGCTCGGCCTTGAGGAACGGCGCGCCCTCGAGCGTCATGGCGCCGCAGACATGGGTGTTCGCCGCCTCGATGTCTTTCTTCGAGAAGCCGAGGAAGCCCAGGAGGTCGAACGAGAAATCCGCAAGCTGCGCGTCGGTGACGCCAAGGCCCTTGAGGAAATCGGCGCCCAGCGTCCACTGGTTGAAGATGAATTTGATGTCGAAGGCGGAGGCGGTGGCCTTGTTCAGCGCCTCGATCTTGTCGTCGGTGAAACCCTTCGTCCGGAGCGTCGAGGGGTTGATGCCCGGCGCCTGGTTGAGGTTGCCGTGGCCGACCGCATAGGCCTCGATCTCGGCGATCTGCGATTCCGAATAGCCGAGGGTGCGAAGCGCCGGGGGCACCGCGCGGTTGATGATCTTGAAATAGCCGCCGCCCGCGAGCTTCTTGAACTTTACCAGCGCGAAATCGGGTTCGATGCCGGTGGTGTCGCAATCCATCACGAGGCCGATCGTGCCCGTCGGCGCAATCACCGAGACCTGCGCATTGCGGTAGCCGTGCTTTTCGCCGAGCGCGAGGGCTTCATCCCACGATGCTTTGGCGCGCGCGCTTAGTGCGTTGTCCTTAAGAGACGGGTGATCCAGCGGGACGGGGTTGATGCTGAGGCCTTCGTAGCCCTGCGCGTTGCCGTGAGCGGCGTTGCGGTGGTTACGGATGACGCGGAGCATCGCCTTGGCGTTGCGCTTGTAATCCGCGAACGGGCCGAGCTCGCCCGCCATTTCGGCCGACGTCTTGTACGAAATGCCCGTCATCACCGCGGTGATGGCGCCGGCGATCGCGCGGCCTTCCTTGCTGTCATAGGGAATGCCCGAGGTCATCAGTAGGCCGCCGATGTTGGCGTAGCCGATGCCGAGGGTGCGGTATTCGAATGAGCGCTCGGCGATGGCACGGCTCGGGAACTGCGCCATCATCACCGACACTTCGAGGACGATGGTCCAGAGCCGCGTCGCATGCTCGAACGCCGCGACGTCGAACGAGGAGTCGGCGTTGCGGAAAGGCAGGAGGTTGATCGAGGCGAGATTGCACGCCGTATCGTCGAGGAACATGTACTCCGAGCAGGGGTTCGACGCGACGATGTCGCCGGCCGCCGGGCTCGTGTGCCACTCGTTGATGGTCGTGTGATACTGGATGCCGGGATCAGCCGAGGCCCAGGCCGCATAGCCGATCGATTCCCAGAGATCCTTCGCCTTCAGCGTCTTCACTACCTTGCCGGTGATGCGAGCCTTGAGGTCCCAATCGCCATCAACCTCGACGGCGTTGAGGAACTCATCGGTGACGCGGACAGAGTTGTTGGAGTTCTGGCCGGCAACGGTCAGATAGGCCTCCGAATCCCAATCGGTGTCGAACACCGGGAATTCCATCTCGGTATAGCCCTGCCGCGCGAACTGGATGACGCGCTGAATGTAGTTCTCGGGCACGGACGCTTTCTTTGCGGCGCGCACTTCGCGCTTCAGCGCCGGGTTCTTGGTCACGTCGAAGCAGTCGTCGCCATTGCCCTCGCAATTGACGGCGGCCTTCATGATGGCCTTCAAGTGCTTCGACACAACCTTGGAGCCGGTGACGAGCGCGGCGACCTTCTGCTCCTCCTTCACCTTCCAGTTGATGTAGGTCTCGATGTCGGGGTGATCGATATCGACCACCACCATTTTGGCGGCGCGACGCGTCGTGCCGCCCGACTTGATGGCGCCCGCCGCGCGGTCGCCGATCTTGAGGAAACTCATCAGACCGGACGAGCGGCCGCCGCCCGACAACTTTTCGCCTTCGCCGCGAAGCTTTGAGAAGTTCGAGCCGGTGCCCGAGCCATACTTGAAGAGCCGTGCTTCGCGAACCCAGAGGTCCATGATGCCGCCGTCGTTGACGAGGTCGTCGCTGACCGACTGGATAAAGCAGGCATGCGGCTGCGGATGCTCATAGGCCGACTTGCTGGCCATCAGCTTGTGGGTGAACGGATCGACGTAAAAGTGCCCCTGGCCGGGGCCGTCGATGCCATAGGCCCAATGGAGGCCGGTGTTGAACCACTGCGGCGAGTTCGGCGCGACCTTTTGGGTCGCGAGCATGTAGGCAAGCTCGTCACGGAAGGCCTTGGCGTCTTCCTCGGAGGCGAAATAGCCGCCCTTCCAGCCCCAATAGGTCCAGGTGCCGGCGAGGCGGTCGAACACCTGCCGGGAATCAATCTCGGAACCATAGCGCTCGTTTTCGGGCAACTTGGCCAGCGCCTTCTCGTCGGGGACGGAGCGCCACAGCCACGAGGGAACGTCGTTCTCCTCGACCTTCTTCAGGACTTTGGCGACACCTGCTTTACGGAAATACTTTTGGGCAATGATGTCCGCCGCAACCTGACTCCAGGTCGAGGGAACCTGCATGTCGGCCAGCCGGAAGACCACCGAGCCATCGGGGTTCTTGATCTCGCTCGTGGTCGAGCGAAATTCGATTCCGGCATAGGCCCCGCCGGCGGCGGAAGTGAAACGACGTTCAATGCGCATAGTCTCTCAAAATCCCCAAAATAGCGGGCGCACGCTCCCGCAACCGTTCCGCAACGGCATCTGCCTCTGTTTTGACGCTTGCCAACCGAACCCTTGTGCGTGGGTTCTGCTTTGCCCCGACTGCCTCGAGTCGAACCGGTCTGATGCCGGCCCTTGCCTCGGGGACTTTGCTTGCTCTTTCCGGCGGGCACTCGCAGCCATCCGGACCGTCGAAAAGGTTGTGCCGATTCAAATTCGGCGTCAACAGCGAGATTGCATCTTCCGTCTATCTCTAGTGGTTGGCGAGCTACAGATCGCTACTTCTAGTGGGTCTAATATGTGGATTACGGGGATAAACGGCAAGGGAAAACTGCGTCCCGGAGGCCCGAGAATCAGCTTTGTGAACGGTCGATGTCGCTCATCTCACGTGCTCGATTTTCGAGCTAAACCAGCGTCGCAACTTGACTCTTTTTCGCCATAATTGCTCAGGCGGAGCTTCATTAACCCTTCGCACATCGCCTCGACTCGAAGGCATCGAGTCTGTCGCAAAAGCGTCAAGGACAAAATTTGAAGCGGCCGGTGGATTGGTCCGACACCACCGGTAGTGGTGACCGCTAGTGCGCGAGGAAAGCCGGCACGCGAACGAGGGCGTCGGCACGCGCGGCCGGATTAGTTCCGGTGTGGGCAACGCCAGTCCCAGATGCCGTGAATGCTAACCCATCCTGGGTGTGAACCTTCAGGCTCGGATGATCGAAGTCATGGTAGGCGCCGGGGTAGGTGACGATGTCGACCAGCTCGCCCGCTGCCTTGGCCGCGGCGACCATGTCCTCGCAGGGCTTTGCGGCAGTCCAGTCATCGGCCTCGCCGATGAGGATGAGCAGCGGGATGCGGCTCTTCCATTTGCCGGTCTCGAACGGTACCCGGCAGCCGGGATAAAAAGCGACAGCCTTTTGAAAGTCGGCGGTGACGTCCTTGGGAGCGTGCCGCGGCTCGACCGAATAGAGCACGCTCGAGCCGCCATTGGACCACCCGAGCAGCGATACCGCGTCGGCCTTCACGTCACTGCGGGTGTCGAGATAGGCCAGTGCCGAATCGGCGTCTTCGGGGCGGTCCTTGCTCGGGCTCACATCGCGGTCGGAAACCTTGCACTGCGAGTCGAGACCGCGGGAGGTATAGCTGTCGGGGAAAAGGACGATGAACCCCTGCGCCGCGAGGCGATTGCCCCAATCGGCATGGCGTTCGCTCGGCTGGCCCTCCTTGTTGATCAGGCCCGAGCAGCCGTGCAGGGCGACAACAGCAGGGAAGGGACCAGGGCCGGCAGGCCTGTAGAGGAAGCCCTCCAGCGTCACTCCGTGCCGGCCGGGAAAGTTGACGCTTTCGGGCGTCGTTGTCGGAGGCGAGCCGGCATTGGTGGCGGGCTTTGCGGCGAGAGCTGGCTGGCCGGTCGCGGCGGCAACGGTGAATACTAACGCCAATGCGAAGTGGATGGAGGATATGCGTTTTGGCCACATGGTCGCTCTCCGAGACGATCTCGCCATATGGGTATCAAGGCAAGTCTGCACCGCAAATGAATGCCGCATTCGGTCGCGGCTCTCGGTTCCACCGAGGCAGGCCGCTCGACTAATCCGGCACGTAGGTCAGCCTGATAACCTCCTCGCCAATCCGTTCGCTGGTGACCAGACGGAGCGGCGGTCGTGCCCCGGGGAAGAACGGCTTGCCGTGACCGACGACCACGGGATGGAGATAAATCCGATACTCATCGATGAGGCCAAGCTCGGCGAGGCTTGCGGCCAGTTCCGGGCCACCAACGTCGATCTCGCCTGGCTGCTCCGCTTTCACCTTACGGGCCGTTGCCTCGATGTCGCCCCTGACGAGAGTGGCGTTGGGACCGACCGACTGCAATGTGTGCGACACGACCCATTTGGGATGGTTCCGCCACGCAGCGGCGAAGGCGTTGAGTTCGCTGTCCCACTTCGGATCATCGACGTCCCAGTAGCGCATGACCTCATAAAGACGCCGCCCATAGAGGGCTCCAGCCTGAGTGGCCGTCTGATCGATAAAATGGCGAAACAGCACCGGATCCGGATCGAAGGCCGTGTGGTCGATATAGCCATCGAGGGTTTGGTTCATTCCAAAGACAAACCTGGCCATGCTGCTGATCTCCACCCCGGGCGTTTCAGCATAGCTGTAAGCCGCCCGAACGGCAGCACGCTTTCCGCTTTTGCCTAGGCGAGGCGAAACGGCCATGTTAGACGAGGCAAACGGCGTAACGCCCCATCGACGCGGACACGATTCATGAAGCCATTCTTTGCCGAAGTTTTCATCTGGTGGGGTGGTAATACCTGGGGCACGCGCCTCGATACGTGGCTCAACGGCGAATATGTTGGCTCGGACGATCAGGGCAATCGCTACTACAAGGCCAAAGCCGGCGCGAGGAAGCCGAACCGCCGCTGGGTGATCTACAACGGCTATCCCGAGGCAAGCAAAATCCCGCCCGGCTGGCACGGCTGGATGCACCATCGCACCGATGTGCCGCCGAGCGAGGAAAGCTACACGCCGCGTGAGTGGGAACTGCCGCATCTCCAGAACTATACCGGCACATCGGCCGCCTATCGGCCCGATGGCAGCCTTCTCAACAAAGGCGAGCGTCCGCGGGTAACCGGTGACTATGACGCCTGGTCGCCGGAGTAGGCGTGGGCGGAGAGCCCGCCCGTTGGTTCCTCTGATCTCCAGGCCCGCGAGGCGCTTGTGACTCACCCCTCATCCGTCTCGGCCTTTGGCCGATCCACCTTCTCCCACAAGGGGAGAAGGTAAGATGTGGCATGGGCCGTCCCTCTTTCTTCCTTCTCCCCTTGCGGGAGAAGGTGGCGCGCAGCGCCGGATGAGGGGTGGGCCATATGCCCGCCGTTTCGTATGGGCGACACTGCTGTCGTTGGTTCTGGCCTCGCCTGTTTTTGCCGCCTCGGTCGCTAACCCCGTTGCGACCTTTTCCGGCCTCGACAAAATCACGGCGCGAGTGACCAATTTCGACGTCTACGTCAACGAGACCGTGCAGTTCGGTTCGCTGCAGATCACGCCGCGCGCCTGCTACACACGGCCGGCGACAGAGACGCAGCAGCGGACATCGGTCTTCATCGAGGTGGACCAGGTGAACCTCAAGGGCGTGACTGACCGCATCTTCACCGGCTGGATGTTCGCCGACAGCCCGGCGCTAAACGCCGTTGACGATCCGGTCTACGATTTCTGGCTGGTCGACTGCAAACAGCGCTCCGACGTGCCGCCGCCGACTGCCACGAATGCAGCGCCCGCGCCATCACCGGCCCCTGCACCGGCGGCCGTGCCGCCCGGCACCACGGCCGACACGACAACCACGCCATCCGAGACGACGCGCACCGAGAGCGGTTCCATTATCACCTTGATGGACCCCAAACCGGCCGCGGAAAGCAATCCGGACGGGCAGTAGGCGATGGGCGCGATCGGGTGGACACGAGTACTGCCGGTCTTGCTGATGACCATTGTACCGGCGCCCGCCCTGGCCGCGGGCTGCCTCTACACCTCGGGCGATGCGACGCTTGCGGTAGTCGACGACAGCCATGGCGCGGCGATCGGTTTCGTAATCGCAGGGAGCGGGCAAGACAGTCTGCAATGCACGCTCAAGTGGCCGCAGCTCGATCCGAATCCCAAGCTAATCGGCTGGCCCACTCCCGTGGAAGGGGTCTGCGGCCATGGCCCGAAGACGTCGATGGTGCTACGCGGCGAATTTTCTGTGCAGCTCCCGGCGCCCGATCTGCCTCCACCTACCGCGCTGTACTTTGCTGGCCGCACTTTCTATCCCTCGCCCGACTGTAACGACACTGTCATCGTCTCGAGACAGTTGCCGGTTGATGTAGCGCCAACCGTGCCGGGGGCATCGCTGGCCAATCACCCGGTTCATACCGTCACCGTCCGGCCGGACGGTACGATCGTCGCCAACTGAGCACAGTCCGTTCCATTGACATTTGTCCTTGTCGGGCCTAATTAACCGATCAGAAAATTAACTGTACGGTTAATCTGCATGAACACCGATCACCTGAGCGCCACCTTTTCGGCTCTGGCCGATCCCACCCGTCGCGCCATCCTCGCGCGGCTCACCAGCGGTGAGGCGTCGGTCAACGAACTGGCTGAGCCTTTCGACATGAGCCTGCCCGCCGTTTCGAAGCATCTAAAAGTGCTGGAGCGGGCGGGGCTGATTTCGCGCAGCCGCGAGGCGCAGTGGCGGCCGTGCAAGCTCGAGGCCGGGCCGCTCGAGGAAGTGTGGGGGTGGGTCGAGGTTTATCGCCGTTTCTGGGAGCAGAGCTTTGAGCGTCTGGACGAGTACCTTAAGGAAATCCAGGACGGAGACGATGATGGCAGCCACAACTGACGAGCTCGCCGAAGCAGACGCACGGCAGATATTCCTTGAGATCGAGCGCGTCTTCGAGGCGCCCCAGGCATTGGTCTTCGAGATGTGGATCAAGCTGCGCCATGTGCAGCGCTGGCTCGGCATCGAGCGGGCCGCCGTGATGGGCTATGGCGATGCCGGGCTCGGTGGCACGCAGCGGATCGGGATGTGGTCACCCGCCGAAGGGGAGCGCTGGCACACGCGGGTCTATCGTGAGATCAGTCCGCCCAGCCGGCTGGTCTTCACGCATCAGTGGGACGGCGGACCGCAGACGCTGGTGAGCATCAGCTTTGAGGCGCTGAGCGACGACAGGACGCTCATGCGGTTTCGCCAGACCGGCTTCGACAGCGCGGTTGCACGCGACCTGCACGAGGCCGGCTGGGCGGCAAGCTTCGATAATTTCCGCGATTATCTTTTCGACCATCTTGGCGAAGATGCGAAACTTGCGCCCACCGGTGATACGGCGCCGCTGGTGCTCCAGATCGACCGGCTGTTCGATGCGCCGCGCGAACTGGTGTTCAGGCTATGGAGCTCGCCCGAGCACATTACGCGCTGGTGGGGACCCAAAAGCCTGCATCTGTCGCATTGCGAGATGGATTTTCGGGTCGGGGGAAAGTGGCGTTTCTGCATGCAGCCGCCGCAGGGCGAGGGCCATTGGATCCACGGCGAATATCGCGAGATCCGGCCTCCGGAACGCCTCGCCTTCAGCTACATCAACGATGCCGATGGTCAGGTGATGTTCGTCGAGCTCGACTTTATCGCCGAGGGCAACAAGACACGGCTGAAATTCCGGCAGGCCAAGTTCATGACCGTCGCCGAGCGCAACGGCCATCGGTATGGCTGGCAGCTCAGCTTCGACATTTTCGCGCGCTATGTGGAGCTGTTTCAGGCCGGCGGCCTGACAGAATCGAAGCTTGGCTGGCGTGATGTTGCCAAGGGCGGCGATCTGCCAAGTGCAATCGCCGAAGCTGGCGGAGGTCCTTGACGATGCTGCTCACCGGCAAGGTTGCCGTCATATATGGCGGAGGCGGGGCGATCCCCGGCGCGGTTGCCAGGACCTTTGCCCGTGAGGGCGCGACCGTAGCGTTGGCGGGACGGACTCTTGCCACGCTGGAGACGGTCGCCGCGGCGATCGAGCGTGAAGGCGGCCGTGCCGAGTGTGCCATAGCGGACGCGACGGATCAGGCGGCGGTCGATGCCCATTTCGCCGATCTCGCCAGGCGCCAGGGCGGTATCGACCTCCTGTTCAATGGGATCGGTCTTGGCGATACGCATGGCGCCAAACTCGGCGACATGACGGCCGCAAGGTTCCTGACGCCGCTCGACATCGCGATGAAGGCCCACTTCTTCGTCGGCAACGCCGCGGCGCGACATATGCGGAGCGGCGGCGTCCTGATGTCGATTGTAGCCAATGCCGGCTTTCAGCCGCGCGCCGATGTCGGCTCGTTTGGGGTCGCCTGTGCGGCGATCTCGGCGCTTTACCGCCAGTTCGCCTGCGAGCTCGGGCCGCAAGGTATCCGCGCGCTTTGCCTCTTGTCGGCCGGTTCGCCGGACTCGGCGGGCGTCAGTTATGCCATCGATCTTCTCGCCAAGAACGAGGGCGTGAGCCGCGAGGCGTTCGAGCGTAAGATGGGCGAGGATACGCTCCTCAAGCACTTGCCGAGCGTTGCCGAAATCGCCGACGCCGCGGTGCTTATGGCGAGCGATTATTCGCGCGGCATGACAGGCACGCTGTTCAACGTCACCTGCGGGCAGATCGCCAACTGAACGACCGGAGTGATCGATGCTGACCGAACCGAAGATAGTCGAGCGTGTGGCGCAGCCCTATGTCGCGATGCGGCGGACGGTCAAAATCCCGTTCGGGGATGCCGTCGATGCGACGATGCCAAAGCTCTGGAAGTGGATCGGCGACCATCACGTCGAGCCGGTCGGGCCGCCATTTTTTAAATACAACGTCATCGACATGGCGAATGGCCTCGAGATCGAGTTCGGCGCGCCAACGGCGAAGCCTCTCGACGCGGACGATGAGATCGTCAGCGGTACGCTGCCCGCCGGCCGCTATGCAACGCTGACCTATCACGGCCACTACGATGGCCTGATGGAGGCGACCGGCGTGCTGATCGACTGGGCCGGCGAGCAGGGGTACAAGTTCGACATGCAGCCGACGCCCAAGGGCGATAAGTTCGCCTGCCGGCTGGAGATCTATCCCAACGATCCAAGGGAAGTGCCGGAGCCCGAGAACTGGGAAACGATTTTGGCGTTCAAGCTGGCGGAGGACTGACGATGGCTAAGGTGCCGTATTATCCAACGCCGGAAGGCCACGAGCGGCCGTTCATCAGCGACAAGCTGCACAGCGTCAATGGCGTGCGGGTGCCGCATCGGATGCTCTATCCCTCGCGTGAAATGATCGAGGCGAAGATGCGCGAGGTGCCGGCGGGCGGGGCGACCGACCTCGTCGCGATCCGTGCCGCACTGGCGGAAGAACATGGCGCGGCTTCGACCTGCCCGGTGACGACGCAGCGTGTGGTGCGCGAGATCGCCGAGGCGTCGGTTGACGCCTGGCGGGCGGGAGACGAGCTGGCGGCGCCGTTCTGGCGCGTCATCGACCCAGATCGGCCGACCGCCGACCGGCTCGCCGGCGGAGCGGATTTCATCCGCGCCCGCCAACAGGCCGAGGAACGGTAGCCGGCTTTCGGCCGTTGCCCCAAGGAACCCGAACAGGAGGACGACATGCTCGACGACAAGGAACCGATCGCCACTGTTGCCGTCCGCGACCTGAGCGTCGCCAAGAAGTTCTATCGCGACACGCTGGGCCTCAAGCTGGCGCATGAAAACACCGAAGTCTTGACCTTTGTCGCGGGCGGCTTTCGCCTGTTCGTCTATCGCTCGACGTTTGCCGGCACCAACCAGGCGACCGTCGTCACCTGGGCCGTGGGCGATGGGGTTGGCTCAATCGTTGCCGAACTTGGCAAGCGCGGCGTGCAGTTCGAGCATTACGAGATGCCGGGCCTTAAGATCGAAGGCGACCTGCATGTGAGCGAGGGCGGCAAGGTTGCCTGGTTCAAGGATCCGGACGGCAATATTCTCTCCGTCAACGGCATGTAGCCGGTCAGGCCGGCCGGCCGAGGGCGAAGAAATCAGCCTTGTGCGCCATCGCGTCCGCGAGCTGCACCTCGTAGACCTCCCGCGGGATTTCGATGCCGCCGAGGCTGGCAAGGTGCGGTGTGACGAACTGCGTATCGAGAAGCCGGTAGCCGCCGGCGTTGAGCCGTTCGACGAGGTGGGCGAGCGCGATCTTGCTGGCATCAGTCACGCGATGAAACATCGACTCGCCGAAGAACGCCGCGCCCAGCGATAGCCCGTAGAGCCCGCCGACCAGCTCGCCATCGGCCCATACTTCGACTGTGTGGACATAGCCGCGGCGGAACAGCTCGGCATAGAGCCGGCGGATCTCGGGATTGATCCAGGTCGAATCCCGATCCTCGCCCTCGGTGGCGCAACCCTCGATGATGGCCTCGAAATCGCTGTCGACTTTAACCGAAAAGTCGCGCGTCTTCATGGTTTTGCGCAGGCTTTTTGAGATGTGGAATCCATCGAGCGGGATAACCCCACGCTTCTCCGGCGAGACCCAGAACAGATCGGGCGACTCCGCATCCTCCGCCATTGGGAAAATGCCAGCGGCATAGGCCCGGACGATCAGCTCCGGCGTGAGCTCGATGGCGAATGGGTCCGGGCGCTTGGTCATGGGGCAGGATATGAGCGGCGATAGCGGCGGTACAAGGGCTCTCGCGTGCGATTGCCGGGAACAGGCGGTTCGGATAGCTGTTGCCGGGCAGGGGGCAAAGAATGCGGCGCTGGATCAAGCGGATCGGCATCACCGCCGCGACAATCGCGGTGCTGTATCTCGTGATCGTTGGGATAGGCGGTGGTGTCGCGCTTGCCCTGGCGCTGACGCCGGGCATCGCCGACTGGAGCCAGTCGCACCAGCCGATGCCCAAGGACCCGCTCGAGATCAACTATCGCGGCGACCCCAAAATCGCGCTCGGCCTCGATTACCAGACGGTCCACTATGACACCGAACTGGGACCAGCCGAGGCCTGGCTCGTGCCCGGCGCGACGACCGCGCGAACCTGGGCCGTCTTCGTTCACGGCATCGGCGGCTTGCGCGAAAACGGCTATCGCCAGCTCACCATCCTCCATGCGGCGGGCATACCGACGCTGATGATCACCTACCGCAACGACGCGGGGGCCCCGACGGGGAAGCCGCCGTTCTATTCACTCGGGCTGACGGAATGGCGCGACCTTGACGCTGCCGTTGGCTGGGCGCTGGGGCATGGCCCCGATCATGTGATCATCGTCGCGGAATCGATGGGTGGGGCGATCGCCGGGCAGTTCCTCATGCACTCGCCGCACGCCGCACAGGTATCTGCGCTCGTTCTCGATGCGCCCGCCACCGACTTCAACGCGGTCGCCGACTGGATGCTCGACCAGTTCCACTTGCCGCTGGGCGATCAACTTGCCCCCGTCGCCATGCGCATCGCCTCGATGTGGTCACCCGAGCCGCTTTCGAGAGCCAACGTTTTCGATGCTGTCGCAAAGTTTCCCGGACCGGTGTTCGTGGCTCAGGGGCGCGCCGACAAGCTCGTGCCCGTTACGCTGACCCGACGGCTGGTTGCGACGCGGACGGCCCCGACAACCTATCTCGAAACCGACGCCGACCATCTGCACTCGTTTAAGCTCGAGCCGGACAAGTATCGCGCTGAGTTGCTGGCATTCCTCGCGGCGCTGCCTTCGACATGAGACCTGCGCTGTCGGCGGGTGACGCTCAGGACACGCTCCGGCGGATGATCAGGTTAGGCGATGTCATAGCGAACGAGGTTAGGGGGCTTAGGGATAGATCGAATATTGTCCGCGTCGGTGCAGGTGACAATTCATCGATATCGTCCCCGGGCAAGCGCCAAAATAGCTGACATTGACAGGATACGAAGCAGCGGTGTCGCCATGATCGATGGAAAAAAGAAGCTAAAGGTCGACGTATATGGGGACGAGACGCACGGTTTGGCTGCCGTTTGCTACGCACTCGTCGTGACGTTGCGCGCACGGCGGTCCGACCTTGAGCACCGTCTTCGAGCGGTGAAAGTGCGGCACGGGGCGACGGCGATAGCCGAGATTCACTGCTCGACGATGTTCAACGAAGCCACACGAAGCTTATCGGCCTGGGCACACCTTGATTATGAAGGACTTTTTGGCCTGCTCGATGATCTCTGTGACAGCTTGGTCCAAACTCCAACCGACTACATGATCGCCTATGTCCGACGCTCGCAGATTCCGGAGCATTCTGGCGAGGTTTGGCGAAATGCGGACGGCTCGGTCGCAGACCCTCCTCCTTTTTCAGCCGGTCCGCGCCGCGGCGACAAGGAGCTAGCGCTTTTTTGCGCACAGGCTGCCTTCGGCGTCGTTCAAGACGTTCATAGAGATAGCACGCTAGAATTTTGGATAGACCCTGACAGAGACTCTATCGCTCGGCTGCCAGAGTCATCGCGTGTTACCGATCAAATGCAACAGACGTGGGTCGATTTCCTTGAGAACGGTCCGACGCTCATCAAGATACAGGCCAATAGTCGGTAAGAAGCCGGTTCTTCTCGAAGTAGCTGACTGCGTTGCCTATTTTGCACAGCCCAACCTCCTCGACAATGGATCGGAGACCACAACGAGGTTCAAGTATCTGCTGAATAAACTGCGACCAAATATGTCCGAGTTGCAGCTCGACTAGCCAGCCTCCGCTACTTCTTATCCGCCGCCAGGTACTTTTCGAGCCAGTGGATGTCGTAGTCGCCGGCGATGATGTCGGGTTCGCGGATCAGGCGGGCGAAGAGGGGGAGGGTGGTCTTGACCCCATCCACGACGAACTCGTCGATGGCGCGGCGTAGGCGCTGCAGGCATTCGGGCCGGGTGCGGCCGTGGACGATCAGCTTGCCGATCAGGCTGTCGTAGTAGGGCGGGATGACGTAGCCCTGATAGATGGCGCTGTCGATGCGCACGCCGACGCCGCCGGCCGGATGGTAGAAGGCGATTTTGCCGGGCGAGGGCGCAAAGGTCTGAGGGTCCTCGGCGTTGATGCGGACTTCGATCGAGTGGCCCATGAAGCGGATGTCTTCCTGCCTCAGCGACAGCGTTTCGCCGGCCGCGACACGGATCTGCTCATAGACGATGTCGACATTGGTGACGCGCTCGGTCACCGGATGCTCAACCTGGAGGCGCGTGTTCATTTCGATGAAATAGAACTCGCCGTTCTCGTACAAAAACTCGATGGTGCCGGCGCCCGAGTATTTGAGCTTGCGCATGGCCGCGGCGCAGACTTCGCCGATGCGGTCGCGCTGTTCGGGGGGAACGGTCGGAGCAGTGGCCTCTTCCCAGACTTTCTGATGCCGGCGCTGCAGCGAGCAGTCGCGGGTGCCGAGATGGACGGCGTTGCCCTGACCGTCGCCGATCACCTGAACTTCGATATGGCGCGGCTTTTCGAGGTATTTTTCGATGTAGACGGAATCGTTGCCGAAGGCGGCCTTGGCCTCGGTGCGCGCCGTCGAGATGGCGATGGCCATTTCCTCGTCGTTGCGCGCGACCTTCATGCCGCGACCGCCGCCGCCGGCCGTTGCCTTGACGATGACCGGATAGCCGATGGATTTCGCCACTGCCTGCGCTTCGGCGGGCGTGACGACTTCGCCGGTCGAGCCGGGAACCACGGGGATGCCAAGTTCCACCGCCGTTTTCTTGGCGGTGATCTTGTCGCCCATGATCTCGATGTGGTGGGCGGAGGGGCCGATGAAAGTGATCTTGTGCTCGGCGAGAATCTGCGCGAAGCGCGCATTTTCACTGAGGAAGCCGTAGCCGGGATGCACGGCGTCGGCGCCGGTGATCTCGCAGGCGGCCATGATCGAGGGGATGTTGAGGTAGGAATCCCGCGCCGGATTGGGCCCGATGCAGACGCTCTCGTCGGCGAGGCGGACATGCATGGCGTTGGCATCGGCCTGCGAATGCACGGCTACCGTCGATATGCCGAGCTCCTTGCAGGCGCGAAGGATACGAAGCGCGATTTCGCCGCGATTGGCGATCAGCACCTTGGAAAACATCAGGTGCCCTTTCTACTCGATGACGAGGAGCGGTTCGCCATATTCGACCGGCTGTGAATCATCGATCAGGATGCGCGTTACCGTGCCCGAGCGGTGCGCCGGAATCTGGTTCATCGTCTTCATCGCCTCGATGATGAGGACCGTCTGGCCCTCAGAGACCTTGGCGCCGACTTCTACGAAGGGCGAGGCGCTGGGTTCGGGCGAGCGATAGGCCGTGCCAACCATCGGCGAAGTCAGCGTGCCGGGGTTCGACGCCAGGTCCTCAGCAGCGCTCGGAGCGGGCAGGGAGGCGGCAGATGACGCCGGGCTGGCCTGCGGGACGTGTACCTGCTGAGGCGCACTGGCATAGACCGGCACCGCGCCGCCGCCGGAACTGGCATGAGCGCGGGTGACGCGGACGCGAAACCCTTCCTGCTCGATTTCGATTTCGGCGAGGTTCTGCTGGTTCAGCAGTTCCGCGATGGTTTTGAGAAGGTCCTGATCGACCTGGGAGGACGGCTTGGCTATCACTCTGGTTCCTCTCGGCAAGGCGCTTATTCCTTTCGCAGCGGTCGTTCGCCCGCTCGCTTATTCAATGGTCCGCATCTCGGGTCGCATCACGCGCGATGCTTCAACTTTTCGGCCAGCGCCATGATGGCGAATCTATACCCCGCCGACCCCAGCCCGCAAATGACGCCTGTCGCAACGGCCGATACATGCGAATGATGGCGAAACGTCTCACGGGCGTGAATGTTGCTCAGATGCACTTCCATGATCGGCATATCGAGCATTCTGAGCGCATCGTGGATGGCGATCGAGGTATGCGAATAGGCGGCGGGGTTGATCACCAGCCCGTCGAATGTGCCGCGCGCCTCCTGAATCCACGTGACCAGTTCGCCTTCGTTATTGGACTGGCGGAAATCGAGATCGAGCTTTTCCGCCTTTGCCGTTGATCTGCAAAGCTTTTCGATGTCGGCCAGTGTATCGGCGCCATAGGTCGCAGGCTCGCGGATGCCCAGCAGATTGAGGTTCGGGCCGTTGAGAACGAGGATGCGCTTGGCCATGTTAGCCGGGTTGTGCCTTCTGACGCCTGATTAGCGCAAGCTCGACTATACGAAATGCACGGAAAAGCAAAGGTTACCGGGCTGCGGGGCCTACCCGGCCTTGGCCGGGCAGCTGATGGCGCTGCCGCAGGCGCGCATATTGGCGATGGCCGTGCGCAGGTCATCGATCGGCACGGCGCCGGGGATGATCTTGTCACCGATGATGTAGGTGGGCGTCCCGCTGACGCTCAGCGCGTTGGCAAGATCGAAGGATTTTTGCAGATCCGCACTGACCGATTGCGCCTGCATCCCAGCCTTGAGCGTGTCCGGGTTTAGCCCCAGTGTCTTCGCTTCGTCGAGCGCGGTGTCGCCGGTGACTTCGCCGCGGCTGGTGAACAGCGCCTGGTGGAAGGTCCAGTAGTCTGCGTTGGTTTTGGCGACCTGCACCGCAACGCGCGCCGCATCGACCGACCCAGCTGAAAGGATCGGGAATTCCTTCAGCACCACGCGGAGATTCTTGTCCTCGCTGATCAGCGTCGCGAGGTCGGGCAGGGCACCGCGGCAGAAACTGCAATTATAGTCGAACATCTCGACCAGCGTGACATCGCCCTTCGGGTTGCCGATGACGATCTTGTCGGGGTCGTTGAAGATGGCATCCGCGTTGGCTGCGATCAGCCGCTTGTTCTTGACGTCAGCATCTGCCTGGTTCTGCTTGTCGAGAGCGTCGTTCATGCGCTGCAGAATTTTGGGATTGTTGGCGAGATAGCTGTCGATCATCGGATCGAGGAGTTTCGGATCGAGCGAGGCGACCGTCATCACCGAATTCTGCTTGTTCCGTGCGTCTTCGGCGGCGAGCATATCGGTGACGATGGATTTGACCTGAGTAGTATCGACGCCCGGTGCGGGCTTGGGCAGCTTGGCGAGTTCCTCGGCAACGATCGCGGCGACCGCCGGTCGATCGGTCTGTACCGGGGCTTGGCGGAAATACCAGGCGCTGCCGACCGATCCTCCGACCACGGCGAGCACAAAAAACACGGCGGCTTCCAGACGGCGCATAAACTCTCCCAAGCAAGCAACGGCCCTGCGATAGCTTATGGGGCAATTCACGCGGAAGCGTTAGCGGCGCGCAGCGGAATCCATCAATTCTTGTTGAGTGTGTTCCACGAATGGCGTATCCGAACGAAATACTAAAAAGCGAGCCGACCATGGACGATATTGCTGGATTGAAGCCATTTCACGCAATGGAAATCCTCGCATTGGCTAAGGCGCGCGAAGCGGCTGGTCAATCCATCTGCCATCTCGAGCTCGGCGAACCCGCCGCGCCGCCAGCGCCTAAAGTGCTGGAAGCGGTGGCGAGGGCGCTGCCAGCGGGCCAGCCTTATACCCATTCCAAGGGCCAGCTGGCGCTGCGCGAAGCGCTGGCAGGCTACTACGCGACGCAGCATGGTGTCAGCGTCGATCCAGAAAATATCGTCGTGACGATGGGGTCGTCGGCGGGGTTCATCCTGGCGTTCCTCGCGGGGTTCGGCCGCGACGGGACGATTGCGATCACCCGGCCGTCCTATCCGGCTTATCTCAACACGCTCCACGGCATGGGCCTCGGCACGGTCGAGATCGAGGTCAGCGTCGCGAATGGCTGGCGCCTGACGGCAGCCGACATCGAGATGGCGTTCGCGCGCCAGCCGTTCGATGGCTTGCTGTTCGCCAGTCCTGCCAATCCGACCGGAGCCGCGGTCACCAGCGAGGGGTTGGGGGAGATCGTCGCGACCTGCAAACGGCTCGGCGTGCGGCTGATTTCGGACGAAATCTATCACGGCCTCGATTATCGCGGGCCGTCGGTCAGCGCGATGGAGTTCGGCCGCGACGCGATCGTCGTCAACAGCTTTTCGAAATACCATTGCATGACGGGCTGGCGCATCGGCTGGATGGTGCTGCCCGACGATCTCATTCGCCGCACTGAAATGCTGCAGCAGAGCCTTTTCATCTCGGCGCCCACGCTGAGCCAGATCGCGGGCCGCGTTGCGCTCGGCGAACGCAATTATGCCGAGGAGCAAAAGGCGCGTTACGCGCGGAACCGCGACATTTTGAGCAGCGGCCTAGCGGCGCTCGGTTTTGCCGCCACGGCACCAGCCGACGGCGCGTTCTATGCCTATGCCGACGCCTCGGCTTTGACCAACGACACCATGGCGTTCTGCAAGGATTTGCTGGAAATCGCAGGCGTTGCCGCGACGCCGGGCGTCGATTTCGACCGGTCGGGTGGCCAGTGCTTCATCCGCTTTTCCTATGCCGGCTCGGAAGCGACGATCATCGAAGCGCTGGAACGGATGGACAAGTTCATTCCCCGGCCATCCTGCGGACCACTTGGCTAGAGCGCCCTGATCGTCGGCTGAATCTTAACTGCTGGCGTTGCACAACAATCCCGCTGTCGAACGGGATTCGCATGGGCCGCGCCAGGATCGCTGTCATCGTCATAGGGCTGGCGTTGCTGGTCTTCGTCGCGCGTTTTTCCAGCCGGCAATACGAAATCATCGACTGGGACGAAGACACCTTCATGCTGATGGCGCAGGAGGTGCAGCGCGGCGTGCTGCCTTATATCCGCCTGTTCGACAACAAGCCGCCCGGTATGTTCTTTGTGCTGGCCGGCGTCCTGGCGGCGTTCGGGCAAAGCGTCTCGGTGGTCCGCTGGTTCGGCGATGCGTGCGTACTGGCGACGGCGCTGCTCGTCTTTGGTACGGCGCGCCGCTATGTGAGCGACACGCTGGGCGCTTTGCTTGCCGGGGTCTGGGTTGCAACCACGGTCGGCGGCCTTGGCCTTCACACTTCGACTGAATTACTGGCCGACATCCCCCTCGTGGCCGCGCTGTGGCTGATCCTCGCGCAAGGCGAAAAAGGCTGGAGCCCGTGGATTGTCGGGCTGCTGTTGTCATTGGCGACGCTGACACGCACCAATCTTGTCTATGTCTGTATCGGGATCGGCATTCTCTACGCGCTCGCCGCCTTCGGTCTTAAGGGGCTGCGGCTCTATCGTGCCGGGCTGATGGGCTATCTGGTCGGCGGGCTGCTCCCGGTGGGCATACTGGTGGCCGCTTATGCCGCCGAGGGGGCTTTGAGCTCGCTTTATCTGGCGACGGTCATCGTGCCGGCGTCCTACGCCTACGCACAGGGCGGCGTTGCCTCCGTGCTTGCACAGTTCGCGAATGGCCTCGCTGGGATCTTCGCTGACCATCTGGTGTGGACGGCGCTGTTCCTTGTGCTGCTGGCCCTTGCTCTGGGCGTCATCCTCTTTGCCCTTGCGCGCCGATGGACGACGTTGCCGGCGCGCCGCGATCTCGTCGTCATCGTGGTCATGGCAGCGACAGTGCTGCTGTCGATAGCTGGTAGTGGCACGTTCTTTTCGCATTACCTGCTGCAGCTATTCCCGCTGGCTGCTGTGCTGATTGCCTATGCGGAGGGAACCGGCTGGCCACCGATGAAATATGCGACTGGCGTGCTGTCGGCCGTCTCGCTGGGTACGTTGCTGCTATGGGCCGTCCCGGCGACGTTGCCTGTGGCACTCGGCGGCCCGACGATCGAAGCCAATTATCCGGTGCGCAAGGCTGCTGCTGCCATCGCCGCCGATCGGCAACCATCGGACAGGACCTGGGCGCTGGCGAACCATCTGGTGCTTTTCTATCTCGATGAGGCACCGATCTCACCGATCTTCACCCAGCCCTCCAACATCGCTGTGCCGTCGATCGCCAATCCGCTGCTGGCGGCCGGCTATATCGCGCCGGACGAGGTCGGACGGATCATGGCGCTGATGCCACGCTACATCGTCACCGAAGGGCCGGACGTACCCGGCTATCTTCTGCCGGCCGATCGCAAGCGCATTTCAGCCATGCTCGCGGCCAGCTATTCGCTTTGGTATAAAGGCGATGAGGTTGCTGTGTTCCGGCGGAACTAGTTCTGACCTGGCGCAAAGACCCGGATGCGATGGCCGTCGGGGTCGGCGGCGGTAAACGTGTAGCCGAAGTCCATTTCGGTCGGCTCCTGCAGGATTTTTAGGCCCAGCGCGCGAAACACTTCGAGGCGGGCGCGCACGCCTTCGGCATCAGCCTCGGTGAAGCTCATCTCGATGCCGCCCGGCGGGTTGGCCTTGGGCTCGACGTCGTCCTTGAGCCAGAGGCCGATTTTCATGCCGTTGGGCAGCACGAACATCGAAAAGGTCGGGGCGCGGTCAGCTGCATCAATGCCGAAGATTTTGGCGTAAAGGTCCGCGCTCTTCAGCGGATCGGCGACATAAAGCAGGGTCCAGTCGAATACCGGGTTCGAGAGAGTGGTCATTTCGCGTGCTCCTTGTTGGCGACAAGGAGAGGTTAGTCGCAATGACTGTCAGTTTTTGGCAGTGGATGCGCGGTAGAGGCGAATAGCTAGAATCGTAATATGACTTGTATCGACGCGCTGCCGGAATAGAATATCTAAGCCGGCGGGCATCTGATTGAGGGCTTGATCATGAAAGTTGCGAGAATTGCTGCTCTATCACTGTTCATGAGTCTGAGTTTCGCCGGCGGGGCATTTGCTGAACAGGCCGGATACGGATCGCAGTCCGGATATATCGCCTGCATCGATTGGTGCAGTGCGCACAACAAGACGGTAAAGAGCTACAGCATTTGCTCAAAGCAATGCCGGAGATACTGGAATCCGAGGCACCCTGTCAGCGGCGGCATAGAGTAGCTACTCGCAGCGGCGAGGCTCGTCAGCCTTTGGTGGCGACGGGATCGCGGGCGGATGAGGGGGCGCCGATGTTTTCGCGCTCTCGCCAATCTTTGAGCATCGCGGCCCGGCGCCGCGGATAGCGTTCGTCGATGGTGGCGAGCGCGAAGATGCGGTCGACGCGGAAATGGCGATAGTCCTGGCGGAGTTCGCACCAGGCGGCGATGACGCGCGACCGGTCGAAAAAGCCGATAGCGAACGGCCAGATAACGCGCCGCGACTCGATGCCTTCGGCGTCGCGGTAGCTGACGGCGATCTTCCGCTCGTTACGGACGGCGCGGCGGATGACCGAGAGGTCGATGGTGGCGACATGCGGTTCGCCTGGGGCCACCAGGAGCGAGCCGGCGTCGACTTCTTCGCGCAAATCCGGCGGCAGCACGGCGGCAATCTTGCTCAGCGCCGCCGAGGCCGCGGCGCCGAGCCGGTCGTCGGCCCGAACCGCGACCCAGCGCGACCCCAGTACCAGTGCCTCGATCTCGTCTATCGAAAACATCAGCGGCGGCAGCATGAAACCCGGCCGCAGGACGTAGCCGAGGCCCGGCTCGCCCATGATTTCCGCGCCCTGCGCCTGCAACGTTGCGACGTCGCGATAGAAAGTGCGGATCGAAATACCGAGGTCATCGGCGAGTGTCTGGCCGCTCACCGGCGCGCGGTGCTGGCGTAGAAGCTGGATCAGGTCAAGCAGGCGGGCGGCACGGGACAATTTTGGGCTCCGGACAGGGATGGTCCGCAAAACGGCATACCACATCCAGTGTCAAAAATTGTCAGTATGGTTCGGACGAGCTGCAGCGATCTTTGACTCGATGGCCTGCGCTGGGCCATGTTGCGGCCGTTGTCGGGCCCGCTGGCCGGAGGGGACATGAAACAGCCGATCATCGATTTCGAGGTGCTGAGCCGTGTTGGTGCAGACCGGCGCTCGTTCAAGGCCGGGGAGGTCATCTTCAAGGCCGGCGACCCCGGCAGCGAACTTTTCGTCATCCGAGACGGGACGGTCAGCGTCCGCGTCGGTGACAAGACCGTTGAGACGCTGACTTCCTCCGAAATCTTTGGCGAGATGGCGATCGTTGATGGCAAGCCGCGAAGCGCAACGGTGATCGCCGAGACCGATTGCGTCGTCGTTCCGGTCAGCGAGAAGCTGTTCCTGCTGATGGTGCGCGAGGCGCCGTTCTTCGCGCTCGCGGTAATGCGCGTGCTGGCGAGCCGGCTCCGAGCGGCGAACGACGCACGAGTTCGATAGCCAATAGCGCATGAAAAAGGGCAGCGCCTGCGGCGCTGCCCCTGAACGTCTCACCAATCGATAGCGTCAGCTTCCGAAGAAGCCGCGCTGCCACCAGCCGGCCTTCTTCGGCTTGCTGGCGTCGTCCTCGCTTGCTGCCGTCGAACTGACGATGATTTCGTCGGGCGGCAATTCCTTGCGAGGGCGGCGAGCCGGGGTGTTTTCGTCGGTCTCGTCGCCGGTAGCCGCAACGGTAGGCGCGGCAGCCGGAGCAGGCGCGGGTGTCGGCTCGGCCAGCGTGATCGCATCCGCGGCAGCGAGGGCTTCGGCCTCGGTGGGCGGCGCGGCCTTCGGCTTACGGGCGCGGCTGCGCTTCGGCTTGCTCTCTTCCGCTGCTTCCATTGGCGTGGGAGCTTCGGCGGCGGCGGGTTCGGCAGCGGCCTCTGCGTCGGCTTCCACCGGTGCGGCCTTTGCCTTGCGGGCACGACTGCGCTTGGGTTTTACTTCTTCGGCCACGACGGCCGGCTCGGCCGCTACTTCTGCCACAAGCGCAGGCGCCGGCGGCTCAAGGTTTGCGGCTTCCGCGATGGCGTCCTGGCTCAGTACTGCCGAGGCGATCTGCTGCTGGGCCTCTGGGCTGATGCCCGGCGCATGTTCGTCGGCACCGTTGAGCGGCAGTTCGCCTTCGCGGCGGTTGCGACGTCCACCACGACGGCCACGACGCCGGCGGCGGCGCGGCTCATCGCTACCGTTCTGCGGCTGTCCACCGGCGCGAATCTCCGCGCCATTGGTCGTCTCTTCGCCGTCCTCGGCCCCGTCTTCGTCGTCGCCATCATTGCTGGCTGCGGCTGCGACCTGGGGCCGCGGCTGCTGGTTCTGCTGCGGACGATGGTCGTCGCCACGTTCGCCACCGCGGCCACGACGGCGCCGCCGGCGGCGCGAACCGCCCTGTTCGCCTTCGGCCGCATGGCCGTTGGCACGAACCGGCGCCTCCTCGGCGTTCTCTTCTTCTTCGTCCTCGACAACGTCGTCGTCGACCGCTTCGACCATCTCGGCCGAGTCGACTCGGATGTGGGTCGGCGCTTCGGCCAGAATGGCTCCAGCGCGCGGTTCACCCTTTTCGATAGCGAAATGATTGCCGACGAGATGGTCATCGGCGAGCACGTTGATCGAAAGCTGGTATTTTGCCTCGAGCTGGGTAAGCGTCGAGCGCTTCGAATTGAGGATGTAGAGCGCGACGTCGGTCGGCACCTTGACGTTGACCGACTGGCCGGGACGGCGCAGGACATGATCCTCGATCTGGCGCATGACCATCAATGCGAGGCTATCTGTCGAGCGCACGATGCCGGTGCCGGCGCAGACCGGGCAGACATGGGTCGAGCTCTCGACCACGCCGAAGCGGATGCGCTGGCGGCTCATTTCCATCAAGCCGAAGTGGCTGATGCGGCCGACCTGGATGCGGGCGCGATCGTTCTTCAGCGCATCCTTGAGCTTGCGCTCTACGGCCCGGTTGTTGCGATTCTCCATCATATCGATGAAGTCGATGACGATGAGGCCGGCGAGATCGCGGAGCCGAAGCTGGCGGGCGACCTCGTCGGCCGCCTCGAGGTTGGTCTGGAGCGCCGTATCCTCGATGTTGTGCTCCTTGGTGGAGCGGCCCGAGTTGACGTCGATAGAGACCAAGGCTTCGGTCGGGTTGATGACGATGTAACCGCCGGAAGGCAGGGTAACCTGCGGCGAGAACATCTGATCGAGCTGACTCTCGACGGTGTATTTTGAGAAGATCGGCTGATCATCCTTATAGAGCTGCACGTTTTTGGCGTGGCTCGGCATGATCATTTTCATGAAGTCCTTGGCCTCGCGATAGGCATCGTCGCCGGCCACGTAAACTTCGTCGATTTCCTTGGAATAGAGGTCGCGGATGGTCCGCTTGATCAGCGAGCCTTCCTCGTAAACGAGGCAGGGCGCCTGGGATTGCAGCGTCAGTGCGCGCACATTTTCCCACAGCCGCTGCAGGTATTCGAAGTCGCGTTTAACCTCGGCCTTGGTGCGCGAGGCGCCGGCAGTCCTGAGGATAATGCCCTGACCCTGTGGTACTTCGAGATCGCCGACGATGTCCTTGAGGCGTTTGCGGTCGGCGGCATTGGTGATTTTCCGCGAGATGCCGCCGCCACGGGCGGTGTTGGGCATCAGCACCGAGTAGCGGCCGGCGAGCGACAGGTAGGTGGTGAGAGCCGCGCCCTTGTTGCCGCGCTCCTCCTTGACGACCTGCACCAGCATGACCTGCCGGCGCTTGATGACTTCCTGGATTTTGTAGCTGCGGCGCGACGGGGCAGGGCGGCGGCGCTGCTCCTGGAGGTCTTCCAGGGCATCGCCCGAGCCCATCTGCTCGACCGGTTCATGATCGTGCGGGGCGTCCTCGATGTGGCTCGCATCCTCGCCGTCATGCTCGGCATCTTCGATCGAGGGCGTCGGAGCGATGGCTTCAGCGACGGCCTCGGCCTGCTGCTCTTCGGCGTCCGCACGGTCGTGTTCTTCGTCGTCGCGCAGCAGCGCTTCGCGGTCGGCGACCGGAATCTGGTAATAATCGGGGTGGATTTCGCTGAAGGCCAGGAAGCCGTGGCGATTGCCGCCATATTCGATGAAGGCCGCTTGCAGCGAGGGCTCTACGCGGGTGACCTTGGCGAGGTAGATATTACCTCTGAGCTGGCGCCGCGAGGCGGATTCGAAGTCGAATTCCTCTAGTTTATTGCCGCTGGTGACGACAATCCGTGTCTCTTCCGGGTGGATGGCATCCACCAGCATTCTTTTCGTTGCCATAAATTGGTACTCCATGCCGCCGCGCGCCGCGGGGCAAGAACCGGCGAGCCGGTCTTCCGCACAGGGCGCCATGCGAGGCATATTTCTTGAGGGGGGTAGCGCACGAAACTCTTGCGTGCTCCGCACGCATTTCGACGCCGCTCAGTGAGACAGCCGAAAAATGGCTGTCGGGGGTGGTCACAGTCCAGGGATCGCAGACAGGAATGACATAAGCCGCAACTCGATACGCGCCGCCTTCCATCCGTCCTCTGGCCATCTGACCTCTTCCATATCACGCGGTCCCTGGGCCTCTTCTGAGGCGTGAACCGCTGTTCGCTCCGTCTGAGGAGCAAACTTTTCGAGCCGGCCTGGTGCCGCAACTGGCCGGTCGCGGGGCAATTTGGCGCCGCTCCCTTCCGCCGCCCCAGCCAGCCTGTCGCAATTGGTGCGCACGACCAACAAATGGGCGGAATGCCGTCTCACGACAGGCTTTAAGGGATGTTGTCACCGGAAGGCAACAAGAAAGTCGTGATCGCCCGGAACCCGCCACGATCCTGCCCGGCTCGGTTGCGACATCCATGGCATAACGCCTAATGACGCCCCATGATGCCGAATCGCCTATCGTGGGATCGCGCCAGTTCGCCCAATTTGGGGAGCGCCGTGCCGTTGTTCAATGCGCTGCTCAGAATCGCGGTTGTTGCCGTCCTATCGCTGGCAGCGCTGGTTCCGGCAAAAGCGCAGGATCAGCCCGCGCCGTCGGCACCTGATATCGTCGCGGCCCGGGTGACGACCACCCCCGAGCGTGCGCGACTGATCGTCGATCTCAGTAATCCTACCAAGTTCGCGATTGTCTCGCTTACCGCCCCCAATCGCATTGCGGTGGATATGCAAGCGGGTTCGGTGAAGGCCGACGCCGCCTCCGCGCCCGCCGGAACGGGCCTGGTTCCCGGCTACACCGTCACCTTGACCGCGCCGGGCAGGGCGCGGGCGCTGCTGACCCTCGCCGGACCGGCGCAGGTGCAGCAGGCTTATGTACTCAACGCCTTCGACAACGAGCCGGCACGGCTGGTCGTCGACCTCATTCCTGACACGGCGGAGGACTTCGCCAAACGCGCCGCCGTGGATGCCTCGGCCGCTGGCGGGCCGGCCACACCGGCGATGGCCAACAATTCGACGCCGCCGGGTGGCTCGGACGCGAATGCTGTAGCCGCTGCCGCAGCATCCGCCGCTACCCCGGCGACGGCGCCTGTCACCACTCCGCCAGCCGGTACGGCCGCCGCCCCCGCCGCCAGCACGGCAACGCCCCCGGCCACCGCAGTGACGCCGCAGTCGCCCACGCCCGCGCCAGACAACAGCGCACAGGCGACAGCCCCTGCGGCTCCGGCAGCCGCATCATCCGCGGGCAAGCCGCTCATCGTGCTCGATCCGGGGCATGGCGGCATCGACAACGGGGCGACAGCGCCGAACGGCGTCCACGAGAAGAACATCGTACTGGCCTTCGCGCTGAAACTGCAGGCGCTGCTGATCAAGTCGGGCCGGTTTGATGTGGCCTTAACCCGCACCGACGACACCTATCTGACGCTCGAGCAGCGCGTGGCGCTGGCCCGCCAGAACAAGGCCGACCTCTTCATCTCGCTCCACGCGGATACTTTTGGCCAGCCGGCTATCCGCGGCACCAGCATCTACACCCGCGACGAGCAAGCGACCGACGTGCTCGACAAGGTGCTCGCCGACAAGGAAAACAAGTTCGACATCGTTTCGGGTTTTGCGGTTCCTAAAATGAACTCCGCGACGGTGGATGTGCTGGTCGACCTGATGCGGCGGCAGATGCGCAAGCAGTCGTTTCTTGCCGCCGAATCGATCATCCACGAGTTGCAGCCGAGCATCGAGCTGAGGCGTTTCCCGGTGCGGCAGGCCGATTTCTTCGTGCTCCAGGCGCCCGATGTGCCTTCGATGCTGGTCGAACTCGGTTTCATGTCGAACAACGACGACATCGCCAATCTCACCAATCCGCAGTGGCAGGACCGGGTAGCAGACGCTCTGGCGCGCGGGATCGCGGCCTATTTTGACGAGATGGGCCAGCCATGATTGCCGGGCGAAGCGATTGTGATGAAAGGCCGTTTCCACAAATCACTGCCGGTCTGGTAGCATTCGACTCGCGCGGCGGTGGGGTGCGTAATGCCGGCTCACCTTAGAATTAGAGTCTGATGCTTCGTCTTTTTGGTTGGCTGTTCGGGTTTGCGGCGTTTCTGCTGATCGGCGCGATTGGCGTTACGGCCGCCTATCTCGACGGCGTCACGAAGGATTTGCCCGATTACACGGTGCTGAAAGACTATCAGCCGCCGGTGACGACGCGCGTCCACGCGGCAGACGGCACGCTGCTCGCCGAATACGCCCATGAGCGCCGGCTGTTTCAGCCGGTAGAGACGATCCCGCCGCTGGTCATCGATGCCTTCATCTCGGCCGAGGACAAGGATTTTTTCACCCATCACGGCATTTCGCCGGATGGCGTTATCCGCGCCATTCGCGACAACCTTTCGGCGCGGGCGAGCGGCGACGATTCGATTCAGGGCGGTGGCTCGACCATCACCCAGCAGGTGGCCAAGAACTTTTTGCTTACCTCGGCGCAGACCTGGGATCGCAAGATCAAGGAAGCCGTGCTCGCCGTCCGTATCGATTCGACCTATTCGAAGGACAAGATTCTCGAGCTCTACCTCAACGAAATCTTCCTCGGGCTCAACTCCTATGGCGTCGCCGCTGCATCGCTGAACTATTTTAACAAGGCGCTGTACCAGCTTGATATTTCCGAGACCGCCTACCTGGCCGGTCTCCCCAAGGGGCCGAACAACTACAATCCGTTCAAGCACCCGCAGGCGGCGATCGAGCGGCGTAACTACGTGCTCGATCGCATGCTGGAGAATGGCTACATCAGCGCCGCCCAGCACGACGCGGCCGAGCGCGAGTCGCTTAGCATCAATCCGCGCCAATCGGGCAGCCAGCTCTATTCGGCCGAGTATTTTACCGAGGAAGTCCGGCGCGAACTGGCCTCGCTTTACGGTGAGGATCAGCTTTATGGCGGCGGGCTGTCGGTTCGCACCACGCTCGAGCCGACGATGCAGGAGCAGGCGCGCAAGGCGCTGATGGATGGGTTGGTCAACTACGACCAGAACGCCGGCTTCCGGAAGCCTGTGGCTACCGTCGATATTTCGAGCGGCGATTGGGCCAAGGCGGTTTACGCGATCCAGCCGCTGAGCGATGTGCCCGAGTGGACGCTTGGTGTTGTGCTGTCGATTGATAAGACCGGCGCAACGATCGGGCTGCGGCCCGGGTCGGATATCAATGGTGCGATGCTTGGCGACAAAAAGACCGGCACGCTTGCCAACGCCGACTCGAAGTGGGTGCGCAAAGGCCTTGCTGCGGTGCTGAAGCCTGGTGACGTTGTCTATGTCTCGCCGGTCGACAACAAGCCGGGTGCCTATCAAGTCGAGCAGGTGCCCGAGATCGAGGGCGCGCTCGTTGCGATGGACCCGCGCACCGGCCGCGTCGAAGCGCTGGTTGGTGGGTTCTCCTACTCGGAGTCGGAGTTCAACCGGGCCACGCAGGCGCTGCGGCAGCCCGGTTCATCGTTCAAGCCGATCGTCTATTCGGCTGCGCTCGATAACGGCTATACGCCGGCCTCGGTCGTGCTCGACGCGCCGATCGAGATCAAGAACGCCGACGGTACGATCTGGAAGCCCGCCAACTACGAGCAGGACTTTCTGGGGCCGCGCACGCTGCGTCGGGGCATCGAGCTCAGCCGTAACGTGATGACGGTTCGGCTGGCTCAGGATATCGGCATGCCGCTGGTGTCCGAATACGCCAAGCTGTTCGGCATCTACGACAACCTGATGCCGGTGCTGGCGATGGCGCTCGGGGCAGGCGAGACCACCGACTACAAGATGACCGCCGCCTATGCGACGATCGCCAATGGCGGCCGCAAGATCACCCCGACCCTGATCGACCGCATCCAGGATCGCTACGGCAAGACCGTCTACAAGCACGACGAGCGCGTCTGTGACGGCTGCAACGTCACCGACTGGCACAACCAGCCGGAGCCGCTGATCGTCGACAATCGACCGCAGGTGCTGGACCCGATGACGGCCTACCAGATCACGTCGATGATGGAGGGCGTGGTGCAGCGCGGCACCGGCACCTATGCGCTGCGCCTCAACCGGCCGGTCGCAGGAAAGACCGGCACCTCGTCGGACTTCAAGGATGCCTGGTTTATCGGGTTCACGCCCCAACTGGTGTGCGGCGTCTATATCGGCTTCGATAAGCCCCGCTCGATCGGCAATGGCCAGACGGGCGGCGCGCTTGCCGTGCCGATTTTCACGGAGTTCATGCAGGCCGCGCTGCAGGGCCAGCCGCCGACGCCGTTCAACATGCCGCTGGGGATGACGGAGACGTGGGTCGATGCGCGGACCGGTGTGCAATCGGTACAGGGGCCGGGCGCGGTGCTTGAGGCGTTCAAGCCGGGCACCGGGCCGAATCTCCCGTCCTCGGTGATCGGCATCGGCGATGCCCCGATCCAGGCCGACAACGCCATGCAGGACCTGCCGCCGGGCGACAACGGTGACTTCACCTCGGGTTCGTTCCGCGGGCTCGGGCAGGACCTGCCGCCGCCATCGTTGACCTCGCCGGGCGGCCGGGGCGGTTTGTTCTGATCAACCTCGTGGGTTGATCGCGGCGCGCGGCTCGACTACATCCCTTCGCGAACGAGAAGGTGCCCATGAAAGCCGAAACCGACAAAGCCATCGCCGAAATCGAGCAGGTATTGATCCTGCTGAGGAGGCATCTTTGACTGGGATACTGCCCAGCTGCGCCTCGACGCGCTAACCGCCCAATCCGAATCCACCGATCTCTGGAACGATCCCGACAAGGCGCGTGAAACTATGCGCCAGCGGGATGAGCTGGACGCGGCCATCAAGCACGTCCGCGAGTTCGAGAACGGCATCCGCGACAATCGCGAACTGATCGAACTCGGCGAAGCCGAGAACGATGCCGCCGTGGTCAAGGACGCCGAAAGGGCCATCGAAGACCTGCGCGGCGCGGCCCATCGGGTGCAGATCGAAACGCTCCTCTCGGGCGAAGCTGACGCCAACGACTGTTTCGTCGAAATCCACGCAGGCGCGGGCGGCACCGAAAGCCAGGACTGGGCCAACATGCTGCTCAGGATGTATTCGCGCTGGGCAGAGCGGCGGAAATTCAAGGTCGAGGTGATGGAAGTGCATGACGGCGAAGAAGCCGGCATCAAATCCGCTACCATCCAGGTCAAGGGCCACAACGCCTATGGCTGGCTGAAGACCGAGAGCGGCGTGCACCGGCTGGTGCGGATTTCGCCCTATGACAGCGCGGCGCGGCGGCACACCAGCTTTTCAAGCGCCTGGGTCTATCCGGTCGTCGATGATTCGATCGACATTGAGATCAACGAGTCGGACCTCAAGGTGGATACCTATCGCTCGTCAGGTGCCGGCGGTCAGCACGTCAACACCACCGATTCGGCGATCCGCATTACGCACGTGCCGACGGGCATCGTGGTTGCCTGCCAGGCCGAGCGCAGCCAGCACAAGAATCGCGCCACCGCGATGGCGATGCTGAAATCGCGCCTCTACGAGGCCGAGCTCGAAAAGCGCGAAGCCGCAGCGAATGCCGAATCGGCAGCGAAGTCAGAGATTGGCTGGGGTCATCAGATCCGCAGCTACGTGCTGCAGCCCTATCAGATGGTGAAGGACCTCAGGACCGGCACCGAGACCTCGAACACCGCAGCGGTACTCGATGGCGATCTGGACGATTTCATGGAGGCTTCGCTCGCCCAGCGCGTGCAGGGCTATGCCGATACGGTGGGCGAGCCGGAGTAGAGGCTAGTAAGCCATCTTCTTCAGCGTGTGCGTCGTCCCGAACAATGGGGCGCGGCACTCGAAATGACCGACGTCGGTGCCGAAGACGTAGCGAAGCTGGAATGCCTGGTCGAGCGTCGTGAAGTCGTTGGCGGGACTTTTCGCCGGCGTTCCGGTGGCTGAAAAGTAATCAGCAAAGCCACTGTTTTTCATGCCGGCCTGAAGTTGCCCTGTCGCGGGATCGAGCAGGGCGGTCAACCGCAGCAGAGCCATACCCTGGTTGCAAACTTCGTCGGCGCCGGCGGCATCGCTGACATCGACTTTGTCGATCAGCACGATGTTGACGGTGATCGTGCCGGCGCCCGCGTCGTAAATGACGGTCGCCAAATCGGCGATCTTGCCGGACAGCGGGGCCTTGAACATGGCGAAGCTCGGCGGTGTCTTGCCGCCGCCGATGTTACCGGTGACGCCGGCGCCCAAGGCGTCAATGCCGTAGGTGAACAGCGAGACCGGAGTCTGCTGGAGCGCATCGATCGCCGCGTTAGAAGCGGCGAATGCGGGAAGAGTTGCGGCTGAAACGACCACCGCGGCTGCGAGCATCAGCCCTTCGAATTTACTCACGGCATTCCCCCAATGTCCGATCAAGCTGATGGAGAGATGGGGCGCGGGCTTTGAATGGCGGCTGAACAGCGGTAGCCGCCGGCGTTCATCGCGAACGCGGGTAGCTCAGCTCACGGAATCGCTTGCGTCCTGGTCGTCGGACGCAGCGTCGGGTGCATCCGTGCTGTCGGCTTTTGCTACTGCTGTTGCCGGTGCCATAAAGTGCGCCAAGCGCTTGCCGACGGCCAGGTAGTAGGTCGGATCGACCGGATGGTCGGCGCGGCGTACCTCGAAATGCAGGTGCGGGCCGGTCGAGCGCCCGGTCGAACCCACTCTGGCAATCGGCGTGCCGGTCTTCACCATTTCGCCCTGTGTGGCGATGAATGCCGACAGATGGCCATAGCGGGTGACGATGCCGCCGCCGTGGTCGATGTCGATGACGTTGCCGTAGCCGTTGATCTGGCCGACATAGACGACCTTGCCTTCACCGGCCGCCATCACCGTCGTGCCTGTCGGCCAAGGGAAATCGATGCCGGGGTGGAAAGCCTGCCGTCCGGTGAAAGGATCGGTGCGGTTGCCGAAACCGGAACTGACGCGCTCGGGCCCGGAAACTGGCATGTGGACCGGCGCGTCGGCAATGGCAGCCTTGGCATCCTTGAAGCGGGCGAGGGCGGTCACTACGGCGTTGGCCTCGTCGACCATATTGCCGTCATCGGCGGTATCCTGGGGCGGCAGCAGCGGTCCGCCCATACCGTCTTCGTCGTCGGCGCCGGCCGCGGGCATATCCGGCTTGATCCCGAGCTGTTTGAGCGAGCCGAGTATCTGGTCGGTCGAGCTCGTAGCCTCAGCCGAGATCGTCGCCAGCGCCACGCGCGATTCGTCCATCATCTGGCGGACGCGATGCCCAGCCTGCTCGATAGCGTCAGGGCCCGCGTCGCTGGTGGAGAGTGTCCCGGTAGCGGGCGGGGTCGTGGTGGCGTCAGGAGCGGCGGGCGGCGCGTCTGTCGCCGCGATGGGGGCAATGCCGAGTTCGGCGGCCTTGTCGGCCAGCGCCTTCACATATTGATGCTGCTCGGTCAGCACTTCCTGCTGCTGGGCAAGTTCCTGCAGCTGCTGATTCATATTGCCGGTCGTGGCGTATTGGCGCGAGTGTAGCCTGTCCACCTCGAGCCGCAACTGCTCGATACGATCCTGATAGGACGAGAGCGTCGCGGCCATCTGGCCGTTCACAAGGCCCGCGATATCAGGGCTCATCAGCAGCGCGATTACGGCGAGCAGGTTGGTGGCGAAAAGCGTACCGAAAACCGCATAGAAAAACCCCGGCCGGATGCCGCGCGCGGCGACAGGCCGGGCTTGAGGTTTTGGGGGGCGGCCGAGGCGGGTTGCCTGCAGCTTGTTACCCACGGGCTGGTCTCCGGACGCAGGAACACTGGTTGGAAACAATGAACCGTTAAGGTTAACAAAGGGTCGACCGCGCCGATAAACGCGAGCCACTCCCTACTTGTCGCTGCCGCGCTCCTTGATCGCAAAATCCTGCAGCATCAGCGCTTTTTCAATATCGTTGTCGGCCATGGCGATAACCGCGCCAAAGGCGGCACGGAGGATTGCCTTCTTGCCGGCGCCCGGATGCAGCGCACGCATTCCCCTCATGATGTCGCGAGCCGGTACATGGTGCTGGGCAAGCTGAATGATCGATTGCTGCAACAGCACTTCGTCGTAGTTTTCCTTCGTCAAACGGGTATCTCACTGTGAACGATTTATGACATTCGCTGCGACGATTCACAGGTTTGGTGTCACATTCCAGTCCCATTTTTCGGTGAGTTGCGCCGACCGCGGCTTGCCAAGCTGAAGGCAAGACGAGGCGGGATTGCTCAAGAGAAGCATCAGGCTCGGCGCGGAATCTCAGCCTGCGAGTGCCCGCGTGGCCGCCAGTACCTTTTCAGCATGCCCCTTTATTCGCGTCACGCGCCATTCCTCGGCAAGCTTGCCGTCGGCGCCAACGAGGAAGGTCGAGCGGATCAAGCCGACGAGGTGGTGACCGAACGTTACCTTCGGACCCCAGACGCCATAGGCGTCGATTGCCTTGTGCTCGGGGTCGGAAACGAGGACGGTTGCAAGCTGGTACTTGTCGCGGAATTTGCAGTGCTTGGCGACGCTGTCCTCGGAAATGCCGACCACCGCGACGCCGAGTTTTTCGAACTCGGGCAGGAGCGCCGTGAACTCCTGATTCTCGATGGTGCAACCGACCGTATCGTCCTCGGGATAGAAGTAGAGCACAACCGGCTTGCCGACCTGGGCGGACAGCCGAAATGCCGGTCCATCGGCGGTCGGTAACTCGAAATCAGGCGCCTTGCGTCCTTTTTGCGGCTTTGCCATGGTGCCTCCTATGTCGTCGCCTTCACGCTACGACAAGTATTTCAGGGTATTGGTGCCATATTCCAGCCGGTATGTTTGGGCAAGAGACGGCCCGCGTAGGTCGATTCTCACCGGGACTGAGATGGCCGCGACAGCCCCAAGACGGTAGCCAGTGAAACCAACGCCTCCACCAAACCAGGCTGCCGTTCGGAAACGTTGGCGCGTGGGGCGGACGGCGCGTATTTGCACGTGGGTGCTGGCGATTCTGCTCGCCCCGCTGCTGCTGCTTTACATCACGCTGCTGATTACGCCGATCCCATTGCCCTTCGTGCGCGATCAGGCCCGCAACGCCGTGCTGGCCTCGCTGCCCCCAAGCGCCAATCTCGAGCTCGGTGATATGGCGCTGGCGCTCGAGGGAGCAGCCTGGCCCGTCGTGCAGTTTACGCCGGTCGTCTACACCGATGGCAAGAGCGGCGCCAAAATCCAGATGAAGGCGCTGGATGTCGGCTTCTCCCCGATCCGCATGCTGATCGGCCAGCCGGGTGCAACCATCACGATGGTCGCGCCGCACCTGCAGGTGAACCAGGACCTCATGGGCCCGCGGCTCGCCAACTATCAGATCGTCAGCGATCCGAGCGATGGCGGCCGCGCCATCGTCAAAGTGCAGGAAGGCCAAGACTCATTCCCCTCGGTTGGCATCTCATCGGGGGGCCTGTCGGTGCATGGCAGCATGCCGAATGGGCAGGTAGCGGGTCTCAGGTCAGACAATGACTGGCTGATTTACAACATGGAGGCCATGGAGCAGGGGCTTGCCGGCATCCTTACCCAGGCCCAGGCCGGGCGGTTCTCGCGCCTGACCATCCGCGACGGCGTCATGGACATGAACGACGCCGTTTATGGCGTGTTCCGCGAGTTCACCGGCATCACGCTCGAAGTTGCGCCCAGCGTCGACGGCAAGGATGTCACCGGGAAATTCTCGGCCAAATTCGCCGGACAGACGATGCAGGGCGACGTCGACCGCAAGGTCGATCAGGATGGCACGATCCATCTTGCCTCCAACATCACCAACATGGACTTTTCGTCCTTCCTCCCGTTCCTCGACGATCCGGACAGCGTCACCGGCATTTTGGGCACTGGCGCGCTGTCGATCGATGTGAACTTCGACGGTAAGACCGAGAAAGTGACCGGCGGCACATTCCACGTCGACATGACCGGCATGGACCTGAAAGTTCAGGACGACCGGTTCCCGATCGCCACCAGCATCGCCGAGATCAACTGGACGCCACAGAACGGCCAGTTCGCGCTGCAGGATGCCGAGCTTAAAGTCGGGCAAAGCTCGGCGACCGTCTCGGGGATTTTTGGGCTTGGGCTCGATCCGCAATATGGGCCGACCGTCGCCATATCGATCAAGGCCAAGGATGTCGATCTGACGCCGGACGATCTGGCGGCGCCCCAGGCGCCGTTCCAGATTGCGTTCTCGGGCTGGTCCGCGCCGCTCTATGGCGCGCTCGGCATCGATCAGCTCGATGCCACGAAGGCCGATGGCTCGCACGTTTCGACCAAAGGCCGCGTCGACATGTTGCGCAAGGGGTTGGGCTTTGACCTGCACGTCTCAGGCTCGGGCGTGTCCGCTGACGACCTCAAGCGCCTCTGGCCCTACTTCCTGTCGCGCGACAGCCGCGACTGGTTCGTCAAGAACGTCAAAGGCGGGACCGTGGACACCGCCGATATGCAATTCTCGTTTCCTGTCGGCACGATTGCCACGGCCAAGGGCGATCACAAGCCGATCCCGCAGAACGCCATGTCGATCGACCTAGTTGGTAGCAACGTCGTCGTCGGCGTCTTCGATTCACTGGCGCCGGTCGCCATAAATGGCAAGACACGGCTGCAGCTTCGCGACGCTAAAGTGACCCTCTCGGCCGATGGCGCTGATATCCCGGCCGGCAATGCCGGCAGTGTGGGCCTCGCTACACCCGCGGTTGTCATCGACAATTCGAGCCCGGATGGACGGGTCTTCGAGATTTCCGGCCAGGTTAAGAGCGATATCCGGGCACTGGTGGCGTTGGCGAAGCAGCAGCAGCCCCAGGCGGTCGACAATTCGCAGTTGCCGGTGGACCTGAACGCGCTCGCCGGCGACGCCGATCTCAGCCTGATTTCGACCATCACGCTCGACAAGACCGGCGGGATCAAGAATTTCGACTATGCGCTCAACGGCGCCGTGGAGAATTTCGCCAGCACGGCGCCCATTCAGGGCCACCAGATTTCTGCCGGGCAGATGTCGTTCACCGCCTCGCAAAAAGGCTATCAGGGCACCGGCAAGGCCAGCGTCGATGGCTTCCCGGCCGATCTCAAGATCGATGGCGTCCCCGGCGGCACACCGAGCTTCCTTCTGTCCTCGACGCTCGACGTCAAGGATCTCAAGGGCATGGGGTTCGATGTGTCGGACTTCCTGTCGGGCCAGGTCCGCTTCGTCGCCAAGCCCATGGAGGATGGCTCCATCCAGATGGCCGTCGACATCAAGGATGCTGGCCTCACCATCAAAGACCTCGGGATCACCAAGGCTAAAGGCGTACCGGGTACGCTCGACGCCGCCGTGAAGCAGAACGGCTCCGTCACGGAGCTCAGCCAGGTCAATCTCGCCTTTGGCGACGTCAACCTGCAGGGCGGCATCGAATACGACGACAAGAAGGGTCTGCAGTCTGCCGAGTTCACCTCATTCGGCCTCAGCCCCGGCGACAAGGCGCAGCTCTCGCTGACACCATTCCGCGATGGCTATGCGATAAGGCTGCGTGGCGATCAGCTCGACCTGAAGCCGATGCTGCAGCGCTTCTTCGGCCTCGGCGGCGGCACCGGCGGCCCGCAGGCGACGCAGTTCACCCAAACGCTGGCGCTAGATCTCGATTTGAAGCGAGCGCTGGGGTTCTACAAAACTACCGCCTACAACATGCAGCTCGGGCTGACGATCAAGGGCAGCGACATCCAGAAAGCGAGCCTGCAGGCGCAGCTTGGCGATAACAAGAGCGTCTCCGTCACCACCAATCCGACGCCGGACGGCAAGACCATGTCAGTGGCGTTCAACGACATGGGAACGCTGCTGCGCTTCGCTGGCGTCTATGCGCGCATCGAGGGTGGCGACGGCACGATGGTGATGAACACCAACGATGCGCAGAACGTCGACGCCGGCAATCTGCAGATCCACAATTTCTCGCTCGTCGATGAGGCGAACGCTGCACAGGTCTTGGAAAACCATCAGCAATCGCGCGACCTGATTGCGCGCGGCAACAAGCTGAACTTCAACAGCGCTCAAGTCCAATTTACCCGCCGCTCGGACCGCATCGAGGTGACTGACGGTATGCTCACCGGCGATTCGGTGGGCGGCACGATGCGCGGCTTTATCTACACCGACCGGCGGCAATATGACTTGAACGGCACCTACGTGCCGCTGTTCGGTCTCAACTCGATATTCCAGAAACTGCCGATCTTCGGGCCGATCCTCGGCGGGCGCAACGGGGAGGGCTTGATCGGCGTAACCTTCGCCATCCGCGGCAGCCTCGACAAGCCGAACTTCCAGGTCAATCCGGCCTCAATGCTGGTCCCCGGCGCCTTCCGCGGCCTGTTCGAATACCGGTCTAAGGAATTGCCGCAGCAGACGACGACCGCGCCGGTGCCGGCAACAAGCGGGCAGTAGGGCGCAGGCAGCGGTTTATCTAAACCGGCCGGAGCAGTGCGTGCTTTTTGCGGCCTACCGAAAGCTTGATCACGCCTTCGGGCAGCAGGTTAGCGGTGCCGAGCGTCGCGCGCTCATCCTCGATCACCACGTCGTTGACCCGGACGGCACCGGACTGGATATGCCGCCTTGCCTCGCCGTTGGACGCCGCGAGCGACGCTCTTACGAGCGCAGCCTGTATGCCAATACCCGTGGCGAGTTCAGATTTGGCAATTTCCGCGCTCGGCAGCGACAGATCAATAGCGCCGGCCTCGAACGTCGCGCGCGAGGTGACCTCGGCCTGCTCGGCAGCCTCGCGCCCGTGAACAATGGCTGTCACTTCGGTCGCCAGCACTTTCTTGGCGTCGTTGATTTCGGAACCGCCAAGTGCTTCGAGCCGGGCGATCTCATCGAGCGGCAGGCGCGTGAAGATTTTCAGCCATTTGCCGACGTCTGCGTCTTCGGCATTCCGGAAATATTGCCAGAAGTCGTAGGGCGAAAAGAGCTCACCGTTGAGCCAGACGGCGCCGGAAGCCGACTTACCCATCTTTTCGCCGGAGGCTTTAGTGAGCAGCGGTGTCGTCAGCGCGTAAAGCTGTGCCCCGCCCATACGGTGGCTGAGGTCGACGCCGTTGATGATGTTGCCCCACTGGTCGGAGCCGCCCATCTGCAGCACCGTGCCGTAGCGGCGATTGAGCTCGACGAAGTCGTAGCCCTGCATGATCATGTAGTTGAATTCGAGAAAGCTCAGCGACTGCTCGCGATCGAGCCTCAGCTTGACGCTGTCGAACGACAGCATGCGGTTGACCGAGAAGAAGCGGCCGACATCGCGCAGGAACTCGACGTAATTGAGTTTCAGCAGCCAGTCGGCGTTGTTGACCATGATGGCGGGATTGGACCCGTCGTAGCGCAGGATGCGCGAATAGACCTTCTTGATGCTCTCGATATTGGTGTTGATGGTTTCGGGCGTCAGGAGCTTCCGCTGGTCGTCGCGGAATGAGGGGTCGCCGACCATCGAGGTGCCACCACCCATCAGGCTGATCGCCTTGTGGCCGGTTTCCTGCAGCCAGTAGAGCAGGGTAACGGTGATCAGGTTGCCGATATGGATCGAGGTGGCCGTCGCGTCATAGCCGACATAGCCAGTGATCGGCCCCTTCACCGCCCGCGCATCCAGACCTTCGGGGTCGGAGATCTGGTGGATGAAGCCGCGCTGATCCAGCACGTCGAGGAAGTCGGACTTGAACTTGGCCATGGATTTTTCGGCTAGCGTCCCTTGCCGGCGGCGATTTCGGCGCGGCGCTTGTCGAGGTAGCCGCTGCACTTGCCGACGAGCTCGTCCACCTTGCCTTCGAAGAAGTGGTTCGCGCCAGGCACGATCTGCTGCTCGATGGTGATGCCCTTCTGCGTCTTGAGCTTGTCGACGAGCTTTTGCACCGATTGCGGCGGCGCTACCCGGTCCTTGTCGCCATGGATGATCAGGCCGGAAGACGGGCAGGGGGCGAGGAACGAGAAGTCGTAGAGGTTTTCCGGCGGCGCGACCGAGATAAAGCCTTCGACTTCCGGACGGCGCATCAGGAGCTGCATGCCGATCCAGGCGCCGAACGAGAAGCCGGCGATCCAGCAACCGCGGCTTTCGCGATTGAGGGCCTGCAGCCAATCGAGGGCGGCGGCGGCATCGGACAGTTCACCGATGCCGTGATCGAAGACGCTCTGCGAGCGGCCGACACCGCGTGAATTGTAGCGCAGCACGGAGAAACCGCGCTCGGCGAACATGTAATAGAGGTGATAGACGATCTGATTGTTCATCGTGCCGCCGAACTCGGGGTGCGGGTGCAGCACAATGGCGATCGGGGCGTTGGGCTCCTTGCCGGGCTGGTAGCGGCCCTCGAGGCGGCCTTCGGGTCCGTTGAAAATCACTTCTGGCATGCTGGTTCCTTCAGGACCTTTCGTACTTCCGCGGAACGTCGCAAGGACGGCGGCGGAGCCCGGCGAGCGGCTTGACGAATGGTCTGCCGCTCCATAAAAGATGACTGGAAAAGACAGGTTAGAATTATTCGAAACTGGCTTTTCGCGGTGCGACAAGGGGCTTAACAGAAGCCACCTGCCGGTTTGAGCGCCCCTTCTAATGAATATGGGCGTCAAATTACAAGAAGAGTCTGGTCGTCGGGCGCGCGTGGAACGCGATGCCGCCGACCGCTTTTCCGGGCGGTGGATGAGCTGGAAGCGAATGATGCGACAGGCTGTCTATCTCGATCACAACGCATCGTCGCCGCTGCTGCCGGAGGCGCGGGCGGCTCTGTTGGCGGCGCTTGAGCTAACCGGCAATCCCTCGTCGGTGCATGGCCACGGCCGGGCGCTGCGTAACACAATCGAAAACGCCCGCGATCAGGTTGCGTCCCTTGCCGGGGCCGACCGGCAACAGGTTGTCTTCACTGGCTCTGCCACGGAAGCCATTACGCAGGCGATCGTCGGCGTGAAGGCTCTGGGCGTCAATCGCATCGTCATCAGCGCCGGCGAGCATGCAGCGGTCTCCAAGGCGGCTGAGATGGCAGGCGTGCCCGTGACCGTGATTGGTCTCGACGGCAGTGGCGTCATTCGGGCCGATGAGCTGGCCGACCGGCTACGGCAGGCTGAGCTCTCGGGCGAGAAGGTTCTCGTGGCGGTCCATGCCGTGAACAACGAGACCGGTGTGGTGCAGCCGATCCAGCAGATCGAAGCTCTGGTCGGCCCGACGCGGCATTACCTTTTCGTCGATGCGGTTCAGGCCTTCGGCAAGCTGCCCCTCGATTTTGCGTCGCGGCCTACCGATATGATGGCCATCAGCGCGCACAAGATCGGCGGTCCGGTGGGCGTTGGCGCGTTGCTGGTAAAGGCTCATGCCGACACCGTGCGACTGATCCCCGGCGGCGGACAGGAGCAAAACCGGCGTGGCGGTACGGAATCGGCGGCGTTGATCGTTGGTTTTGGTGCGGCGGCGGCCGCTTTTCCGGCGCGCTATGGTACGGCGGGCGTTGCTCAACTGACCAGCCTACTCGAAGTCGGTGTTCTGGCCATTGATCCGGCGGCCACGATCTTCGGCGCGGGCGCCGAGCGGCTCGGCAACGTCGTGAACTTCGCCGCGCGGGGTCTAAAGGCCAGCGTCGCGATGATGGGCCTCGATCTGCTTGGCCTGTCGGTTTCGTCCGGCTCTGCCTGTTCGTCCGGCAAAGTCGGGCCAAGTCATGTATTGAAGGCGATGGGGGTGAGCCCCGAGCTTTCGGAATGCGCGCTGCGCGTCAGTTTAGGGTGGTCGTCGACGCAAGACGACGTTACGGCCTTCCTTGCAGGTTTCGCCGATGTGCTCGGCCGGCGCCGGCAGGGCAAGGCGGCATAGAGGTATTGCCATGGCAGAAGTGAATTACAAGGAAGCCATCCCGACGCTCAAGGAAGAGATCGAGCACGCGACCGTCGAAAGCGTGCTGGCCCTGGACGTCGACAAGTACAAATATGGCTTTGAGACCAACATCGAGAGCGATCGCGCGCCGAAAGGCCTGAGCGAGGACATCGTCCGCTTCATTTCGGCCAAGAAGGACGAGCCGCAGTGGATGCTCGATTGGCGGCTGGAAGCCTATCGCCGCTGGAAGACGATGGACGAGCCGACCTGGGCGCGCGTGCATTACCCCAAGATCGATTTCGACGACATGTACTTCTATGCAGCTCCGAAGGCGTTCAAGGGGCCTAGGAGCCTCGATGAGGTCGATCCCGAGCTGCTGAAGATGTACGAAAAGCTCGGCGTGCCGCTCAAGGAGCGCGCCATTCTCGCCGGCGTCGAAGGGGCGGGCGATGCTTACCCGAGCGGCGCCAACGTGGCGGTTGACGCCGTTATGGACTCAGTTTCGGTGGTGACGACGTTCCGCGACGAACTGGCCAAGGTCGGCATCATCTTCTGCTCGATCTCTGAAGCCATCCGCGAGCATGGCGAACTGGTGCAGAAGTACCTTGGCTCGGTCGTGCCGGTGACCGACAACTATTACGCGACGTTGAACTCGGCGGTCTTCACCGACGGCTCGTTCTGCTTCATCCCCAAGGGCGTGCGCTGCCCGATGGAGCTTTCGACCTATTTCCGCATCAACGAGAAGAAGACCGGCCAGTTCGAGCGTACGCTGATCATCGCCGAAGAGGGCTCCTATGTGAGCTACCTCGAGGGATGTACGGCGCCGATGCGCGAGGAAAACCAGCTCCATGCGGCGGTGGTCGAACTCGTGGCGCTCGACGATGCCGAGATCAAATACTCGACGGTGCAGAACTGGTACCCGGGCGACAAGGACGGCAAGGGCGGCATCTACAACTTCGTCACCAAGCGCGGCGATTGCCGCGGCGACCGCTCGAAGATTTCATGGACGCAGGTCGAGACCGGCTCGGCCATCACATGGAAATATCCGAGCTGCATCCTCCGCGGCGACGATTCCCGCGGCGAGTTCTATTCGATCGCGATTTCAAACGGTTATCAGCAGATCGACAGCGGCACCAAGATGCAGCATCTCGGCAAGAACACGTCGAGCCGCATCATCTCCAAGGGCATCGCGGCCGGCTTCTCCGACAACACCTATCGCGGTCTTGTCTCGGCTCACGCCAAGGCGACCAATGCCCGTAACTTCACCCAGTGCGACAGCCTGCTGATCGGCGACAAATGCGGGGCGCACACGGTGCCCTATATCGAAAGCCGCAACGGCAGTGCGCAGTTCGAGCACGAGGCGACGACAAGCAAGATTTCGGACGACCAGCTCTTCTATTGCCTGCAGCGCGGGCTTTCCGAGGAAGAGTCGGTGGCGCTCATCGTCAACGGTTTTGTCCGTGACGTCCTTCAGCATTTGCCGATGGAGTTCGCGGTGGAAGCACAGAAGTTGATCTCGGTTTCGCTGGAAGGCAGCGTGGGCTGATATGGCAGAGGCCCCTCGCGACATCGTCAACCTTGCCGATCTCGAGCTCGACTGGCTGAGCAGGGGATCGCGATTCCAGGTTGGTCTTGGCGAAATCGACAAAACACTGGGAGGCCTCACCGGAATCGGCGCGACGCTGCATGTCGTGCCGGCGGGGAAGACGGCCTGGCCGTTCCACCGCCACCACGGCGCCGACGAGCTGTTCTTAGTCCTTGAAGGCACGGGCGAGGTCCGGATCGGCGACCGGCGCCTGCCGATCAAGGCCGGCGATTGCATCGGCTGCCCCGCGGGCGGCGACGCGCACCAGATCATCAATTCGAGTGATGCCGAGCTGCGCTATATCGCCTTCGCCAACCGGCTGCGAGCCGACGTTATTGAGTATCCCGACAGCGGTCGGATCGCGTTCGGGATCGCTCATGGCAACGATAAAGAACCGCGGTCGCTGTTCGAGGCCGGCGGCAAGCTCACGCCGCTCGACTACTGGGACGGTGAAGACATCGGAGAAGATAAATGACCACCCCAATGCTTGAAGTCCGCGATCTGCATGTCCGCATCGCCGAGCGCGAAATTCTCAAAGGCGTGAATCTCATCGTCCCCAAGGGCGAAGTGCACGCCATCATGGGCCGCAACGGCTCGGGCAAGTCGACGCTGAGCTATGTGCTTGCCGGCAAGGAAGACTACGAGATCACCAGCGGCGAAGTGCTGCTCGATGGCGTGAGCCTGCTTGAGCTCGACCCCTCTGAGCGCGCGACGGCTGGGCTGTTCCTCGCCTTCCAGTATCCGATCGAGATTCCGGGCGTTGCGACGATGACGTTCCTCAAGGCCGCGATGAATTCGCAGCGGAAGGCTCGGGGCGAAGCCGAACTGACGACGCCCGATTTCATGCGCGCCGTGAAGAGCGCCGGAACCGCGCTTCACATCGACGCCGATATGCTGAAGCGGGCGCTGAATGTCGGCTTCTCCGGCGGCGAAAAGAAGCGCGCCGAGATTTTGCAGATGGCGCTGCTCAAGCCAAAGATGTGCATCCTCGACGAGACGGATTCCGGCCTCGACATCGATGCGCTGAAGCTGGTCTCCGAGGGCGTCAACGCGCTGCGCTCGCCGGAGCGTTCGATGCTTGTCATCACCCACTATCAGCGGCTGCTGAACCACATCGTGCCCGACGTAGTGCACGTGTTCTCGGATGGCCGGGTGGCTGAAAGCGGCGGCAAGGAACTGGCCCTCGAACTCGAAGCCAAGGGCTATGCCGACTTCGACGAAGCGGCAGCGTAAGGACAACTGACATGCGGGTTCCCGTGCGGCTCGGTGCCGCCGAAAATACTCTTATCGCCCAGTTGCAGGGCGCTGGCGCGGCCGCTGAAGCGGAGCGGCTGACCGTCACCGGCCTGCCGACGCGGCGTGTCGAGGCCTATCATTATACCGACCTCAAGACGCTGCTCCGCACGGTGCCGCCGCTCGCGGTCGACGCCGGGGTTGCCGGTGCGCCGGCGCTCGACGTCACCGGTGCGTTTCGCGTGATGATCGCCAACGGTCGCGTGCAGAGCCACGGCACGGCCCCGGCCGGTGTCATCGTCGGCGAGGCCAAGGGCTCGGCGCTGACCGAACGCGACGACGTTCTCGCTCGCCTCAACTCTGCACTGGCCAGCGAGACACTGACGTTGACGCTCGAGGGCTCGGTCGATCCGGTCATTCATATCGACCGTCGGACCGATGGACCGGCTGCACACGCGCCGAGTTCGGCCCGCATCTACCTCGCCGACGGTGCCAGCGCGACCCTACTCGAAACCTATTCCGGCAGCGACGCGGCGCATGTTTCAAACCATGCGAGCTTCATCCAGCTCGGCAAGGGCGCGAGGCTTACTCACATAACGGTCGACTTGTCGGCGCGGAAGGCGACCCACTTCGCCACCGGCGAGTACGAAATCGGCGAGGGCGCGCACCTTCGTACGATCACCGTGCATGCCGGTGCGGGGCTGGAGCGAACGCAGATTTTCGCGCGCTTCGGCGGCGAGGGCGCGCATGCGGATTTCACCGGGCTCAACCTGACCAACGATGGCCAGCACGCCGACATCACCGCTGAAATCCGCCACGCCAAGGGTCACTGCACCTGCAAGCCGCTCTATAAGCAGATTGCGCGCGGCCGGTCGAAGGCAGTGTTTCAGGGCAAGATCGTGGTCGAGCGCGACGCGCAGAAGACCGACGCCAAGCTGATGATGCAGGGGCTGATGCTGTCGGACGAGGCGGAAATCCTCAGCAAACCCGAGCTCGAGATTTTCGCCGACGACGTCGTCTGCGGCCACGGCTCGACCTGCGGCAAGCTCGACGAAGACTCGATGTTCTACCTGATGAGCCGCGGTGTACCGAAGGTCGAGGCCGAGACCATGCTGGTCCGCGGTTTCATTGCCGAACTGTTCGATTCAATCGAGGACGAGGCCCTCAACGAAGCGCTGCAGGGCGTGGTTGATGGTTGGCTGGCGGGCAGATGACTTTCGACCTCGAACGCGTCCGCGCCGACTTTCCAATTCTGGACGAAAAGATTTTCGACCACCGGCTGGTCTATCTCGACAACGGCGCGTCGGCGCAGAAGCCGAAGGCCGTGCTCGACAAGATGGATTGGGCGTATGAGCACGCCTACGCCAATGTGCATCGCGGGCTCCATACGCTCGCGAACCGGGCGACCGAGGCCTATGAAGGCGGGCGCGAGGCGATGCAGCGGCTGCTGAATGCGGCGCGGGTTGAAGAGATCGTCATCACCAAATCCTCCACTGAGGCAATCAACCTCGTGGCTTCCTCGTTTCTGAGCCCGCGCATCCAGGCCGATGACGAGATCGTCGTCACCATCATGGAGCACCACTCCAACATCGTGCCGTGGCATTTTCTGCGGGAGCGGCAGGGGGCGGTGCTTAAGTTCGTCGATGTCCGCGACGATGGCAGCTTTGATCTCGATGCGTTCGAAGCGGCGCTGTCGCCGAAGACCAAGATGGTCGCGGTGACACATATGTCGAACGTTACCGGCACCATTGTGCCGATCGCCGACGTGATCGAGATCGCGCACGCTCGGAAAATCCCCGTGCTGGTCGATGGCAGCCAGGGGGCGGTGCATCTCAAGGTGGATGTGCAGGCGCTCGGCGTCGATTTTTACGTCGCCACCGGCCACAAGCTCTACGGTCCGACCGGTATCGGCATGCTTTACGGCAAATACGAGCATCTGGACGCGATGCGCCCTTATCAGGGCGGCGGCGAGATGATCGAAACGGTGACGCTCGATACGATCACCTATAACGATCCGCCACATCGCTTCGAGGCGGGCACGCCGCCGATCGTGCAGTCGATCGGGCTCGGCGCGGCGATCGACTATGTCGACGCGCTCGGGCGCGACAACGTTGCTGCGCATGAGGCCGAGATCACTGGCTACGCCACCGAAAAGCTGAGCCGGATCAATTCACTGCGATTGATCGGTACGGCGCCGGGGAAGGGCGGTATTTTCTCGTTCGAGATGAAGGGCGCCCATGCGCACGATGTATCGACGATCCTCGATCGTTACGGCATTGCGGTGCGCGCCGGAACGCATTGCGCCATGCCGCTGCTGACCCGGTTTGGGGTCACCTCTACCTGTCGGGCCTCGATCGGCCTATATACGGGCAAGGATGACATCGACGCGTTGGTCGATGGCATCGAGCGCGCGCAAAAATTCTTCGCGTAGGAAATTTGTGATGGAAGACGTCAAGAGCGAGGATCTGCCGGAAAGCGCCGTTGAGACGGCGCCCGTGGCGGTTGCCGAAACCATCGAGGGTAACCGGATCGTGCCGACCGTTTCGGACGCGATTCCCGCCGACGAGGTGGCGCGGATTACGGCCGACCTGATCGGGGTGCTCAAGACCGTCTATGACCCCGAAATTCCGGTCGATATCTACGAACTCGGGCTGATCTACAAGGTCGACCTCGACGACAATCGTAACCTCGCCATCGACATGACGCTGACGGCGCCGGGCTGCCCGGTGGCCGGTGATATGCCGGGCTGGGTCGAGAATGCGGCACGGTCGGTCGAGGGCATCCAGGACGTGACCGTCAATATGGTGTTCGAGCCGCCTTGGGACGCGAGCCGCATGAGCGAAGAAGCGCAGGTCGCGCTGAACTGGTGGTAAGTTCGCCGCTGGCGTGTTACATCGTAAGGTAACGATGGAAGGTTGATATGGCCCTCAGGATTATGAGCCTCACCGATGCTGCCGCCGAGCGCATCAACGAGATCATCGAGGATTCGGGCAAGCCGCTGATCGGCGTGCGCGTCGGCATCAAGAATGCCGGCTGCGCCGGCCAATCCTATACGCTCAACTATGTCGAGCAGGCGATCACCGGCGACGACCACGTTTCCGACAAGGGCGTCGAGGTCTTCATCGAGCCCAAGGCCACGCTGTTCCTCCTTGGCACCGTGATGGATTTCGAGGAAGACAAGCTAAAATCCGGCTTCACCTTCAAGAACCCGAACCAGACCGGCGAATGCGGCTGTGGTGAAAGCGTGCAGCTCAAGCCGGCGGACCTGAAGGCGCTGGCCGAGGCACGGGCTGGGGCTTAGGTCGAAGGTCTCGCCAAAGGGCTGACTTGCGTTCGTTGCCGCCACATGGCATCGCACCGCCATGGACTCTTCCGCAAAATCAATCGCGATAACGCCTGTTGATCGGCCGCTGGTCGGTCGTGCGACGCCGCCCGGCTCGAAGTCGATCACCAATCGCGCGCTGTTGCTCGCCGGGTTGGCGAATGGGATGAGCCGGTTGACGGGGGCGCTCAAGAGCAAGGACACCAAGCTCATGGCTGTCGCTTTGCGGCGGATGGGCGTTGGCGTCGATGAGCCGGACGCGACGAGTTTTGTTGTCAGCGGGCATGGCAAGGTGGACGTCCCCGCGGCGCCGCTGATGCTCGGAAATGCCGGTACGGCGACGCGTTTTCTCACCGCCGCCGCGGCACTGGTCGATGGCACAGTTATTGTCGACGGCGACGAGGACATGCGCAAGCGGCCGATTGCGCCGCTGGTCAACGCATTGAATTCGCTAGGTATCCATGCGGAAGCGCCGACCGGCTGTCCGCCGGTAACAGTTCACGGGCAGGGGCATTTCGGCGCTGGCCGGGTCGAGATCGACGCCGGCCTATCGAGTCAGTACGTGTCGGCTCTGCTGATGGCCTCTCCGTTTGGACAAGGGCCGATCGAAGTCGCGTTGACCGGCAAGGAAATCGGCGCCAAGGGCTATGTTGACCTGACGATTGCCGCCATGCGCGCCTTCGGCGCGACAGTCGAAGAGCTGGGTGGGGGCGTCTGGCGGGTCGACCCCACAGGCTACCAGGCAACGGACTTTGTCATCGAGCCCGATGCTTCAGCCGCGACCTATTTCTGGGCGGCCGAAGCTTTGACTGGCGGTAGGATCGATCTTGGCGTGGCGGCCGACGCGTTTACCCAGCCGGATGCTGCCGCGGCCGCTGTAATCGCGCAGTTCCCGCATCTGCCAGCGGTGATCGACGGGTCGCAGATGCAGGATGCGGTCCCGACCATTGCCGTTCTCGCCGCGTTCAACGAGACGCCCGTGCGCTTCGTCGGGATCGCCAATCTGCGCGTCAAGGAATGCGACCGCATCACTGCGCTCTCGACCGAGCTCAATCGCATCCGCCCCGGCCTGGCGCGCGAGGAGGGCGACGATCTGCTGGTGTTCGGGGATCCGAAGCTTGGCGGCCTCTCGGGGCGGAATGCCGTAACCCGCATCGAGACCTATGCGGATCACCGCATTGCCATGAGCTTTGCGTTGGCCGGTCTCAGGATTGGCGGCATCGCCATCCTGGATCCCGACTGCGTCGGCAAAACTTTCCCCGGCTACTGGGACGCGCTGCGCGGGCTGGGCGTCAAGCTTAGCGAGACCATTCCGGCCTAAGCCGCGACGGTGTCGCCGTCGCCGGTCGTCAATTCCGTCTCGTCGCAGACGCGATTGCGGCCGGCGTGCTTGGCCGCATAGAGGCAGCGGTCGGCACGTTCGATCAGCGCCGAGGCGCCTTCGCCGGGGCGATAGAGCGCCACACCGAACGATGCGGTGATGCGCCCGAGCTTTTCGTTGGTCGAGCGTTTCAGCAATTCCTTCGCCTGGATCGCCTTGCGCATATGGTCTGCAACAATCACCGCGCCGTTGAGATCGGTCTCCGGCAGCACCGCGGCGAATTCTTCGCCACCATAGCGGGCGACGACATCCTTGCCCTTGCGGTTGGAACGCAGTGTCATGGCGACGAGGCGCAGCACCTGGTCGCCCGTCTGGTGCCCCCAGGTGTCGTTGAAGCGTTTGAAATTGTCGATGTCGACGAGCACCAGCGTCATCGGCCTGCCGGTGTTATCGGCAGAGATCATCGCCCGCGACAGGCCTTCATCGAAATACTTGCGGTTGTAGATCTTGGTCAGCGGGTCGAGCATCGACTCGCGCCGCACCTCGTTGAGGTCGTGGCGCAGATTGGCGATGTCGTCGCGTGAGGCCTGAAGGCGTCCTTCAAGCTGGCGGTTGATCGACTGCATCCGCTCAGTTTCGACGAGTAGTCGGGTCGCCATTGCCTTGACGTTGTCCGCAGTGATCTCGCCCTGCAGCTCGTTTTGCGCCGCCTCCAGTGAGGTCGAGTACGTCTTGGCGTTGCTCATCGCGCTGTCGATCGCCGAATAGGCTTCGCTGATGCGCGCGCCCATCCGCTCGGAAACGTTGGAAATGCGTTCGCTGACGTCCTGGGCACGAAGGAATTCTTCGTAGAGCGCCTCAGCCAGCTCGATGGTCGGGTCGCCATCGCGAAACAGCGCATTGATGCGTGCATTCAGCGACGGGTTCACCCCAGTCGCGTACGTATAGAGTAGCTCGTAGAATTGCGGGTAGGGCGGAATCTGCGAACGTGTCAGCAACTCGATCGCGGACATCGCGTAACCGAGCGCACGTTTGAACTCTTGTTCTGCCACGATTCCCCCGCGCCTTCTGGCACGATCTTCCTACACCGTTCGCCACAAAAGTGAATTCACCTTTTGCGCGCGCTCAAGACTTTAATTCCCGCTCAACTGCGCACCGGCGAATTGAACGAGGTCTGCGTAGGGAGAAGTGTCAGTGAAGACATTTAAGGGGTCGTAAAGGCATGGCGCCCTAAGCAACTATACCGAGCCGAGATTTGATCAAATATCGCGACGTGCTCGTACTTTTGCCCTTCAATCACAAGTTTGTCTGACAAAGGCGGCGCAGCGGAACAGAAAGTGAGTAACCGGAGACTGTCGTTTTACTGATCGCGCAACGGTGTCGCGCGCAACAGGAACGCAGGTACGGGACCTTCGGTGCCGAACGCGGATTCGCCGTTCGCGAGCTTGCGGCGCGCCGGTTGCTGGCGTTGCTGCGGCTTGGGGGAAGGTGTCTCGGTCGCTGTCCGCTCTGGGCGGTGATTTGCCTGCTGCTGCGCCGGGGCACTCTGTGCGGGCGAGCGGGCAGGGGCATCGCTATTGGGCTGCTGCGGCCGCTGCTCGCTGGCGCCGCGGCTCGAACCGCGCCGAACGGGGCCACGCGACCGGCTGTGTCCGCCTTCGCTGTGAGGCTTGCCGCTTTGGCTGTCTTCTTCGTCGATTTCGAGCGCGCCGCCCGGGAGCGGCATGACCGGAATATCGTGCTGGATCAGCCGCGTGATGGCATCGAGATATTTACTGTCCGACGGCGTCGCCAGCGTGATCGAGGTGCCCGAGCGGCCGGCGCGGCCGGTGCGGCCGATGCGATGGATATAGTCCTCGGCGTGGGTCGGTACGTCGAAGTTGAAGACGTGGCTCACCGCCGGAATGTCGAGCCCGCGCGCCGCAACGTCGCTGGCGATCAGCAGAGTGAGCTTGTTGGTCTTGAAGGCGTCGAGCGTTTCCATGCGGCTTTTCTGATCCATGTCGCCATGGAGGCCGCCGGCGGAAAAGCCATGCCGCTGCAGCGAGCGGGCAAGGGTCGCCACGTCGCGCTTGCGGTTGCAGAAGACGATGGCATTGGTCAGGCCGGTCTCGCCACGAATGAGCTGACGGAGCACCGCGCGCTTCTCTTCGGGCTTGTTGGAGACCCGGACCAGCTTCTGGTCGATGGTTTCGACCACCGAATTCTGCCGCGCGACTTCGATTCTGATCGGGTCACGCAGGAAGCGGCTGGTCAGGCGCTGGATTTCCGGCGCCATGGTGGCGGAGAAGAACAGGGTCTGCCGGTTCGGCGGCAGCTTGGCGCAGATCTTTTCGATCTCGGGGATGAACCCCATGTCGAGCATGCGGTCGGCTTCGTCGATGACGAGGATCTCGACGCCGCTCATCAGGATGCGACCACGCTCGAACTGGTCGAGCAGGCGGCCGGGGGTCGCGATCAATACATCGACGCCACGATCGAGCTTCTTATTCTGGTCGTCGAACGACACGCCGCCGATAATCAGGGCGACAGACAGTTTGTGGTTCTTGCCGTACTTCTCGAAATTCTCGTGTACCTGGGCGGCGAGTTCGCGCGTCGGCTCGAGAATGAGCGTGCGCGGCATGCGTGCGCGTGCGCGGCCGTTTTCGAGCAGCGTCAGCATGGGCAGGACGAACGAGGCCGTCTTGCCGGTGCCCGTCTGGGCAATGCCGATAATGTCCTTCTTTTCAAGGACATGGGGAATCGCCTGGGCTTGAATGTCGGTGGGCTTGGTATAGCCGGCGTCGGCAACCGCTGCGGTCACCTTGTCGCTCAGGCCGAGCCCTGAAAAATCGTCAGTCAAATCTAAAAGTCCACTCACATTAGGCAGGAGGAAAACAGCCGGCGCCGCACGATCGCGTTCCGCCGAACTGGGACGAGTGGCCGCTAGGGGCCGGAACATAGAGGAAAGGGCTTTGAAGTCAAAGCGTTTCCTCTACGTTCCTTAATACACCGCCGCGACAATTGCATGTCGCAGCGCGATTATAGTCGGTCCTCAGATATCGAGGTCGGTAACGAATGCCGCGTTCTGCTGAATGAAAGCAAATCTCGCTTCGGGCTTGTTGCCCATCAACCGATCGACAGAGGATTTGGTTTCGTCACGATCTTCGATCACCCGGACCTGCAGCAGCGTACGTGTCTTGGCCGCCATGGTCGTCTCCCGCAGATGGATATGCGGCATCTCGCCGAGACCCTTAAAGCGCGTAATATCGGGCTTCTTGCCGGCAAAGTCTTTGGCCAGCATCCGGTCCTTTTCTGCGTCATCCATGGCGTAGAGCGTCTTGGCACCGTGGGTGATCCGAAAGAGCGGCGGCATCGCCAGATAGAGGTGACCTTCGTCGATGAGTTTTGGCATCTCCTGGAAAAAGAAGGTGATGAGCAACGATGCGATATGGGCGCCATCGACGTCGGCGTCGGTCATCAGGATGATCTTGTCGTAGCGGAGGTCGTCTTCGCGATAACGCTCACGGGTGCCGCAGCCGAGGGCCTGGATGAGATCGGCGATCTGCTGGTTGGCAGCGAGCTTTTCACGGGTTGCGCCAGCGACGTTCAGTACCTTGCCACGCAGCGGCAAGATTGCCTGGCTGGCGCGGTCGCGCGCCTGCTTGGCGCTGCCGCCGGCGCTATCGCCTTCGACGATGAAGATTTCCGCGCCCTGGGCCGCCGTCTGCGTGCAGTCGGCGAGCTTGCCCGGGAGGCGGAGTTTTCGCGTCGCGCTGGCACGGTCGACCTCTTTTTCCTTCTTGCGGCGCAGCCGCTCCTCGGCGCGCTCGACGGCCCAATCGAGGAGTTTTGAGGCCTGATTGGGTGAGGCCGCAAGCCAGTGGTCGAAGGCATCTTTAAGCGCGGTGTCGACGATGCGGGTGGCCTCGGGCGAGGACAACTTGTCCTTGGTCTGGCCGACGAATTCAGGTTCGCGCACGAAGACCGAAAGCATGGAAGAGCAGAAGTTCAGCACGTCGTCAGCGGTGACGATCGATGCGCGCTTGTTGTTGGTCAGCTCCGCGTAGTTGCGGATGCCGCGGAGCAGGGCTGTCCTCAAGCCGGTTTCATGCGTACCGCCGCCTGCCGTCGGTACGAGGTTGCAGTACGACGACAGGAAACCATCGCCCAGCGTCCAGGCGACGGCCCACTCGACAGAGCCGTGCGTTCCAGGCTTGCCGACGCTACCGGCGAAGATTTCGTCGACGACGCGGGGCTCGCCTTCGATGCGGACGGCCATAAAGTCTTTGAGGCCGCCAGGGAAATGGAAGCTTGCCTTGGCGGGAACCTCCTCGTTGGCAAAGCTCTCGTCGCAGCTCCAGCGGATTTCGACGCCGGCGAAGAGATAGGCCTTGGCACGCGTCATGCGGAACAGGCGCGCCGCGGAAAACTCCGCTTTGCCGCCAAAAATCTCGGGGTCGGGATGGAATCTAGTGCTGGTGCCGCGCCGGTTCTGCACCTTTCCGACAGGCTCGACACGGCTTGTCGGTTTGCCGCGCGAATAGGTCTGGCGGTAGAGCATCTGGTCGCGCGCCACTTCGACCGTCATGTCGTCGGAAAGGGCGTTTACCACCGATGCGCCGACACCATGCAGGCCGCCCGAGGTTTCGTACGCCTTCGAGTCAAACTTGCCGCCCGCGTGTAGCGTACACATGATGATTTCAAGCGTAGAGAGCTTGGGCTGTTTCGGATGTGGCTCGACAGGAATGCCGCGGCCGTTGTCGATGACCGTCACATAGCCATTTGCATCGAAGTCCACTTCGATACGCGTGGCGTGGCCGGCGATCGCCTCGTCCATAGAGTTGTCGATGACCTCGGCAAAGAGATGATGCAGCGCGTTGGAGTCGGTGCCGCCGATATACATGCCAGGCCGGCGGCGCACCGGCTCAAGCCCTTCGAGGATCTCGATGTCCTCAGCCGAATAGGAGCCATTTGCGGCTGGCGGCATGGCGGGCGGCTTGCCGATTCGCTCCGTGATCGACTTGATCGTCGGCCGCGGCGCCGGGTTGCGCTCCGGTTCGGGTTGCTCGGCAAATAGGTCGTTGCTTTGCGGCATTCGTCAGGAAACCTCGGCGACTCAGGGCATGCTCAAGCTCTAGCACAATCGGGCCAATGATAGGTTTGGCCGTAGTGAGAGCGGCAAACCTAAATGGAGTATGAACGGGCGGTTGCATTGACGTTCAACCGGGGCCACTTAATTTGCAGGAAGAAATGGTGCAAGATCACCTGACTCCGTTCCCGAAAGCCCGAAATGGACTTTAGACCAAAATTCTTCAAGAGCCTGCTCGGCGTTGGCCTCGCAGCGCTTCTGCTTGTCGGCGCGATGCCGACACTGCCCAGCTTCGCTGCTCAGTTCCACCCGTTCCAGGGTTCCCGCTCCAATTCGGGCGGCTTCAACCTGGACCAGAATGCCTGCCCGCCGGGCATGGTTCATCGGCGCGGAACGGCCGAGTGTTACGATCCGCAGGCCGATGACAACCGCAACAATTTTCGCAGCGATAACAATGCCCACCGGCCGGGATCGAGCGCGTTCGGGCTGCAGTTCGACACCGGCGATTATTGACGCGCCGGTGCGCTTAATCGGCCGCTTCGCGGGCAAGATGAACCGGTAATGAACGGCGGATTTCTCTGCCGTTCAGCGCTGCTGCTTATTCTCGGTGTCCCCATTTGGCATTTATCGGATGCCGTAGACCAAGGAGACCACGATGGGTAAGCCGCTCCCCCTTTCCCGATTTGTCCGCGCCGCGCTGCTCGCCGTCGTCGTTGGCGCCGGTGCGCTGACCGCTGCCGCGCCGGCTCAAGCCTTTCCCTATGGACCTGGCCCCGGTCCTTATTTCCCGCATCCGCATCACCGGGTCTTCCCGGGCTATCCGTTCTTCCCCGGCTACCCGATTTATCCGCCTTATCCCGTCTATCCGATTTATCCGCGCCCGGTTTGCATGAGCGACTGGCAGGTGCGGAATGCCATCAGCGCCTCGGGCTACTATAACGTCCGCATTTATCGTTCGGGCAGCGTGATCGTACAGGCGAGCGCCAATCGCGGACGGTGGCAGTACTTCATCACCTTCAACCGCTGCACCGGAAATATTGTCGGCGTGGGCCGCTAGCGGAAAAATCTGCAGTGCGGAAAACGCTTGGCGGCCGGGGCTTTTCAGCTTCCGGCCGCTCTGCTGTTAGCAATCCGTTGAGGTCTCGGAAGCACTTTTTTAAGCCGCCGCTGCTAGAAACGCGTCATACGGTTTTTGGTCTGGAGTAGCCGTATGCGGGCTGGCTTTCGGTATCGTTCCGAGCGCGTTTCGGGCCCGCAGACTAAAGCATCTGCGATTGAGTGGCAGCAGGCCGGGTTAACAAGTTTTGCGTACCGGCTTGCCCACGTCGCCCTCCCCAGACCGCTAGCGATTATCGGGACATTTTTGCTGTTTTACCTCGGCTAGCGTCGGGCTTTGACGGCTTGGCTGCAGCGCGCCGGATTGCAATTCTGGCTCGTCCGGACTATTCACGCTTCATCACTCGAACCGAAGGAGGGCTTACGTGAGCGTCTATTTCCGTCACATCCGCAAGCGTGGCCCCGTTCCTGCCCTGCGGCTTTTGTTGCAGGGCTGACCGGCCGGGTCCTGACGTTTTTCGTCGATTTCCCTCTGGTTTGCCCGACGGTGTTCGCATTCGCGTACCGCCAAATGATCGGCCAAGGCATCTTCTGATGCCATCCCAGAGAGAATCTGAAAAATGGGCTCAATCAGCCTTCATAACCTTGGCGCCACCGCCACCTTTCCGCTTTTCACCGACCTGACGCTCACCATCCAGGAAGGCGACCGCGTCGGCCTCGTTGCCGGCAATGGCAACGGCAAGACCACGCTGCTCCGCATCATCGCCGGGGTAGCCGAACCGACGAGCGGCGATATCACCCGCTCACGCGGGCTGCGCGTCGGCTATGTCGAGCAGGACGTGCCGGCGGGCCTCATGGATCTGACGCTGCGGGATGCGGTCGCGCTCGTGCTGCCGGCCGATCAGCGCGATACTGACTCCTGGCGCGTTGAGGTGGCGCTCGACGAATTCGAGACGCCGGAGGAGCTGCGCGACCGGCCGGTGAAAAACCTCAGCGGTGGCTGGCAACGCCTGATGTTGATCGCCCGCATCTGGGTGACGGAGCCCGACATCCTGCTGCTTGACGAGCCGACCAATCACCTGGACCTCGGCAAGCTGTTCCAACTCGAGGATTGGCTGAACCGGACAGCGCGCGGCGTCCCGGTGATCATCGCGAGCCACGACCGAGAATTTCTCGATGCGACGACCAATCGCACACTGTTCCTGCGGCCGGAAGGTTCGCGCTATTTCGCGCTACCGTTCTCTGCGGCACGCTTGGCGCTGGCGGAGGATGACGCCGCCGATGCGGCAAAGCTCGAGCGCGACCTCAAGGACGCCAAACAGCTTCGGAAGCAGGCTGCCAAGCTCACCAATATCGGCATCAATTCAGGCAGCGACCTGCTGACGGTGAAAGCCAAATACCTTAAGGAACGGGCGGCGAAAATCGAGGCGGCGGCGAAGCCCGTCCATAAGGAACGATCGGGCGAAATCCGGCTGTCGAATAGCGGCACGCACGCCAAAGTGCTGCTGGCGCTCGACGACCTGGGGGTGACGACGCCGGACGGCAGGCCACTGTTCAGGACCGGCAAGCTGCACGTCTTTCAGGGCGACCGGATCGTCTTGCTCGGTCGCAACGGGGCAGGGAAGTCGCAGTTCGTGAAGCTGCTGCACAGGGCGATGGGTGGGGACGCAGAGGTTCCCGGCATCAAGGTTACGCCGTCGGTCGTGCTCGGCTACATCGACCAGGACATGAGCCAGCTCGTATCGACGGCGACGCCAGATGAGGTCATCGGGCGGTTCAAGGTGGGCGACACCCGAGTGCGGGCGCTGCTGGCATCTGCAGGCTTCACCATCGAGAAGCAGGCGCGGCCGATCCGCGAATTGAGCCTCGGGCAACGCGCTCGGCTCGGCCTTCTGGTGCTGCGCCTGACTGAGCCGAATTTTTATCTCATGGATGAGCCGACGAACCACGTCGACATCGCCGGCCGCGAGGCGCTGGAAGAGGAGATCGAGAGCAGGGGGGCGACCTGTATCCTCGTTTCGCACGACCGAAATTTCGTTCGCAATGTCGGCAGCCGCTACCTGACGATTGTCGGCAAGAAGCTGGTCGAAACCGATGCGCCGGATGCGTTCTTTGCCGAGATGGCAAGCGAGCGGACCTAAGGCGCGAGGGCCGGCCAGCCTGGCGACGGGTTGGCCGGGGCCGGGCCGAGTGCTAAGGTCAACCTATGCAGCAAATCGAGCAATCGCGCCCGGTCGACTCGCCTTATCTCGAGAGCATCAGCTCGATCCGGTTTACCGCCGCCGGCGAGACGCTGATGCGCCCCGATGGCTGCTGGGACATCGCGATTCTCAAGCGCGGCGACGATGTGCAGGTGCTGCGAACCGGGCTCACCACGCGGTCGGTCGTCTACCAGCATGATGCGGGCGACGAAATTCTGGTGATTTCGTTCAAGCCCAGCACGTTCATGCCGCTGATGCCGGGCGAAATCATGCGCGACGAAGGTGTGATGCTCGAAAAGTTCGGCGGCCGCAATTTCTAGATCGGCACGGACGTGCGGGAGATCCCGACTTTCGAGAACGCCGACGTATTCGTTGAGCGGCTGGTGCGCGACGGGATTGTTGAGAACAACGACATCGTCGCTTCGGTGGTCGAGGGGCATCCCAAGGCCATGTCGGAACGCACGATGCAGCGGCACTTTTTGCGGACCACCGGCCTCACATACAAGTCGTTCACGCTCATCGAGCGGGCGCAGAAGGCGATGTCGCTGCTTCGCATGGGCCGTCCGGCCGCCGACGTGGCGTTCGCGCTCGGCTATGCCGATCAGGCGCATCTGATCAATTCGCTCAAGGCCATCATGGGCGAGACGCCGGGCCAGATCACGCGAGCATCGGCGCTTTAGGACCCAACAACGCAGGTTGTCGGATTTCTACAATCCCGACGCGGGGCGTCTGGGTAGCTTGGGGACGCCAACACGAACCCAACACCCCGGAGCCGAAAATGTCCGCAATCACCCCCTTCAAGGTCAACGTTTCCGACGCCCAACTTGCCGATCTCAAGGCCCGGCTGGCCCGCACTATCGTGCCGAGCGAGGTCGAGGCAAAAAGCTGGAGCTATGGCCCGACGAACGCCTTTGTCGAAGGCGCTGTCGGCCGGTTGCTCGGCGGTTACGATTGGCGGGCCGAAGAGGCCGCCATCAATCGCCATCCGCAGTTCACCACGGAGATCGATGGCCAGACGATCCACTTCATCCACGTCAAGTCGGCCGAAAAGAATGCAACGCCGCTGCTCTTGATCCACGGCTGGCCCGGCTCGATTGTCGAATTCCTCGGCGTTATCGGACCGCTCACGAACCCGGTCGCTCACGGCGGCAAGGCAGAGGACGCCTTCGACGTGATCATCCCGTCGCTGCCAGGTTTCGGTTTCTCCGGGCCCACGCACGAAGCGGGCTGGAGCAATGGCCGCATCGCCAAGGCGCTCGTCGAGCTGATGACGCGTCTCGGCTACGAGCGGTTCGGTGTGCAGGGCGGCGATGCCGGGGCGATCATCGGGCCCGAGATCGGCCGCTTGGCGCCCGAGAATGTAATCGGCGTCCACGTCAACGCGGCGACCATGGGTTTTATCCCGATGGGGCCGATCTCGCCCGACGACATCGCCAGCTTCAACGATCGCGAGAAGGCTCGGGTGCAGCGCCTGCAGCGGTTCATGGCCGAGCATTTTGGCTTCAACGCCATCCAGTCGACGCGGCCACAGGCATTGGCTTACGGCATCTCCGACTCGCCGGCCGGGCTCCTGGCGTGGATCAGCGAGCTCTTCACCAGTTTCGGCGATCGGCCCGACGCCGTCCCGGTCGATGCGTTCCTCACCAACTTCATGATCTACTGGTTCACCGGAACCGCGGCATCCTCCCTTCGCCTCTACTACGAGAACGCCCACGATCCGGCCGCCTGGGCACCCAAGGCAAACTCGGGCGTGCCGACCGCCGTTGCCGTCTTCGGCTTCGACGAAGTGCCGATCCGCCGCTATGGCGAGCCCTCCAACACCATCGCCCGCTGGACCGAATTCGACGTCGGCGGCCACTACGCCGTGCTTGAAGTGCCGGAAGTCTGGACCGGCGATGTGAGGGCCTTTTTTAGCGGCCTTTGAGTTGGGGAAGCTGGGAGGAGCGGGCCACCCTGTGCCCGCTCCTCCCAATTTTGCCGTTCTGGCGGTAAGGTAACTCAGCCAGATCAAACCTTGAGGAATTTCCATGGATTCGGTCGAACTGCGGGCGCTGCAGGCGCCGCTCAAGGAACGCTACAAGGCTGATCCGTCCGCCGCACTGATCACACTGCGGGCTCGCGGCGAACTCGGCGACGAAAAGATCGCCTGTAAGATCGAAACCGGCCGCGCTATCGCCGAGGCCGGATTGCACCCCGCTACGGGCGGCACGGGTCTCGAACTCTGTTCCGGTGACATGCTGCTCGAAGCGCTCGTTGCCTGCGCCGGAGTAACCCTCAAATCCGTTGCGACGGCGATCGACGCGCCGATCCGCTCAGGCCGAGTGCTGGTAGAAGGAGACCTCGATTTCCGCGGTACGCTTGCGGTCTCACGCGAGGCGCCGGTGGGATTTGCCGAGATTCGGCTGAGCTTTGAGCTAGATACCGATGCGCCGGACGACAAGCTCGCCAGCCTCCTCAAGCTCACCGAGCGCTATTGCGTGGTCGCGCAGTCACTCAAGTCGCCGCCGGTGATGACACTGAACGTCGCCCGGTCTGCGAGCCGATAAAAAAGGGCCCCACCGGGGCCCTTTCAATTCGCTCTAGCAGCTCGGCTTAGGCCGAGTAGTACATCTCGTATTCGACCGGATGCGGGGTGTGCTCGAACTTGATCACTTCCGTCATCTTGAGGTCGATATAGCTGTCGATCTGGTCGTCGTCGAACACGCCGCCGGCCTTGAGGAACTCGCGGTCCTTGTCAAGGCTTTCGAGGGCTTCGCGGAGCGAGCCGCAAACCGTCGGGATCTGCTTGAGCTCTTCCGGCGGCAGCTCGTAGAGGTCCTTGTCCATCGGGTCGCCCGGGTGGATTTTGTTCTTGATGCCGTCGACGCCAGCCATCAGCATTGCCGCAAAGCCGAGATAGGGGTTCGCGAGCGGATCGGGGAAGCGCACTTCCACGCGCTTGGCCTTCGGCGACTGGCCGAAGGGGATACGGCAGGACGCCGAGCGGTTGCGCGCCGAATAGGCGAGCAGAACGGGGGCTTCGAAGCCGGGCACCAGGCGCTTGTAGCTGTTGGTGGTCGGGTTGGTGAAGGCGTTGATGGCCTTGGCGTGCTTGATGATGCCGCCGATGTAGTAGAGGGCATCCATCGACAGGCCGGCATACTGGTCGCCGGCGAAGAGG
>Ga0105237_10000306_pt1 | contig 68095 bp, 53 predicted proteins | sample KBSC24metaG_FD_81520 | JGI IMG/M metagenome (GOLD analysis project Ga0105237, IMG submission 81520) | Corn rhizosphere microbial communities from Kellogg Biological Station, Michigan, USA - KBS C2-4 metaG | ecosystem: Host-associated > Plants > Roots > Rhizosphere > Soil | place: Michigan, USA... | reverse complement strand
CTGTGTTAGCTCATCATTCGTCGTACAATTGACGATCACCACGGAACGGTCCCTCCCAGAAACCGTTCCAATATTCGACACAGAAGACCAAAATGACTCCCCGATTTAAACGACAAGATAAGTTATTCCCGGGGTGCCCTCCGGGCGAGGAGGGCGCGTTCGACATGGCAATGGCTCCAATTTCTTGGCATAACGTCAAGAGATGAAAGACCAGTGTCAAGGCGAACGGCCCTACCCTTCGGGGAGGACGCAAGGAGGGGTCCTAACGAGCAGGCGTTTGCGAGGTCTCTTCAAGTCCTTCACCCACCGCATGCCGCAATGTGGCTCGGGCCTGATCGAGGGTGTTGCGGACAGTGGTCTGGTCGGTCAGGGCAGTAAGCAGTAATGCTTGCGCGGTAGTGACGTCGAGGAAGGAGCCGAGGCCGGCGCTGTAGCGGCCTTCGGCGATGCGGACGCCTTCGCGGCCGTTGGCCACTTCTGCATCGGCGATGGTCACTCGCTCCTCTGTGCTGGCGAGCGCGAGATAAGCTGAAGTGACCTGACTGCGGACGTTCAGCACAGCCGTTTTCAGATCGGCCTCAGCGGTCGTGATCTGCCCACGAGCCACCTGCACTGCGCCGGAGCGCTGGCCGCCGTCAATGAGCGGGAACTGCAGGCCGACTCCGATCGTGCTGACTTGCTGCCGAAGGGGGAAGTCTCCACCTGCCGCGCCCGCGCCGATGGTGGCATAAATGGACGGCAAGTTCAGGGACTTCGCGGCGCTCAACCCATACTGTGACGCCAGCAGAGTGCGTTCTGCGGCCTGGACCTCAGGTCGGGCGCGCAGGCCCTGTTGGATCAACGCCTTGACATCGTTCGATGCCGGAGCTGGCTCCGATGTATCGGCCGGGGCAATCGGGGTAAGCGGATCGACTCCCATGGACTGCAGCAGCGTGACACGAGTCTGCTGGACGGCATCGCGCGCCTGGTTCAGGGCAAGAATTGCCTGTGACTTCGAGGTTTCTGCCGTCACGACATCGCTGGGAAGACCGATCCCATTGCGCAGTCTTGAATTAGCGAGGTCGAGCTGTCGCTGGCGGTTGGCCACGTTCTGCTCGTTCACATCGGCCAGCCGCTGCGCATTGGCATAGTTGTAGAAAGCGTTCTTCACGGAAAGCACGAGGTCGAGCTGTGCCCGCGTGAGATTGGCCTCGGCGGCCTGGGTCAGGCTGCGATTCTGGCGAACCAGGTTGCGCGTCTGGTTGAAATCGAAGAGCAGTTGCCGAAGCGCAATCGCCGACGAATACTGATTGGTGGCGGAAACTCCTGCGGTTGTCGTGCCGGTCGGAGCGGAGAGGACACCTGCAGGGCTGCTTGAGAGGTTGTTAAGAGAGTTATAGCCTAATCCCACGATGACCTGCGGATTGAGACCCGACTTCGCCTCTTTGGTGCGGCCCTGGGCGGACTGGATCGCGCCGGCGGCATCGCCGAGCGAGGGCTGCAGTCGCAGGGCGATCCTTGCGGCCTCATCGGCGGTAAGGGGCGCAGCAGAGACTTCGGCATTGGCGGTATCCGGTGCGGGAACCGTTACAGCGGGCGGGATGGCCGGGTCCTGGACGCGCGGCGGCGGAGCCGTAATCGCGGGCGCATCCGCAGCAACAGGCGCTGCGGGCGCATCGGCGGCAAATACTGGCTGCCCGAGCACAACGGCTAAAAGACAGACGGACGGGAGGGAGATCACTGGGTAACCCCTCCCGGCACGGCGTCGACTTTTCCACCATCCTTAAGGTCGTCGGACGGGTTTTCCACGAGCTTATCCGTGGCCTGGATGCCTGAAACGATCTCAACCTCTGGCCCAAAATCGCGGCCGATCACAACATCACGGAAGTGAATTCGCTGCTGCGCATCCACCACGCCAATGCGTGTCCCCTTGGCATCCACCTTAAGGACATCGGCCGGAACGCGAAGGCTGGCGTGCCCGTCGCCGGTGGGAAGCTGGACCTGAGCATACATGCCCGGAAGCAGTGTTCCGCTCGCGTTGGGTAGGCGAATCTCCGTAAGCAGTGTGCGGCTGCCGGAATTAAGCGCGCCCGACGATTGTTGAACGGTGCCTTCGAAGGGTGTGTTCGGCAGCTCGCGTATTAGGATCTTGGCCTTGGATCCCGCCTTCACCGACTGATAGTATGTCTGCGGCAGGTTCACGAAGATACGCAGCGTGTCAGTACGGGCAATCCCGAAGAGACCGCTTGTCGGTGTCGTAGACCCTGCGGCAACATTCGTTCCGGGGCTGACCAGAGAACCGATATCGACGTTTCGCGCTGTGATGACACCATCGAAGGGAGCCACAACACGCTTGAAGCCGCTCAGCACTTCATAGCGTCGCGCATTGGCCTCGCTGGAGCTGACTGCCGCCTGGTTTGCGGCGACATCGGCCTGGCTCGCCTGCACGGTAGCTCGTGACGCATTCACATTCGTCTGCAGCGACTGGTAGGTCGCCTGGCCTGCTGCGACATTCGCCCGGGCGGCATCCTCGTCGGACTTTGCGGCATCCACCAGCGCGGTAGCTGCGGCGACTTCCTGTTCAGCCGCCGAGACATCGGACTGGCTTGCCTGAATATTCGCCTGGGCAGCCTGCACGGTAGCGGCTGTCGTCTTCAGGGTCGCGGCAGCTTGATCGTAATCCTGCTGGGCAACGAACCCTTCTTTAAGGAGAGCGCCGTAGCGCTTGGCGGTAACCTGCGCAAGTTCATACTGGCTGTTCGCCTGGGCAAGGGCCGCATTCTGCGTATCGACAGCGTGCTTGCTCTGGGCAAGTTTTGCTTTCGCGCCCGACTCCGCAGCCTGAGCCTGCGCCACTTTGGCGTGTGAACCGGCCAATGCCGCCTGAGCCTGCTTGATAGCAGCCTTCTGGCGCACAAGCTCGGACTGGCTCTGCGCGACACCCGCCTGCGACTTGGCTACATTCGCCACCGACTGGCCTACTGTAGCCCGCGATTTGGCGGTATCGGCATTCGCCTGCATCACCTGCTGGTCGGCATCGGGAGATTCGATCTCGGCTAGGACCTGACCGGCCTTGACATGCGAGCCGATATCCACATACACCTTGGCGATATAACCGCTGGTGCGTGCCTGAACGGAAGTTGCCGAAATGGCCTGGACATCTCCCGAGAGCAGCAAATTGTCATCGGAGGCCATATGGCCTGTGACAAATTCCACCTCCGGCGCTTCGCCGTTCTGATGATGGGTCTCAGACACCAGGGCTGCGCGGCTCTTCAGCTTGGGCACTAGCCCAAGGAAGAACAAGAGGGCTATCAGGGCGATCCCGGCCACCGGCCCGAACCGGCGCTTCCCTTTTGTCGATGTCGTTTTTTCTTCTTCTGGCGTTATGGTTTGCATCGTTTTTTGGTTCTCAGGTTAGGACCCACCCCATCCCCTCCCGAAGGGAGGGCGCGTCCCGATTTACATTGCGTCTCGCTTCTTAGCGCATGGTCAAGAGAATGCAGCCCTTCGCGAAGGCCAACGCGCCTTCCCTTCGGGGAGGACGCAAGGAGGGGTCCTAACGAGCAGACGCCTGCGCTCTTAAGCCACCCCTGCCGGCACGGCTTCCGGTCGTGTCTCCTCGTCAAAATCATCTTCGATGTCCGGCGCCGGCTGCTTTCGGCGCAGCACGGAGTATACGACGGGCACGAAGAAGAGCGTGGTGGCTGTGGCTACGAGAAGACCGCCAATAACGGCGCGGCCCAGTGGCGCGTTCTGCTCGCCGCCTTCTCCGAGGCCAAGCGCCATCGGCAGCATACCGATGACCATGGCGAGGGCCGTCATCAATACCGGCCGGAGGCGCGTCCGGCCTGCCTGGTAAGCCGCCTCAATGGCGCTGTCTCCATGCTGCCGGCGTTCGTTGGCGAAGGTTACCACCAGAATGGAGTTCGCCGTCGCCACGCCGATACACATGATCGTGCCCATCAGCGAAGGGACGCTGAAGCTTGTGGACGTGAGGAACAACATCCAGAGGATGCCGCTGATCGCGCCGGGCAGGGCCATGATGATGATGAATGGGTCGATCCAGGTCTGGAAGTTCACCACCATCAGCAGGTAAACCAGAATGATCGCGAAGACGATACCTGTGCCAAGACCGATGAACGAATCGTTCATGCTCTCCGCTTGCCCGCGAACGATCGTCGTGGTGCCCTTGGGAAGATTCTTCTGATACTTTGCGACGATCGCCGAGACGGCATCGCTGACGCCGCCAAGGTCACGGCCCGATACATTTGCGTATACGTCGTAGGTAGGCTGTACGTTGTAGTGGTTGATGACCTGCGGCGAGAGGCCGCGTGACATCGTGGCGACATTATCAAGGATCTCGCCCTGTCCTCCGCTGGCGTTGACCGGCGTGTTGCCCAGCGCCCCCAGGGAATCGAGATTGCGCTGTGGGGTCTGTACAGCCACCGAATAGTTGACGCCGTTCTTGGGGTCAAGCCAGAAGTTGGGCGCGGACTGGCCGCTTGAGCTCAGCGAGATGAGCATGCTATTCGCCACATCACGCTGTGTAAGGCCAAGGCCGATGGCGCGATCGCGATCGACATTCACATTGATCGACGGAACATCGAGGACCTGGTGGACGTGGACATCGGCCGCGCCCGGGATCTTCCGAATGTCTTCCGCGATCTTGTTTGCAATAGCGAAGTTCTTAGGACTGCGGCCGACTACCTGAACGTCAAGCGGAGCAGGCAGGCCGAAGTTCAGGATCTGGCTCACGATATCCGCAGGCTGGAAGAAGAATGTGCAGTCCGGAAACTTCTCATTCAGCTGTGTTCGGAGCTCGTTCACATACTCCGCAGTCGGCCGGTGGCCTTCCTTCAACGATACCAGGATCTCGCCGTCGGACTGGCCGATGGTGGAGCTGTCGCTGAACGCCAAGTTGACGCCGCTTGCCCCGAGTCCCACATTCTGCAGGACCATGCCCAGGTCCTTGGCCGGGATCGTCTGCCTGATTGCACCTTCGACGCGGTTGAAAACGTGCGCCGTCTCCTCGATGCGCGTTCCCGCTGGAGCGCGGACATGAAGACGGATCTGTCCGGCATCGACACTCGGGAAAAAGTCGCGGCCGATGAAGAACAACAGGCCAAGCGAAGCGACGAAGAAGCTGACGAAGTACAGCGTCGTTCGCCGCCGGCAGTACAACATGCCTGTCAGCGCGGCGCAGTAAGTATCGCGCAGCCGCTCGAACTTCGAATTAAAGGCGTGATGCACCTTCCAGAACACGTCACCTTCGGCCGGCTCCTCAGATGCCTGGTAGAGGTGGGCTTCCTTCTTCAGCATCAACAGGGTCATGATCGGCACAAGGGTTCGTGACAGGATGTACGACGCCAGCATGGCAAACACGACGGCGAGTGCCATCGGCGTAAACAAGAACTTCGCAGGGCCAGTCAGGAAGACGACCGATACGAACACGATACAGATGGAGAGGGTCGCCACAAGAGTGGGCGTCGCAATCTGCGCCGCGCCGTCGTAGATAGCCTGCCGCAGCCCCTTACCCTCATGCATATTCCTGTGGATGTTCTCAATGGTGACGGTCGCGTCGTCCACAAGGATTCCAACGGCAAGAGCAAGACCGCCCAGCGTCATGACGTTGAGCGTTTCGCCCATAAAGCCCAGCATGATAATGGATGTCAGGATCGACAGCGGGATCGATACGGCAACAATTAAGGTGCTGCGCCAGCTTCCCAGGAAGAGCAGGATCATGGCGGCGGTCAGACAGGCCGCAATCACTGCTTCTCGAATGACTCCATCGACGGCGCTCCGCACAAATAGAGACTGGTCGAAAAGCGGCTCGATCTTCAGCTCCGGCGGCAGTGACTGCTGGATCTTCGGCAGGGCTTCCTTGACGCGGCGGACGACATCGAGCGTGGAGGCGTCACCGTTCTTGAGAACCGTGATCAGCGCCGAGCGCCGGCCGTTCATGTTGACGATATTCGCCTGCACAGCAAAGCCGTCATGGACGTTCGCAACATCGCGCACATAGACCGTCGCGCCGTTGACCTGCTTGATCGGCAGATTGCCGATATCCGCGGCCACTCCCGGGCTGCTGTTCATAAAGACGTTGTATTCGCGCGGCCCCATCTTGATGGTGCCTGTGGGGAGGATCAAGTTCTGGGCGTTGATCGCCGTGCTCACATCCAGAGGGTTCAACCCTTTGGCCTGCAGAGCCTGCAAGTCGAGATCGACCATGATCTGGCGCGACTTGCCTCCATAAGGCGGGGGAACGGAAGCGCCTTGAACCGTAGCAAGCTGTGTTCGAATGACGTTGGTGCCGTAATCGGCAAGCTGCGTTTCGGAGAGGGTCTTACTGCTCAGGCCGAGCTGAAGAATCGGCACGCTCGACGCGCTGTAACGGATAATGAGCGGCGGGGTGGTTCCGGTGGGCATCGCGCGGAGCAATGTTTGCGAAATGGATGTGAGCTGCGCCACCCCGGCTTCAACCTTAGCTCCAGGGTGGAAATAGAACCGGATGACGGTGATACCGGGCATCGACTGCGATTCGATATGCTCGATATCTGCGACGGTGGTGGTTGCAGCGCGCTCAGTCAATGTCGTGATGCGCTTCTCCATGTCGGTAGGAGAGATTCCGCCGTAGCTCCAGATCATGGTGACAACGGGAATATCGATACTCGGGAAGACGTCGGTGGGTGTCTTCTGGATAGTCGTCACGCCAAGTATCAGGATGAGGAGCGCCATCACGATAAAGGTGTATGGGCGGCGCAGTGCCAGCTTGACAATCCACATATGGTACGAACTTTCTTACGATCAGCGCACAGTCTGCCTCAAGCCAGACCCACTCAAATTGCAGATTTGGTATAATTACAATACGCTACGTATCGTAATTCAGGCAAGTCGCGAAAATAGCCTCCGGCGAGGAGGCACAGTTTTTACTGTTCAGGTTAAAGCTTTATACCTGTAAAGTATTTTGCGAGTCAACGTGAATGCGCGGCCGGGCAAATTAGAAAAGGCTTACAGGGCCTACCTCTGCCCGTGACAGTTGGCTCATTTAACGTGGCATGGATGCGGAAGGTTCCCGAAATCGAAGGTTTTGGTATACTGGGTAAATCTTCAGTCTGTTTAAAGGAGAGTTTAGTGCGTTTGACGGATGAACCGCAGCAATCGATCGATCACATTCATGCAGGGCGCCCGCGATGTGAAAAAGCGCATGGCTCCGTGCTGGATGCGGCGGCGGAATTATTGAACGAGCGTGGTTATTCCGCTTTGACGATCGAGGGGATCGCTGCAAGAGCCGGTGTTGGCAAACAGACTATCTATCGCTGGTGGCCCAATAAAGCGGCGATCCTTTGCGAGATCTATGAGCGCGACGGCTGCAAGCTGCATGCGACACCGGATCTTGGCTGCGTCGAGGCGGAAATTCGGGAATTGCTTGGAAATATCTGGGCTTTCTGGCGTGAAACGGCCAGTGGGCAGGCCTTCAGAAGCGTCATTGCGGAGGCGCAGGGCGATCAGGCAGTTCTAACTCACCTTCGGGATGAGTTCATTCCGAAACGGCGTATCCACTGGCTTGTCGTTCTTGAGCGCGCGCAGAAACGCGGCGAGGTGCGTTCGGACGCCAACTTCAATCTGTTCCTGGACATTGTCTTCGGTTTTAATTGGCACCGCCTCCTGACCGATCAACCGCCGACACCGCAGGAAATCGAAAGCGTTGTAAAATTGTTGATTGGGGGATTGGGAGTGGGCTGCTAATTCCCATGGTTTCATTGTAAGTTTACAATTGCGGCAATTATGCAGGAAATGCCATTTAAAGCGCGTACTTATGGCGCATGGAAACTATACCTGTACTCTATGATACGGACATTGGCTCCGACATTGACGACGCCGTCGCGCTGGCTTACCTGGTAAATCAGCCCCGGTGTGAACTTCTTGGTGTTACGACCGTAACCGGCGAGACCGCAAAACGGGCATCGCTCGTCGACGCAGTCTGCCGCGCCGGCGGGCGTGAAGACATTCCGATCCACGTGGGTGTAGAAGGCCCATTGCTGGTCAAACAGCGTCAGCCCCATGCGCCGCACTTCGAGGCGTTGACGGAAAAATGGCCGCACCGTCCGTTCCCTTCGGACAACACCGCGGTCAACTTCCTTCGCGACACCATCCGCGCGCGGCCCGGTGAAATTACCCTTCTCACCACTGGACCTCTCACAAACGCAGCCTTGCTGTTCGCAATGGATCCGGAAATCCCATCACTTCTCAAGCAGCATGTGCTGATGGGTGGCGAGTTTTTCGGCCGTGGCTCTCAGGGTGTGGCCGAATGGAACATCCTCTGCGATCCTCATGCGGCGGCGATGGTATTTGCAGCGCCGGTTCCGAAGGTCACCGCCATCGGGTTGGATGTTACGGAACGATGCGTTCTTTCTGCGGACGAGTGCCGAAACCGCTTTCGGTCCGCAGGAGGTCCATTGGCTCCCGTTGCCGATATGGCCGAAGTCTGGTTCCGGCATAGTCCCTACAGTACCTTCCACGACCCGATTGCAGCAGCCATCATCTTCGAGCCCTCGCTCTGTGAGATGAAGACAGGGCGCATTGCCGTAGAGTTGGTAAGTCCGTACTCGATCGGTCAAACACTGCTCTTTAACGATGCGCAGCCGCATACCGTGGCGAAGACGATAGATCCGGCGAAGTTCTTCGAGCACTATTTTGAGGTGGTGGGAGGATAGGGGAAACCATTTCCAATTCTTTCCTCGATGGCCCTGACGTGATGATAAGCGAAAGCAAATCACGGGCAGGGCCGCCCGCGCCACGGATATAGAAGCGTCGAAGGCGTCATCTGTATCATTGAGCGACAATCCTAAACAATCGCGCAGCGATACAGACAGGAGTCCACGCAGGTGGACTTGTCACCGTAGGTGATCTTCGGCTAGCGGGCGCCCACTCGTGGGCAGTTTAACCGCCGGGAGCGCAGGAACCCGCGAAGGCGGGTTTATCACCAAAGGTGATCTTGATGTAGGCGCGGTTTTAACCGCCGGCCGCGGACAGATATTGGCCATCTTTTCCTGCCAAGAGCATACGAATGCCTTCTCTAAAAAATAATTTCTACGACTCGCTTGACAGCCTATCAAACACGTGATATACTCCATCTATCCGGTTAGATGACCACAGCGTCGTCCATCTATCCTGTTAGATTGTTCTATTTCCGACGTTTTGCAGTGAAGCCCAGTTTAGGGAAAGTTCATGAAAGCGAAGCCGGCGACAATCAGGGATGTGGCACAGGCAAGTGGAGTTTCCTCCGCTACCGTCAGTTATGTGCTGAACGATGGCCCCCGGCGTGTGGATCCCGGAACCAAGGCGCGTGTGCTGGCTGCGATGGAGCGGCTTCAGTATCACCCTAACACGATGGCGCGGGCAATGAACCGCAAGCGCCTCGACTGCCTGGGTGTCGTATTTCCTCAGTCTAACCCGGTGCTGGTCGGCGACTCATACTTCGGCGCGATCCTTGACGGCATCATCCATGTCGCCACTGACCGCAAGCAGAATGTCACGCTTTACACGGGCATGGAGTGGCATAGTCAGGCAAGCCTGCCGGCCTTCCGCGATCGCCGTGTAGACGGCCTCTTGCTCGTCGCAACACTCACGGACAGCGATATTGTCCCACAACTTTCCGATGCCGGAATTCCCTTTGTACTCATCAGCCATACGGTTCCCGACCCGAGGGTCTGTAGTGTCGATATCGATAATGTCGAAGCTGCATATAATGTGGTGAAGCATTTTATCGATCTTGGCCACCGCCGCATTGCCCTCGCCGGAGGGCAGTGGAACTCGCCGAGTACCCGACCCCGCCGCATCGGCTTTGAGAAAGCGCTGCGGGATCATGGACTGCCGATCGACACAGACCTCATTCTGGAAGGCTTCTATACACGAGAATGGGGCCATGAGGCGACAGCGCGATTAATGGGGCTGTCCGATCCTCCCACGGCCGTCTTCGCAGGCGGCGACGGCATTGCTGCCGGTATCTATGAAGCGTGCGCCGGCAGGGGTATTCCCATCCCCGGTCAATTGAGCGTCGTCGGGTTCGACGATGCCCCGTTTGTCGCGCAGCTCAATCCGCCTATGACGACGGTACGTCATCCTCTTATGGAGCTTGCATCGACAGCGACGACCATGCTGCTCGATCGACTCGACGCCGGTCTCGACGACACTGCGCCCGGCAAACAAATGGTTCTCAATGGTGAGCTAATCGTTCGCGGCTCAACTGCGCCGCCGGGATAAGATTCCCCTCCCCAGCCCTCCCCGAAGGAGAGGGGCAAGAGAGGAAACGCGCATTTCGAATGCCGTTCTGTACTCCTACTCCCTCTCCTTCGGGGAGGGCTGGGGAGGGGAGCCTGCAATAGAGCAAGTAATTAGTGATCTTGAGTAAGAGTCTGTAAAGCTATGACGTTAAAAAGACAAATTGGACAAATGATGGTCTGCGGTTGGCAGGGGGATACTCCGGCGGAGAGCCTGCGGGTTAACGCCCATGCGGCTGCCCTTGTAGATGACCTTGCGGTCGGCGGCATTATCCTGATGGGACGCAACGCCGATACGCCAGGGCTGCTCAAGTCTACGATCGCCGAGCTCCAGAAGCGTGCGGCCGAAAATGGCCTGCCGCCGTTGTTTGTCACGATCGATCAGGAAGGCGGGGAAGTGTCGCGCCTCATTCCGCCGAACTTCCGTACTGCTCCGGATGCTCGCCGGATCGGCGATACGGGTGACCCGGCGCGAGCCAGGGCCGCGGCGCGGATGATGGGCGAGGACTTAAAGGAGATCGGCATTAACTGGGATTTCGCGCCGGTCCTCGACGTGAACATCAATCCTAGGAACCCGGTGATCGGCGACCGTTCATACGGCGACGATCCGGAGCTGGTAGCGGCGATGGGCGCTGCGGCCGTGCGCGGGTTCCAGGAGGATGCCGGGATTATGGCGTGCGGAAAACACTTCCCGGGGCATGGCGATACGGATGTCGACTCCCATATGGCGCTGCCGCACATCCCTCATCCGATGGACCGTCTTGATCGCGTTGAGCTGGCGCCGTTCTGCACCGCAATCGATGCCGGGATCGCAGGCATCATGACATCGCATATCATGTTCTCTGCGCTTGACCCCGAGCTGCCGGCAACGCTGTCTCCGAGGATCCTTACGGGGCTCCTGCGCAATCGGATGGAGTTCGAAGGCATCATCATCACCGATTGTTTGGAGATGAAGGGGGTCGCGGACGGGTGGGGCGAGGTTGATGCGGCAATACTTGCCGTGCAGGCAGGAGCTGATATGGTCCTGTGCTGCCATACCTGGGAAACTCAGCGCGCCATGCGAGATGGCCTGGTTGCCGCCGTGGAAGACGGCCGCATTCCGCAGTCGCGGATCGATGCCGCCATCAAGCGCATCGAGGCAGCAAAACAACGATGGATCGTGCAGCACTCTCTGGAAGCTGCCGTTAGATGAGACAGGGCGCATGCCGAAGCCGGCTGCGCTGAAAATGTGAGCGTATCGGGTCGCGGGCGAGCCGATCGACGGCAAGCGTTATTCTGCCGTAACAATTTATTAGGGGCCGTTCCAAGGGGATCACGGTCGAAACCATCCGGACTTCGAGCCGGATACAAAACAACCGTCATCGGTGCGCTTGATTAACGTCAGGCGGTTTTCAAACATGCAATCGCATTCTTATCAGTCAGAAGGAGTCACGCGGATGAAACGGACAAATGGATTTACTTTGATTGAGCTGCTCGTCGTTATAGCAATTATAGCGATTCTCGCGGCGATACTTTTCCCGGTATTCGCCAAGGTGCGCGAGAAGGCGCGACAGACCACATGCGTCTCGAACGAGAAGCAGATGGGTCTCGCCATGCTGCAGTATATCCAGGATTATGACGAAACATATCCGATGATGCAGTACTACGACGCCAACAGCCAGCCTGTCAGCTGGACCGGCGCCGTCCAGCCATATGTCAAGAACGGAGCCGGCAACACCGTCAACGGAACCCAGTACTACTATGGAACCGGCGGCGTCTGGAGCTGCCCATCGTTTCCCTCGATGCAGCCAGCCGAATACGGCATCAACTGGCAGCTCAGCCGCAATGGTCCCGGCACCTGGGCATCCACTCAGCCCGGTTTTAGAATGGTGACTGTCACAGCTGCCCAGATCGATGCGCCGGGCGACAAGATCATGGTCGTCGAAAAAGGGCAAGCCGCCGATACATACGAACAGCCGCACTTCGATCCCTCCGAATGGAACTTCACGGATCCAATAGGCCCTATCACCAACGGCGTGCCCGCCAAGCAAAGCACTCACCTTGAGCTTAAGTACGACGTTGACGCCGGCAGCAGCGCCACCTGGCAGAACTGGGGCACAACCCCCGCCAACATGCCGCGCTTCCGCCATACCGAGACCTGCAACTCACTGTTCGTAGACGGCCACGTGAAGTCGATCCACCGCGGGCAGATGGACTGGTACAAGAACATCTACATCAACGGCTTGTATGAGGAACTCGTCGGCGCAGTGAATTAGGCATCGAGCTTTCCCTCCCCCTCCTCATTATGGGAGCGTTGAATGGAACGGGCCGGATACCCTCATCCCGCCCGTTCCTCGCCGCTTTGAGTATTGGAGCTTCCTGTTTAGCTCCCGTTTAACTTGACCGGATTGTAATTCCTATGAACGGAAACGTCTTGAAACTTTGGCGCCGTGTGTTAGTTCTTTCGTTCGGCCTGTTGATAGCCGGGCAGATAGGACATGCGGCGGCAGGGAAGAAGGGCGATCGATCGTTGTGGGTCACAGCCTATTATGCGGACTGGCAGCAGCAGTCGGGATATCTCCCTCCTGAGAAAATCGACTTCAAAGCCATGTCCCATGTGATCCAGTTTTCCATCGTGCCAAAAAGCGACGGCGCCGTTGACGATACAGGACCTGACTTTATCACACCGGCGCAGTCGCAAGCTTTATTGACACCCGCCCACGAGGCAGGGTGCAAAGTCATAATTTGCGTCGGCGGGGCGAACACGGCCGGCCGCTTCCGCCCCGTAATCGACGATGCAGTGCGCCCCGCATTTGTAAAGAATCTGGTGGACTTCGCCGTCACACGCGGTTATGACGGCATCGACATCGATATGGAGCCCATCGACGATGCCGATGTCCCACACTACGAGGCGTTTATCAAAGAACTGCGTCACAGCATGGATGCCGCAAAACAGGGCATGCTGCTGACGGCGGCCACGGCACAGCATCCGGATCTCTTTGCGCGTCTGAAGGATCAGTTCAACCAGGTCAACGTAATGACATACGACCTGGCCGGTCCCTGGGAAGGGTTTAAGACCTGGCACAACTCCGGCCTCTATGATGCAGGCGGCGAGAAGATGGTTGGAGATATTCCTTATCCGTCCGCCAACGCCACGATGCAGCGCTTTATCACGGCGGGCGTGCCGCGGGAAAAGCTGGCTCTTGGCATTGCCTTCTATGGGAGCGTCTGGAATGGCGCGGATGCGCCGAAGGAAAGTATCGCGGGCGTCAAGGTGGACAGCTCCGTCGACTATCATTCCATCCTGGAGAAGTACGTGAGCGCCGGTCTGTATCACTGGGATTCTGACGCGCATGCGTCATATATTTCGGTCGATTCGCCGGCCGGCAAAAAATTTGTCGTCTACGATGATACGCGAGTCTGCGCAGAGAAAGTAAACTATGCTCGTGAGCAGGGTTTAGGCGGCGTCATGATTTGGGAGCTCGGCAGCGGATACTGCGCCGGTCAGCCGGAAGGCAAGCGGGATCCGTTGCTGCAGGCCGTAAAGAAGGCGTGGAAGTAAGAGCAACGGCAAGCCCGCGGTGCTGCAGGCGTCAGATCAGAAGAAAAAGACGATGATCCAAGCACCTGAGAACGTGTCCGTTAAAAATAAGACGGCGCAAACGGAACCTTCCGCAGTCCTGGCTAAAGCCGCCTCAAGCCGGGTCACGCCGCGCGCGTTCTGGCTGGGCCTGATACTGGCCGTGGCGCTATGCGCTGCGCTCCCCTACAACGACTACTATGTTGCGGCCACTTACCTCTCAGGCAACTTTTTCCCAATCGGCGCGCTGGCGGGAGTGCTGCTGCTGGTCCTTGCGATCAACCCGCTGCTGATTGCGCTGCGCCGGAGAGACAAGCTCTGGACGCCCGCTGAGATCATGACCGTGTGGACCATGCTGCTCGTGGTGGCGGGCATTCCCTCCAGCGGCCTCATGCGATACCTGATCCCCCATATCGTCGCGCCCCACTACTTTGCGAACAGCGCGAACGCGTGGGAGTCCAATATCATTGCCAAGCTGCCTGCGCGATTGCTGGTAAACGATCCGGCAGCCGTCAAAGGGTTCTTCCAGGGCCTGGACCGGGGCGAGTCAATTCCATGGAGCGCATGGCTGGGACCACTTGCATGGTGGGGACTGTTTACTGCCCTGCTGTTTCTGGCCTTCTTCTGCCTCTCCGCGCTGCTGCGGCGGCAGTGGGCCGAACACGAGAAGTTCTCCTTTCCTCTCGTGCAGCTTCCTGTGCTGCTGTCTGAAACGCCGGAGCCGGGATACCGCTTCAATACGCTCCTCAGGTCGCCATTGCTCTGGCTCGCCGTGGGAATTGTGACCTGCCTCCATACGGTAAAAGGGCTGCACCTGTTTGTTCCCACCGTGCCGGATATCCCCGTGATCTGGCATACCTGGGATTACCTCACCAATCGCCCCTGGAACACGATCAACGATGTGGAGTTCGCGATTTACCCACTCGTAATCGGTTTTGCGTTCCTGCTCTCCAGTGAGGTGTGCCTTTCCCTATGGCTGTTCTACCTGCTGTTCAAGGCGCAGGTTTTCCTCGCCGGCATTTACAATTGGGACATCTCGACGACCGGCGTAGGTTTCACGATGGGCCCGGCCTTCATCACGTACCATGAGACCGGCGGCATGCTCATGATGTCGGTGTGGCTGGTATTCTCGATGCGCCGCCATCTTGCCGCGGTATGGCGCAAAGTAATTCGCAACGGGGATGAAGTCGACGATGCGCGAGAGCCGCTCTCGTATCGTTTCGCCACGATCGGATTGGCCGTCGCATATGCCGGCCTGTTCTTCTGGCTTGTCTTTGCGGCAAGCATCCAGCCCCTCATGGCGCTGGGCATGCTGGTAGGCAGCTTCATGGTATTCATTGCGTTGAGCTGGCTGGTGGCTCAGGCAGGGCTGCTCTTTGTTACCCAGACATTTGCGACATCGCAGATCATGACGGTCACTCTGGGCACGCATACCTTCGACACGCCGTCGCTTGCGATGGGATCGATCTGCGAGCACGTCGGTTGGCAGGATGCCCGTGAGCTGATGCTGCCGTCCCTTCTCAATGCCCAGCAGGGTTCGGTATTGACGGGGCTTGACGCGCGATCCTTAACACGCGCGCTCGCCGCCGTCGTGCCGATCGCCACGGTGGTCGCCGCAGCGGCTTCAATCTGGCTGCCTTACACGCACCGCGGCGGTATCGCCCTTAAGAACCCCTGGATGTACATCTCCGCGCCGCAGCTTCCCCTCGACTGGACGACATCGCAGCTGCATGCCCCGCAGCCGGCAGATTTCGGGGTTGTAGCGCATATGTTGGGCGGAGCGCTGTTCGTGTTCGCCCTTTTCCTAGCCCGCACCTATCTGCCCTCGTTCGGCCTGCACCCGGCCGGATTTCTCGTCGCATCCAGCTGGGCCATGTACACCCTCTGGTTCTCCCTCTTCCTGGGCTGGATGATCAAAGCTCCCGTGCTCCGCTATGGCGGCCTCCGCCTCTACCGCCTCCTGCTTCCCTTCTTCCTCGGCCTCATTCTCGGCGACTGCCTCAACGCCATAGCCTGGGCCGCCATCGGCCTCGCCACGGGAAGCGGATACCTGCTGCTGCCGGATTAGAAGATAGCGCCGGCACGCGCCATAAGTAATACCAATCTACCAATTCCCAAATTGCATTTCACAACGGGTGTCATCCACGTCGACACAAAATACGCAAAACGGGCAACCTTTGTTGAAGTCCGTAGTCTAAAGAAGTAGGTGACAGCAAAGATATGCCGTATTCGTCATCGGATACGGCACACTCGGCTTGAATCTACTGTTCATAGCATCGTTTTAAGTGAACCGGAATATAATACGAAAAAGTACGATATGGAAGAGAAGAACGATATTGCAAGAGTTACAATCGAGGGTGAAAATTTAAATCTTATAATCGCAAAAGATTATTTGCTAGCAAGACTAAAACGAACGGCTTTTGATGTTGGCATTGCCGGGATTATGCTTATTGGTTTACTTGTCTTACTATATGGTAGTTTAACCATTTTCGGCGTATTGGAGTTATAAAGATGTCAAAATCAGGTCGCGCTTGTTGGCTTGATACCGGTCATGCCAACGATATTAGTTGCTTATTTCAAGATTGGCGACAGCTATACAGTGACTACAAATACTTCTTAATTGGCTGTCTGGATAGTGATAGGAAGCCAGAAAACAGTAAGATATTGCAGCACGTCCTGAATTCAACCAATGGTTACTGGCAGATTACATCAGCAGGAGCTTGGTTGTCAACGCAGGTAATGGCAAAGGTTGCATCTATTGAATTATTATTTTATGGTTTTGATGAAGTATGGTGCTTTTCAGGAGAAATATGCCCCGATAATATTCCGCTTATTTTGACTTCAGATCAACCAATTTATCAACAGCCAAATGATCTCATTCGCACCACATATGAGTGGATGCTGCGTTATGATGTCGGATTCGGATGTGGAGATGGTATCGGTATAAATGTCATTTCTCCTCACTTAGATATCTTCAACGGTGTTGTCAATGAACTCGGGATAAATGCAGAAAATCAGCGCAAATGTATAATCTGTTAATTTGTAAGACTTGAAGATTTAGGCATATAGAATATATATTGATCGCCATTTTGGCTCTATATAAGAATTTATGAAATTTACAATCTTTCTCTTAATCTTGGTATTATTCCTCATCGCTTACATGGTAACGCTGATAACCGCAAGCAGGCGAGTAAAATTAGCCGATGCATCAGTCTATGTCCGCGCCGGTTATCTCTTATCTTTCACAGGCATGCTATGCACTCTGCCCTCTCTTATCTTGCATAATATGACATTTGCACAAATCTTGCACATATCACCCACGTTAAAATATAGCTCATTAGATGAACTTGTTACGTTATTTAAAATCGCAGGTGGTTTCGTCATATTCATAGGCTGTAGTATCTCGTTATATGGAACATGTAACACAAGGCGCTCTTATATCAAAGAAAATAAAATCCCACTAGAGGAGAAAACATGGCCACCTCCGCCCACGAAGCCTTGAAATCAGGGTGATAAATTTGACAATTTTGCGGCAGCCAAAATTGTCATACTGCCGTGGAATGCCATTCTATTTACTTGCCAACACCGCTCGAACGGCCTTCTCCAGGGCATCTGTTTCGCCGCCATAGCCGATGAATGAGGCGCGGATCGTGCCCGTCGCATCGATAATGTACTGGGTCGGGATGCCCGTCACCTTGAAGAGCTTGCTGCTTACGAAGGCTTCCTGGGGCGAGTAGAGGAAGTCAATCGCAGGATACTGGGCGCCCTGTTTTGTCACCCAGACGCTGAATGCTTCGGCCTTCTCTTCATCGTCCACAGCGAGAACAATCACAGGCAGGCCTTCCTTCTGGAGCTTGGCGACCACGCTTTGTGTGTGAGGCATCGAGGACACACAGGGGAAGCACCAGGAGGCCCAGAAGTCGAGGACTACCACTTTTCCCTTGAGATCGGAAAGCCGAATCTCCTTGCCATGTTTATCCTTCGCAACGAAGTCAGGGGCTGACCTACCGTTTGCGAGGAGCGTATCATGGCTGGTCGCCTCCGGCCCCTCCGAAGGAGGCGTGAATGGATGAGCGCCCTTCGGAGGCGTGTAGGCATACGATTGCCGCCGCAGGTCGGGATTCTTCTCGATGCGAAACAGATTAGTGATGATGACGGATACGGATCGGCTGTCGCTTTCAGTCAATACTTGCCTACGAACAAGTCCATCCGGGCGGAGATAGACGATCATTTGGGTCTGAGTCGATTTCCCGCCATGCTGTTCCTTCAGATCGGTCTCAACCTTATCACAGAAAACGCCATCGAGTTTCTCTCGCCCCAGGTAACGAACGGTAATATCGCTCTTCTGTTGCTTAAGGCTTCGTGTCTTCTCGTAAAGAGTGCCCTCGCCTATATAAAAACCGTCCCACGGCTCCATTATCGTTTCGAAGGTCTTGGGATCGGAATTCTCAACCCGGTAACTCAGATGGGATTGGGTCCACTTCTTCTTGCCGTCCGAGACAATCGCGAAGTCAGGCTCGCCCGTAGGCTTCGAGCCGGCAGTCTCCCACATCTCGTAGCGCATCAAGTTCGGTTTGGCAGCGGTAAGGACCGAAAGTTGGTAGCACAGGGGTGGGGCCCCGTTCTCCGAGTTGAAGTTCTTACAGACCATTTGGCACTGGGCGCGATAGCTACGGAGCGAGAACATCACATCGCGATTCTTCTTCAGAAGCGCCATCGCCATTTCAGGTTTCGCGTCAGCAGGCCTGGCTGCCTGCTCCCCAGACGACCGCGGAGCGGCTAACGCCGGCATCTGCGCCAATGCCATCGACGAGAGTCCGATTGCCAATGAGACAAATACGCAGGCACGGAAAAGAAAATGAGGCGATGTCAAAATAGCACTCCTAGTTACACACAGGCAGAAAAGATATGGGGAGAATGTTGATTCTTCATTGTGCTGCTCTCCCCTCGTTCGCCGCCTCTGCCTGCGACGGTTTCTGTTGCACTGTTATACTTTATGTCCGTCTGGGAAAATGTCGAGAGAGTGCAAATTATCTATCATTTTTTGTCAATAAATAAAGATAACACTTTTACATTTCTTGACATAACGATACCAATGGCACGATTGTAAAGGTGATAACCTTCGAATTGAATGGGACGATCTCTATCCAAGATGGGATGACAATTTCGTTGCTGGCAAGAGCAGGAAAGTTGAGGCGCGGGGGTGTATCTTTGGCCGGACGGGCATCTCTTCTGCCTGTGATGCGCGGTAACAACACAAATTAGCGGAGTGCGCCCGCTTTACTCTATTCGCGCATAATGCGGATTAGGAGGCAAAGAATGAAACGAGTCACTGGTATTGGCGGAATTTTCTTCAAGTCCAAGGATCCAAAAGCGTTGACCGATTGGTACGCAAGCCATCTCGGCATTCCGCTTGGCGAATATGGCCAGGTGATGTTCAATTGGCGTGGCGCGGAGGATTCAACCGAGGAAGGCGTCACCGTTTGGGCGCCATTTCCCGAGGACACAAACTATTTCGAGCCATCAAAGGCTGCGTTCATGGTCAATTACCGGGTCGATGACCTCGATGCTCTCCTTGAAGCGCTCAAGACAGAGGGTGTTGAAATGGATCCAAAGCGCGAAGATTCCGACTTTGGCCGCTTCGCCTGGATCATCGATCCCGAAGGCAATCGGATCGAACTATGGGAGCCCCCAAAAGAATAGCAAATTGTTTAGCGCCTGACCTACCTCGGCTCGTTCCTCGCTGCCCCTCCACACATAGCAATTTCGTATTCTACAACGGCAACAAACAGATCACCATAAACACCGTCGTAGGCAATCGGGAACATTGGACTAACGGGGAGCGATATGAATACCTAAGCCAGCTTCAGCGGTCTGCGAGATGATTTCCCACCAACCTTGCAAGCTGGCTTATAAGTCCCACTTAGATACAGCCGTGGGATGATTCCTAGCCTGCCGGGAGCCAATATCCATGAAAAACGCTTCGATCGATCGTCTTGCTTCATCCTCCGGCAAGTTGGCGCTGGAGTACGTGAGGTGCTGCCTGATACTGAGTTGCGGATTATCTTTAGTTCGCAGTTTCAGAAGGCCGCCGAACTACCAATGGCAGGATTTCGTTGTGGAGACCCTTATCTGTGGTGTGATTGGGGTTGTAGGCGGCTATCTTGTCGATCTGGCGACCGAATATGGCCAACGGCATCGCTCATAAGTATGAATGTTGGAATGCTGCAAGCCGAAGCGACACCTACCGCCATGATCCGCACGGACCGCTAGTCATGTAATTCCCTTCCGATCCCATGCCAGAAGCTGCCAAGCGCTTCGGCGATCGAGATGTCGAGATAACGGCAGAGGACATTGAGGACTATCAGAGGCATCTGACTGAGGTGGTAGTCGTCGGTGAGCCAGACATCAAGGGCGGATGCATGGTAGGCAATAGCCTCCGCCGCAGCATGGCGATCCACGATCAACTCGGCGAGGTCGTAGGACAAACCGGCCGAGCCGCCATGCAGGGGAGTCGCCGTATAACCCTGCCCATCGAGGTAAGCGTTATCGGGCAGCAGCTGCGCCGGTGTCAGATCAAGCGCCATGGCCAGCCGCATAAAAGTCGCGAGGCTGACATGCCAGATCTGCCCCTCATGCGAGACGACATCATAGAAATCATTGGGCGAGAGCCCGACGACAGCGCCAAGCTGGACCCAGCTGATGCCGCGGGAATCGAGAACGGCATGGATAGTATCGAGATGCGACATGTTCAGTCCTTCACAAATCAGATGCATTGAACAGCAAGTACGCGTTCCAGCTCCGTTCTACCTTCTCACACCTGACGAATGCAATCTTACAGCAAGCGGATAGCGCGCATCAATCCTTCAACCTTGCGTGCGAGGATAGACTGCTCCGCGTAAACAGCCTGTTCCAGGCAAAAGCCGAGGAAGAACGTCCAGATAACCTCCGTAACGCCTTCCGCATCCATTGTGGTCTGTTCCGCTTGAACGTTTCTTAACAGCAGGCTTTTCAACTCAACCGTATGCTCAGCCAGGATCTCAAGCGCCTGCGGCGGCAGAATAGCGAGTTCACGGGTCGAGTTCACCCCAAAACACCCACTGCACCCCCAGGAGCAAGTCTGGAAGTATTTCAGAAATCTTTCGACATTATGCCACCCTGGGGGATCCTCGGAGAGAACTGTTTTGCCACCACGATTCTCAAAGTAATGCCGCAGACACGCAAGAAAAATATCTTCCTTGCTCTCGAACTCCGAATAGAGCCCCGACTTGTTCACCCCTGTCGCCTTTTCCAGATCCTGAAGGCTTGTATCGGCATATCCCCGTACCCAGAATAGGGGAATAGCCTTATTCAGAACCTGCTCGCGATCGAACTTTTTTGGTCTTCCCATAAGTTTATTATCACATATTGAACTATTTAGTTCAATACTCTTGCGCATACCTGCCCACGCGCGCTATAATGAACCAATCGGTTCAAAACAATGAATACAGGAGAACGATAATGAAACTCAGTGGCAATACGATCTTTATCACAGGCGGCGGTTCCGGCATTGGACGCGGTCTGGCCGAGGCGCTGCATAAGCTTGGAAACCAGGTAATTATTTCCGGACGGCGTAAGGGCCATCTGGATTCGACGACGCAGGCGAATCCAGGGATGCAGTCGGTGGAGCTGGATGTGAATGATCCTGCGAGCATCGCGGCGGCCGCCGAGAAGCTGATTGCGGAATATCCGGCGCTGAATGTGCTGATCAACAATGCAGGCATCATGCAGCTGGACGACGTATCGGGTGAAATCGACGACGACGCGCTTGTGTCAATCGTCACGACCAACGTGCTGGGACCGATCCGCGTGACTTCGGCCCTGATCGAGCATCTGAAGAAGCAGAATTCGGCGACGGTTATCAATGTATCGTCAGTGCTGGGATTTGTCCCACTCGCCTTGTCGGCCGTCTACTCGTCCACGAAGGCGGCAATGCATTCGTACACGCTCTCGCTGCGATACAAGCTGAAGGACACGTCCGTGTCGGTGCTTGAACTGGCGCCGCCGTGGGTGCAAACGGAACTGCTGGGCTTCACCGAAGAACCCCGCGCAATGCCGCTGGCCCCATTTATTGAGGAAACGATAGCCGTATTAGGAACAGATACGCAGGAAGTGCTGGTGGATCAGGCAAAGGGGCTGCGCAACAGCGCAGGGCCAAACGATGCTGCGGCTGTTACACAGTTGAATGATTGGATGATACAGACTCGAGCGTAAGATACGATTGGCGTCAGGGTATGACACCCTCGACAAACGTCAAACGCCGGTCGAGCGCTGATTGCCGGATGGTGAGCGCTTTGGCATAGGATTCAGAGGAGTACCACTCCCGTGCCTGTGCGAGAGAAGGAAATTCGACGATCACGAGCCGCCGTCCCGTTGCCTCGCCTTCGATAACATCCGCTGCCGCGCCGCGAACGATGTAACGCCCACCGTACTCCAGGATCGACGCCTCAGCAAGCCGCCGGTATTCGGCGGCTTGCTCCTCATCCAGCACTTCGACTTCCGAAATCACATAACCCTTCATACACGCAATTTACCCGGATCGGACGTTATTGGGGACGTCCTGCATCTTTGTTAGCGCCTACTTAAAGTAATACGGCTGATTCAGATCCTCAAGCAGACTCAGACCCGTAGGTTGCCACCCGAGATGCTCCTGGGTCCACGCGCTCGATGCCGGGCAATCGACGCCGAAGAAGAACCCAATCCAGCCGAAGTGCCCGCCGGCTTCTTCGGGAGACTTGGAGACGACCGGGACGCCCAATCCTCGTCCGATAGCCTCGGCGATCTCGCGGGTCGTCACGCCCTCATCGGCAATCGCGTGGTAGCGGATGCCGCCTATGCCCTTCTCCAGCGCCAGTCGATAGAGACGTGCTGCATCGAGGCGGTGTACTCCCGGCCAGCGGTTTGCTCCGTCGCCGATATAGGCCGAGACACCCTTTTCGCGAGCGATATTGATGAGGTGCGGGACAAAGCCGTGGTCGCCTTCGCCATGGGTCGAAGGCGCAAGGCGGATCGACGATGCCTTGATACCGCGTGCGGCCAGCGCCTCCGCCGCTGCTTCGGAAGCGCGGGGATAGCCCTGCGGCGCCCCATCCTGCTCGGTCGCAACACGCCCTGGAGCCAGCAGTGCGACGCCGCCCGTGACGAGCAGGGGGCGGTCGGTGCCTTCGAGCGCCGAGCCGAGCGCCTCGATGGCGCGGCGGTCAAGCTCGCAGTTCTCCGCAAAATTCGAAAAGTCATGGTTGAAGGCCGTATGGATCACGCCATCGGATTCCGCAGCGCCGCTTTTCAGACTGTCGGGGTCATCCAGATTGCCGCGGAGCGGTTCGCCGCCCGCCTTAACAAGCGCCTCAGCAGATGCATCTGAGCGAACGAGGCCGATTACTTGATGGCCCGCGCCGATGAGTTCCTGCACGACGGCAGAGCCGACAAAACCTGTTGCGCCGGTAACGAAAACTCGCATTTTTATGTTCCCTCTCTCGATTTCATTCCGCAAATATAAGTAAACTATACCGTACCGTTTACTTTTCTGTCTACCCCACAAGCAAAAAATTCTAATGAGAGCTATAATTCATTTATGTCACTTAGAGGTAATGATCTGCGAGAACACATTCTCTACTTCGCAAAGACTGTGTTCCTTGAAATGGGTTTTGAACGCGCATCGATGGATATGGTGGCGGCTCGAGCCCAGACCTCGAAGCGCACCCTATATGCTCATTTTGAGAGCAAAGAGAAGCTGTACCTGGAGATCATTGAACTCGTCCGCGCAATGTCCCTGCGCAAACTCAAGAGGCCGGGCGAATATTCGGATGATCCCACAGAAGCCCTCGTCATGTTCGGCGCGCGCTGCCTCGAATGCCTGCTGTTCGCCTGGACCATCCGTATGTGCCGCATGAGCGTCGCCGAAGCCGAACGCTTCCCCGAAGGCTCCGCTCGGTACTTCGACGTGATCTTCACCACCCCCGAAACATGGCTCAGCGAATACCTGGCCGCGACCTTCGGCTTATCCAATGCTGCGAGCGTGGATGCTGCCCACAGGCTCCTTGGCCGAATCATGTACCCGAACTTCACCCGCGCCATGTTCGGCATAGAACCCATCACCGAAGAGATCGACGAAGACGCCCTCAGTCCTGACTTCGATCTTGTCCCCATTCGCCATGCCGTCGCCGAACTAATGGCATCGCTGGAACGCCCGGCTGCAAATCCACACGCCGCGTGACCATCCGCATGGATCGGCTATCCGCAGTTCGACAGATATCTCGCCGGCCTATGCCGGCGAGACCAGGGTTCCCGGCCAGATACTCATAGCCATCCGGGCGATGTCGTACAGATCCTCGCGGCCGGCTCCGCTCAACACGCTGATTCCGATGCCCCGAAGCACGGTCGCGTAATAGAGGGCAAGTTTTGCCGTATTTGTGCCCGCCGGAAGCTCACCTTCCGATACCGCGCGTTCCAGCCGTTGCCGCAGCATCGCCTCTCCCATTTTCCGGCGCGCGATCGCCTCCTGACGGATTGGTTCAGACTCTTCCCCGCAAGCCAGAGTGCCCTGCGCGATCATACAGATCGATGGATTTTCAGCCGCGCTCAGCATATCGATAGCGCCGTGCAGCATACGTTTCACGGTTTCAAATGCGGTGGGGGCGTCCATTGCCGTCCTGAGGTAGGCAGACGGTCCCGTTACGTATCGATCCAACACTCGGCAATAGATAGACTGCTTGTCGCCGAACGCCGCATACAAGCTCGGACGGCTCAATCCGGTCGCCGCCGTCAAGTCGGTCAGCGTCGTTCCCTCGTAACCTTTTTGCCAGAAGACTTTCATAGCCGCGTCCAGTGCCTGTTCCGGAGTGAACAAACGTGGACGTCCACGTGATCTGCGAATACCTTCAGTAGCTGCCATTATTTCACATCACCTGCAACATCATATCATTCCTATAAATGATACCGCAGTTGTGGTTTCATTTTTGTGCAGAGCGGTATAATATTCGCGGTCAGCATCGGGCATCTCAGCGGAAGATGCGCGATTTTGCGCTGAACCTTACTCGAACGGCACATGAACTAACGGCAACAGGAGCTACTAAATGACCGACGACTTAAGTATTGCGTCTCAGCCCGTCTCGCCGATTCCGGCCGATGATCCGCAGCGGAACCTTACGCTGGCGAAACCGGACGAGGACCAGAGTTTGACCCATATCGGAGTTGTGGGAGACACTTATACGATCCTTTTGAGCGGCGACGACACCGCTGGCCGGTTTTGCCTGATCGACATGTATGTCCCGCCCGGCGGCGGCCCTCCCCCTCATCGCCACGATTTTGAAGAGTCGTTCATCCTGCTTGAGGGCGAAATCGAAGCGACATTTCGGGGCGTGAAATCCGTTGCGCGCGCCGGCGAGACCCTCCATATTCCAGCAAACGCGCCGCACCAGTTCCGAAACGCATCGGACCTTCCGGCGCGGCTTCTCTGTATCTGTTCGCCGGCCGGACAGGAGAAGTTTTTCGAGGAAGTGGGGATCCCAACGGCCACCCGCACAACGCCCCCGCCAAAGCTCGACGCCGCCGCTCAGGCCGCATTCATCGCAAAAGCCGTTGCGCTGGCGCCGATCTACCGAACGGAACTGCTGCGCCCCGAATGACGTCCGAAGCCTCCGAGTTTCGAACTCCGCGGGTTAAGGCCGATGCGAGACAGCCAGCGCCTTAACCCGTTTATCCCTTCCATCGCGCCTCACCATCACGCCCATATTAAGGAGCCCACTCATGACAGCCAACGAGATAAAAACAGGGAACATAAAGACAGTCTATCACCCCTTCCGCGACGAAGACCGCGCGCCTATGGCGGCTTTGCGTGCGGCCGCCGCGCAGGCCGACGGGCATCTCGGACCCGACATGAGAGACCAGTTCGACGAAATGATCGCAATGACTCTCGCCGCCCCGGGCGTGACCTATGAGTCGTCCGTGGTTGGCGGGGTGTCCGGCTGGTGGTGCCGGCCGGCCGGCGCGATGAATGACACCGCCATTCTATATGTACATGGCGGCGCGTACGTCGTCGGCTCATCGCAAGCATACCGGCATATGGCGGGACAGATCGCCGCGAGGGCAAACGCGGCCGTATTCGTGGTGGAGTATCGGCTCGCTCCCGAACACATCTTCCCCGCGGCTGTGCAGGACGCCCTGGCTGCTTACAAAGGCCTCGCGGCGCAAGGCTCTTCGCGCATTGCGATCGTGGGAGACTCAGCCGGAGGCGGTCTGGCTTTGGTGACGCTGTCGCTGGCGGTCGCCGAGGCGAAACTGGGCACTGTGCCGTATCCGAGGTGTGCTGTAGCGATGTCACCCTGGACCGACCTCTCGTTAAGCGGGGCGAGCATCAAAGACCGCGCCAAGGCGGATCCGGTACTGAGCGGAGAATCGCTTGCCGCTTCAGCAGATATGTATCTCAATGGACACGACGTACGCGATCCCCTTGCGTCTCCGCTCTTTGGCAACCTGACCGGCCTGCCGGCCGTGAGCATTCATGTGGGTGAGGACGAAATCCTGCTCGACGACTCGCGCCGCTACGCAGAACGGATCGCCGATGCGGGTGGAGAGGCAGGGCTTAACGTTTGGGAAGGAATGACACACGTCTTTCCCACAAGCCTTGGAACCTTCTCCGCATCCGAATCGGCGCTCGACGACATCGGCAGCTTCCTGAAGGAGCGGCTCGGGTAGACTCGCCGTATACGGATGAAGGCCGGCGCAAGCGCGGAAATGAAGAAGATCCAGAAGATCATCCAGTTCTTAGCGTCGATCGCGTTTATGGTGATATTCATTGTGATCGCCCTCGATCACTGTCACCACTGGTCGTCCGTGCCCACTGCCGTATCGATCGCGGGAGATGCCCTCGTCGTGCTCGGCTTCTTCGTTTTTAAGGAGAATACATACAAGGTCAACGAATCGTCGGTCTGGCGGCTGCGATCTAAAGTATCGTTGGCGCGGACGCCACGAGTTGGCAACGACGAACACGTAGCTGGAGAGTGTTTTATCTTCTTCAGAAAAACGTCTGAACGATATCGATAACCTGATATTTGCTATCCACAATCGGCAGCGCCTGCCACCTGTCGAAGGTCAGGCAGGGGTGGGAGATATCGAAGGCGATCATGTCGCCCACGCGCAGATCGTCCCCATCGCCTATCTGCATGAAGGCATGCTGGTCCATCATCCTGGCGATTGTCCAGTGCTCAGGCACAGGCCTTGGCGCATCGTCTCCAGGCCGAAAGCGCATCGCGGGCATCGGCAGCCCTGCATCGAAGGCGACATCGCGCTTGCCCATTCCGACGATTGCCCGGCCGGATTCGGGGATCGACTGGACACAAGCCCATACCTGCAGGGCTGGCAGCAGCCCCGAACGCATCTCCTGCGCGATCGAGCTGCGCTGCAGGATTTTCGCCTGCGCTTCACGATACAAGCCGGCATCGTGTGTCAGGTAACAGCCTGGCCGCAGCACGATCTCTGCCGCATCTCCGAAGCCGGCCTCAGAAAACACCTCCGCCACCACGTCATACCAGGCAGAACCCGCGCCGGTGAGTATGAAGGGCGCTCGGTCGAAGCGGTGTTCTGCCACCACCCTGCGAGCCGCATCTATGGTTCGCCGTAGAAAGTCTCGAATTGCTTCCTCGTCGGTCAAGACTCCCTCGAACAGTTCGACCCCGCAAAGCGCCAGCGAGCCGTCCCAGCGGGACAGCGCCGCCAGCGTCTCTTCCAACTGCCTATCATCACGGATGCCCGTGCGTCCGCCCATCACGCCTATCTCCAACAGAACATTCAGCCTCCGGCCGGCATCCGTAAAGAACGCGCCGAGTTGATCTATTTGCTCGGCGGAATCGACCAGGCAATAGAACTCGAAATCGGGATCCCCCAGCAGCCGCGCGATCATGGCCATGTTGGCCTTGCCCACAAGCTGATTGCCCATCAGCACACGTCGCACGCCATGCGCATAAGCCGCCAGCGTCTGGGGCGCCGTCGCAAGCGTAATTCCCCATGCGCCCCCCTGCAGCTGCCGCTTAAAGAGTTTGGGAGCCATTGTGGTCTTACCGTGCGGCGCGAGCTTCATGCCATACTTCACGACAAAGCGCTGCATCCACTCCAGGTTATGCGCCAGCCGGTCTTCGTAGAGGACGGCCGCAGGTAGGCTAAGATCTTCGCGCAAGAGATTCCAATCGAGCTTTGCGATATCTTCAGGCGTGAGCGGCTGCTCAAAATGGCCTAAGCCTTTGGTCAGAGGCGCGATGGCATATGTCGAGATGTTTCCGCTCAAGTGGCAGGTCTCCTGAAAACACGGGGATTGTAGACGTATACCCTAAAAGCCTCTCCCCCGCGCCTTAGAGCGCTTCCCCTCTCCGACCCACCAGTGGGGCTTATAGGAAAGGGGCGTCCGATTTTCGTAAACCAGACGACTCTGACATGTGTGTAGCCTATATTTAATAGCCATGTATCAGTAAGAGTCGCCTGGTTATCGAACATTGGACATCCCTTTCCTATAAGCCCCACTGGTGGGTCGGAGAGGGAAGAGGCGCGACAGCGCCTGAGGGAGAGGCTGCAGAGGCTTCCTCCGGGTATCCTCAGATATGCCAAGTTGCGACATTCTTATCAGAAATGCGAGCGTAATTGACGGCAGTGGCGTTGCTCCTGAAACTCTGGACGTCGCCCTGCGCGGAGATCGCATTTGCGATATCGGCCGATCGCTCGATTACAGTGCAGCTGCCGTCGTGGACGCCGATGGTCTCGCTCTTTCTCCCGGTTTCATCGATGTCCACACACATGACGACACCAATGTCATACGTGAACCTCAAATGCTGCCGAAGCTTTCTCAGGGAGTCACCACCGTTATCGTCGGCAATTGCGGTATTTGCGCTGCTCCCGTACAGCTGTACGGAAGCCTTCCCGATCCGATGAACTTGCTTGGCGATTCGGGCGTCTTTCGCTATCCGACATTTGCCTCCTACATTGCCGCAGTCAACGAGGCGCAGCCCGCCGTTAATGTCGCGGCCCTGGTCGGGCATACCGCGCTGCGTAATAACCACATGGACCGACTCGACCGTGTTGCCACGGATACTGAAATCGAGGCCATGCGCGCGCAGCTTCGAGAAGCGCTCGACGGCGGCGCGCTGGGATTAAGTTCCGGTCTCGCATACCTATCAGCCAACGCGGCCACCACCGAAGAGGTGCTGGCGCTGGCCGAACCACTGGCGGCGGCAGGCGCGGTTTACACAACCCATATGCGAACCGAAACGGAAGCGATCCTCAACGCCATGAATGAGGCTTTCGAAATTGGCCGCTTGAGCCATGTGCCGATCATCATCTCCCATCTGAAGTGCGCGGGAATCGATAACTGGGGACGGAGCGGCGAAGTGCTGCTCGCTTTGGAAGAAGCGCGAATATCGCAATACGCAGGCTGCGACTGCTATCCCTACGCGGCTGGGTCCAGCACTCTGGATCTGCGGCAGGTGGATGAGCGAGTTAAAATCACGATCACATGGAGCACCCCGCATCCCGAGGTAGCGGGGCAGACGCTGGCGCAGATCGCTGGCGCATGGAATGTCGCGCAAATTGATGCCGCGCGCCGTCTGCAGCCGGCAGGCGCGATCTATCATAGTATCAGCGAAGAAGATATGAGGCGTATTCTTCGGCATCCCGCAACGATGATTGGCTCCGACGGTCTGCCGAACGATCCACTGCCGCATCCAAGGCTGTGGGGCACATTTCCCCGTGTGCTGGGCCGGTACAGCCGTGAAGAGAAGCTGTTCTCACTTCCGGAAGCGATCCACAAGATGACTCAGATGCCCGCACAGAGATTCAATCTTAATGAGCGAGGTCTGATTCGCAAGGGCTACTATGCTGACCTTGTGCTTTTCGATCCCGAAAAGATCGCTGATACGGCCACCTTCGCCGATCCCATGCAGCCCGCTGCGGGAATCGCGGGCGTCTGGGTCAACGGCGTACTCTCATACACCGCGCAAGGACCTGCCGAGAATCGCGGTGGCCGCTTCCTCCCACGCGGAAAAACAGATTGGATTCAGTGATTCCCTATCTGTGCCGCCCTCCTTATTGCAGCAAGCCCTGCATTCACAATAGCAGCCTGACATCGTCTTCTACTTTGTGAACGATACTTTTTTCCTACAAATACCGCCGGTTTCGCCGCGGGGCGCAATGAACGACACGGCAGTCCTGGCACATGGCATCGATTCCCTGTTTGGCCGCCGCCATAGGGTCGCAAACCGGTCTTTGCATGATGCAGCGGCACGGAGGGAGTGGGCAATTGCCGCAATGCGGAGCTGGATTGAAGCGAATCTGCCAAAGTTCATGCCGGCGTCGCTTTATGCCCCAATTCCCGTGGCGGCAGCCGCCGAGCTGGCATTAACGATATTCCTTATCGTTCAGCCGGATTCGCCGGTATACGGCACGCCTGTAGATGCATGGGCGCGGCGTATAGCGAACCGGATCTTTGCGCGGCTTCCGGATCCTTCAATGTGCGATTGCTATGATAATTCGCCTGCCATGTCGGCAATCAGCGATCCTGCAATGCTGGCTCCGTTCGTTGCGCTTGCAAAAGCAACCGGGCGCATACACCCGGAACGGGAGGCAGTCCTGGCATATGTGGAGAGCGTTGCCCCGAAATATGATCCGGCGACGCATATCGCGCAGGCTGTAATGGGGCTGTCGCCGCAAGAATTGGGGTTGTGGATGCGAATTGACGATTCGCTGAAGCAGATAAAGGCAGGGCACGGACACAACTTTAACAGAGTGGCGGCGAGAGACCTGTTCGATGCCACACTCTGTCTGACACAGTTCGGCACTCATCCCGGTCGAGTGCCGATTGCAACAAAATCTGCAATACAGGCGGCATCAGGCCGGCTGGCCAAGGAATTCCTCAGTGCCTGCGATCCTGAGAGCGCGGCGCATATATTGCTCAGCCAGACATGGAACTGCGGAGCTCCCCCGGACTTCGATGCGGTTCACGAATTGGTAGCGCAGATTTCCCGCGACGGCAGCATCGCCGGGCAGGAAGTGCGGCGTGGCAAATCTAAGCCGGGTTTCGACTCACAATGGTCACCGACCCTCGCCGTATTCCGCGCCATCGTTCTATGCGCCCCTGCGTGCTAATTACCTGTGCTTAAGGTTCTATCTCAAGAACAGATTGCGCTGTTTGACCGGAAGTTATTTTGGCTGAAACTTCTCTGCCGTCGGTAGTAATGCGATATTCTCCAGGCGGCAGACCACCGATTTGAATATGACCGGAAGCATCGCTGGTGCGTTGGCGCGAGGAAAACGGCGCATCGGGACAGGTTGTCATAACGACAATTCCTGCGGCCGGCGTTCCGGCGCGCTCGACTGTGATATCGACAGCTCCCTCGCGCATCAACTGAAATTCGAAACGATCCGCCTTGCCGGGATCAATGATTTGATAGTAAGCAGCCATCCCCGGCGCTGAAACATAAAGCCCCACAGGTTCTGAGGCAAGATCCACAGCAACTCCCGATGCCGGGCCGGTAAATACCGCCAGGCGCTGCCGCTGCAGAGCCTTGTTTCCAGGCATGCGGTAATCGTGAGCATCGAAAACTTCCACTGTCAGCGTTTTAGCCGGCAAAAGGCCTGGTCCGGATGCGGCGACTGTCACATGTTTAGCGGGGGCAACATCCATCGTAATGTCCTTGGCTGAATCATGACTGCCGAACTCCCAGTGCGCGTAGGTCCATGGATGCCCGGGCGCGGCTACAACCAGCGCCTTGGGAGCATCAGGATCTTTGTCCGCGTGAATCTCGAATGCGCCGTCGCTCTGCACCGTTCCCCATTGGAAGTTAGCGGGATTCGTCCACGGCCGCCCCTTCATAGAAACAATGCCCACCTGCACGCCGGGAACGGCGAAAAGTCCCATCACCTTGCCCTGAAACGTCGAAGCGGCGGCTCTCGGTGTGGCATATACCACGCCGGGAGCGGAAACCGATGTGGGAGTAGCCATATGTTCCGCCTGAGGGACATCATCGCGCGCCCGAACAACCTGTATTACCGGACGGGGCGGAGCAATAGGTTGATGGAGAGCCGCAGTCGTAGGAACAGGCGGCGCAACGGGGGGCTGAGGCGCCGGCGGAGTGGGCGGCAACACGGCCGGAGGAGGCACGACACGGGTTGGCAGAACCGGAGAAGGCTCAACGCGGGGCAGCACAACCGGAGGCGTCGCAATGCCGGCAGGCACAGCGGCAGGCGGGGCGGCCACATCGGGCGATATTGCGGGAACATCCGGTAAAGGCGTCTTGGCAGGAGCAAGGGCGCCTATGGATACCGGCAAAGGCATTAGCGGCAGCGCGTCGCCTCCGGCCTGTGGCTGTGAAGGGGGCGCAGCTGTGGGCTGGGTCTGCCCAGGCGTCTGGCCTGCCCCTTGCGGATCGGCGAGTGCGACGACCATACCCGACGACATGATATATATAAACGCTCCAGCGAGGAGCTGACGTCTCATGGATGCCTCCAAACTAGCTGGCATGCGATGGCGACCGCCACGCTCGACCCCTATATTCACGAAAAATGGCTCAGGTTCCTTTCAAAAGCGCCACAAAAAGGCGCACCGATGAATCTGGTCAATCAGTCGTGAATCATTTTAGTAGAATTGCCTACAATATATCATATAATCAATTCAGACATTGTCTAATTTCGTACGAATCCATATTAAGCCGGGTTCAAGCTGTGGAACGATGATGTGAATACCCGGCAGGTATATCCGGCTGCACAGCCCCCGAAGAACGCTGCCTGCCGATAGACCTGTAAACGAACACCATGCCGGGAAACACCAATGTCTCACCGGCCTGGTGTCTAGGAACGAGTCACACGCATGCGCATGGAAGCCTGGGTGCCAAAACGCACGATCCGACGATATGGCGCCAAACAGGTTTATTATCGTCCGACATCCATCGATCAGAACCAATTGATCCTTGCCTGCGAAAGTATGACCGATGCGTTTTCCGCTGTCGACTCTGAATGGCGGTACACGTATATCAACGCTGCTATGGAGCAGTTGATCGGATACAGGCGAGAGGATGTCCTTGGCAAAATTTGTTGGGATCTGTTTCCAAGCCTCATCGGAACATCGTTCTACGACAATTGCCATAAGGCGACGCAAAGCGGGCAAGTTACCGTTTTCGAGGAAAAATCGCTTAAGTCCGACCGATGGCTGGAGTACCGGTTGTTTCCGGCAGGCGGCGGCCTGGCAGGTTATGTTCGCGATGTAACGGATCGCAAGCGCAACGAGGAACAGATCGCGCGAATTTCCTATCGGGATACGCTTACGGGGCTGCCGAACAGGACCCTCTTTCAGGACCGGCTGGAGCAGGCGCTCATGGCAGCCCGGCGCACCGATACCACAATCGCACTTCTTTTTCTCGATCTCAACCGCTTCAAGGAAATCAACGATTCACTGGGTCACGCGGTAGGGGATAAGGTTCTCCAGGAAGCAGCCGCCCGCATGACGACATGCCTGGGCCCTGAAAATACACTCGCTCGAATGGGCGGCGATGAGTTCATGGCGCTGCTGCCGAATTGTCCCCATGCCGACGATGCCACACAAGTCGCTCAACGAATCCTTGATGCGTTTTCCGAACCTTTCGTTGCCGAAGAGCACGAATTCTTTCTTACAGCAAGCATTGGGATCAGTGTTTTTCCGCACGACGGCGAAGATGCGACGTCGCTGCTGCAGCATGCGGACATGGCGATGTATCAAGCCAAAACGCATGGGCACAATAGCTTCAGGCACTATTCGGACGCAATGAACACAACGGCTTCCGAACGTCTTTTTCTGGCAGCAAGCCTGCGTCGCGCCATCGATCGCAACGAATTATTTCTCCTTTACCAGCCACAAGCGTCAACAGACGCCTGGAGCACCGAAGGTCCCCAATATAAGCACGTAGAGGCGCTGGTTCGCTGGCGTCATCCGGAACTTGGCGTTATCCCGCCGGTACACTTCATCACCCTGGCCGAAGAGGCAGGTCTCATTGGACCGCTGGGCCGCTGGGTGCTGCGGGAAGCATGCCGGCAGGGTGAAGTGTGGAGGGCTGCAGGAGAGCCGATCACGGTAGCGGTCAATATATCGGCCCGTCAGCTCGATGATCCCGGTTTCGTCGGATCCGTCGAGCAGGCTCTAGCCGATACTGGCCTGCCGCCGGATCTGCTGCAGCTGGAGTTGACCGAGAGCGTCTTGATGCACGATCGTGTAGACATTATCATGGCTCTGCGCCGGCTTCGCGCAATGGACGTACAGCTTGCGGTGGACGATTTCGGAACGGGTTATTCGTCACTGGCCTACCTGCGGCGTTTTCCGCTCAATACCCTTAAAATCGACAAGATGTTTATCGCGGAAAGCGATCAAGACGAGGCCGGGTTGGCTATTGTCAAATCTTTAATCGATCTAGCCCATGCCCTGGGGCTGGATGTCGTCGCGGAGGGTGTGGAGACGCCCGAGCAGCTCCGGCATCTGATCCATCTCGGCTGCGACCGAGTGCAGGGCTTCCTCCTCTACCGTCCGATCGAACCATCAGCCGTGTCGGAGCTGCTCAGGCTGGACATGCAATAGACAAGTTGATCATTTGATTCGCGCAGCACACAATTCACTGTCTGAAAATGCTGTAGAATAGCTACTGAGCGCAGCCCGACATTCAGCGTTCCGGAGACATATCATGCCTTACACACTCACATTCAAGCGTGGAAGATCAATGACTATCGCGTCGTTATTGATCGCCGCGTCAAGCTGTTCTGCATTTGCTCAGCAGGAAGCGCCGTTGCCTGCCGGGAGCGATGCTCCTGAAATCCGCACGACGACGCTGGATGGTCAGCAGTTGTCAATCGGGCGCTTTCGCGGTCATGTCTTATTGATCGATATCTGGGCGATATGGTGCCCGGATTGCAGAAAGACTTTACCCTCAGTAGAAAAGATTGCAGAAAAGGCCGCGGCGTCGGGCGCTTACGTGGTTGGCATAAGCTGCGACAAGGAAAAAACTTTAAAGTTCGTTGCCCCTGCAATCAAAAAATACGGGATTCAGTTTCCCATATCTGCGCGCCCCGAGGAAAATAACGCGATCGCGGAAGCATACAATGCCCACTATATTCCCTCCCTGTATTTGATCGACAAAAAGGGTAAGATTCGGTGGAGTTCATCGACCTTCAAACCGGACGATGTCTCTAAAGTTAACACGATGATCTCTCAACTCTCCGCGGAGAAATAGTAAGAGAAGGAAATATAGACTTTTGAGCCTCATTCGAAAACAAGGGCTAAACGCAGCCCTAATCATGGCTGTTGCGGTCGTTATGGCCGGTCCGGCGCATGCCCAGGGGCCAAAGCCACTCAAGATCGGCACTGTGGCGCCGGAGTTTATGGCGACATCGCTCACGGGCCAGAAGATTTCACCAAAGTCGTTTCGCGGCCATGTTGTGCTCCTGGATATGTGGGCAACCTGGTGTGGCCCCTGCCGAGCCTCCATTCCCACGCTGCAAAAAATACAGGAGAAGTTTTACAAGGACGGGGTCTATGTCGTTGGAGTAAGTTTCGATACCGCCGAGACTGTAGACAACGTCAATGACTTCGCCGTAGAGCACAATATGCGCTATATCGTTACGAAATCGCCTGCATCCGTTCCGGCGATTCGCGATGCATATCACATCACCGGTATCCCCAGTATGTTTCTGCTCGACAAACACGGCCGCATCCGCTGGACGGCCGCCGGCTTCAATCCGGCAGAGGGCGTAAAGATCAGTGCGATGATAAAGAAACTGCAGGCGGAAAAGTAAACGCCTGCAATTGAGACGAATCTCGGCCGCTTTTCCTCCTGAATCGAACCAGAATCGCCTTAGGGCGTTCGGTTCGGCCAGGGGGTATCCACGGGGCGGTATAATATTGTAATGAGTTCGTCCTTTCTGATTGGCCTAAATGAGCCCCAACAACAGGCGGTTGTCCACGAATCGGGCCCCGTCCTGATCTTTGCCGGGGCTGGGTCCGGCAAAACCAATGCCCTGACCAAGCGCATCGCATACCTAATCCAGGAGCGCGGCGTCAGGCCTTACAATATCCTTGCCGTCACCTTTACGAATAAGGCCGCCGCAGAGATGAAGGAGCGCATCCTGACGCTTGTTGGCGAAGCCGCCATCCGCGATCTCTGGGCCGGCACGTTTCACTCCCTCTGCGCCCGAATGCTGCGTGAACGCGGCGCGTTGATCGGCATCGACCGCTCTTTCGTGATCTATGACGATTCGGACCAGCTTGCCCTGATCAAGGAAGCTGTGCATGAACTCGACCTCGACGACAAGCGCTTCGCGCCTCGCGCCGTTCTGAGCCAGATCAGCAAGTACAAAGAAACGCTTCAGACCCCCGAAGATATCAAAAAAGACTTCACGGCATCGCCGTTCGAGCGCGCCGTCGCCAGCGTTTATGCATCATATCAGCAGAAGCTGACGGTCTCCAATGCCCTGGACTTCGATGATTTGATCATGAGGGCCGTGCAGCTGCTCCAGGAATCGGAGCAGGCGCGGACGCATTACCAGAGCCGCTTTCACTATGTCCACTGCGACGAGTTCCAGGACGTCAACGACAGCCAGTACAAACTGCTTTCGCTCCTTGCCGCGGTGCACAAGAACATCTGTGTCGTCGGCGATGACGACCAGAGCATCTACGCGTTTCGCGGCGCAAACGTCGGGATCATCCTGAACTTCGAGCGCGACTTTCCCGACGCCACCATTATCAAGCTCGAACAGAACTATCGGTCCACGAAAACAATCCTCGATGCTGCCTACCACGTTGTAAAGAACAACAAGGGCCGGGCAGATAAGCGGCTGTGGACGGACAATATCGACGGCGAGCAGATCACATTGATTGAGACGCCGAACGAGACCGAGGAAGCGGTCGCGATCGTGGATATCGTAAAGCGCGGCGTCGGCGATAATAGCAGATACTCCGACTTCGCCGTTCTTTACCGCGCTAATGCCCAGTCGCGAGCCATTGAAGAACAGTTCATCAACTACCGGATCCCGTATCGTCTCGTCGGCGGAGTGCGGTTCTATGATCGGCGAGAAATCAAGGATATCGTCGCTTACCTCCGAGTAATCGTCAATCCTTACGACGGTGTTTCGATGCGGCGCATTATCAACGTGCCGGGACGCTCAATTGGCGTCAGCACCATCGAGAAGTTGAGCAGCTTTGCCTCGACCTACGAGATCGCCTTCTGGGACGCATGCCGCCGCGTCAACGAGGTCGACCTTCCGGCGCGCATCAAGACGCACGTTCAGGGATTCGTCAAGGTCATTGAATTCTTCATGAGCAAGCGCGAGTCGCAGCCGATCCCGCAGCTCATTCAAAATATCCTGGACACCACAGGCTATCTGGATATGCTGCGCGCGGAGAAGACACCCGATGCTGAATCGCGTGTCGAAAACGTGGGCGAACTTGTTACCGTGGCCACGACATTCGAGCAGCAGGCAGGCGAAGAAGGCGACAAATCGCTCATAGCGTTCCTGGAAAATGTCGCCCTCGTTTCCGACCTCGACGCCCTCGAAGAAAACCAGGATGCCGTCACATTAATGACGCTCCATGCAGCCAAGGGGCTGGAATTTCCCGTGGTCTTCCTGGTTGGCCTGGAAGAAGGCGTGTTCCCGCACATTCGCAGCCTGGACAACCAGAACTCACTGGAGGAAGAGCGCCGTCTCTGCTATGTTGGGATCACCCGGGCACGGACTTCACTTTACATGACCTACTCTGGCGCAAGAACGACCTTCGGCCAGACGACTCGCAACCCGGTATCCCGGTTCGTATCTGAAATCCCGATGTCACTGTTCCTCGCAAAGGCATCGCGGCGCCCCCCCGTGCACACGGCCAACCATACATCATCACGGCGGATCTACACTCCCCCGCCGACCTGGGATGATTTCGCCAAGAGCAATGCCGTGCGCGCCGAGAAACGGAACCAGGAAGGCCACGCTGGCAAGGCTGGTTACCGGCTCGGCGAAAAGGTAAAGCACGAGAAGTTCGGCACGGGAACGGTCGTCAGCATGGAAGGCGACACACTGCTCACAATCGCCTTCGCCGCTCCGATCGGAATCAAGAAACTCGACACCGGCTTCGCCAAGCTGTCGAAAGTGTAAGCCTCGCTAAACTTCAATACCATGCAAACAAGCCGTCTCTATTCAATTTAGGAATGGAAGCGGCTTGTTTCACTTACTTACATGGCGTTTGCCTAAGCTGGCGGCGCTGTTGAGCCCCGAACGACCAATTCCGTGGGCAGCACTTCTTTGAAGCCGGGTTCTTCGGTTGCCTGGATGAGGGCGAGAAGGCGGGCGGCGGCGTGTTGGCCCAGCAGGTGCATTGGCTGGCGCATTGTCGTCAGAGATGGTTGAGAGGTCGCTGCGGAGGGGATGTCGTCGAAGCCTGCCACGGATATATCTTGCGGGATGCGCGCTCCGAGATCGTGGAGAGCGGCCATTGCGCCGATGGCAATCAGGTCGTTGCCGCAGAAGACCGCCGTGGGGCGCTGATCCGCCGGCAAGCGCCAGAGTTCGCGGGCGCGTTCATAGCCGGATTCCTGTAAATACGCGCCTGGTATGACAAGCGAAGGATCGAACTCAATGCCGTCGGCTTCAATGGCGTCCTGGTATCCCTGCAGCCGCTGTGAAACGCTGCTTACAGTGGGCGGACCGCAAAGGTAAGCGATACGTCGGTGCTCCAGCGAAATCAGATGCTCCGTGATCTTCCTGGCCCCCATTACATTATCGACATCGACGCTCGTCACCAGCGGATGAGGGTTGATATCACCCACCAGCACAAATGGAAGCTTTGCCTCAAGCAGCGCCGGCACGATATCGCTCTCGGCAGGCGGTGAGATAAGCAGGAGACCGTCGCACCGGCCGTCGCGCAAGATCGGCAATCCCTGGCGCGCATCCGACCACACCTGTCCCGTAAAGAGCATGGTATTTTGCTTTGCCCGGGTTACGACCTCAAGGATTCCATCCAGGATTGCGGCAAAGTAGGGGCTGGTGGCAAAAAACGTGTTGCCCTGGGCGAAGACGATACCCAGAGTATCAAGGCGCTTGCCGGCAAGGCCCCGGGCAATGGCGCTGGGATGGTAGCCAAGCTCGCTCGCCGCAATCTTCACACGCTCCTGAGTAGCCAGCGCAATCTGAGCGGCGACCCGCCCGTTGAGCACCTTGGAAACCGTTCCCTGCGACACTCCAGCCCGCGCCGCCACTTCCGCAATCGATACCGGCATTACTTCTTCACCATAGTCTTCAATTCACCTTCCGAAAGCGCTTTCGTTGATTTTGGCATCGGTTATGGGGCGTGTCAAGATTTGAAGCGCATAACTGCATTACGCAACAACGCCACCGTCTACCACAAACTCTGCGCCGGTGGTGTATGTACCGTCGGCGGCGAGGTAGAGAATGGCCTGGGCGACTTCGAGTGGTTTGCCCACACGATTGGCCGGGATCTGGGCCATCATCATGTCACGGAACTTCTCGCCATTACGCTCAAGAAGCTGGTCGACAAGAGGCGTGTCGATCCAGCCAGGGCATACTGAGTTTACGCGGATTCTCAGGCGCGCATATTCCTTGGCGGCGCATCGTGTAAGACCGAGCACTCCTGCCTTCGATGCGCTGTACTCGGATCCACCGACAATTCCGCGCATGCCGGCAACGCTGGAAACGTTGATGATCGCGCCGCGCCGCTTCTTCAGCATAACCGGAATGACATACTTCATGCAGAGGAAGACACCCTTCAAGTTGACGCTGACTACCTGGTCGAACAGCTCTTCCGGCAATTCGTGAATCGGAAACGAGTTGCTGCTGATCCCCGCGGCGTTGACGAGGATATCGATGCGGCCGAAGCGCTCCACGGTCGTATTTACCATCGCCTGCACCGATTGCGAGCTACGGACATCGGTATGAACGAAGCCGAAGTCTCCCGTATCAGCCGGAAGCGAAGTCAGATCGGCTACCATAACCCGCGCGCCTTCGCTCGCAAAGAGCTGCGCCGTTGCCAGTCCTATGCCGCTTGCGCCTCCCGTGATCAATGCCACCTTATCCATCAGCCGGTCCGTCATTGTATTGCTCCTTAATGTGGCTGCTTAAGATAGTACCTTGCCTTCCGCCTGCGCCGCCAATGTGTCATACTAGAACACGGGATGCGCTCGACCGGCCTTAGCCAGCAGCGAACGCAACCCTTTGCAAAGGCTTATGGTTATGGATTTCTTCGATACGGAAACGACGGATGCAGGTGATATCGCCACCTGCTGCTATGTGGAGTGCGTACAGCAGGGCATAATCGAGTCTCTGAACGATGTGCTCAGCGCAATTCGCGACGACGGCTATGAACCCAAATTGTGGCGTCTCGCGCCGTTGGCTAAGGATGCGCTCCTTGAACAGCTTCGCGATGCCGGGCTTGAGGCCGATGCGGAAAACACGGAAGTGCCCGAGCTCCTGAGTGTTCCCGTCGACCCCACGACATCGCCGACAACCTCTCTGCTTGCCGAGCGCGACGGGCAGTATCTCACGGTAAAGTGTCTCCTGCAAGGGAGCATTCAGGCCGGAGAGATGCCGTTCGACGAATTCTAGATCTGATCGGCGTTTACGGTACCGCGAACGCCGATCGCATCAATTGCAAATGCCTTTTCTCACCATGTAGGGCACAGCCAGTCTGTGCGCGCAAAAGGATAACCCATGTGGATTAAGTCAACCGAAGGCCAGTGGATCAATTCGGAGCATGTGATTAGGATATACCTCCATGATGTTATCGATACTCCGGCGTATGGCTCTCTCGAAGAAAGCCGTGTCCTGGGCCGCAAGGCGCTCGTCGATCTAGCAAATGGGCACACCATGATGCTTGCGTATTATGCCGACAACGGCAATTTGGCAGAACGGGAGAAACAATTCGAGAACCATCTCCAGTCTGCCATCACTGCCGGCCAGCCATTTCTGGATTTCAGCGTCCTCGGTTACGATCCGTTGCCGCTGGAACATGTGTAGCCTGCGTGAGCAAGTCTTTACTCTCCAGGGATGCCGGCCTTCAGCCGTTGCCGGTGTCGCCTCCCACTGTAAAGTAGACCGGGAGCGAATTGCCCGCCACCAGATTTTTGTATCGCGCTTGAACGCGAAGCTCATAGACCCGTCCGGGTCTTAAGGCCGGTTTTTTGCCATCAAACGCGATATTCGTCGATACCGTGTTGCCGGTCCAGAGTACCGTCCCGCGTTGGCTGACAGCGTGCGAAGGCATCTCAGGTTTATCGGCTGGAGGAGACGCCGGCACTTCCGCCAGCGAAACTTCATAGTTTGTCGCCCCGATGTAGCCGATCTGCCACGAAGTCGCCAGGCTGTTGCCGGAGAGCCTCACCGGTCTATCGGGGTAGGTCATGCCGGAGATTGGACCACTGAATTCGATGTACGGATGCAAGATCATAGGCGGCAGCAGCCCCACATGCTTGTCGATAGCGCCATGTTCGGTGCCATCCTGATCGAATACGCCGAGTTTGTTGATTATCGGCCCGGCTCCCAGAAGCGCATTCGAGTAATAACTCCCTATCCAGCATAGCGTTTTATAGACCGGAATGTAGTAGCAGCCGTCGGCGTCTGTGACTGCTGCGCTATAGGCGACCTCTGTGCCGCGGCCCATCGAGGCAGAATCCGTGTTAAAGTGGCTGACCGTCGGGGCGAATACGAGATTTGGGATCGGCCGCCCATCTCTGTACTGTATACGCCCCGCCAGAATCGCGGGCGCGTCGGCCAGGGAGCGTTCCCTCCAGGAGTGATACAGGTCCATCTGCTTATTCATCGCATACCACTCGGCCATCCTGTACTCGGCAAAGAAGTAGTGCGGACGCTTCGCAAGCACTTTCTCGATCTTTGTCCGCAGGCTCACAGGAGTGGTCTTCTGGAGGTAAAAGCGGGTTCGAACAAGCTCAAACGGCCCACAATCCTTCATCAACGCGATATCTGCCAGCGGGATTGGCGATGGGTTCGTCTTCAAAGAAATCTCCGGACGCTCAACCATAGGAACGGTCCGCATCTGCGCCATACTCCATCCCTTTTGCTGCGCCAGAATAAAGTGGCTTGTATAATCTGCCGGCAACGTCCACGACGGCGCAGGATAGACCACAGGCCCGGCCGCCACGGCGGCATGCACGGGATGCCATCGGGTGGACGGACAGAAGATCAACACAGCGGAGCCGGCGGCTATAAATCCCACAATCGTGATCGACGCCTGAGCAGTCCTGGAAAGTCGTGCCGTGGACGTTCGTGTGCGATCCAAAATACGCTGGATGCGACGGCCCACCGAAGACCGGACTGGAGAAATCCCCACGCCGAACGCCGGGTCGCGGCGTCCCGCCATCTGTTCGGCCAGCGCCAGCAGGCTTGCCGCATAAGCGTTGGCCGGGCAGCCGCACGCCAGAACCGCCGCATCGCACGCCTCCTCGCTCGTCTGCGCCAACCGGTGTTCCAGCAGCCAGACCAGCGGATGCGGCCACAGAAGCACAGTGGTCAACCGCGCCAGCAGAAACCAGGCGCAGTCATGACGGCCGGCGTGCGCCAATTCATGCGCCAGGATTGCACGCAAGCTTTCGCCTGCGTACCGCTCTTCATAGCCGGAGGGCAGGTAGATCACAGGATGCCGCGCGCCCGCCAAAAACGGGGCTGCAACCGACGCATGAATGCGCAATAACGGAACCGTTGTGCCAGGAGTCGAAGCTTCACCGTTGGTCAATTCTTCCAACAGAGAGACGGCCGGGCCGCTTTCGATCGCCGCCGCGCTCTGGGCTAGCTTCGCCAGTGCGAAATGCCCCCGGGTTTGCCGCACGGTCAGCCCCAGAACACCGGCCAGCCAGATGCCCAATCCCGCCAGCGCCAACCACGACGCAGCCGGAGCGGGTGGGGCAGGCTCACCCGTTCTCGCAATATCGCTCCCATGCGCTGGAGTGCCGGCGGAGACGGCAGCCGGAGCGGATTGCGCCGCGTCAGAACTGCCAGACGCGCTCATTCCTCCGTCAGGCTGCGCCATCGTCACTGGAGCCGGACGATCCTGCGTTGCCGCCCCCGACGCGACCGCGGGCGCGATCCGATCCGTGACGTTCATTCCCCACGGCAGATGCCCTGCGGCGAGGATGTTCCAGGCAAGCGCAACGAGAACGGTCACGAAAGTCGCCCGATAGATCGCCGACTGCCAGATGGGGCCGTGGCGCTGCAGGAGCCGGCCAGCGATCAGCCCTAACAGGGCGATCGCAGTCGTCTGCAGCAACAGTCCCAGAACGAGCGGGACGATACGATCCCCCAGAATGCCTCCGAGAACGCTCATCGCTGCCCCTCCTCTTCGATCAACCGCTTCAGTTCACGCCGTTCCTCGTCAGAGATGGTTTCGTGCTTCAGAAGATGGGCAACAAGTCCCGTTACCGAGCCGCCAAAGACGCGCGAGAGCAGATCGCGTGTGGCCGTCTCAGCCACATCGGTCTCCGGCACCAGTGCTCGGAACTGGAAGACTCGATCCGCCGGATCGTGGCCAACCGCCCCTTTTACCTCCAACTTTCGCAGGAGAGTTTGCACCGTGCTGTGCGCGATGGGCTCGCTTTCATTCAGCACTTCGGTAATCCGCCTGGCCGTCGCGTTCCCTTCACGCCACAGCACATGCATGATCTCCATCTGCACCTTTCCTAGCTTGGTCCTCTTGCTCATCAAAGTCCCTCCATCTACCATGGTAAACGCATTCTGAATTTACCATGGTAAACGATTGATGTCAAGTAGTTGAAGGAAAGATTATGCCGAGAAGGGTAAGCGCTCTACGACGCTTAGCGAGAGGCCTTCAGCCGTCGCGACGCATACGCAGCTCCGGCGAAAACTGCGGCGTAATACACTGCAATGGCAAAAAGCGATGGACTGGGCACTGCCCGGTAGCTCCATTCGGATTCGCCACACCAGCGAACCAGGTGTATAATCCAGGATGCCAGCGTCGCGCATGGCGTTAACATCGCGATGCCGGCCGCCGGCCAGGTCAGGCCGGCAGTCACGGCGAACGGGATCAGCAAGAATAGAAGCGGCACCACCAACAGATTCGCAAGAATGCCGGATATTGCGAACTCATTGTAGGCTGCTGCGACAATGGGCGCTGAGCCGATATGCGCGAAGATCGATACCCCCACAATGTCCACGGCCCATACCGCTGCCCGGCGCGCAGGGTGTTGGCTGAATGGCAGGAATGATTCGACCATCGCGTCCCACACCGGCATGCAAACGGCCAGTGTAGCCACCGTGAGGAACGAAAGCTGAAAGCCCTCCTCAAGCAGCGCCATCGGCTGCCAGAGCAGAATGGCGAAACCGGCTGCTCCCAGGCTGGTGGGTGTATCGGATTCACGCTCAAGGATGATGCCCGCAAAAAATACCGAAGCCATAATGACAGCCCGCGTGACGCTCGGCCGGCCGCCACAGATTAACGCATACATCGCCAGAACGCCGATCAGCAGGATGAGCGCGAGCTTACGAGGCAGTGTCAATTTCCGGGCCAGCCACAGCAGGCACAAAGACAGAATCCCAACATGCAAGCCGGCGGATGCAAGGATGTGGACTGTGCCTGTATGGATGAAGTCAGAATTCAAATCGACCGGAAGGTCGGTACGGCGGCCGATTAATATGCCCAGCAGAACAGAAGCTTCCGGCTCATGCAGATTGCTTTGAACTGCGTGAACGATACGGTTCCGAATCCCGACGGCGGCGCCCAGCAGCGAAAACGAGCTGTCGCGTTCAACGATCTCCAGCGATTGTTCGTGGCGGATCACGAGTTGGCAATGGATGCCACGGTGGCTGAGATAGTCTCTCCACGAGAAAGCGCCTGGATTGCCCGGAGGCCTGGGCATCTCAAGAATTCCGCGCGTCTGTATCTTGTCCCCGTAGTCTATGGGGGCAGCATGCGCTCCATTTCGTAGAAGTTCGGTTGCAAAGACCTGACCGGTGACTTCAGCCGTACCATCGCCGGTGGTTATTCGTGTAGCGCGAATGATGAATGTCGAGCGGCCAGGCAGTCGCTGTGGATCGGAATCGACAATGCCGTCGATTGTCACCATGCGTTCCGTCGCAAATCGGCTGATGTCTGTCGCAGGCGTGATGGCTGCGGCCTCGTATCGCAGCGCGCCGCATCCAATCCCGCATGCCGTCAGACCAATAATTGCGATAAGCGCTCGACTGCTATAAGCTAAAACAAATCCGGCAGATCCGGTAATTATGAGCATGATGGCCGCGGCAAGATTAAGGCCACAGGAAGCGAACGCAATTCCTGCGGCGAATGCGAGTGAAAACACGAGCAGGGGACGAATGTGGATTGCCTTCAGCACGGTGCTCTATTGCAGCTTGGCAGGAAGGAGTCCTGCCAAGTCTGCCGAATTGACAGGCAGTAAGATATTGCGATGAGATGACGCCGTCGAAGGAGATCTCGCATGCCGTACTATGTCGTCGGTCCGGACGGGCAAAAATATGGTCCGGCCGAACCTCAGCAGCTTCAAGCCTGGGTTATGGAAGGGCGGATCACGCCGCAGACCTTTATTGAAGATGCCACGTCCGGCGACCGCGTGCCGGCGGCGGCTCTGCCTTTTCTGACTCAGCCCGGACCAGCTGCAATCAACTATCCACCCCCAGCAGCGCCGGCATTCCCACCTCCAGTTGCGGCGACGTCAGCATTGCCTGCCGCGAACCTGCAGAATGCCATTGCGGCAAGTACTCTGCCTACCCGCGTTCGGCGTCGCAATCCGGTGCGTGCTGTGCTCCGTGTCGGAGCAGCAATTTTCATGGTTAACGTCTTCATTAAACGCATGGCAGCCGGGCATCCGATCGTTCACCACAACGGCTCGCATGCCTATTTCTCGAACTTAATCGACAAATATCCGGCGATCGATCTGGTTATCGTTGTATTGCTTTTGTTCTGGGCCTGGCAGGCATGGCACGGAACGGAATAATCGCAGCCCATCATGGCACTTAGTTTTGATTGCGCCGAACCCAACGGCTACGGCTGATACGGGCCGCCTGGAACGCCCCATCCCCACTTCGGCATGGGAGTATCCGCCGGAGGCGGTTCCACCCCATCCTGCGCATTGATGACGGCGATACGCGAACCCCACTCCAGATAACCCACGAATGCGGAGCGAAATTCCGGATCCGTCGGAAGGCCGACATCGTCACCGGTTTCAATCAGCAACTGCATCCATCGCCGGCGCTGCGTTTCCTTCAGGTGTCGTCCGAGGTGGTGCATGACCATGCCCGCATGGCTTCCATGCATGGCCGAGTAGTCGGCCGGACCGCCCAGCACCTCCGCCAGAAACAGCGCCACGTGATGGGGATGATCCGCAGACATCCGCTCGAATACTGGCGCAAGGATAGGATCGCCCGCGACGCGCCGATAAAATTCCGCAGTAAGCCTCTCCAGCGCAGCCATACCGCCGGCCCATTCGTAGAGTGTAGGCACATCTTTCTGTTGCGTCATATGCGATGATTCTCCTCTGAACTCAGTTTACGACTCTATTGTGCACAGATGCAGCTTCCACCGCAAGCAGGCACTTTCAGGTGCCTGCGGTGTGCGATAGGGCAGATTCGAGTATAAAAGCGATATGGAAGAGAAATCCTTTGCGCCCGATGTCTTCAACGCCGAATGCCCGGCTCGCAAGACATTGAACCTGGTCGCAGACAAATGGACGATGCTCATTATCCTTGCGCTGCTTCGCGGAAGCCGCCGTCACGGAGAATTGCGCCGCAAAGTCGAAGGCATCTCCCAGAAGATGCTGACGCAGACGCTGCGTCGATTGGAGGCCGATGGCCTCATAAGCCGAACAGTGGAGCCATCACGACCTCCACAGGTAACCTACTCGCTTACGACACTCGGCGAATCGCTACTGGAACCTGTACAAGCGTTGACGAAATGGGCGCAAGAGCATTCGGATGAGGTGGAGATGCGGTGGCAGAAGAAGTGATTTATCTACTTATCATGGAGACGCTTTACCAGCCAGTGCTGGATAACGCCTCCACGAGTCTATATATTGCTAATTCAACGCCTTCAGGATCTCTTCGGGCGTTGCTCTGTCGCCGTGTTCGTGACTGATCTTGGCGAAGATTATCTTGCCCTTTTGATCGATAACAAACGTGGACGGATGAGATGTCTCGTTCGGCGCATCCCAGCGCAAACCATACTGGTTAAGGAATGCGTAATCGGGATCCAGCAGAAGGCGGAAGTTTACGGGGATCGTCTTCCCCTGTACAAACTCGCCAGCATGCTGCTTGAGACCTTCGGCCGGTCCTGGATACACAAGCACGACCTGAGCCTTCTTTGCGGCAAACTGATCAGCCGCACCCATCAGACTTCCGACCTGCGCCGTACAAAACGGACATTGATAGCCAGGGTAGCCCCGAAGGACCACCAGCACAACAGGCCCCTTACGCAGCAGTGTCGTCAGGGAGACCTTTTCTCCATCCAGGGCATTCAGAGTGAACGGAATGGCCTTGCCGCCGAGCACAGGCTCCTGGGCGGCATTGGCCCGGGCATTGCCTGCTGCTGCCATCAGGAGCAGAACGGCAATTATTGAGAAGAGGTTGATGCCTCTTGCGGTAAATCGACGTAAACGGTTCATAAACGATCCTCCGATCCGGCAACAAACGAACTTCCCCAAAAGTTCACTCTTTATTCAAGAGGATGAATAAGCATGTCTAGCTGGACAGCTTCTTCACTTTCGCTTATTTCGTTTAAGAAACACTCAGGGCCTAATTAATAATTAGACGAAATCTAAGACGCACGCTAGAGCGACTGCGCTATGAGAAGCAGCATTCGAGATGCAACTTACTGAATGGGTAAACGCCTACAGCCAAACATTATGGAGAATCCTGGATCGCGATCTTCATACGCTCTCTGCCTGCTTGAACGTCTGCGGCAGTAGAGGGTAAATCCTTGAAATCCATCTTGCCGATGATAAAATGACTGCTGGCCCAAGGCAGAATTGATCCCTTCAGCTTTGTCGCGATAATTGTTGTTGTGCGCCCCGTGCGTGTTAAGGATACAGCCGTGCATCCTGCCGGGAGTATGTGATCGGCATCGACAATCGTCCTGATTGGCAGCAGTGCATCGGGGCAATGGAAATAGTAAGAGTCGGATCGAGCAACATCACGCCCGGCATCATCGACAGCATTGATGGACAGCTCATAGCCTCCATCACTCCTGAATATGGGTTTCGAACCACGGAAATCCATCGTTTGCTGCGTGGCAGGTATGCCGATAAACAGCGCAGAATCCGTGCCTATACTCGTTGCGCTTGAGAAGTGACCGTTGACGTATACTACTCGCTCAAGATTGAGCTGATACTTTGTGGCGCCGGGATATGGCTTCCATGAGAATATACACGATGTTCCCGGAATTGTCGCGGGATGGTCTTGATCTGTACTGAGCTTGCCGCCAGAAGCCTGAACAACGAGATTGGGACGCAATACTATCGGTTTCACAGCGCCGATTTTGCCGCCGACTACAAATCGTTCATCGGTCTGGAGCGAGGAAAACAGGCTTCCATGCCCCAGGAGCGCATTCACCTTGGGCGATATCACACCACCCATCGTCCAGCCGGAAACCCGGAAGGAGAGATACGCGCGATCGCAGGGCAGCCGAAAGAGACCGTCCTTATCTGTGACAACTCGATAATACAGGTCAGCCAGCGGCTTGGCATCGCTGGCTAGGCCATCATACTCCGTTACATCGATATCGCAGCGCAGCCCGGCTATCGGTTCGCCATTGTTAAGCTGGGCCTGCCCCACCACAATACAGGGCGCATCGCGAAACGCGGCATCCCACATCTTCTGCTCACCCGCCTGATTGCCGATACTCCGATAGTAGTCGGCCAGCATAGCCTCCGGATAGAAATAGTGCGGATGATTCGCATGCAGCCCCTCCAACCTGCCCCGGATATAGGATGGATAAGGGTCGGCAAATGATGAAAAGTTATGCGGTCCCAGGGCGTTTGCTGTCTGGCACAACACAGAATCGGGATGAACAGACGGAGAGAATCCTATCGCTGAAAATTCAGCTCCCTTAGGATCAACGATCCGAACCGGCTCGATGCGGCCATATTTACCAAGAGACGTAAAGTGCGCCATATAGGCCGGCTGAGCATCCCAGGGAGTGCCAGGCGCAATACCGTCTGCCGTCCCCAAGCCATGTTTCCATAGTTTTAGACCTCCGCCTATCACAGCCAGCACAACAAACAATCCAACAGCAATCTTCAGCGATTTCGGGAATGCGGGATACGGGAGCGCCCGCTTATCTGAGTCAAGATTCATATTGCCTCATTTTACCTGTGCGCCAGCCGCCATGTCCCGGCGGCTGAACTGCCCACAAGAACTCCCGGCGGTTGAACCCACGTAGGCGGGGAATGCCTTCGGCATAAACTCACCTACGTGGGTTCCTTGAAGTATCGCTTCGCGACGTTATTGAAATATTCGCGAAGCGACACATGCAGGAGTCCACGCAGGTGGACTTATCACCAACGGTGATCTTCGGCTAGCCGCGGTTTCAACCGCCGGGACATGGCGCTTGACTCAGCAACCGGAATGTGTTACACTGTACTATGTCAGCTAATACAGTTAAGGAGCTGCGCATTGGCAATCGATATTAGAATCGCTCTCGGCAGCCCGACGCCCATCTACTGGCAGATCGTAGAGCAGGTGACCCGGGCTGTAGCGGATGGCGCTCTTAAGCCAGGCGATCAGCTGCCGAGCGTCCGCGCGCTTGCCGAGCGGCTGGTTATCAATCCCAACACGGTTGCCCGCGCCTACAAGGATCTGGAGCGCGAGGGTGTTGTGGAATCCATGCGCGGCAAGGGCCTTTATATTGCCGAGAAACGACAAGTTTTCTCGGAAGAGGAGCGCCAGCGTCGATTCGATCAGGCACTCGACCTCTTCCTGCACGAGGTTCGCGTTCTGGGACTTGACCGTGAACGCGTTTTGAGCGCTGTTGCCGGCCGGCTGCCTTCCGTGGAGCATGAGCCTGCTTTTTCTTGAAACCACTGGGGGACACAAATGCAGAGTGACTATGTGATCGAGACACATCGTCTCACAAAATACTATGGACGCCGTTGCGTCGTCGATTCAGTGGATCTGGCCGTGCCGAAAGGATCCGTCTTCGGGTTTCTGGGACGGAACGGCGCCGGAAAGAGCACAACTATCCGCATGCTTCTGGGACTGGTCACTCCCACGCGCGGCACAGCCACTGTACTGGGGCATAACTGCGCGGATCTGTCGCCGGAGGTACGCGGGCGCATCGGCTATATGGCTGAGGGACATCACGTTCATGAGTGGATGTCCATCAAAGAGGCGGGCGATTTTCAGTCGGCCTTCTTCGCGCACTGGAACAATGAGGTTTACCATGGTGTGCTCGACTACTTCGGTCTTAAAGACAGCGCCAAGGTTAAGGATCTTTCCCGCGGCGAGCGCGCCGGACTCTGCCTGGGGCTGACCCTCGCGCCGGAGCCGGAACTCCTGATCCTCGACGACCCTGCGCTCGGCCTCGACCCTGTTGCGCGACGCAGCCTGCTGCAATCGATGATCTACGTCACCCGCGCCGCGGACCGCACCATCCTGTTCTCGTCACATGTGCTCGCCGATGTCGAACGGATCGTCGATCATGTCGCGGTGCTTGATCGTAGTGTCCTTCGGGCTCAATGTTCTCTGGATACTTTCCGGGACCGTATCCGCCAGTATGTGCTTACGTTTCCGGGCACGCCTCCGGAGGTTCCAAAGATCCCGGGGTTGCTCCATGGCTTCCGCTCCGATGCCGAGATGATCGTGACACTTGCCAATCCAAATCCCGAAACCAACCTTATCCTTGCGCGCCTGCATCCTGAAACGATCCAGGAGACGCCGCTCGGTCTGGAAGACGCGTTTATCGACTATATGGGTGAACGGCGCGAGCGTTCGTTCTTTATGAGAGCCGGCGACGGAACGGAGGCCGCGGTATGAGCACAATTTCAACCGTATCGAAGCTGGCCGGCAGAAAGCCGACTGCATGGCGCGCAATCATGATCAAGGAATGGAAGAGCAGCGCGATCTGGATGCTCACCGGCCTTATCCTGGTTACCGCCGGCATGACTGCCACATTGTACTGGGGCGATTATCACTCGCTTACGGCATATTGGGAGAGTGTGACCCGGAGCCTGATGCTTGGAGCGCCGCTTGTCGCCGTGCTGATCGGCGCGCTGCAGATCGTTCCTGAACGGCGGCGCGACCTGTGGGCCTTCGTTATGCACCGGCCGGCGTCGAAAGCCATGTTGTTTGGCGGAAAGGCAATCGCCGGACTGTCGTTCTATGCCGCAGCGACAGTCATCCCTTTGCTCGGCGCAGCCGCCTGGGCAGCGATTCCCGGAAATGTGGATGGACCGTTCGACTGGGGATTGACGCTCGGCGGATTCGGCGCAATCCTCTTTGGCTGCCCGTTTTACTTCGCCGTCATGTTCATAACACTCCGGCCGGCGCGCTGGTACGGCAGCGCAATCCTTCCGATTGTTGCCCCAATCGCCCTGGCATGGTTCAATTCGGCTGCCCTCTTCACGGAGTGGTGGCAAGCCGTATCCGTCTCTCTAATTGCCGGCACCACGTATGCGATGGCCGCCTATGGGTTATTCCAGGGAGACAATTCTCAAGAGCGAACCCCGAAAATCTCTCGTTTTGCCGCCGGGGTCGTACTGCTGGGCTGCATCATCATCCTGACGATGCCGGTGAGTATGCAGTCCAATTCAAATGGTTATGATGGATCTCAATGGATTGAAACAGGTAATTCACAGCAGTATCTCATATCGAACACCGGAGAATTGCTGCGAAAGACCACGACGGAAGGCAAGCCTGACGTTTTCGAGGCCATCGCCGATTCGCAGGGACGCCTCATAAAACGGGCTCCGGTCTCACGGATATCGAGCGGTATTCAGCTGCAATCGATTATGGAAGCCCCCTTCAGGTCGTATATCGATCCCTATACCTCATCGGAACGTTATGCAGCCCGGGTGGGTGTGGCTCCATCCCACACTTTTGGTCAGCAGAACTGGTACCTGGACCGCACTCGCGGACAGTTCCTGGCGTACTCTCGGAAATCAAGGCGATTAGTGGGCATACTCGGTCCAAACGGCTACTACCAGGCAGATCAATCCGGACCAACCTCCCTCGAAGCGCGCGCAGGCCATTTTACGCCGGGCAATGACACGCCAGGTACAGTGGGTACTGGTGGAATAATCGTGCTGGGGGGATCAAAGCTATATCTGGTTTCCATTGCGGATCAGCAGGTTCGCCTGCTGGATGCCGGCATAGACGCCGGAGATGTTAGTCAGGTCATCAATCTGTCACAGCCGAGTACGGCCGGCGCCGGCATTAAAACGGATACGAGATCGGCAGCAGTGCCGGCATTCCTCCTTGCTTCCAGCGAAAATGTCCATATATTCAGCAGCGATGGCCGCCGGCTTCTGACCGTCCACCGCCAGCTGAGCCGGAAACAGTATCCTACCGTCTCAATGGCGGTTACGAGTTCTCCGTTGCGCGTTTTATCGCTATATGAGACCGCGCCGTCAACCCAGAGCAAGCCGTCGCGCTACATCGTCATTGATGATAGGGGCAGGCATCTCAACAACATTGAAGTTCCCGCGCAGCATTCCTCGGACTTGGTTGAAGTTCCACAGAAACAACATCGAATCCACCTAGAAGGATTGGCTGTACCGATGGCATATCCGGTGTTCGTGCTGATTTTAGCATTATTGTTTATGCCGCATGGGCTATCCTCTGCCGATGTGACTATGGTTCTCAATCGCTCGCATCTGTTTTTCTCTGAGATTTTGGTAAGCGCGCTGATTTGCGGCATCCTGGGTTATCTTATCGCCCGGCGTTGCGCCCTGCCGAAGCGGTCATGTAAAGCATGGGCGATAGGAACCTTCTTCCTTGGCCTGCCCGGCATCGCGCTGATGCTGGCCTATCGCGGCTGGCCAGTTCGCGTACCCTGTCCATCATGCAAGAGAAAGCGCCCCATCGCACAGGAGTTCTGTGAACACTGTGGAGAGCCGTTTCCTGCTCCACGCATGGACGGCACGGAGATATTCGGCGATAGCGATTCTCTGCAAACTGAATTCGATTCCGGCAATTCCGGATTGATGATGCCTGTGAAGGAGGTCACGCGATGAGCGCAACGGTCAACCATACAACTTCGACAAAGCCGCGCAGACGCTCTGCACCGTGGATTATAATGGCCGGCAAGGAGATACGTGAAAACTTCAAGTGGGCAATACTGGGTCTGATTACCGCGGCATTGACTCTCATTTATGCCGTAAATATTGCGGAGCCTGAGCGTGAAACCCATGAGTTAGTCATCCGTTATTGGGGCAACGTCAACAAAGCGCTCGCCGGCGCAGCGCCGCTGCTCGCCATTCTGCTTGGACTGCTGCAAACCGTTCCGGAGAGACGGCGGGATCTCTGGGCTTTCCTGATCCATCGGCCGGCATCGCGCTCATCGCTCTTTCTAGGAAAGATCGTGGCCGGCCTCGGGCTCTACTTTACAGCCCTGGTGATCCCGTTCCTGGGTGTTATCCTCTGGGCCGCCGCGCCAGGCAATATCCCCGCTCCATTTGTGTGGGAATTGACGTTCGCCGGCTGGGCAGCCATCCTGGCCGGTGTCCCGTTATACTTTGCGACGATGCTGACGGTTCTGCGTCCAGGGCGCTGGTATGGCCGGAAGATGCTGCCGATCTGCGCGGCGCTTCCCATTCTCATGCTGCTGGCGGTAGGTTCTCCGCTCAGCTTCACAGCGAGCGCCGGAATAATGGCGCTATGCGCCACGGTGTTTGCATCCGCAGCACATAAAGCGTTTCAGACAGACGGCGACTTTCACGGCGCTTCACTCGGACGTTTTAGCCTGGGAACGATTCTCCTCGCCGGCTCCACCATTGTGCTGCTGCTTGTAACCTTCCTCGGCACGGTGCTTGAGGGAAATATCAATCGGGATGCCAGGCAAGCATACTACTCATATCAATATTATGGCCTGAGACAATCCGGTGAAATAATCAGAGTAGCGTATCAGAACGGCAATACGAGCATTGCCGGCATTCGAACTCCTGATGGCCGCCCGGAAAACAGGCCGCTTACAGAGAAGGAAACAGCCGACGGATACTACATGCCTGATACGTTTTTCAACAATACAGTGTCTACTATCCAGAATGCCGGCTTTACGACGCCGCAGCAGATCATTTGGCAGACGCGGGATATGATTTCCCCCGAACTGCTCTGGTATTACGTGCCTTCCCTGAGACGGTTTGTTGGATATTCGAGCATTACCCGCAGATTCGACATGGCAATCGGCCCCAATGGTCTGGCTTCCATCCATGAATATACGCCGGTATCAGATCCCGGACGGTTTCCTGATGTAAGCTGGAATGTTGCCGCCAACTCCGACAACGGGACTATTCTTTGCACTGAGGGCGCCGCCTATCAGATCGGAGCGGACATGAACCCCAGCCGGCGGATTCCTTTTCCTCCCGGCACAGGCAAAATCACCGCTGTAACGGATCTTACAACAACCTCAATCATGGACAGGACAACATCTTCTCCGGATATCGCAGCCCCGTCCAGCGGCTCGGAGCCAGTTGTCGCCATTACAACTGCTCGCAGCTTCATATTATTGGCCCGCGCGGGATATGTCATCGCCAGTATCCCCCGCGAATTCGACGAGGCCTCCTATCCAACCGCATATGTGATATGGCCTCAATATGGCGATAGCGGGCAGCAGGCTTCTCACGCGCGGCACATCTACATCTGGTATCGATCCGAAAAAGACATCCAGGTACGCGCCTGGTCCATAGGCGGAGATAAGATCGCATCTTATTCAATGCCCGTCATAAAATATCCCCAACAACTACATACCTTTCCCTACTGGACAGTCGTGCCTTATGCCTTTCACGCAGGCGCATGGATATGGGACATATGGCAGAACTCCCATTCTACGGCATTGAAGAATTCGCCGCCGTTGTACCTGGGCACCCGTGAGCGTCTGGGCTATATCTTCATAGCTGGGATCTGCCTATTGTTATCATGGCTGATCGGGTACAGATGCCGCTTGCCCATCCGAACGCAAGTGGCGTGGGCTATGGCTGCGATTTCCCTCGGCATTCCGGCCCTGATGACAATGCTTGCTCTGTATGATTGGCCAGCCCTCGTCCGGTGTCCGAATTGCGGCCATAAACGATCGGTCGATTTGGAGCTTTGCGGCCACTGCAAATCACCGTTTCCTGCTCCCAGCCGCGATGGCACGGAGATTTTCGACGGCGTGAATTCCCGTGTGTCTGGTCCATCGACCAGCACACCGGGTATCGATGGAAAGCGAGAGGTCGCAGCATGAGCGCCGTAACGATCCCAACTCAAAGATCATCAAGGCGGCAATCACCCTTCCTGGCTATCCTGATCAAGGAGGTCAAGCAGAATATCGTCTGGGTGATGCTCGGTATGCTGGCGTTCGCTCTGGCTCTGTGCTTCATGGCGCTAACCGGCGGCAGCGCCTATCTCGTCAGCAGTTATTGGACAGATATCACGAGGGCGACGATGCCAGCGGCCGCGATCATGGGACTCGGCCTGGGATTGCTGCAGATCCTTCCTGAGCGGCGGCGCGACCTCTGGTCATTCCTGATGCACCGGCCGGCTTCACCCCTGTTGCTCTTCACGGGCAAGGCTGTCGCCGGCACGCTGCTCTACGCGCTGGCGCTTGGCCTGCCGCTGCTGGGAGCGGCTATGTACGCTGCGACGCCCGGGCATGTCGCAGGACCGTTCCATCCAGGTATGACACTGGTTACCGTCAGCGCAGTTATAGCTTGCTGGCCATTTTACTTTGCCGGCCTTCTTGTTGCGCTGCGCCCTGCTCGCTGGTACGCTACCCGCATCCTGCCGGCTGTCGCGGCGAGCATCCTGTTCATACTGGTCGCACACAACCGGTTCGATGCGGTCTGGCAGGTCGCCTTGGCGGCAGTGGTCTTTGCGGGAATCTATGCCGTTGCCGCTTACGGAGCATTCGTCCGAACCGACGACTATGAGCGACAGCCGCGCATCGCTCGGCTTGCCCTGGGCATCACGCTCTATCTCAGCAGTTTTATGGCATGGGCATCCTATCTTGGGAGTGTTATGGCTCCGCCGATACTGGGCAATATGCCCGGAGATGCCGAACCCGAGCAGTTTGTGACCTTTTCCAACGGTGATGCAGCTCTGATGAGTCAGTCGGTATTGTCCAAGACGGCCGAATGGGTCTGCAATGCATCCGGCACGCCGAAGCTACCTGTCGACTATATGATAAAACCTCGCTATATAGCCCAGAAATTGATTGGAGGTCATCCCATCATTTACGATCTTCCGGACTGGATGACGGACCGCTATGCGCTGCCCCTTCCGGCAGTCGATAACACGCAAAATGTGGAGCAGTGGTATATCGACATCACCGCGCGGCAGATTGTCGGGTACTCAACACAAAGCAGACGCCTGGTCGATGTTGCCGGGCCGAACGGCTTCTTTCCAGGCAATCGCCGCGATCTTGCAGGCAGGTTCAATACAGCATTCTGGTTCTATTCGAACAAGCTCGATCACGGCAGTTTTCTGATCCGGCATGGAAGCGGGCTCAAGCGTGTCTCCCTGCCCGCGCATACCGTTAAGACGGTCGCCATGCCGCCCACGGCAGGCATGGCGCTCGGATCGGTATCCCTCTGGGATCTCTACAACCCTTCCATATCCAGCACAATAAGCAGCGAATCGGAGTTCCGGGACATCGCAAGCAGGGATAAATCGCCGGCATCGGCCGTCATGACGCGGAGTGGAGTGGTAATTCTTTCGCGCAGCGGCAGGACACTGTTCTCGATCAGGCATGAATATCCCAAACATACCTATCCTATTGTTTCCATCATGGCGGCGCCCACGGCCGGGCAGATCTACGTCCTGTACCAGAAGGGAGATCAGAATGACTTTGCCACGGGGTGGATGAGCATCTGGAGCGCGGATGGCCGGCATATCCGATCCGTTTCGCTCCCGCGTATGCAATTAGATATACAGGCTACAAAGACCATAAATTACAGCACTATCCTGCCTGCCCCCATGCTCGTCTTTCCACTGGCAGACTTGCTCATCGATTGGAACACTTGGGGGCCAATACAGAACATAGTCACCGCGCTGCCGCTCTCCTTCTTCACGCAGCTGCCTCCCGGAAATCGTCTGCCATGGTGTATCGCTATAGGGCTGGCTTGCGCCGTGTGCGCGCTGTTGATTGCCCGGCGTTGGGGATTGCCGGGGAAGATCTGCGCCGTGTGGGCGTTTGCCGGCTTCTGGCTTGGGGTCCCTGGAGTGCTGACATTCCTATCGCTGCGCGACTGGCCCACGAGATTGCCATGCCCGGCCTGCCGGCGGCAAAGAGTGGTGTCGAGAGAAAATTGTGAGCATTGCGGCGCGTTGTTCTCAACTCCCAGCCGCGACGGCACGGAAATACTGGGCGACACAGCCTCTCCGGCTTCATCCGATATACGGACCGGCGCAGCAGTATGAGGATAATAGACGGCCAGGAGCGGCGCTCAATTAATGTGGGACGCTCTTGGCTGTGGCCGCCGCCGGCTCAGGACCGGAAACGGATTTGCAGACGACATCCAATGCGTCGCTGAGGTTATCATAATCCGCCTGCATAAATGTAGCTGCCTGTGACATTCATATACGCCGCGGAGCTCCTCAAGTTTCGACAACGTTCTAGCCGGCTCAAATGCTGAACGAAATTCTCCCCTCTGAGTCTGTGTTAATAGTCCCCAAACCGTGTTATTGTTAAGTGAGAGCGCTATATTCCTTTGTTAAGAAACTCTTGCTCATACTACGGTATGATCGGTACAGAGGCCGAATTCCGCCTCAGAAGCGTAGCGGCTGCAAATAAACGCTAGCAGCGCCCAACTATTAAGCCTCTACCGCTTATCCGGGCAATGATGCCTGGACAAATGTGATAACCTTGCGCAACACGACACGAATGTCATGGGTTTTCCTGGTGATCACAAGATGAAAGAACTGATCGACGTCCTCGATGCGACCACAACCGATAAACAACTGGAAAGTATGGCTAATTCCATTATTTATAATGATGTTGATGGCGCAATCGCTATTGTACAGCCACGCCCTTGTTCCTGACAGACTCCTCTCACAAAGCCGCATCGATACCTGGGGCGCCAAAGATGGATTGCCGCTTGGTCAGATCGATGCCCTTGCTCAAACTCCCGACGGTTATATCTGGGTAGGAACGCCTAAAGGTCTCTTCCGCTTTGACGGCGCATCGTTCGATCGCTTCGACATGCAGAATACTCTCAGTCTTACAGGGGATCATGTCACTGCCCTTTCGATAAGCCCTGCCGGAGATCTATGGGTGGGAATCGAACGGGGCGGATTCGGTATCTTCAAGAACGGCGTATTCTCGCGGATCGATCCTCCAACCGCGACATGGAACTTTACGTATACGTTTACATTCGCTGCGGACGGCAGTGTCTGGGTGGGCATGATTGGCGACACGAGCCTATATCACGTTCAAAACGGCGTGGCCAGGAATATCACGTCAGCTTCTGACCGCGTCATGGGGATCATTCCTGATTCATCTGGAGGAGCTCTGTTGGCAGAGGGGGACAATGGTCTGGAATATGTGGATGCCACAGGGCGCATCGCCCGCGATCCACGCCAAAAACTTCTGCCCTCCAATCTTCTTCGCGGGATGCTCAAGGCCGAGGACGGCTCCATCTGGATCGGCACGGATCATAATGGCGTGTGCCGAATCCAGGGCAATAAAGTGACTGTGTACACGGTCCGCAACGGCCTCACTTCAAACGGCATCGTATCTCTCTCTAGCGATAACAACAAGCGAATCTGGATCTGTACAAAGAATGGCGTGAACTATTATGATGGCCAGCAGTTCCACGGATTCACTCGAACGGACGGTTTGCCGTCCGTAAACGCGCAGGCGCTCACCATGGATCGGGAAGATAATCTATGGGTGGCGGCAGGATCTACCCTGGCGCGCTTTGCCGATACGCCTCTCACGCCATATACGATCATGTCGGGATCCGCAATACTCCGGGTCAAGGCGACAGCGCCATCGACGGACAGCGGCCTCTGGTGCGCCACTGACCATGGCCTAAGACGCCTGCACAACGGATCCATGAATACCTTCGAGGCGCGGCCTAAGTGGCCGGCGAATATCGACGGTCTTGCGCCCGGAGACGGACACTCCGTATGGGCATGGACGGCATCGAAAGGCCATATCACGCTGCAGCAGATCGACGGCATTCCGCAGCGGATCATTAAGCCCCAGATCAGCGTAAACCAGGCTTTCGGATCGACGAGAGAGATCACTGTTCCAGGACACTGGACTCCCCGGGTCGCCGCACAGGTTGATGGGCGCTTTATTCTAACAACGCGAGAGGCGTGGTTTGACGTCGACGAAGCTGGCGTGCTTCAAACACATCCATTTCCGTTTAACTTCATATTCGATACTCAGCTCGACAGTCGCGGCGCTGTTTGGGTCACCTCCCTCGCCGGGTTGATTCGGATACAGCAGGGCAAGGCCGAACTCATATGTTCCAGTGAACAAGCGGGAACGGTTGTCGGCGTCGATGCCGAGAAGGCAAGCGATGTCCTTATCGCAACAGACAGCAAGGTGGCTCGCGTCCACGATGGAAAGCTTCGCTTCTATGATGAAAAAGCAGGGTTGCCTGCCGGCCATCCCTTCCAGATAATTCGTGACTTCCTCGGCAATATCTGGGTCGGTTATGACAATGGGATCTATTACTTCAAGGACGAAGACCTTAATCGTTATGATCGTGGCGAGATCAAGACGCTATCTGTTGTAAAGTATCAAGCGAGCGACGGCATCCGCGCCTTTCCGATCGATAAACGGGAAGTCTTGCGCACGAACGACGGCGACATTTGGTTTGCCGGGAATAGAGGCATTACTCGTGTCGATCCCGGGATAAAGCTCCGAAACATGGTCGCGCCGCCCGTGGTAATCCAGTCAGCCATCATTGACCGCACAACTCTCATACCCGGGACCAATACCGCAGTGCGGCCCGGCGATGGATCTCTTCGCATCCGCTATGCCGCTCTCTCATACGTTGCGCCCGAAAAAGTGCAGTTTCGAACCATGCTGGAAGGCTTCGATGCAGGCTGGGTAAACGCCGGATCGAACCGGCAAGTCACATACAACAGCCTGTCGCCCGGCCGTTACCGTTTCCATGTTGCGGCCTGCAATGATGCCGGTGTCTGGAACGATACCGGCGCGTCGACAAGCTTCGATCTCAAGCCCCACTACTATCAAACCGTATGGTTCCGCATCCTGATAGCAATCCTTTCTTTGCTGGCCCTCGTCGCGCTTTATTGTGTCTGGGTGCAAGGGATCCGCAGGCGAAAACTGGCATTGGAGAGCCAGATTGTGGCGCGCACTTCGGAGATACAGGCCGCATACAACGAACTAATATCTTTAAAGGAAGAGCTTGAAGGACACAACCTGGTACTCACGGAGACACGTGATGAATTGGAAGTTCAACACGAGCATCTACTGACAACACAGGCTGAGCTGGCCGTTGCAAACAAGCGCCTTCTGGAGATGGCAACGACAGACGGGCTGACGGGCCTTAAGAACCATCGCGTATTTCAAGAGCGGATGGTTGAGGAATGGGAACGCGCCAAACGCACGGGATGCCCGCTCAGCCTCATCATGCTGGATATCGATCACTTCAAACTCTTCAACGACACGTTCGGACATCCCGTGGGAGATAGGATCCTGCAGAGCGTGGCGCGCGCTATCCACGAAAATATCCGCATCAACGATATTGCGGCGCGATACGGCGGCGAGGAGATGATCATCATCGCTCCGGACACAGACGGAAAAAGCGCCGTCGCGCTTGCAGAGCGGCTGCGCGCAGCCGTAGCTCATTGTGGCGAGAATTACGATCATCTTACGGCAAGCCTGGGTGTCGCGACAGTCACTTCCGAGATGGCAAAATACACCGACCTGATACGCGAGGCCGACGACGCCCTCTATCTCTCCAAACATCGTGGCCGCAATCGCGTTACCCATGGGCAGACTCCCCAGGAGACTTACGCCTGATGGCACGGCAAGAACTACAGAATTGTGTGTGGCTAACGATTGCGCTCTGCTTAATCTTCCTGGCAGGATTGGCGAACAGCGCGCGCGCTCTCACGCCAGACAGATTGCTTTCGCAGTGCCGGATGGATTCCTGGGGCAGTAAAGATGGCCTCCCGATCAGGCAGATTACATCCATTGCGCAGACGCCTGATGGCTTTATCTGGCTTGGCACTGCCGCCGGTCTCTTTCGATTCGATGGCTCCCGCTTCGACCAGTTCGATACGGCTAATGTCGCGGGCCTCACAAGCAGCAGCATTACGAAGCTTAACGTGGATCCATTAGGGACACTATGGATCGGGACGGAACGCGGAGGGTTCGGCTCATTGCGAGGCGGCGTTTTTCACCATGCCGGGCCTGTCGATCCGCATTGGAACATCATCCGTTCCATTGCCTTTGGAAAAGACGGAAGCGCATGGGCAGGCGGAAACGGAGATACGAAGCTCTTCCGATATAACGGATCGGCAATCCAACCCATCTCGAATATTACCGATGATGTAATGGGCTTAGAATCAGCATCGGATGGAAGCTTCCTCGCAGCGCTTTCAAACAATGGACTGATGCGCATTGATGCTGCCGGAAAAGTGAGCGCCGATCCTGCTCAGGCCCTGCTTCCCTCGCGCCGCCTTACATGTCTCCTTCGCGCGCGGGACGGCGCGATCTGGTGCGGCACCGACCATGACGGACTGTGCCGGCTAAAAGACGGCCAGGTTACCGTCTACGGGGAAAAGAACGGTATCGCTTCGGACAGCATTCAGACCCTCTATCAGAGCCGCGACGGCAAGATCCGGATCGGCACAACAAACGGTCTGACATCCTTCGACGGCAAAATATTTCGCAGTTTCACACGCAGCAATGGTCTGCCCGATCCCGATGTGCGCGCCATCACAGAAGACAATGAAGGAAACCTCTGGGTGGGCGCAGGGCCGGACCTGATTCGTTTTTCAGATACAAAGCTCATCCCTTATGTGATTACGGATGGAGCGTCGGTCATTTCGATACATGGCATCCTGCCGTCTCGAAAGGGCGGCATGTGGTGTTCTACCAATAGTGGTCTGTGGAGGCTGCACGGCAACGCAACGAACCCCTACGAGAGGAATCCCAATTGGACGTCAGCGGATATCACTCGCTTCTGCACCGCCGACGACGGTTCGATATGGGCATGGCAGACCGATCCCGATAAAATCTCGATGTGGCGCGTCGAATCGGCGCCGGGACAGGCCCTCGGCACAAACGTGGCCGGCGCCGTTCCGGACCGGATACTGCCGCGGACGCTTCCCAACCTTGGAGGCGATGCCTCCGTCGTCGCCGCAATCACCAGCGACTCGGAACTGATTCTTGGAACCGAGAGTTGGTATCGAATAAACGGCGGCAAAGTAACGGAGAGGGGCGCATTTCCGGCCAAGTATATCTTTAATACGCAGACCGACCGAAACGGCAATATCTGGGTCAGCACCAGTAATGGTCTCTTCCGTTTTGAAAACGGACATCCCGTCAAAGTCGCCCAGGGTTCGCCAAAGAGTGTTATTATAAGCGCCGATGTCAGCGATCCGGACGATATCCTCTTCGTCACAGAAGAACAAATTGGCCGCATTCTCCATGGAAAGGTCCGGCTGTACTCCCAGTCGCAAGGTCTGCCAAAAGGACATCCCCTTCAGATAGCCCGCGACAGAGTGGGAGGCATATGGATCGGCGGCGACATGGGGATCTATCGCATTTCGAACGAAGACCTGAACCATATCGACCGTGGTGAGTCAAAGGCCTTGAAGCCGGAAACCTATACTACGGCCGACGGAATCGCCGATTATCCCGATTCCCATCAAATGGCGGCTATGTCAGACGACGGCTCTCTATGGTTTCCCGGCGAAAATGGCTTGACTCGGATCGGTCCGGTCTCGATCACGAAAAACCATACTCCGCCTCCCGTGGTAATTGAAGACGCGACTATCGACCAAACGGCGCTGCGGCCGGGCGTCAACACCGATGTGCGGCCCGGCGACGGCTCTCTGAGAGTTCGATATGCTGCCCTTTCGTATGTTGCGCCGGAGAAGATTCAATTTCGCTACAAGCTTGAGGGATTCGACAAAGAGTGGATCGATCCGGGCGACGTCCGTCAGGTCACCTACAATAGTCTCCCACCGGGTCATTACAGCTTCCATGTGGCAGCCTGCAATGAAGACGGCATATGGAACGATATGGGGGCATGGGCAAGTTTCGATCTTCAGCCCCACTATTACCAGACCCTATGGTTTCGGGGCGTCATGGCGCTCCTTGGGCTGATCGCTGTCGCAGCCATATTCCAGGTGCGCGCATACCGCATGGTGGCGCAAACCCGCGCCCTGGAGCGGCAGGTGAGCAAACGCGCTGAAGACCTGCGATCTGCATATAACGAACTGCATCTTGTGAAGGACAAGCTTGAGCTGCAGAATGAGATGCTCATCACGACACATGCAGCCCTCGAAACGCAAAATGACGAGATCATAGACGCGCAGGAGGAACTCGCGAACGCCAACTCGCGCCTGCTGGAGCTTGCAACGACTGACGGCCTTACCGGCCTGAGAAACCATCGCGCTTTCCATGAGCGGCTCGTAGAAGAATGGCAGCGCAGAGCTCGAAACGGCGCGCCGCTTTCACTGATTATGCTGGACATTGATCACTTCAAGCAATTTAACGACAGCTTCGGACACCCGGTCGGAGATGAAGTGCTGCGGGGAGTGGCTCAAGTTCTAATGAACAACACACGCCCCATGGACACCGTAGCGCGATACGGCGGTGAAGAAATGGCGATCATCGCGCCCAATACGGATATCGACAGCGCTGCTTTGCTGGCCGAGCGCCTCAGGTCGGCTATCGAAAACGGCAGCTGGCCGCGCCGCGGAGTGACCGCCAGCTTCGGCATCGCAACGGCCACCCTCGATACGACAAGCTGGCCTGACCTCGTCTCCATGGCCGATTCAGCGCTCTACGCATCCAAACATGGCGGCCGCAATATGGTATCACTGGCAGAGAGGGCCCAGATTTCCGGGCAGAGGCTTGGCTAAGGGGACATTTCCTCGATCGCCTTGACGACCTCCGCGATGCCGAGCTGGATACCGAGTTCCTTCATCCGCAGCAGGGATTGGGAATACAATTCGCGGGCTCGTTCAATATTGCCCAGGCCATATGCGGCGCGTCCGAGCCAGTAATTGGTCCAGGCCTCCGAAGCCACAGCGCCGGCCTTACGGTTGATCGCCTGCGCCTGATACAGCAGGATCTCCGCTTCTCCATATTCTCTCCGTCGAACCCTGAGTTCACCGAGAATACAAAGATTCCAGGCCTCGCCCGAACTGTTGCCGGTATCTCGATTGATTTCAAGCGCTTCTTGCGTAAGGCGGAAGGCGGCTTCTGTATCATCCTGCGCCAGGTTAATATGCCCCATGCTGGCAAGCGTCCACGCTTCGCCCCCGCGGTTCCCAAGCGTGCGATAGGCGGCCAATGTTTGTTGCAGCAGGTCCAGAGCTTCACTGGCTCCCTGTTCTTTCAAAACGACATGGGCCAGACTGCCGAGGTGAGAGGCGGCCTTGAGCCGGTCGCCAAGCTCACGGCTCAAATGAACGGCCCTCTCCAGATGCGCGCGCGATGCCACATAATCGCCCTGCTCGCGCGCTACATAGCCTAGATTGCCGTGCAGATCCGCCATCTCATGCCTGTCTTCGGCGAGAGCGAGGGCTTCTTCAAAGAGTGAACGCGCCAGGGCATAGTCGCCCAGGTTATTCGCGACTCCTCCCAACGCGACCAGAGTCGACAGTTCCCCCGGTTGATCCCCAAGCTCCCGGTAACCCTCCCGGCCCTGCCGGTACAGCTGAGTTGCAGCCGGAAAATCCCCCTGCGAGAGAGCCATATCGCCCAATCCGCAGATTGCATTCAACCGGAGCTTTGCGGGGATAGAGTTACCGGATTTATCCAGCATCGTCGCAAGGTGAAGCCGTCCTTCGGTTGCATAGCCGCGAAGTCTCCAAAACCACGACAGGGCGGTGGCGAGACGCAGCCCTTCTTCTCCGCCGCCATTATTCCCGAACCAGAGCAGAGCTGCTCGCATGTTATCGTGCTCGGACTCCAGCCGGTCCAGCCACTGCGCCTGCTCCGGACCGTTCGACTCAGCGCTGCCTTGCTCGGCCAACATAAGCAGCCATTCGCGGAGAAGCCGGTTTACGCTCTGTTCGGCGCCGGACAGCAAAAGTTTCTCCATCGCGAACTGACGGACCGTATGCAGCAACCGGTAACGCCCATTTCCATCGGGCCTATCTTCGTAGATGATCAGCGATTTATCGACCAGCCGCAGAAGCAGACCAAATACCTCAGACTGCGTAATCGATGCATCGGCGAACCCCTCAGGGTGAGCGCAGACTGTCTCAGCCGACTCGATGGACCAGCCTCCCGCGAAAACGGAGAGCCGCATTAGAAGCGATTGTTCCGCCCTGTTCAGAAGCGTATAGGACCAATCGAGGGCCGCGCGCAGTGTCTTCTGCCGGGACGGACCGGCATCCGGCATATCGGCCAGCAAGCGGAAGTAGTCGTCGAGTCTCCTGGAGAGATGCGGGGCCGGCATGGCCCTGAGCGCAGACGCAGCCAGCTCGATCGCAAGCGGCATCCCGTCGAGCCGAACGCAGATTTCCGAAATCGCCTGAAGGTTTACAGGCGTCAGAGAGAATCCCGGGTTGGCGATAGCTGCGCGCTCACCGAACAAGCGCACCGAATCGGAAAGCTGCTGAGGCTCTTCCGACCGATCACCACCGCCCGATGCATTTCGTTTACGTCCCTTACCACCGTTGTTTATGATAGGAAGAGTCAGACCTTGAACACGCCATATCAGCTCGCCCGGAATATGGAGGCTTTCGCGGCTTGTCGCAAGGATGAGCAGATTCGGGCAATCCCGCAGCAGACGCTGCGTCAGATCCGCGCATGCGGCCAGCAGATGCTCACAGTTGTCCAGAATCAGCAGAAGGCTACGATCGCGCAAATAGGCAACAAGCGACTCTTCCGCAGATCCGGTGGCTGGAATCGCCTCCAGAACCGAAGCGACCGTTTGTGCCACAAGTGAAGGATCGGAAAGCGGGGAGAGATCGACAAAAAATACGCCGTCCGGCATCTTCGATCCGGCCTGCCGGCCAGCTTCAATCGCAAGCCGCGTCTTGCCGATACCGCCCAATCCTGTGAGTGTCACAAGGCGGGATGAGGACAGATGCGCAACGATCTGATCGATGTCGTCCTTTCTGCCGACAAGAGGGGTGAGAGGACGGGGGATTTTAACAACGCCTGGAGCGGCGGCCGTTTCGGCGGGCAGCGTTGCGGCCTCAGTATGCAAAGGCTGCTCAGCAGGTGCAGCCGAAGATACGGCGCTACGGTTTTGAGAGAGATTCGCGCGCAGGGACTGATAAAGAGAGGTCGTCTCCGGGTCCGGCTCACAATTGTTGTCACGGCGCAATCGTAAACGCAAGTCGTGATAGACTTGCAGGGCCTCAGCCGTTTGGCGCTCAGCCGCGTAGGCTTCCATTAAGCGACGATGAATCGGTTCGCGCAATGGAGCGGACGCGGCAGCCAGGCGAAGGACAGTACGGGCATAAGCCGCATCGCCGCGGACCAGAGCCGTGTTCGCAAGCGATTCCACAGCAGCAAAATAGGAGTCTTCACGGCTGACGCGCATGGGCATCGCCCAGTGTTCCGTGCAATCTTCCAGCAGAGGGCCACGATAGAGACCGATCGCTTCCTCCAGCGATTCCCTATCGCCGCGAGCGATTGCGGCATCGAATTCCAGTACGTCGCAATAACAGTTGGTCAGGTCCAGCCGGAGAGAACGTGGAGTAGGCGAGGTCAGGCGCTCGGCCTGACTGCCCAATCCTCGCCGGAGCAGCATCAGACTGCGGCGCAGATAGTGTCCGGCATGTTCTTCAGCATAGTCGGGAAACGGCCAGAGGGTTTGCGCCAGCCACGATCGGGAAACATCGCGTGAGGGGGAGAGGGCAAGCAAAACCAGGAGCCACTCCTCCTTGCGAGACCGCATCCTGGGGAGTGGAGCGCCGTCGATCTGCGCTTCAAAAGTGCCGAAGAGACGCAAAACAATAGAACAAGCCGATTTAGGACGATGGATGTCATGAAAATCCGTCATCACAATAAGACCTGATCCGGCAACGCTTTTTCCGCGCTTTCGGTCATGCTTTCGGTTACGCCTCGCCTGCTACAATCGAGTAACGTGCCCTTAATATCAGCGCGTTCACTAGTGAGTCAGATTGTACCACGCGCCAAACAAAATAGCCGCCATCGCAAATCTGCGATGGCGGCTTCCCCCATGCCCCTAAAACCCTATCTGTGATCCTGAAAGTCGCCCCAGATCGTCTGGATATATGCGATCTGATGAGCATGGCCGCCCATGTGATCCCCCGGCACGCCCATCCAGAACGTAAATGGGATCGGTCCAAACGGGCTGTCCGGCGATGAGGCGGCGAGGTCTTCGGACACCTTGTCAAGAGCGGCGATCACTTCCGCAGTCGAGCTTTCCACCATCTGAATGGCGACTTCGCGCGATTTCACATCGCTGCCGCCCTTGCGGATCAAGGCCGAAGCCTCTGCCGGATCCGTAGGCATCTGAAGCTTTTCACCGCGAAGGATCGTGGCAAAAGCGCCGTTGGACGCGCCGCAGTGCGCAACGATCTGCAGCGGCGTTCGGGCATCCGGCGAAGGCGACCAGGCGAGCTTGTCGTCGGGCACGAACTCGAATACTTTCAACAACCTGGCCTTGCCCGTCTCAACAGACTGCTTCGATTGAGCGATCATTTCCGATATATCCGGTTTTATCATTGTAGTCATATTGTTTCCTTTATCCGTAAGTGGTCAGACTCCTCTCCCTCGGGCGCTGTCGCGCCCCTTCCCTCCCCGGCAAGCCGGGAAGGGATGTCCAAGGATCGTAGCCCAGACGACTCTTACATACGCGTTGCTTGAGATCATAAGCTCATCTCACTATAGAGTCGTCTGGTAATCGAAAATCGGACGCCCCTTTCCGCTGTT